>Ga0207735_100402_pt1 | contig 10186 bp, 10 predicted proteins | sample TtaePargueraPR_9_FD_187280 | JGI IMG/M metagenome (GOLD analysis project Ga0207735, IMG submission 187280) | Aerobic enrichment media microbial communities from Bioluminiscent Bay, La Parguera, Puerto Rico - Tt and E2 (1) (SPAdes) | ecosystem: Environmental > Aquatic > Marine > Unclassified ... | reverse complement strand
CTGGAATGATGCGTCCGGCGACCGGTTGCGCGATTGGCTGGGTTTATCGGTCGATGATTTTTATGACCCGGCCAAACTTGCCATCATGCCGATGGGGTTTTGCTATCCCGGCCGGTTTGATCGCGGTGGGGATCTGCCGCCGCGCCCGGAATGTGCGCCCACTTGGCATGATGCCCTGATGCGGCATTTGCCCGATATCGGCCTGACCCTTCTGATCGGGCAATACGCCCAACAACGCTATCTTGGCGCACAACGGGCCAAAACCATGACCGAAACAGTGCATCGGTTTGCCGATTTTCTGCCGGACGGTATCCTGCCGATGCCGCATCCAAGCTGGCGCAACACCGCCTGGATGAAAAAGAACCCGTGGTTTGAAGCCGACCTTTTGCCAGTCCTGCAATCACGTGTGCAAGGCTTGCTGACATAGACCGATTTGGGTTGCGCTGGTTTTTATGTTCCAATGCGTCCGGAAAACAAGTGGCCAACATTAAGGAGGCACAAGATATGAGCAAACTTGAAAAATCCACCATCGAAAAGGCGCTGACCGATCTTTCGGGATGGGCGCTTGCCGATGACGGGCTTTCAATCAAACGGGTCTATAAGTTTGGCGATTTCAATGCCGCCTTTGGCTTCATGACGCGGGTGGCACTCATGGCCGACAAGATGGATCACCATCCCGAATGGTTCAATGTCTATAACAAGGTCGAAATGACCCTGATCACCCACGATGCCGGGGGTGTCACGCAAAAGGACATTGATCTGGCAACCTTCTGTCAAAAGGCGGCCAACGCCTAAGAGCCAACACATAAGACCGCCCAAATAAAACGCGCCCTGCCGCAGGGGGGACGGCAGGGCGCAATGGCTGCGGGATAAAGAAGCGAAATCGTGTGGGACTATTTCGGTTCCAGCCGGACCGCGCCATCAATGCGAATGGTCTCGCCATTGATCATTTCATTTTCACAGATATGCATCGCCAGACGGCCATATTCATGCGGATCGCCCAAGCGTTTCGGGAACGGGATATTTGCCGAAAGTGCGACCTGCATTTCATCCGGCAGGGCGGTGACCATCGGGGTGCCAAACATGCCCGGTGCAATCGACACAACGCGAATGCCATGGCGTGCCAATTCACGTGCGGCCGGAAGGGTCATTGCGGCGACACCACCTTTTGATGCCGAATAGGCCGCCTGTCCGATCTGCCCTTCAAATGCCGCGATAGACGCCGTATTGATGATCACGCCCCTTTCTCCTCCGGGCGACGGTTCATTGCGGCTCATGGCCGTTGCGGCAACCCGCATCATATTGAATGTGCCGATCAGGTTGACATTGATCACGCGCGCAAAGGCATCCAGATCGGCCGGGCCTTCGCGCCCGACAATGCGTTCGCCCTGAAGGATTCCGGCACAGTTCACAAGGATCGATGGCGCGCCAAGATCCTCAACCACCTTGGCAACCGCCTGTTCGACACTTTCCCCGTTCGATACATCAACGCCATAGCCAACCCCGCCGAGTTTTTCGGCGGTCGCCTTGGCCCCGTCTGCATTCAGATCAAAGGCGGCAATCCGCGCCCCGGCATGTGCCAGTGTCTCTGCCGTTGCTGCACCCAGACCGGATGCCGCCCCGGTGACAATGGCAATCGATCCCTTGATTTGCATGACGTGAAGCCTCCTGACGCGTGTTGTTTTGCTTAATTCGGTATTTATATACCAAATTATATCTTTTACGGGCAAGGGCTATTCCGGGGTGGTTCCTATATGCGGATTACGGGCGTGGTTCAGGCCCGGTTGCGCGCTTTGCAAGCTTGCGCTCACGCAGTGCGACATAGATCGCAGCACCGATAATCATTGCCCCACCCGGCAATATCCAGATATCGGGCACTTCGCCAAACAGGATCAGCGCCAGCACGGCAATGATCGGCAAACGCAAATAGGAAAACCCGACAAAGAAACTGTAATCGGCGAGTTGCAGGGCTTTGACATTACAAACCTGCATAACATTCATCATCAACGCGGCAACCGCCATCAGGCCAAGCGCGCTCCAGCTTGGTGTTTGCCAAACAAACAATGCCGGGATCAGGGAAACTGGTGTGGTGATGATCATCAGATAAAACAAAAGCGACGTGGTGGATTCGGTCATCACCAACCGCTTTGTGATCAACCCGGCACTGGCCATGCAGATTGCGGCTGCAATCGGCAAAATGCTGGCCGCTTGCATGGTTTCAGTCCCGGGCTGAATGATCAGGGCGACACCGACAAACCCGATAACAATCGCAAGCCAGCGGTGAATGCGCACCTGTTCGCGCAGGATCACGGCGGCCAGGATGGTGCCAAACAGGGGCACCGTGAAATTAAGCGTCGTCGCCTCTGCCAGTGGCAAATACAACACCGCCATAAACCACAAACACATTTCAGCGGCCGACAAAACCCCGCGCAAGCCAAACAAAGGCAGGCGTTTGGTCGCAAGGCTTCTAAGCCCGCGTTTCATCACCATCGGCAAAATCAGGATCAGGCCAAAGGCAAAGCGTAGAAACACCGCCTGATAGGGGTGCAACTCCTCGGTGGCATAGCGGATGGTCAGGGTAAAACACGCTGCCAGAATGACTGCAAACAGGGCAAAGAAGCTTGCCCGCATCACATCGGACTGGCTGTTAAACCATGTCTGCATACCTTTATGACTTCTCACGCGATGGCGGTGGATCAAGATCGCTTGCCGTCGCCGAAAGGCCGCGTTTGATCCGGTTGGCTTCGCGGTTAAGCTTCGCCTCGCGCCGCGCAATATAAAGGGCGGACCCGATAATCAGGGCCGCACCGGGCACCAGCCAGATTTCCGGAACCTCGCCAAACATCACCAGGGCGATACCGACAACAAAGGGCAGGCGCAAATAGTTGAACCCGATCACAAAGCTATAATCATAAACCCGAAAGGCGTTGGTGTTGCAAAGCTGGGTGATGTTGGCCATGAATGCGCCTGCCACCATCAGGCCAAGCACCTCAAGGCTCGGTGTCTCCCAGACAAACAAGGCCGGGATCAGGGTCAGCGGCGTGGTCAGCATCATCATGTAAAGGATGATGGCGGTCGGGTTTTCGGTTCGCGACAGTGACTTGATCGTCAATCCCGCACTGGCCATGCAAACCGCGGCGGCAATCGGAAACAGGCTTGCCAGTTGCACGGTTTCACTGCCCGGCCGGATAATCACCAGCACGCCGCCAAAACCGACCAACAAGGCGGCAATCCGGTATTTGCGAACTTTCTCACCCAAAAAGATCGCAGCAAGGATGGTACCAAATAGCGGCACAGTGAAATTAAGCGCCGTTGCCTCGGCCAGTGGCATATAGGCAATCGCCGAAAACCAGAAGCTCATCGCCCCCATCGACAGAACCGCACGCAGGCAAAACATCGGAAAACGCTTGGTCTTAAGCGGCGTTAATCCGGCCCGCAACGCAATCGGTGCGATGAACAAAAGGCCAAAGAAATTGCGCAAAAACACTGCCTGCAACGGATCGATATGCTCGGTCGCAAGGCGGACAAACACCGAAAAGATCGCCGCACTGATTGATGCCATCAGGCCAAAGGCAGTTGCCTGCAAATAGGGCGGAAGTCCGTTAAACCATTCACGCATCGGGCCTGTCCTTTGCGCTGGAATCCCGGTCAACGCGGGTCACCGGGATGGCTTGCGGATCGGCGGGTGCTGTGGTCGCCACACTGGCTTCCCTCTTGGCCCGTTTGGCCAGAACCGCCTCACGCCGCGCGATATAAAGTGCTGATCCAATGATCAAGGCCGCCCCGGCCCAGGTCCAGAAATCAACCACCTCGCCAAACATCACATAGGCCAGGGCCGCAACAAAGGGCAGGCGCAGGAAATCAAAAATCATGACATAGGACTGATCAGCCGTGCGATAGGCACGCACCAGCAATTGCTGTCCCGCCGTCCCGGTCACGGCAATGATCAACAGGATGAACAATTGCCAGGTGGTCGGACCTTGCCAGTATATCAGGGCCGGGATCAGCGACAGCGGCGTCATGATCAGGCCCATCCACGTTACGATGGCATTGGCACTTTCGGTCCGTGACAGCATTTTGACCGTGGTCATCGCACACGCCATGAAGACCGTCGCGCCAAGTGCTAGGATCGCACCGGTCTCAAAGCTTTGGCCAAACGGACGGATCACAATCATCGCCCCGACAAAGCCAATCGCAATCGCGCTCCACCGGCGCGCGCGCACGGTTTCGCGCACCACCAATGCGGCCAGCACCGTGGTCAGGATCGGCAGGGTAAAGTTGATCGCAATGACCTGTGCCGCGGGCGACAGCGAAAGGGCAGTGAAAATGCACGACATCGCCCCGAAACCCAGCACCCCGCGCAGAAAATGCAGCTTGAACCGCTCGGTCTTTAACCCGCTTCGTCCGTGGGAAATCATCCACGGCACCATTGGCAACAAACCAAACAGGTTACGGAAAAACGATGCTTCGAACGGGTGCAGGTCTGCAGTGACATAGCGGATGAAAACCGCCATCACCGCAAAACACATTGCAGCACTGATCATAAGAAGGGCGCCCATCAGGGCTGCATTGTCAGAGGCGGGGCGATGTAAAATCATTACAATTAAGGTTTACGCATCTCGCCGGAAAAAATCCAGTTTCTTGAGGGGGATATGCCAACGTCTTTATGCATGCCAGACCCGGCAAATTTGGTGAACAGTTCGCGCACACCCGTTTTTCGTGTAAGATCAAGGCAATCAGCAAAATCCATTCAGGGGGAAGATAAATGGATGCAATTGATCGCAAACTGATCGACATCCTGCAGGAAGACGCATCACTGTCCTATTCGGTTCTGGGAACAAAGGTCGGGTTGTCTGTTTCTGCGGTGAATGATCGTGTGCGCAAGCTGCGCGAACAGGGGATTATTCAGGCCTATCGCATTTCGGTTGATCCGCACGCCATTGGCCGTGCCTTGACCGCAATGGTCTGGCTGCGCACCGATCCGGCCAAGGGCAATAAGAAACTGGTCAAATCCCTGATCAAGGCCGATGAAGTGTTGGAATGCCATCACATGACCGGCCGGTTTGATTTTCTGGTCAAACTGCGTCTGCGTGATACCGGCCATCTGGAATCGTTCATTTCCGACACGATCAAGGAAATGCCCGGCGTGGTAGAAGTGTTGCCGGAAATCGCCTTGTCGACAGCCAAGGAAACGCTATTTGTTCCGGCGCAGGCCGACCACGAATAGGGTGCCGTGCCTGACTTTACAGTTTCAGGATAATTTTGATCAGTCATCGGGGGGAGATGGCATTGCCGGTCATCATTTCCTAAGTATCACTATGTGATAGTACTGCGCGTAACCCGCCCAAACCATTCTGATGTCCCGACATAGGAGCCCCCAAAATGATTGAATCGATGAATCTGGTGATCCTGATTGCATCGATTCTGGTGGTGGTTGCTGTTTTCACCAGTCTGGTCAGCTTCCGGGTCGGGGCCCCCTTGCTTCTGGTGTTTCTGTTTGTCGGTCTGGCGGCGGGCGAGGATGGCATTGGCGGCATTATGTTCGACAATGCGCCGCTCGCCTATTTCATCGGCTCCATCGCGCTCGCCCTGATCCTGTTTGACAGTGGCTTTGAAACCCAGTTCCGAACCTTAAAGATCGCGGCGGGTCCATCGCTTGTGCTTGCCACATTCGGGGTTCTGATTACCACCGGGGTGATTGGCGGGGTAACCTGGCTGGTGCTTGATGTGCCGTGGCTGGTTGCCCTTCTGTTCGGGGCGATTGTCAGTTCAACCGATGCGGCAGCGGTGTTTTTCCTTTTGCGTGTGGGCGGGATCAATCTGCGTGATCGCACGCGCAGCACGCTTGAAGTTGAATCGGGTTCGAACGATCCGATGGCGGTGTTTCTGACCATCTCGCTGGTGGAACTGATCATTCTGGGTGGTGGCGAAAATATCGCGCTTGAACTCCTGCAACGCTTCATTCTTCAGATCGGACTTGGTGCGATCTTCGGCCTTGCCGGCGGCTATGCGCTGGTCTGGATGATCAACCGGGTCAAACTTGAACCGGGACTGGTGCCGATCATTACCATGGCGTTGGCACTCAGCCTGTTTGGCGCGACCAGTATTCTCGGCGGCAGTGGCTTTTTGGCGGTTTATGTTGCGGGTCTTTATGCCGGGAACAGCAACATGAAAATGAGCGTCGGCGTCCGGCGTTTTCAGCATGTCACCACCTGGCTTGCCCAGATCGCGATGTTTGTCACCTTGGGCCTGCTGGCCACCCCGTCCGAATTTGGCACGGTTGTCCTTCCGGGCGTCATTCTGGCGCTGGTTCTGGTGTTTGTCGCCCGTCCAGTCGCGGTCTGGCTGTGCCTGATGTTCTTTAACTTCTCGCGCAATGACACCGCTTTCATTTCATGGGTCGGTTTGCGCGGGGCGGTCTCCATCCTGCTTGCCATTGTACCGATGGTCGAAGGCGTGCCCGAAGGCCAGCTGTTGTTTAACACCGCCTTCATTGTTGTGATTACATCCCTTCTGTTGCAGGGCTGGACGATCCGGCGGATGGCGCATTGGCTGGGCATCATCATCCCGGCCAAGCATGGCCCGGTGGACCGTATTGACCTTGAACTGCCGGGCAATGCCAATCAGGAAATCGTTGTTTATCGCGTCCACGAAGCCAGTGCCGTTGCCACCGGCCATCGTATTCCGCGCTGGGCACGGCCAAGCCTGATCCTGCGTGATGGCGCATCACTGCGCCCGCATTCCGCCGGGCCCATTCAGGGCGGTGATCAGGTCTATATCATCACCCCGCCCAAGCATGTCGAACTGCTCGATCAACTCTTTGCTGGTCCGGCCGAGGGGGCCAATGACGTCGAACTGTTCGGTGATTTCAGCTTCCCGGCCGATACCCGGATTGCCGATATTGGTCGTCTCTATGGCTTTGCCGTCGACGGTGATGACACCGAACGCACCGTGGCCGAAATCCTCGAACGTGATCTGCCCGGCGATCTCGAACTCGGTGATCGCATGCCCTATGGCACGGTGGAACTGATCGTGCGCCGCACCGATGACGAACATGGCGTGCTTGAAGTCGGCCTGGCGGTCGAGCAGCAAAAAGCCAAACCCAAACGCCGCATTCCGATCTTCCAGTCGCGCAGCGAATTGCTGGCAATCTGGAAAGACTGGCAGAAACGCAAACGCGCCGAAAAGAACGCGGCCCTTAGCGATCAGACATCATCGACGGCCAAGGAGATTGATGATGGCGCCGACGAGGCCGATGTGACTGAGGCACCCGACGTGCCGGGCGCATCCGAAGCCATGATCGAAGATGTCGTAGACGACACGGCCGATGATACGTCCGAAGATGGTACTGAAACCCCCGAGCCAGAAGACAGCGGCAAAAAGCCCGGCAAAGCAGGTCGGTCGAAAAAAGCCTGATTGGCTATGCATTAGATTTCCGGCCTTTGGATTAGTTTGGCTAATGGCAGGATCAAAAAAGCTGGTTTGGCGTCGGTTCTGAACTGCCCTAAATTGCGGCTTCAATTCTTTTGGAGTCCTTGGGCCATGTTCGGTCTTTATGCAGCAGTTGTCCTGATCTGGGGATCAACCTGGATCGCCATTCAGTATCAGCTTTCGGTCGCCCCCGAAGTCGCCGTGGCCTATCGCTTTGCCTTGGCAACGCTGATCTTGATGGCCTGGTGTGGCCTACGCCGCTTGCCGATGCGCTTTGGCTTGCGCGATCATTTCTTCATGGCGGTTCTGGGCGTCTGTCTGTTTTCGCTGAACTATGTGCTGATCTATGTTGCCAGTGTGCATCTGACATCGGGGCTTCTGGCGGTGGTGTTTTCGACCATCGTCATCATGAATATGATTAATGGCGTGATCTTTTTCCGTCGCCGTCCCGAAACCCGTACCGTAATTGGCGCCTCTATCGGTCTTTCCGGGATTGTCATGGTCTTTGCCAATGATCTGGCCGCCTTTGATCTGACCACGGGCGGCAGCATCGGGCTTCTGGTCTCCCTTGCCGGAAGCTATATCGCATCGCTTGGCAATATGGCGTCCGCCCGCAACCATGCGCGCGGCGTACCGGTCATGCAGGCCAATGCCTTTGGCATGCTCTATGGCACACTGTTGTTGTTTGGCTATATCGCGCTTGCCGGGATCCCGGTCACCTTTGACGCCAGCCCAAGCTTCATGGCCGCACTGGTCTATCTGGCCCTGTTCGGATCGGTTCTGGGCTTTGGCTTCTATCTGACATTGCTTGGCAAGATCGGACCGGATCGTGCGGCATACAGTTCGGTGATGTTCCCGATTGTCGCCCTGTTACTGTCGACCTGGTTTGAGGATTTCCATTGGACCGGCAATATAGTCTTCGGTGTGGCGCTGACATTGGTGGGCAACGTGGTTATTCTGACCAAACGGGTTCCCAAACCGGCGACCAAGGTGCTCGAACAGGTCGCACCGGTGCAGCCAGCTTGCGCAACAAACCCGACCGTGAAACCCTGATCGCGATACCTGAAGACGGAGTAAGAAAATGAACGGCGCGGCCTATTTCGAACGCATGGCGCAATATAATCTCTGGGCCAATGCAAAGGCCTATGGACTTTGCGCGAAATTGCCCGCCGCCGAACTGGATGCCCCGCGTGCGGCCTTCTTCCCGTCGATCCTGCGCACGCTTAATCATATCCTGGTGGCTGACCGCATCTGGATGAGCCGCCTGCTTGGCTCTTCGATCTCCATGCCGCTTAACACTGTGCTGTATGAAAAGTTCGATGAACTGCGCAGCGCCCGCATGGCCGAAGATCAGGCGATCATTGAATTCACGCGCAACCTGACCGACGCCGAAGTGACTGCGGATCTAACCTATCACTCGGTCGCCGGTGATGCCTATACCATGCCGCGCGATCTGATATTGGCGCATATGTTCAATCATCAGACCCATCATCGCGGCCAGCTCTCGAACATGCTGATCGAGGCAGGATTGGGCCCGCTTGAGATTGATCTGGTCTTTTTCGCCCGGGAACAGTTGGCATGATCGAGCTTCTCGTTGCCTACACCCCGTTTCTGATCGCCGCCCTGTTGCTGAACATCTCTCCCGGGCCGGATATGGCCTATATTGTCGGGCAAACTGCCGTTCATGGCCGCAAGATCGGCCTGTTTTCATCGCTTGGCGTGATTTCTGGCGCCTTTGTCCATGTTTTGGCGGCAACTTTTGGTCTGTCGGCCATTCTTGCCACCTCGGCGCTGGCCTTTGCCATCGTCAAATGGATCGGGGTGGCCTATCTGGTGTGGCTTGGCATCGGCGCATTGCGCAGCAGCTTTGCCAAATCCGAAACAGATGCGCAATCGGCTGAACCAACCGCCCCGATTTCCACCAAACCAATGACCGCCTTTGGCGCCTGGCGGCAGGGGGTGATGATTGATGTGCTCAATCCCAAGGTCGCGATCTTCTTTATGGCCTTTCTGCCGCAATTCATTGATCCCGCACGCGGCAATGCAATGGCGCAGTTTCTCATCCTTGGGGTGACGGTGCAGGTCATCGCCTTTTTCGTCGAAGGCATGCTGGTGTTGGCGGTGGCCTCGGCCGCGGGTCGGATCAAGGGCAGTTGCAGGCTCGGCGTGTGGTTGAACCGGGCGCTTGGCGGCATGTTCATCGCCCTTGGCATCCGTCTTGCCATCTCCCAGCAATAGCCTGCAAAAATCAGCCTTCCTCAGGATTTCCGTGTCAGATAGGTGACCAGTGCCCGCGATGCCGGGGCAGCCGAAATGCCATGGGCAACCACGCTGATACAGACAATCATCGTGCCGGCGGCAAACAGCGGTGTGAATTCGCCCGGGTCAATCATCGTCGCCATGATCAGCATGTAAATCACCGAGGCAATCCCGCGCGGCCCGAACCAGCCGATATAAAGCTTCTCGCCCAGGCTATAGGGGCTGCCGATCATGCAGATCCAGACACAAAGCGGGCGCAAGATTGCAAGGCTTGCAATCGAAAAGGCCAACATCGTCCAGGTCCAGCTTTCATAAAGGGCTGGCACAACGATCAGGCCAAAAACAAAGAATGTCAGCATGGTCAGAAGCTCTGACTCGGCCTCGCCAAAGCTTTCGATGGTGTCACGCACCTTGTCGCTTGAGATATTCAGCGCAAGCCCCCCGGCAAACGCCGCGACAAAGCCATTGCCGCCAAGCCTTTCCGCCAGAAGGAAAA
>Ga0207735_100401_pt1 | contig 10217 bp, 8 predicted proteins | sample TtaePargueraPR_9_FD_187280 | JGI IMG/M metagenome (GOLD analysis project Ga0207735, IMG submission 187280) | Aerobic enrichment media microbial communities from Bioluminiscent Bay, La Parguera, Puerto Rico - Tt and E2 (1) (SPAdes) | ecosystem: Environmental > Aquatic > Marine > Unclassified ... | reverse complement strand
CGCGCGCCCGTCGTGAGCTCAGCCTGCTCACCGAGCGGGCGCCGCGGACGGCGCGCCGCGTCACCGCGGACGGGCTTGTCGAGGTCGCGGTCGACGAGGTCGGGACGGGCGAGCGGCTGCTGGTGCGGTCCGGCGAGGTGGTCCCGGTCGACGGTCGGCTCGGGGCGGACGCGACCTTCGACGAGTCCGCGCTCACCGGCGAGTCGCTCCCGGTCGAGCGCCCGGCCGGCGACGATGTCCGCTCGGGCGTCGTGAACGCCGGGGCGCCCGTCGAGATCCTCACGACCACGACCGCGGCGACCTCGACCTACGCCGCGCTGGTGCGGCTGGTGGAGGCGGCGCAGGCGGCCTCGGCCCCGTTCGTCCGGACCGCGGACCGCTGGGCGGTGGCCTTCGTGCCGCTCACGCTCGTGCTTGCGGGCGCGGCGTGGTGGGTCGCGGGCGATCCGGTCCGTGCCGTCGCGGTGCTGGTCGTGGCGACGCCGTGCCCGCTGCTGCTCGCCGCGCCCATCGCGATCGTGTCCGGGCTGTCGCGCGCCGCCCGGCTGGGCGTGGTGGTCAAGGGCGGCGGCGCGCTCGAACGGCTCGCCGCCGGCCGCGTCGTGGTGGTCGACAAGACCGGCACCTTGACGCGCGGCCGTCCCGAGCTCACGGACGTGGTCACGGCCGGCGCGCACGACGGTGACGAGGCGCTGCGCCTGGCCGCCTCGGTCGACCAGCTGTCCGCGCACGTGCTCGCGGGGCCGATCGTCGAGGCCGCCCGCGCCCGCGGGCTGGACGTCGCGATGCCCGCCGACTCGCACGAGGTGCACGGCCAGGGCGTCGAGGGCACCGTCGAGGGGCGGCGGGTGCGGGTGGGCCGGCCGTCGTGGATCGCCGGTGGCGCACCCGACCGGTGGGTGCGCCAGGTGCGCCGCCGCGCGGACCTCGACGGCTCGCTGAGCTCGCTGGTCGAGGTCGACGGCGAGATCGCCGCGGCCCTGCTCCTGCACGACCCGATCCGGCCCGACGCGCCCCGCATGGTCCGCGCGCTGCGCACCGCCGGCGTGTCCCGCGTCGTTCTCGCCACCGGCGACCGGGCGGACGTCGGGCACATGGTCGGCCGCATCGTCGGCGTCGACACCGTGCTGGCGGACTGCACGCCGGAGGACAAGCTCGCGGCGCTCGCCCGCGAGTCCGCGTCGGGGGCGACGGTGATGGTCGGCGACGGGATCAACGACGCGCCCGCGCTCGCGGCCGCGGACGTGGGCGTGGCGCTCGCCGCGCGCGGGGCCACCGCATCGTCCGAGGCGGCCGACGTGGTGCTCACGGTCGACCGGATCGACGCACTCGCGGACGCCATGCTGGTCGCGCGGCGCTCGCGTCGCATCGCCCTCCAGGCCGTCGCGGTCGGCATGGGGCTGTCGCTCGTGGCGATGGTCGCGGCGGCGCTCGGCTACCTGTCGCCCACCGTCGGCGCCGCGCTGCAGGAGGTGATCGACCTGCTCGCGATCGCGATCGCGCTGCGGGCCGTGCTCCCGGGACGGCTCCACAGCGTCGCGCTCAGCGACGAGGACCGTGCGACCCTCGCGGCCCTGCGCGTCGAGCACGAGGGCCTGTCGCCGCTGGTCGAGCGCGTCGCGACCGTCGCCGACGCGCTGTCGACCCAGGCGCCCGACGTCACCGACGCCCGCGCGCTGGTCGACCGCCTCGAGAGCGACCTGCTCCCGCACGAGCGCGCCGACGAGGAGCGCCTGGTGCCGCTCATGGCGCGCGCGCTCGGCACCGACGAGGCCGTCGCCGCGCTGAGCCGCACCCACGCCGAGATCGAGCATCAGGTCGGGCTGCTGCGGCGCCTCATCGACGGCGTCGACGCGGACCCGACCGCGGACGACGTGGTCGAGCTGCGCCGCATGCTCTACGGCCTCTACGCCGTGCTGCGGCTGCACAACGCCCAGGAGGACGAGAGCGCGTTCAGCCTCATGCCCGTGCGGGGCGCGTGAGATGCCGGACCCGGTCGACGCCGCGATCCTCGGCGCCGGCGCCGCTGGGCTGTCGCTCGCCGCCCACCTCGCGTGCGCCGGCTGGGGTGGCCGGGTGGTCCTCATCGATGAAGGGCTGCCGCTCGAGGCGCGCTCGTGGGCCTGGTGGTCCGCCGGCGACGGGCTGCTGGACGATGCGGCGCGCGCCTGGTCGCGGGTGCGCCTGGCCGGCCCGGGCTGGGAGCGGGAGGCCCCGCTCGCGCCACTGGCGTACCGCGCGATCGACGGCCCGGAGCTCGCGGCCGCCGTGGGTCGGCTGGTCGGCCAGCGCCCGGGATGGAGCCGCGTGCGCGGCACGGTCACCGCGGTGACGCGGGAGGGCGACGGCGCCCGCGTCGCCGTCTCGACGGCGGACGGGGCGGTCGAGGCGCGGGCCCGGTGGGTGTTCGACAGCGTCGGCGTGGACGACCCCGCGGGTGGCCCCGTCCCGTGGCTCGACGTCGGCGGGGTGAGGGTGTCGACCGTGCGCGACGCGTTCGATCCCGGCGCGGTCACGCTCATGGACTTCCGCACCGACCAGCGCGACGGCGTCGCCTTCCTCTACGTGCTGCCCGCCTCGGCGCGCGAGGCGCTGATCGAGCGCACGGTGTACGCGTTCCCGGGCGCGCGGCCGGGCACGCACCGGCCGCACCTCGACGCGTACGTGCGCGAGGTGCTCGGGCTCGAGGACGCCCGGGTGACGCCAGAGGAGGACGCGGCCATCCCGCTGCACCCGGGCGCGCTCGCCGCCGTGGACGGAGCGGTGGTGCCGATCGGCGCCCGCGCCGGGCTGGTGCGCGCGAGCACCGGCTACGGCTTCGCCCGGATCCAGCGCCACAGCGCGGCGCTCGCCGCCGCGCTCGTCGGCGGCCGCGACCCGGCCGCCGCCTCCCCGCGCCTGCGGTGGGCCCGCGCGCTCGACGCGGCCCTGCTGCGCATCGTCCGCGACCACCCGGACGGCGCCCGGGTGCTGTTCGCCGCGCTGCTGCGCCGCAACCGGCCCTCGCGGGTGCTGGGCTTCCTCGAGGAGCAGGCCTCGCCGCTCGCGCAGGCGCGGATCTTCCTGTCGATGCCGGAGTTCATCCCGGCGTCCATGCGTGCGCGGCGGCGGACCTGAGGCGGAGCGCCTCGGCCTGACGCGCTCCGATCCGGGCATTCCGGGCCCCTGGCGGAGCGCGGGGCGCGAAGGTGCTCCGATCCGGGTCGGCGGCGGCGCGCGGCGGGGCGGCGGCGCAGGCGGAGGCGCGTACCCTGCTCCCCATGGGATCCGTGCCGGAGGCCGGCCGCATCGATGCGGCCCGGGCGTCCGCGCGACTGCACACGGAGGCGGCCGCGGACGCGTCGACGCTGCGCGCCCACAACCTCGGGCTGGTGATGCGCCTGCTGCGCGACCACGGCCCGCAGTCCCGCAAGGACATCGAGCGCGCCACGGGGCTGGTGCCCGCGTCCGTGTCGAACCTGCTCGCCGACCTCCAGGCCCGGGGACTGGTCCAGGACGCCCGGCCGACGGGCCACGAGCCCCGCGGTCGCGGGCGTCCGCGCGTGCTGGTCGAGCCCGTCCCGTTCCGCGCGCTGGTGCTCGCGGTGCGGATCGAGCGCACCCGCGTCGCGGCCGAGCTGCACTCGTGCTCGGGTCGGCTGCTCGACGCCTCGTCGCGCGGCGTCGAGCTCAACTGGGGTCAGCCGGGCGACGTCGCGCACGCGATCGCCGAGCTGGTCCTCCGCGCCGACGAGCTGGCCGTCGAGAACGACGCGGTGCTGCTCGGCTGCGTCGTGACGTTGCCGGGGCCGGTCGGCGCGGGCAACCGCATCGCGGACTCCACGGAGTTCGGCTGGGGCCACCTCGAGCTGCCGGAGATGATCCGCGCCGAGGGCGCGCCGCGCGGCCTGCCGATCGAGCTGGTCAACGACGCCAACGCGGCCGCGCTCGCGGAGTACGCGGCGCTGCCGCTGCCGCGGCCCGAGGTGATGCTCTACGTCGACGGCGGCTTCGGCGGAGTCGGCGGGGGAGTGATCGCCGACGGCCGCATCCTGGGCGGCGCGCGCGGCTTCGGCGGCGAGCTCGGCCACGTGACGGTCGACTGGCGCGGGCGGATGTGCGACTGCGGATCTATCGGCTGCCTCAACGCGTACCTGTCGCCCGAGGCGCTGCTGACCTCGGCGCGGCTGATGGACCACGTCGAGATGACGGGCCTGCCCGCTGCGATGGACGAGCTGCGCGCGCGCCTGGACCGCTCCGAGAAGCGCGCCGTCGACGTCGCGCTGCGGGCGGGCGACATCCTCGGCGCCGCGATGCGCTCGGTCTACGACGTGGTCAACCCGAGCACCATCGTGCTGGGCGGCTACCTGGCCGGGATGCGTCGCTGGCTCGAGCCCGGCCTGCAGCTCCAGCTGGCGCCGCGCACTCAGAAGCGCGCGCCGATCGCCGTCGAGTCGGCCCGCCTGGGCCGCCGCGCGGGCCTCGTCGGCGCCGCGCGTCACGGCATGCGCCACCTGTTCGAGGATCCGACCGTGGTGCCGGTTCGCGAGCCGTCCGCGCCAGGCATCGCCGAGGGCGCCTGACCCCACCCGACCCCGGATGGGGTGGATGGTGGTCGCTTCCGGGAGGTCGCCGCATCACAGGGGTGGCTCGGTGTCGCTCGGGTGGATTCGTCGGCGTTTCGTGCGGGCGTGGTGGACGATCGTCGCGCGCCGACGATGTATTGTCGACAATATTGTCGAACTGGCGCGGAGCCCCGGCAGCGTCGCCGGGTGCCGATCGCCCCGGACAGGGGAGAGGAGCAGCCATGGTGGCCGATGTGCGTGTGGCCGAGCGGATCAAGGAGGCGATCCTGCGGGGCGAGTTCGCGCCTCGCCAGCGGCTGGTCGAGGCCGACCTCTGCCGAGACTTCGATGCGAGCCGGCACCAGGTGCGGGCCGCGCTCCAGGCGCTCGAGGCCGAGGGCCTCATCGAGCGGGTGCGCAACGTCGGCGCGCGCATCCGCGAGATCGGGGTCGACGAGGCGGTCGAGATCGCCGAGGTCCGCCAGGTCGTCGAGGGGCTGATCGCGCGGCGCGCGGCCGAGCTGGTCGGCGACGAGGAGGCGCGCGAGCTCGAGGAGATCGGGCGCGGCATGCACCGGGCGGTGGCGTCGGGCGACGTGGACGCGTACTCCGAGCTGAACGCCCGGCTCCACGCCGCGCTGCGGGAGATGGCGCGGCACGACAAGGCCAGCGGCATCATCGAGCAGCTTCATGGGCAGATGGTGCGCCACCAGTACGCCCTCTCCCGCCGCCCCGGCCGCCCGAGCGTCTCGGTCCATCAGCACCAGGCGATCATCGACGCGGTCGTCGCGCGCGACCCCGAGGCCGCCGAGCGTGCGATGCGCGCCCATATCGCGTCGGTCATCGAGGCGCTCCGGGCATGCGTCTGAGGTCGTAACCTCATCGTTAGCAACTTCGGCTACAAAATTGTCGACAATCGCGCTACAGTGGCAACTGCGACGCGCTCAAGGGTGAGCGCGACGGTCTCAAGGAGGAGCCCATGCAGACAACGTCCACCACGGGCCGGCTGCGCGCCGTGCTCGGCACCGCCGCCGCGCTGAGCGTCCTGGTCCTCGCCGCGTGCAGCTCGGACGGCTCGGACACGGAAGCCTCGGACGAGATGTCCGAACCCGCCACCGACTCGACCGGCGACGAGATGATGGAGGCGGTCGACATCACGGTCGGCGTCATCCCCATCCTCGATGTCGCGCCCCTGTACCTCGGCATCCAGGAGGGATTCTTCGAGGAGGAGGGTCTCAACCTCACCACCGAGCTCGCCCAGGGCGGCGCGGCCATCGTGCCCGGCGTCCAGAGCGGCCAGTTCGAGTTCGGCTTCAGCAACACCACGTCGCTGATCCTCGCCGTGTCCAACGACCTGGGCATCCAGGCTGTCGGGCCGGGTGTCTCGACCACGGGCGATGCGTCGGCCGACTTCGGAGGCATCGTGACCGCGGCGGACTCCGGTATCACCGGGCCGGCGGACCTCGAGGGCAAGAAGGTCGCGGTCAACACCCTGAACAACATCAACACCTCGACCATCAACAAGATGGTCGAGGACGCGGGCGGCGACCCGTCCACCATCACGTACGTCGAGCTCGCGTTCCCGGACATCGTGCCCGCGGTGGCGTCGGGCGACGTCGACGCCGGCCAGGTGGTCGAGCCGTTCCTGACGGTCGCCGCCGGACAGGACCTGGTCAACATCGGGTCGAACTACGCCGCCACCGACCCGAGCCTCATGATCGCCGAGTACTTCACGTCGGACGACTACGCCGCGGAGAACCCGGACGCGGTCGCCGCGTTCCAGGCCGCCCTCCAGCGGTCCTTCGAGTACGCGACCGAGAACCCGGACGCGGTGCGTGCGGTCCTCGCGGAGTACACGAGCATGGACGAGGCGACCCAGGCGGCGGTCACGCTGCCCGCGTGGCCGACGGAGATCGACTCCAACACGGTCGACCTGCTCGCCGAGCTGGCCGTCAACGACGGCTTCCTCACCGAGGTGCCGGACCTCTCGGCTCTCAAGTGATCACGGTCGGGGCCGCGGCGCGACGCCGTGGCCCCGACCCCTCCCCTCACCGAAGGATCGTGACGTGAGCTCCAGCCCCCCCACGCTCGCCCCGACCCGGCGCGCGGCCGGCCCCCGCCCACGCAGGCGTGGCCGCCGCACCGACGCCTGGCTCGGCGTCGCGGGCGTCTTCATCGTCCTCGCCGGCTCCGAGCTGCTCTCCCGCACCGGCATCGTCAACCCCGACTTCCTCCCGCCCGTCACCGAGATGTACGCCTCGTTGTTCGGCCTGCTCGGCGAGGCCGACTTCTGGGAGTCGCTGTGGCTCACGGTGCGCGGCTGGGCGATCGGCCTGGCCGCTGCGATGGCGCTCGGCATCGTGGTCGGCTTCGTCATCGGCTCGATCCCGTTCCTGCGGGCGTTCACCAACTCGACCATCGAGTTCCTGCGCCCCATCCCTTCGGTCGCGCTCATCCCCCTGGTGGTTTTGCTGTTCGGCACCCAGCCGCAGTCCGCATTCCTGCTGGTGCTCTACGCGGCGTTCTGGCAGGTGCTGGTCCAGGTGCTGTACGGGGTCGCAGACGTCGACCCCGTCGCGCGGGACACCGCGCGCTCGTACCGCTTCGGGCCGCTGCGCGTCGCCCGCTCCGTGATCTACCCGACCGCGCTGCCCTACATCATGACCGCCTTCCGGCTGGCCGCCGCCGTGGCGCTGATCCTCGAGATCACGGCCGAGCTCGTCATCGGCGTTCCGGGGCTCGGTCGCGACATCGGCATCGCGCAGAGCTCGGGCAACGTGCCCGAGACCTACGCGCTGGTGATCGTCGTCGGCCTGATCGGCGTCGGCGTCAACATGTTCGCCCGCCTCGTCGAGCGCAAGGCGCTCTGGTGGCACCCGTCCGTGAGGAGCGAGACCCCATGACCGTCCCCCGTCTCGCCCGCAAGGCCTTCATGCTGCTCGGCCTGCCGATCATCCTGGTCGCAGTCTGGTGGGTCGCCTCCGCGGGCAGCACCAGCCCCTTCTGGCCGCCGCTGCAGACCATCCTCGAGACCTTCCCGGCCACCTGGACCTGGGACCGGATCGTCCAGGACGTGATGCCCAGCCTCGCGCGGCTCGGGATCGGATACGGGCTCGCCGTCGTGATCGGCGTCGCGGCCGGCACCGCGATCGGGCTGATGCCGCGGCTGCGCGCCCTGTCCGAGCCCGTGCTCGAGTTCTTCCGCGCGGTCCCGCCGCCCGTGCTGGTGCCGATCATCGCGCTGTTCGCCGGCTACACCGGCTGGCTCGGGAAGATCATCACCATCGCGCTCGGCTGCCTGTGGCCGATCCTCCTCAACACCGTCGAGGGGGTCCGCGGCCTCGAGCCGGTGCTGGGCGACACCGCGAAGAGCTACCACCTCAGCCCCTGGCGCCGGCTGGTGTTCGTGGTGCTCCCGGGCGCGAGCCCGCGCATCTTCGCCGGCGCCCGTCAGGCGCTGTCGATCGGCGTGATCCTCATGGTGATCTCCGAGCTCTTCGGCGCCAACCGCGGCCTCGGCGCCGCCATCGTGCAGTTCCAGCGGAGCTTCGCGATCCCCCAGATGTGGACCGGCATCATCCTGCTGGGCCTCATCGGAGTCGTGCTGGCCGCCCTGTTCAAGGCGGTCGAGAACCGGATGCTCGCCTGGTACGTGGGTCAGCGTCAGATCGAGCGAGGAGAGTAGCCATGTCCTTCACCCGCCCCCTCACCGCCTCCCTCGAGGACCGGGCCGCCGCATCGTCCACGCCGCAGGACGTCGCGCTCGACCTGCGCGGCGTGCAGAAGACCTACGACACGCCCGGCCGTCCCCAGGTCGAGGCGATCCGCCACCTCGAGTTCCAGATCGGTCGCGGCGAGCTCGTGTGCGTCGTCGGGCCGTCTGGCGCCGGCAAGACCACGCTGCTGCGCTCGATCGCCGGCCTGCTCGACCTCACCGCCGGCGAGGTGGTCCTCGACGGCGCCACGGTCACCGGCCCCCCGCAGGGCATGGCCGTGGTCTTCCAGGAGTACGGGCGCAGCCTGTTCCCGTGGATGACGGTCCGCCAGAACGTCGAGCTGCCCCTGAAGGAGAAGGGCATCGGCAAGGCGGAGCGCCGCGACAAGGTCGACCGGGCGCTCGCGGAGGTGGGCCTGACCGAGGCCACGGAGCAGCACCCGTGGCAGCTGTCGGGCGGCATGCAGCAGCGCGTCGCCATCGCCCGCGCGATCGCGTTCGAGCCGACCGTGCTGCTCATGGATGAGCCCTTCGCGGCCGTCGACGCCCAGACCCGCGCCGAGCTCGAGGACCTGGTCCGCTCGCTGTGGAAGCACCTGGGCGTCACCGTCCTCTTCGTCACCCACGACATCGACGAGGCGGTCTACCTGGGCGAGCGGGTCATCGTGCTGTCGAACCGGCCCACCGTGCTGATGGAGGACGTGCGCGTGGACCTGCCGGCCGAGCGGGACCAGCTGACCACCCGCTCGGACGCGCGCTTCGGCGAGCTGCGCGGGCACGTGTACGCGCTGATCCAGAAGGCCAAGGCGGGGGAGCGCCCCGATCAGCCGGTGCCGGACGAGGAGGCCTGACATGGAGACCGTGATCCTCACCGACCCGCCGCGCGCGTCGCGCGAGACCGTCGAGGCGCTCGCGTCGATCGGCGTCGCCACCATCCACGAGGCGATGGGCCGCACCGGCCACATCTCGGCGCTGCGCCCCATCCAGCAGGGCGTCCGCGTCGCGGGCACCGCCGTGACGGTGCTCAGCTGGCCCGGCGACAACCTCATGATCCACGCCGCGATCGAGCAGTGCCGCCCGGGCGACATCCTCGTGGTCACCACCCGCGAGCCGTCCTCGCACGGCATGTTCGGCGAGCTCTTCGCGACGGGCCTCGCGCACCGCGGCGCGGTGGGCGCGGTCATCGACGCGGGCATCCGCGACACCCAGGAGCTGCGCGACATGGGCTTCCCCGCGTGGGCGCGCCACATCAACGTCATGGGCACCGTCAAGAGCACCCCGGGTTCGGTCAACGTGCCCATCGTGGTGGGCGGGCAGGTCATCGACGCGGGGGACATCGTGGTCGCCGACGACGACGGCCTGGTCGTGGTCCCCCGTGCGCAGGCGGACGATGCGCTGGTCGCCTCGCGCGCCCGCCTCGCCAAGGAGGAGGCCACGCGGGCCGCGTTCGAGGGCGGCGAGCTGGGACTCGACCGCTACGGCATGCGTCCCGTGCTCGCCGACCTGGGCGTCGCGTACCGGCGTCACCCGGAGGCGCCGTGACCGCCGTCCCGTGCGCCCTCATGCGGGGCGGCACCTCCAAGGGCGGTATCTTCCTCGCCGACGACCTGCCCGCGGATCCCGACGCGCGCGACGACCTCCTGCTGCGCATCATGGGCAGTCCCGACGCTCGCCAGATCGACGGGCTCGGCGGCGCCCACCCCCTGACCAGCAAGGTCGGGGTGGTGAGCCTGTCCGCGGACGACGCGGCCGATGTCGACTACCTGTTCCTCCAGGTGGTGGTCGACCGGCCGGTGGTGTCGACCTCGCAGACCTGCGGCAACATCCTCGCCGCCATCGCGCCCTTCGCGATCGAGCGCGGGCTGGTGCCCGTCGCGGGCGACCGCACCGTGGTCCGGGTCCGCATGGTCAACACCGGGGCGATCGCCGCGCTCACCGTCCTCACCCCCGGCGGCGAG
>Ga0207735_100400_pt1 | contig 10230 bp, 10 predicted proteins | sample TtaePargueraPR_9_FD_187280 | JGI IMG/M metagenome (GOLD analysis project Ga0207735, IMG submission 187280) | Aerobic enrichment media microbial communities from Bioluminiscent Bay, La Parguera, Puerto Rico - Tt and E2 (1) (SPAdes) | ecosystem: Environmental > Aquatic > Marine > Unclassified ... | reverse complement strand
CGACGAGCAGCGCGGAGGTGAGCAGGATCGCGGTCGAGGTCAGGTGGTGCCGGGTCGTGCGCGTCATCGCGTCTCCAGGGCATCAGCGGCCAGATCGAGTCCTGACCCTAGCGACCGGGACACATCTGGCGAAACCGCACGTCCCACCCTGTGGACAACGCTGTGCTACCTCGCCGCGAAGTCGCCTACCCCGCGGGAGTGCTGCCTACCTCGCGAACGAGTTGCCTACCTCGGCGGAGACCGAGGGGAGCGGGGGAGAGAGGGTGTCTCAGGCGAGTCGGGCCGTGAGCACGACCTGCTCGCCGACCTCGAGCGCGACGTCGTCGAGCCGCACGCCCGGCGGCAGCGCGTCGGTCAGGTCGACGCGCCGTCCGGCGACCTCCTCCACGCGGCCCCGCATCGCCCCGAGCATCGCGCCCACGATCGGGTTGCCGCTGTGCAGCTGGACGTCGCCGACAGTGAGGACCATGTGCTCGTCGACGGACGCCGACGCGGTCGCGGTGATCTTCGCGGACAGGAACATGCCCTTCTTGATCGACGCGTCGATCTCGAGCCGTGCGTCGCGCGGTCCGGTCTGGTCGATGCGCAGGTCGAAGTCGGTGAGCTGGATGCCGTTGCCGTGCAGCGCCACGGCGAGCAGGCCCTGCACCGTCCCGGCCAGGCCTTCGCGGGAGACGGCCACGCGGGCATGCCCCGAGACGGGCGCGTCGTCGGTGGGTTCGATGAGCTCGACGCCGACCATGTCGTCCTCGGCGGTGACCCAGGAGAAGCGGACGTCGGAGACCTCGGCGGTCACGTCCACGGGAAGGTCCACGGCGGCCAGGGGGTGCGCCTCGATGCGCAGGGTGCCCACGGTCCCGGGCTCGCGGTCGACGATCTGCGGCTTCCAGTGCAGGTGCGGCGCTTCCTTGCCGGCCGGCATCCCGACGGCCACCCCGGTCAGGTCGACGTCAAGGGACGCGATGTCCGTCCCGTCGAGCACCGGGAGGATCTTCGCGCCGTCGAGCCCTTGCACCTGCTCGCCGCCGAGGGCGACGAACGCCGCGCGCAGGCGTGCGGCCAGGTCCTGGTCGGAGTCGGGGCGCGGGGCGGGACCGAGGGGGAGCAGTGCGTCCATGCCGCCGAGCCTAACGGGCGTGACGCGTCATTCGCGGGACGACGGCGGTACCGACGGTGGCAGCGCCGGCCCGGGGCCGCCGGGCCCACCACCGGCGGTCCCGTCCTGCGCTGCCGTGTGCCGCCGTCGTCGGGCCCGCACCACCCGCCACACGACGACCGCCAACCCGATCGCGACCGGGATGACGAGCAGCGGCAGCAGGATCGCCACCAGCGACAGGCCGACCGATGTGCCGTCCTCGGCGGTGGACAGCACGGGTGCGGCGAGCCCGCCCGTGGCGGCGTTGGCCCCGGCGCGCAGGGCCGCCTTGGTCAGGTGCACCGCCAGGGCCAGGGCGATGCCCGCCACGACGGGCACCCAGGCACCGGAGTCGACGAACGCTGCGGGGTCCTCGACCCGCGCGGTCTCCGACGTCGCACCGGCACCGAACGCGATCCCGCCGGCCCCGGGGCGCACCACCGTCTGGACCACGTCGTTGAGCGAGTCCACCACCGGGACCTTGTCGCCGACCATCTCCAGCACCAGCAGCACGCCGAGCACGATCAGCACCCAGCCGTTCTCGAGCCAGGCCCAGGCACCGGGCAGAGTGATCAGGTCGGTGTACCGGGACAGCAGCCCGAGCGCCAGGAGCGGGATCCAGGCGTTGAGGCCCGCGGCCAGGGCGAGTCCGGTGCCGGTGGCGAGCTCGAGCATCAGGCGTCCGGCCTCACAGCGGCACGAGGGGGTTGTGCCCGGCCGTGACCTGCTCGCCGTCGCGGACCGGACCCGGCGCGGTGCCCCCGCCCCAGGGGTCCCCGCCGAGGGACTCCCGCCCGTGCGGCGTCAGCCAGCCCGACAGGTCCGGCCCGCACGGGATGATCCCTGTGGGGTTGATGTCGGTGTGCACCACGTAGTAATGCTCCTTGATCTGCTCGAAGTCCACGGTGTCGCCGAACCCGGGCAGCTGGAACAGGTCGCGGGCGTAGGCCCACAGGACCGGCATCTCGGTGAGCTTGTTGCGGTTGCACTTGAAGTGCCCGTGGTAGACGGCGTCGAACCGCACCAGCGTGGTGAACAGGCGCACGTCCGCTTCGGTGATCGCGTCACCCATGAGGAACCGCCGGTCGGCCAGCCGCTCCTCCAGCCAGTCCAGCGCCCGGAAGAGCCGCAGGTAGGCGGCCTCGTAGGCGTCCTGCGAGCCCGCGAACCCGCACCGGTACACCCCGTTGTTGACCTCGGTGTACACGCGCCGCATGACCGAGTCCATCTCGGCGCGCTCGTCCGGGTCGGACGGCAGCAGCGCGGGCGCGCCCTCGCGGTGGTGCTCGGTCCACTCGGTCGACAGGTCCAGGGTGATCTGCGGGTAGTCGTTGGTGACCACGGCGCCGTCACGGGTGTCGACGATCGCCGGCACCGTGATGCCGCGCGGGTAGTCGGGGAACCGGGCGAAGAACGCCTCCTGCAGGCGTTCGATCCCCAGCACCGGGTCGCGGCCACCCGGGTCCAGGTCGAACGTCCAGCTCCGCTCGTCGTGGGTGGGGCCCGGCATCCCGATGCTGAGGGCGTCCTCCAGCCCCAGCAGCCGCCGCACGATGATCGACCGGTTCGCCCACGGGCAGGCCCGCGCCGCCACCAGCCGGTAGCGGCCGGCCTCCACGGGGTAGCCGTCGGCGCCGTCGCGGGTGATGCGCGTGGGGATGTAGTTGGAGTCCCGCACGAACTCCTGACCCGGCACCGTGTAGGTGCCGCCGCGGGAGTGCTCAGGACGTTCCGGCGTCGTCTCCGTCGTGCTCATGCCTTCGCCTTCGCTTCCTTCGCCGCTGCCTTCTGTGCCTTCTTGAACGCCCGGACCTCCTGCAGGGTCTCGGCGCTGGTCACGTCCGCGATCGAGCGGCGCGAGCCGTCTTCGCCGTAGTGCCCGGCCGCCTCGCGCCACCCGGCCGGCTCGACGCCCCGCTGCTTGCCGAGCAGTGCCAGGAAGATCTGCGCCTTCTGCGTGCCGAACCCCGGCAGCGCGTTGAGCCGCTTGGCCACCTCGGCACCCGTCGGCGCCCCGCCCGAGGCTCCGGGGTCCGTCCAGATCCGGGACACGTCGCCGTCGTAGTCGTCGACGACGGCGCGTGCCACCGCCTGCACCCGGCCGGCCATCGAGCGGCCGTACCGGTGGATCGCCGGGGGAGTGGTCGCCATCTCGACGAACTCGTCGGGGTCCGCGTCGGCGATGCGTGTCGGGTCGAGCGTGCCGAACCGGTCGACGATCTTGCGCGGCCCGGCGAACGCGTGCTCCATCGGGTACTGCTGGTCCAGCAGCATCCCGACGAGCAGCGCGAACGGGTCCTCGCTGAGCAGTCGGTCGGTGGCGTCGTCACCGGTGATCCAGAGCTGTGCGGTCATGGGTCCATCCTGCCCCGGTCCCCAGCCCGTTGTCGCTGCGCGGGCACCGGATAGCCTCGGGTGATGCGACGACGCTCCCACCGCACCGCGACCGCCTCCGCCGCCGCGCTCGCGGCGGCCCTGACGGTGACCGGCACCCTCCACCTGGTCCGCCCGCGCGTCTTCGAGGGGCTGATCCCGCGGGCACTGGGCTCCCCGCGCGCCTGGGTCGTCGGCAGCGGCGTGGCCGAGCTGGCGTGCGCGACGGCGGTCGCCGTCCCGGCCACCCGGCGCGCCGGCGGCTACGCCACGGCGGGGCTGTTCGTCGGGGTGTTCCCGGGCAACGTCAAGATGGCGCTCGACTCCCACGCGGGGGCGCGGCACTGGTCGCGCGACCCGCGCGTGGCCTGGGGGCGCCTGCCGTTGCAGGTCCCGCTGGTGGCGTGGGCGTGGCAGGTGGCGCGCAGCGCGGAGGCCGGCTCAGGCGGGCGCTGACCGGGCCGGTCGCAGCCGTCCGGCGAGGAACTCGTCGATGCCCAGGAGTCGCGACGCCACCCGAGGACCGTCGCCGAGCGCACCGCGCGCGGTCTCGCCGTCGAGCACCCACGGGTCGACCACGGCGAAGTCCTGGCCGCGTCGCGTCAGCGTGTAGCGGCCGGCGGCGAGCACGTTGCGGCACCAGTCGGTGCACGGACCCCACGGCAGCGGGTGCAGCACGATGATGTCGCGGGCGTCCGCGACCGTGACGGGTTCGCCGATGACGCGGGGCTCGCGAGCGGCGAACGCCACGACGGGGGTGTCGTACGCGCGGCCGCTGCGCCGTCCGACGTGGTGCAGCGTCGCCCAGGGCGGCACACGGTGGCTCACCCGCAGCGCCCACGGGTTGACCTTCTGCGCGACGGTGGTGGCCGCGGCCGGAGCCTTCATGGCTCCAGCGTGCGGCCGATGACCCGCGCTCGCCGCTCGGCGCTCGCGTTCACCGTCGTCCACAGCCTGTGGAAAAGGTCGGCAGGGACAGTCACCGTGCCCCTAGCGTCGCGCCATGCGCCTCGACCGAACACCGCCCCGCACCAGCACGGCGACCGCCACGATCACCGCAGCCACCGGCCGCCCCCGGGCCAGGACGCACGGCCGACGCCGGAGGTTCCGCCGCGCCGTCACGGTCGCGATCGCTGCCGCGCTCGGTGCGGGGCTCGCCGCCTGCGGTCCCTCAGGTGACGCGCCCGCTCAGGGCGGTGCGACCCCCGCCGCCACGGCGTCGGGCGCTCCGTCCGACCCCGCCGACCCGGCACTCCCTCCGCACGAGCCCGGCGCCACGGACCCGGCCGTGGCCGCGGTCGAGGAGTTCTTCGCCGCGTACGACCGGATCGTCCTGACCGGGGACGAGTCCGCCTGGACGGACCGTTCGGAGCCCTCCTGCGAGTACTGCACCCTGATGGCGACCTTCGGTGCGAGCTTCGGCAGCTCCTCCGGAGCGCAGGACTCCGGCGCCGAGACCCTGGCTCAGATCGGTCTGGCCGGCTACGACGTGACCATCCTGGACTCCGGGGCCGACGACGCCGGTCGCCCGGTCGTGGACGTCGAGCTCGAGCTGCTGCTCACGGACGACGCCGTGCTCGCGCCGGAGATGATCGCCCCGGACGGTGTGACCGACCTCGGCCTGCTCGGTCGGGAGGACGCCGACGGCGTGCGGCGGGCCCGCGTGCACCTCGACCGTGACGGAGAGACGTGGACGGTCATCCGGATCACCAGGATCCCCGGCGACCAGGCACCGTCCGCGCCGGGCCGAGCCGCACCGGAACCAGGACCCGACGCCACGGCGGTCCTCACCCCGGTGCCGCCGCCGGTGATGGCCGAGCACAGCGTCGACGGCGCCGTCGCCGCGGTGCAGCACTACCTGGACCTGGAGCGTCACGCGTACGCCACGGGCGACGTGGCCGAGATGGAGAGCCTGTCCGCGCCGGAGTGCGCGGCATGCCGGGCGCGGGTGGACGTGATCGCCCAGACGCGCGCCGCGGGGATCGAGCTTCACGGCGGGGCGTCCCGGGTCGAGCTCGAGCGCCGGGTCTCCGCCGAGGAGGTCCTCGACGACGGGGACGTCGACCTCGACAGGTACCGCGACGTCTACCTGCTCGTCCTGCGCGTGACGATGTCCGACACCACCGTCGTCCAGGACGGGGCGGAGAAGACCGTCCCCGGCCAGGGCTACCACCTGGACGCCACGCTCTACCGCGCCCCGGACGGGTCCTGGCACGTCTTCTCCCTCAGCGAGAGCCCGTGACGCTCACACCTCGTCGAAGGTCAGCACCGGCCGCCCGGTCCGAGGATGGCGCAGCACGGTGGTGCGGACCCCGTAGACAGGATCGATCACCTCCGGCACCAGCACCTCGGCGACCGGCCCGGCCGCCACCACGTGCCCGGCGTGCCCGGGAGCCAGGACGACGGCGTGATCACAGGTCGCCGCCGCCAGGGACAGGTCGTGCAGCGCCGCCAGCACGGTCACGCCGTCGCCGGCCAGATCGCGCACGAGCCGCATCGTCGCGAGCTGGGCGGCCACGTCCAGATGGTTGGTCGGCTCGTCGAGCAGCAGCACCCGCGGCTGCTGGGCCAGCGCACGCGCCATGTGCACGCGTTGGCGCTCGCCGCCGGACAGCGTGCCGATCTCCCGAGCGGCCAGGTCCTCCGCACCGACGCGGTCGAGGGCGGCCCGAGCGAGCTCGTGGTCGTCCTCGGTCGGTCCGGCCAGCAGGGAGCGGTGCGGGGTGCGGCCCAGCAGGACGGCGTCGAGCACCGTCACGGGCAGCTCGGTGACGGCGTCCTGCTCCACGAACGCCAGGGTCCGGGCCCGCCGACGGCGCGGCATCGCCAGCAGGTCCTCGCCCTGTGCGGTGTCGGTGGCAGCGGTGCGATCACCCGGACCGGCCGGGTCCTCGCCGTCCGCAGCGGCCTGCGACGCTGCGGCGCCCCCGGGGGATCCGCCGTCGTCCGGGCTGCCGATCAACGCGACCCGTCCGCCGTCGGGCCGCTCCACGCCCGCGACGAGCCGCAGCAGCGTCGACTTGCCGGTGCCGTTCGGGCCGAGCAGCCCGGTGACGGCGCCGGGCGGGGCGGTGACGTCGACGTCGTCGAGGATCAGCCGGCCGCCCACGGACCAGCGCACGCGTTCGGCAGCCAGGCCGGCCGCGCCCACCGGGCCGTCCCATCCCGCCGGGCCGTGGCCGCCGGAGGACGTCGGAGCGAGCCCGGCGGTCCGTGCGTCGAACGTCTGCGTCATGCCCGGGCCCGTCCCTTCCACAGCAGCAGCGCGAACACGGGTGCCCCGATCGCGGCGGTGACGATCCCGACGGGCAGCTCGCGGGGGGCGAAGACGGTCCGGGCCAGCGTGTCGGCCCACACCAGGAACGTAGCCCCGCACAGCATCGACAGCGGCAGCAGCGCGCGGTGGCGCGAGCCCACGAGGAACCGCACGGTGTGCGGCAGGATCAGCCCGACGAACCCGATGGCCCCGGACTGGGAGACCAGCGCCCCGGTGAGCAGCGCGACGCCGAGCAGCAGCAGCCAGCGCACCCGCGCCACGGGGACGCCGAGCGCGGCCGCAGAGGTGTCGCCGAAGGTGAACGCGTCGAGCACGGACCCGGTCGAGGCGAGCAGCGTGCCGAGCAGCAGCAACGCGCCGCCGGCCACGGCCACGGACACCCAGTCGGCGCCCGCCACGGAGCCGAGCAGCCATGCGAGGATCTCGCGGTACTGGTCGCCGGTGGCCGACCAGAAGATGACGAAGCTGGTCGCCGCGGCCGCGAGCTGGGAGACGGCGAGCCCGGCCAGCACGGTGCGGGCGGGGGACAGCCCGCCGGCACCGCGACCCGCCGCGGACGCCAGCGCCAGCGTCGCCGCCAGCGCCGCGGCTGCCCCCACGAACGCCGCCACCGGCAGCACGGCCAGCCAGCCGAGGACCAGCACGCACGCCGCACCCAGCGACGCACCGGAGCTGAGCCCGAGCAGGTACGGGTCGGCCAGCGGGTTGCGCGTCAGGGACTGCATGACCACGCCGCACACCGCCAGCCCCGCGCCGACGGCGGCGGCGGTCAGCACCCGCGGCAGACGCAGCTGCCACACGATGCCGTCGTCGAGCCGGTCGGGCGTCGCGAGCCCGAGCCAGTCGCCCAGGCCGAGCCGCGTCGCCACCACGTGGCCGACGTCCGACGGCGTCAGCCCGGCCGGACCGATCGCCACCGCGACCACCACGGAGGTCAGCAGCACCGCCGTCGTGCAGCCCAGCCACGCCGCGAGCCGGCCCCGCGACAGCGTCGCCGGAGCGGTCGCGGTTCGGGGCCGGGTGGCGGCGCGGGTCTCACTCATCGAGGTCGAGCTCCGCGAGCTGGTCGGCGATGTCGGCGGCGGCGTCGGCGTTGCGCACGCCGGCCTCGGTGGCCGGGAACGGCACGGTCAGGTAGCGCCCGGCCTGCACGGCGCTCAGCTCGGACGTCGCGGCGTTGGACTCGAGCCGGTCGATCTTGTCGTCGGCCGAGTTCCACGTGGCGTCCACGAGCACGATGACGTCCGGGTCGGCGGCGACGATCTCCTCCCACGCCATCGAGGTCCAGGTGTCCTCGACGTCGCCGGCGACGTTGTCCACTCCGACGGCGTCGAGGATCATCTGGGGCGCGCCGATGCCGGCGCCGACGTAGGGGATGTCGGAGCCCGAGGAGTACCACAGGGCCGTCAGGTCGCGGTCGTCCGGGGTGACGTCGTCGAGCACGGCCTGCTGCTCGGCGACCAGCTGGGCGGCCGCGTCCTGTGCGTCGAAGATCGCGCCGACCTCGGTGATCTCGGCGAACACCTCGTCGAAGGTCAGCGGGTTCGGCATGTACTCCGGGGCCTTGCAGGCGGCGGGCGCCACGTAGCTGTTCACGCCGAGCGACGCGAGCGTCTCGCGGTCCCCGGCGCCGTCGGCGGCGACGTTGGACTCCCAGCCGGCGTAGACGAGGTCCGGGTCGAGCTCGAGGACGGCCTCGGTGCCGGGCACCTCGTCGCTGAACGGGTCGGTCACGGCGGTGTCCTCGGCGGCGTCGGCCAGCCACGCGGGAACGGGGCCGTCGAGGAACGCCGACCCGACGATCCGGTCGCCCAGGCCGAGCGCCAGCAGCGTCTCGGCGGTGGAGGACTTGATGGTCACGACACGTTCGGGTGCGGACTCGAAGGTCACCTCGGTCCCGCAGTTGTCGACGGTGAGCGGGTACTCGGTGGCGGCGCCGTCGGCCGCGACGTCCTCGGCTGCGGACGGCTCCGCCCCGGCCGGTGCGGTGTCGGCGGAGCAGGCGGCGAGGGCGGCGACGGTGAGGGTCGCGAGGGACAAGGCGGTGAGGCGCGCTCGGGGCACGGGTGGGACTCCTGGAGGGCAGGGGTGGCGTCGTGGGCGGGTGCGTCATCTCGCACCGACCGGACCTGCGGCCCAAGTCAGGGGCCGCACCGACGGGCGATTCACCGGTGCCCGTGGTCCGCGAGGACCTCCACCCTAGTACCGCCCGCACCGCTGTGGGTATGGAATCTGCGGGTCGTGGGCGCCGCAGAGCTGCAGATTTCATGCCCACAGCGGTGCGGGTGGTGGGGAGCCCGTTGCGGCCACCGGGGATTACAGGGTGGTGACGGTCGGCGTCCGACGGCGGATCGGGCGCGGCGTCGGCCGCCCGCGGTGGCAGGGTGGAGAGCATGCAGACCCGAGGAACCGGCTGGTGGGCGGCGCTCGCCGGCGTCGTGGCCGCCGGCGCCGGACTGGCGCTGGCCGAGCTCGTCGCCGCGTGGGTGGATCCGACGTCGTCCCCGGTGCTGGCGCTCGGCGGTGTCGTCATCGACAGCGTCCCGCCGTGGCTGAAGGACTTCGCCGTCGAGTGGTTCGGCACCGCGGACAAGCTCGTGCTGCTGTCCACCATGGGTGTGGTGCTCGCCGCCGGTGCCGCGCTGTCGGGGTGGCTGGAGCTGCGGCGCCCCCCGGCGGGCCGCCTCCTGCTCGGCGGCGTCGGCCTGGTGATGGCCGTGGTCGCGGCGACCCGCCCCGAGGCGACGCCGCTGTGGGCGCTGCCCGCGGTGATCGGGGTCGGCGTCGCGGTGGTGCTGCTGCGGCTGCTCGTGGCCCGCGTGCCGGTTCTTGCGCCGCCGGTGCCCGCCACGCCGGTGCCTGCCGTGGCCGGCGCCGGTGCGGCACCCGAGGAACCGCCGTCGGACCGGGGCACCACCCGGCGCACCTTCCTGGTCTGGACGGGGGCGACCGCCGTCGGCGGCGTGCTCGCCCTGGCCGCCTCCCGCACGCTGGCGGCCGGCAGCCGCGCCGTGCAGGTGGTGCGCGAGGCCATCAACCTCCCGGCCCCCGCGAGCCCGGCCCCCGCGGTGCCGGCCGGCGCCGACCTGGGCGTCGACGGCGTCCACCCCTACGTGACGGCCAACGAGGACTTCTACCGCATCGACACCGCGCTCCGCGTGCCGCAGGTGGATCCCGGTTCCTGGTCGCTGCGCGTCACCGGGCTGGTGGACGAGCCGTTCGAGATCTCCTGGGACGAGCTCCTCGAGCTGCCGATGACGGAGCACCACGTGACCCTGTGCTGCGTGTCCAACGAGGTCGGCGGCGACCTTATCGACAACGCCCTGTGGCTCGGCTACCCGATCCGCGAGCTGCTGGCGCGCGCTGGTCCGCAGACCGACGCCGACATGGTGCTGTCCTCCTCGGTGGACGGCTGGACCGCCGGGACGCCCCTGGAGGTGCTGAC
>Ga0207735_100399_pt1 | contig 10253 bp, 8 predicted proteins | sample TtaePargueraPR_9_FD_187280 | JGI IMG/M metagenome (GOLD analysis project Ga0207735, IMG submission 187280) | Aerobic enrichment media microbial communities from Bioluminiscent Bay, La Parguera, Puerto Rico - Tt and E2 (1) (SPAdes) | ecosystem: Environmental > Aquatic > Marine > Unclassified ... | reverse complement strand
CCCGATCGCCTGCCCGCGATTCTCAAGGACAACGCCGTCCGGCTGCTCCGACTCGGCTGATCGTCACCCCCCCCACCACTGCATCGTCCCTCTCCACTCCAGCCACTACGAAAGGCGCCACACATGACAACCACCGTCCCCTACTCCGACGTCCCGGCACTCGAGGGTCGCGACCTCGGCTGGTCCGACTGGCTCGAGGTCACCCAGGACCGGGTGAACCTGTTCGCGGATGCCGTGGACGACCAGCAGTGGATCCACGTCGATCCGGAGCGCGCGCGTGCGGAGAGCCCCTTCGGCGGCCCCATCGCGCATGGCTTCCTGTCGCTTTCGCTGACCACCAAGTTCTGGACCGAGCTGCTCGAGGTCGACGGCGTCACCACCAAGCTGAACTATGGACTCGACAAGGTGCGCTTCATCTCGCCCGTGCAGGTGGGCACCCTGGTCCGCATGAACGCGGTGATCGCCGAGGTGGCCGAGATCCGCGGCGGCTACCAGCTCACAGTCGATCAGACCATCGAGATCGAGGGCGGCACCAAGCCCGCGGTCGCGGCGCGAGGCCTCTACCGCTTCTACGCCTGACCCACAGCATCACCCCACCCCCACTGCATCAGCGAGGATGACATGAAGAACCAGGGCCTCGGCGACTGGATCGCCCGGCGGCGGATCAAGTCCGAGGGCGACACGGCCATTGTCTGGTCGGGTGGCACGTACACGTACGACGCGTACGCCGACCGCGTCGCGAGGCTCGCCCAGGCGCTTGCCGATCGCGGCCTGTCCAAGCGCGATCGCCTCGTGTACCTGGGGAACAACCACCCGGACTTCCTCACCACGTTCTTCGCGTGCGGCCTGCTGGGCGCGATCTTCGTGCCGCTGAACACGCGCCTTGCACCACGCGAACTCGAGTACATGATCGAGGACTCGGGTGCGGTGTTCCTCGTGACCCACGACTCGGTGCGCGACCTCGCGCGCGCCGCCGCGTGGTCAAGCGGGATCCGCAAGCGCCTCGTGGTCGACGGAGCTGCGGACCTGCCCGCTGTCGAGAGCCTCGACCAGGTGATCGATGCGACCGAGCCCACGTTCCTCGACACGGAGGTGTCGCTCGACGACCCGGCGATGATCCTCTACACGTCGGGGACGACGGGCCGGCCCAAGGGCGCCGTCCTCACCCACGGCAACCTCACCTGGAACGTCCTCAACGCGATCGTCGACTACGACGTCACGCGCGACGAGGTCGCGATGATGATGTCGCCGATGTTCCACGTCGCCGCGCTCAGCATGGGCGCCCTGCCCACGCTGCTCAAGGGCGGTGCGGTGGTGCTGCACGAGCGCTTCGAAGCGAGCGACGTGCTGCACGCGATCGAGGAGCACGGGATCACCAGCCTCTCGGGCGTGCCGACCACGTTCCAGTTCCTGTCGGAAGATCCCGCCTGGGACACCACCGATCTGTCGAGCATCCGCAAGCTCACGTGCGGCGGCTCGGCGATGCCCTTGCGCGTCATCGAGGCCTACGAGGCGCGCGGACTCGCGTTCTCAAGCGGCTACGGCATGACGGAGGCCTCCCCCGGCGCCACCTCGCTGCCCGTGTCCAAGGCCCGCGACCACGCGGGCACCTCGGGCCTGGCTCACTTCTTCACCGACGTGCGGGTCGTGGGCGACGATGGCGTCGAGCTGCCGGCCGGCGAGGCGGGCGAGATCCAGATCAGCGGCCCCAACGTGGTCCGCGAGTACTGGCGCCGCCCGGAGGCCACCGCACAGGTCCGCGACGGCGAGTGGTTCCGCACCGGAGATATCGGCAGGCTCGATGACGACGGCTACCTCACCGTCACCGACCGCCTCAAGGACATGATCATCTCGGGCGGCGAGAACGTGTACCCCGCAGAGATCGAGCAGATCGTGATGGAGATGCCCGCGGTGCGCTCGATCGCGGTCATCGGCGTCCCCGACGACCGCTGGGGCGAGGTCCCCCTCGCCATCGTGGCGCTCCACGAGGGCGCTCAGGTCACGCCCGAGGACATTCTCGCCCATGTGCGCGGGCGGGTCGCGAAGTACAAGCTCCCGCGCGCGGCCGTCCTGGTGGACGACCTCCCCCGCACCGCGAGCGGCAAGGTGCGCAAGGTCGAGCTGCGCGAAAGGTTCAGTTCGCTTCCGGAACGCGTGCAAGAGTCCTGAGGCACGTCCGAAATCGCCGCTCAGCAGGCGGGCGGCGGGTGTGCCTACTCGTGTTCGGGCAGCCGCGGGGCCGACCAACCAGGATCGCGCCCGATGAGCGCGGCGCGTGTGACGGCGGCGGAGCCGAACCGATCGCGGACCGCGTCGAGCGCGGTGTCGAGGACGGTGTCGATGCGCGCCCCGTCGTTCCAGTCGATCGGAAGCTCCGGCTGAACCGCGCCGGCACTCGTCAGCTGTGCGAGCGAGACGCCGATGAGCGTGACGCCGCGCTCGGCGATGTCGGGACCCGCCGCGGCGAGCAATTGCTGGGCAACGGCGAGGGCTACCTCGGTCCGGTCGGTCGGTGCTGTCAGCGTGCGCGATCGGGTCGCCTTCGCGAAGTCGCCGTAGCGAAGCCTCAGGACCACGGTGGTGCACGAGGATCCTCGATCGCGCAGGCGCTTCGCGAGGCCATCGACGATCTGAGTGAGGATCAGCCCGAGCTCACCCAATGTGTACGACCGATTGCCCAGCGCCCGCTGCGAGCCGATGGATCCGTGGCGCCTGGTCGTCTCGACCGGCCGCGGGTCCCGGAGCCGGGCCAGCGCGTGCAGATGCGCACCGGCAGCCTTGCCGAGCCATCGCTCGGCGGTCGCGGCTTCGAGCTCTGCCAACTGCCCGACCGTGGAGATGCCGTTGCTGTGCAGCTTCTGCGCGGTGACCGCGCCGACACCCCAGAGTCGCTCGACTGGGAGTGGATGGAGGAACGCCTCCTCGCGGTCCGGCTCCACCACGAGGAGTCCGTCGGGCTTGCCGACCGCGCTCGCAACCTTCGCAAGGAACTTGGTCCTGGCGACACCCACCGAGATCGGGAGCCCGACTTCGGCACGCACGCGCTCCCGAAGTCGCACAGCGATCTGCTCGGGAGTGCCGGCAATGCGGCGCAGACCCCCCACCTCGAGGAACGCCTCATCGATCGAGACTGCCTCCACGTACGGCGTGGTGTCATGGAAGATCGCGAACACCGCACGGCTCGCTGCCGCGTAGGCCTCCATGCGTGGCGGGACGACGATGGCCTCGGGACAGAGCGCCCGCGCCCGCTGCACGCCCATCGCGGTGCGCACGCCCCGGGCTTTCGCTTCATAGCTCGCGGCCACGACGACGCCGCCGCCCACGATCACGGGCCGTCCGCGGAGTGCGGACTCGTCCCGTTGCTCGACCGAGGCGTAGAACGCGTCGAGGTCGGCGTGGAGCACAGTCGCTTCGTCGCGCATGTCACACCTCCTGCCACCGCCCGTCCCTCTGGAAATGCTCTCACCCGCGCCTGACATTGCAGGCGTTCCGGGTCGTGGCGAAGGGCCGCGCTGATTCGACCTGGCCCGCCTCACGCACTGAAGGGAGCGCCATAGACACGCCAGGCCTCGTAGCGACTCAGATGTACTGCATGGCGGTGCGCCACCAAACTCGCGGGAATCTCGTACGCGCCTCATGTGCCGTCGATGAGGAAGAAGAGATCAACCTCACTCGGACCGTACCTGCGGCGCGTGCTTCCGGATCGGGAGAGGAACACCTTCCACGCCCCGTTCTCGCGAGCCGTTGTCGTCTTCACTTGGACACGTCGAATACCCACCTCATGACGAAGAAGGAGGTCGTAGGCGCACGGCTCAAGCGGCCATGACACGTCTACGCCACGTAGCGAGTACCACGCGGCGGCTAGTAGCGGTCCCGTCCGGCGGAGAGAAGTCAGCTCGAACGACTCGTCCTGCCCTCTCTCACTGCGCGTTCCTCCAGCCCGCCCATCGGCCCTGTCGTAGGACACGTGCGGCGACGGAGGCACTGCACCGCCTCGCCCATCGGCTTGGACACCACCACCGGCTTCCGGGCTGACAGGCGGCTCGCACCCCGTCGTCCGGGCGCGTGGAGCATGGAGATGGTCAGTCGGACAGTCGATGCGCTCGGCCCGTCTGCGCACCGAGGCGATCGCACTGCCCGATGTCGCCCGCAGGCCCAGGGCCCTCAGAACTCCGCGCCATGAATCAGACGAGTTGACGGCACGCTCCAGCGCTGCGTCGGAGTACGACTAGCGCGGCGTCATCGAGCGAACCTATCCGGAACCACTGACACCGCCACTGCGCCGAAACCACGAAGCCGCCCATCCTGTCTTTTACCAGGATGAACGGCCCGCAACTTCGGTCGGGCTGACAGGATTTGAACCTGCGACCCCCTGACCCCCAGTCAGGTGCGCTACCAAGCTGCGCCACAGCCCGTGACAGCCCCACAATGCTAGCGGATGTTAGGGACCTCGCGTGACACCGACGCGTCGACGCGCGCCGCGGGAAGGACACACGCGCGTTCCCGCCGTACCCGCGCCACGAACGCCCACAGCAGCAGCCCGATCGCCGCGACGGCCAGGTATGGCTGCACCGGCTCGAAGAACTGGATCGCGCCCGTGGATCCCAGCGCGAGCAGCACCAGCTTGTTGCACACCGGGCAGCCCACCGCGAAGAACGCGACGATCGAGCCAGCCACGCCCAGCTTGCCCTCCCGCTGCGACTCGGCGGGAGTCGCGACATAGGTGGCCATGAGCAGCCCGGACAGGACCGCGGTGATCGCGGCGGCCCAGTACGACCATGCCGTCGGCGGAATCTCCCGGCCGAAGACCGGATTCGGGATCAATACCGTCGGGATCCCTATCACCACGTAGGTCGCGACGGCGGCGCCCAGGGCGACCCACCAACGACGGACGGGCCATGCGCGCAGTTCGGACACGAAAGTCGACATGCGAACACTATACCCCCTGGGGTATACCCGGAGAGTCAGCCGAAGTACCGCCCCGGCCGGTGGTTGATGGCCAGCACCAGGTTCAGCAGCACAGCGCCCAGGATCGAGTACGCCAGGATGTCGAGCGGCACGAGCGCGAGCGAGGCCGCCACGACCACGACGTCAAGCGCACCCTGGACGTAGCCGGCGCGAATCCCCCGCGTCTCCTGCAGGTACGCCGCGAGGATGCCGAACCCGCCGGCGGAGGCCCCGTGGCGGAACACCACGATCATGCCCACGCCGATCGCGATCCCCGCGAAGATCGCGGCATACAGCGGCGCGATCGAGCTGACGTCGAGGTACAGCCCATGCACCGCGGACATCACGGAGATCAGGGTCACCGTCGCCAGCGTCTTGATGGTGAACGGCCAGCCCATGCGCTTCACGGACAGCCAGTAGAACGGCAGGTTGATCACGAAGAACACCAGGCCGAACGACAGTCCTGTCCAGTAGCTGCCCAGGATTCCGACGCCGGCGAGACCGCCTGACACTCCCCCGATCTGCTCGAGCAGGAACAGCCCGAAGGAGATCAGAAATGCGCCGGTGGGCAGGGCGAGGGCGTCCTCCCACACCGAGTGCTTCTCGGCGATGGGCGGGTCGACGACGGACAACAGAAACCTCCGGTGGGATGGGCGACGGGCCGATGCGCCCGCAGAGTTCGGTGACCATTGTCGCCGATGCGCGGGCAGGCTCCCGCCGCCGTCACCTTCCGGTGCCCATGCGTGGGGTCAGTCGGCGAGGAGTGCCGCTCCCAGCCAGGACTCGGGGATGCCCATGCCCTCGACCAGCCCAAGCGAGTGCGGGCGCAGCTCACGGCACAGGTCGTTGATCTGCGCGCCGATCGCCTTGGAGCGCCCGGAGCTGATGCGGTTGTGCTCGAGGAACCACGCGCGGTCGTCATGGATCGACTGCAGTGCGTACAGGCTGCACAGCCTCTCCAGCACTCGACGGGCCTCGGGGTCCTCGCACGCCTCGATGCCGTCGATGAAGGCAGTCAGGAGTCGCTGCTCCATGTAGGCCCGGGCCGTGAACTGCACGTGATCGCCCAGCGCGTTGAAGGACTCGAACTGATCGCCGCGCTCTTTCGCGGCCGCGCGCATGCGGCGCGCGAGGGATTCGAGCGAGTGGCGCGCGCGTTCCTCGAACATCAGCGCGTGCCAGCGGCGATCCACGAGGGTGGTCTCCTCAGGGCGGCGGCGCACGGCATCGGCCAGGGCCCCGAGCACGAGGTTCGCCGAGGTCGCCTCGACCACAGCACCGCTCGCGACGCGAGCCGTCGCCTGCACCACGCCGGAGCGGTCGAGCTCGCTCCATTCCTTCTTGTAATCGGTGAGAAGAGCCTTGGCGACCAGCTGCATCAGGACGGTGTTGTCGCCCTCGAAGGTCGCGAAGATGTCGACGTCGCGCCGCATCTCGACCAGCTGGTTCTCGCTCAGGTACCCAGCGCCGCCGCACGCCTCGCGCGCCTCTTGCACCGTCTGGTTGGCGAACCACGTGCTCATCGCCTTGAGTCCTGCCGCGTGGGTCTCGAGCGCACGCTGATCCGCCTCGGTCGACTCGTCCGGTCCCTGCACGTGGACGAGGTCCTGGATGAGCTCGTTCTGCGCGAAGCCCAGCGCATAGGCGCGAGCGACGCGGGGCAGCAGCCTCTTCTGGTGCACGAGGTAGTCGAGCAGCAGCACGCCGTCGGGACGTCCGGCTGCCGGGAACTGGCGGCGCTTCAGTGCCCACCGCGTGGCGATCGACAGCGCACGTCGGCCCGCAATCGCACCGCCGCCGCCCACGCACACGCGGCCGCGCACCAATGTGCCCAGCATGGTGAAGAAGCGTCGATTCGCGTTGTCGATCGGCGACGCATACACGCCGTCCTCGGTCACGCCGCCGTAGCGGTCCAGCAGCATGCGGCGCGGGACGCGGACGTGGTCGAAGCGGATGGTGCCGTTGTCGACGCCCAGCAGCCCGCCCTTGTGTCCCTGGTCGCCGGTGGTGACGCCTGGCAGGTCCGCCCCGGCGTCGTCGCGCAAGGGCACCAGGATCACGTGAACACCATGGGATGCGCCGTCGACCACGAGCTGGCCGAACACTGCGGCCATGGTGCCGTGCTTCGCGGCGTTGCCGATGTACGCCTTCGTGGAGCCCGGCGTGGGCGAGTCGACCTCGTACTCGTCCGTGTCCGGCAGGTAGGTGATGGTGGTCTCGACGCTGGCGACGTCACTGCCGTGGCCCAACTCGGTCATGGCGAATCCGCCCAACAGCTTCATCGACGTGATGTCGGGCAGGTAGGTCTGGTGGTGCCAGTCGTTGCCCAGGTTGGTGACCGCCCCGCCGAACAGCCCGAACTGCACTCCCGACTTGATGGTCACGGACAGGTCGCCGTGGCTGAGCATCTCGAAGGCGAGCACGGCCGTCAGAGGATCGGAGACCGTGTTGGCGCCTTCCGGTACTCCCACGTGGCCGAAGCCCTGTGCGTCGAGGTCGAGCAGGCGCTGCAGCGTCCACTCGCGCGAGGCCTCCACATCCAGCTCGGGATCACGCAGCATGCCCTCCGACGGGAACGTCGCGCGCCGGACCGCGCGCTCGGCGGCGTAGGGGCCGTCGAGGGCGGTCCGCAGCGCAGATCCGAGGGTGGTGAGGCGCTCCTCGTTCAGGGGCGTGGTCTCGGGGTGCGTCAACGTCATCGTCGATCCTCCAGTGAGTCGTAGGACGGCGCGGCTGCGCCGACCATGGCGGGGGCAAAGAACTCGCGTACGTGGGCGACCACCTGCTCGCGCGGGGGGCGCGGCGACTGCGCCATCCAGTGATCCGCGGTCGCCTTGATGAAGCCCACGAGGCCGTGGCCCCACGTGGGCGCCGCCGCGGCGTCCATGCCGCGGGCGGTGAGGTTTGCGGCGATCGCCGCGGAGATCTGCTCGCCGATCATGCCCGGCAGCCCACGCACGGGGTCGGCCACGGCGTCCGCTTGCTGCGGCGGCGGGGTCATCACGAAACGATAGATCTCCGGGTCGCGCTCGACCAGCTCCAGGTAGGCGTCGGCGAGATCGGCGGTGAGGCGTCCCAGATCCGCCGGGTCGGACAGGCGGAAGGCCGCGGCCAGACCCTCGTGGATGTAGCTGTGCACGGATTCGACCACGGCGTCGTACAGGCCCTCGCGGTCGCCGAAGTGGCGGTAGATGACCGTCTTCGACGTGCCGGCACGGGCCGCGATGGCATCCATACCCACCTGCGCTCCATGCACGCGAATGGCGCGCAGGGCGTGCGAGACCAGCTCGCGCCTCCTGTCAGCGCGATGCTGCTCCCAGCGGGAGTCTCTGCCGTCGATGGCCATGAAACTGACATTACCCGACACTCGCGGTATCTGCTACCGTCGGTATCGGATAGTTTCTCTCAACGATGGAGGCACCACATGACCCACAGCGCCGTGGTCGTCGGGGGCAATCGCACCCCCTTCGCGAAGGCAGGCGGACCTTTCGCCGAGGCCTCGAACCATGACCTGCTCACCTCAGCCCTCGATGGACTCGTGGCGCGCTATGGCCTGGCCGGCCAGCGCATCGGCGAAGTCGCGGCGGGGGCCGTGCTCAAGCACTCGCGGGACTTCAACCTCACCCGTGAGGCCGTGCTCAGCTCTCCCCTGTCTCCGGCCACTCCCGCGTGCGATCTGCAGCAGGCCTGCGGCACCGGCCTCGAGACCACCATCTACATCGCGAACAAGATCCGCTTGGGACAGATCGACTCGGGCATCTCCGGCGGCGTCGACTCGACCTCGGACGCGCCCATCGTGGTCTCCGACCCCCTGCGCCGGACGCTCCTGAAGGCCAATGCGGCCCGCTCGACCAAGGACCGCATCGCCCCGTTCGCTCGCGTGCGCCCCAGCCACCTCAAGCCGCAGGCCCCCAGCGTCGCCGAGCCGCGCACGGGCCTGTCCATGGGAGAGCACCAGGCCCTCACCACCGAGCGCTGGGGCATCACGCGCGACGAGCAGGATGAGATCGCTGCGGCGTCGCACCACAAGCTCGCCGCGGCATGGGCGGACGGCTTCTTCGATGACCTCGTGACGCCGTACATGGGCGTCGCGCGGGACGCGATCCTGCGGCCGGACACCACCGTGGAGAAGCTCGCCGCACTCCGCCCGGCGTTCGGCGGGCCGCACGGGACCATGACCGCGGGCAACTCGACAGCGCTGTCCGATGGCGCCGCCACCGCGCTGCTGGCCAACGAGGACTGGGCCCGCGAGCACCACCTGCCCGTGCTGGCGCGCTTCGTGGACGCCGAGGTCGCCGCCGTCGACCACCCCGGCGGCGACGACCTGCTGCTCGGGCCCATCGCAGCGGCAGGCCGTTTGCTCGCCCGCCAGGGACTCACCCTCGACGACTTCGCCCTCATCGAGATCCATGAGGCCTTCGCCTCTACCGTCGCGACCACCCTCAAGGCGTGGGACGACGAGGACTACTGCAGGGCCCTGGGACTCGACGGCAAGCTCGGCACCATCGACCGCGCGAAGCTGAACGTCACCGGATCCTCGCTCGCGGCGGGTCACCCGTTCGCCGCCACGGGAGCGCGCATCGTCCCCACGCTCGCCAAGCTGCTCCAGCAGAAGGGTCCGGGCTCCAAGGGACTCATCTCCATGTGCGCCGCGGGCGGACAGGGCGTGGTCGCGATTCTGGAGGCCGTGTGATGAGCGTGCTCGAGAAGGCCTTCTACTCCCCCGTCGGCAAGGCCGTGTCGGCCAGGGCAGGACTCAAGGAGCCACCGCGGCTGCGACGCGGTCGCTCGTGGCCGCAGGGGCCCATCATTCTCGCGTCGATCGGCGGCGGCACCATCGCCGCGGACACGCTTCAGCTGCTCGGCCGCGCGGTGGACAGCCCCATCGTCGACGAAGGCGACGACGCACCCGGATACGGCGCGCGCATTGGCGCTCTCGTGGTGGACGCGACCGAGGTGACCCGCATCGACCAGCTTGAGGAGCTGAGGGCGCTGCTGCGTCCCGCGGTGCGTGCTGTCGAGGGCTCCGGTCGCATCATCCTGCTTGCTCGCCCCGCTGCGGGCGACTGGGAGTCGCAGTCCGTGGCCCGCGCGCTCGACGGGATCAACCGCACAGTGGGCAAGGAGCTGCGCAAGGGAGCGACAGCCACGCTCGTGCGGGTGGCTCCCGACACCACCGCGGGCGATCTCGTCTCCACGCTGGGCTTTGTGCTCCAGGGCCGTGCGGCCTATGTGACCGGCCAATGCTGGACCGTCGCGCCTGGCGAAGTGACCGCAGAGTCGCTCGCGGAGCGGCCCCTCGACGG
>Ga0207735_100398_pt1 | contig 10268 bp, 10 predicted proteins | sample TtaePargueraPR_9_FD_187280 | JGI IMG/M metagenome (GOLD analysis project Ga0207735, IMG submission 187280) | Aerobic enrichment media microbial communities from Bioluminiscent Bay, La Parguera, Puerto Rico - Tt and E2 (1) (SPAdes) | ecosystem: Environmental > Aquatic > Marine > Unclassified ... | reverse complement strand
TGAGGCCCGAGGCGTCGTCGGTGAGCAGCTCGCGCGGCAGGCCCGGGCGGTCCTTGGCGAGGTCGCGCACGTAGATCCCGGTGATCTCGATGGGCGCTCCGACGCGGGCGCTGAGCTCGTCGCGCTCCTCCGTCAGCAGCCGCACCACCTGCGAGCCGACGGTTCCGGGGCCGAGCACGGCGATCTTCACTGATGGCTTGGGGCTGGACACGGCTCCCACTCTAGCGGCACGGCGCACCCTCCCCACGGCGCGGGTGAGGAGGGACGATGCGGCGGTCGCGGCGGCGTCGGGGGGGGTGTCAGCCCTCGTGCTGCTTGATCGGGTGGAGGACCTCCATGTCGACCGCGGCGGGCGGGGCGACGTCGCCCGGGTCGTCGTCGACGTCCTCCTCCCACTCCTCCTCGGGCACGTGGTCGAAGATGCTGCGACGGGCGGGCTCGGCGGTCATGGCGTCTCCTTCGCGGGCCGGGCGGGGACTCCCTCCCAGTGAACCGCGCATCGGCGCGGATCGCGCGGCGAGCGTCAGTCGGGCGCCACGTCCCACGAGAAGAGGTCCTCGAGCGTGTCGCGGCGCACGTGCACCGTGGCCTCGCCGTCGCGGACCGAGATGACGGCCGGCCGCAGCGCCGAGTTGTAGTTGTTCGCCATCACGCGGCCGTACGCGCCGGTCGCGGGGACCGCGAGCAGGTCGCCGCGCGCGATGTCGTGCGGCAGCTCGACGTCGCGGACCACCACGTCGCCGCTCTCGCAGTGCTTGCCGACCACGCGGCTCAGCGCCGGCTCGGCGTCGGACAGCCGCGAGGCGATGGTCGCCGTGTACTCGGCGCCGTAGGTGATGGTGCGCATGTTGTCGCTCATGCCGCCGTCGACCGCGACGTACTGGCGCGTGCCGCCCTCGTCGAGCTCGACATGCTTGACCACGCCCACGCGGTACAGCGTCATGCCGGCGGGGCCCGCGATCGCGCGGCCCGGCTCGATGCTGAACCGCGGCCAGCTGCCGCCCACCTTGTCCATGGCGGCTGCGACGGCGTCGGCCATGCCGTACGCCGCGTCGTGCGCGGGCAGCGCCTCGCCGTGCGGCGTGTACCGGATGGCGTACCCGCCGCCCAGGTCCACCTCGGGCATGTCGATGCCGTACTCCGCGAGCACGGTGGCCCGCAGGCCCAGCATGCGCTCGGCGCTCTCCTGGAACGCCTCGAGCGACAGGATCTGGCTGCCGATGTGCGTGTGGATGCCGAGCAGCTCGAGACCGGGGGCGTCGTGGCACGCGACCAGCGCCTCGACGGCCGCGCCCGACGCGAGCGAGATGCCGAACTTCTGGTCCTCGTGGGACGTCGCGATGTACTCGTGTCCGCCCGCGTGGACGCCGGTGGTGATGCGCACCATGACGGGCGCGGTGGTGCCCATCTCGCGCGCGATCGCGTCGAGGGTCTCGATCTCGGTGAACGAGTCCACGACGATCCGCGCGATGCCCGCCTCGAGGGCGCGCCGCAGCTCGTCGTCGGACTTGTTGTTGCCGTGCAGCGCGATCCGGTCGGCCGGCATGCCGCCGCGCAGCGCCAGCTCGAGCTCGCCCCCGGAGGCCACGTCGAGCCCCAGGTCCTCGGCGCGCATCCACCGCGCGACCTTGGAGGACAGGAACGCCTTGGACGCGTAGAACACGTCCACCTTGGCGCCGTGCCGACCGAACGCGGTCGCGAACTCGTCGCGGAACGCGGCCGCGCGGGCGCGCATGTCCTCCTCGTCGACCACGTACAGCGGCGTGCCGTACTCCCCCGCGAGCTCGCGGACGTCGCGACCGCCGACGCTGAGCGCGCCGTCCTCGCCGCGGGTGACGGTGCTGGAGAAGACCGACGCGCTCACGCTCACATCCTCTCGGGTGCCGAGACGCCCAGCAGGCGCAGGCCGTTGCGCAGGACCTGGCCCGCCGCATCGTTCACCCACAGGCGCGTGCGGTGGAGGTCGGTGACCTCCTCGTCGCCCTGCGGGGTGACGCGGGTGCGGTCGTACCACTGGTTGAAGGCCGCGGCCACGTCCTCGAGGTAGCGGGCGACACGGTGCTGCTCGCGGAACTCGACGGCCTGCGCGACCACGCGCGGGAACTCGCCGAGGATGCCGAGCAGCGCGGCCTCGGACTCGTGCGTGAGCAGCGACGGGTCGAAGCCGTCCTCGCGGCGGATGCCGTACTCCGCCGCGTTGCGCGCCACGCCGGCGGTGCGGGCGTGCGCGTACTGCACGTAGAACACGGGGTTCGCGTTGGTCGCCGAGGCGAGCAGGTCGAGGTCGATGTCGATCGGGGTGTCCGCGCTCGAGCGGGCCAGCGCGTAGCGGGCCGCGTCGATGCCGACGGCCTCGACCAGGTCCTCCATGGTGACCACGGTGCCGGCGCGCTTGGACATGCGCACCGGCTTGCCGTCCTTGACCAGGTTGACCAGCTGGCCGATCTTCACCTCGACCGTGTCGGCGTCGTCGCCGAACGCGGCCGCGGCGGCCTTGAGGCGCGCGATGTAGCCGTGGTGGTCGGCGCCGAGCAGGTAGATGCACAGGTCCGCGCCGCGGTGGCGCTTGTCCTTGAAGTACGCGAGGTCGCCCGCGATGTAGGCGGGGCGGCCGTCGGACTTGATGACCACGCGGTCCTTGTCGTCGCCGTAGTCGGTCGAGCGCAGCCACCAGGCGCCCTCGGACTCGTACAGCGCGCCGGTCGACTTGAGCTGGTCGATCGCCTCGCCGACGGCGCCGGAGTGGTGCAGCGAGTCCTCGTGGAAGTACACGTCGAAGTCGACGCCGAACGCGTGCAGCTGCTCCTTGATCTGGTCGAACATCAGCGCGACGCCGTGCTCGCGGAAGAACTCGAGCTGCTCGTCGCGCGGCAGCTCGAGCGGGTCCTTGTAGCCCGCGGCGGCGGACTGCATCATCACCTGGTTCGCGATGTCCTGGATGTACTCGCCGCCGTAGCCGTCCTCGGGGGCGTCCTCGCCGGTCACGACCGCGAGCAGCGACGCCGCGAAGCGGTCGATCTGCGCGCCGTGGTCGTTGAAGTAGTACTCGCGGATCACCTCGGCGCCGTGGAACTCGAGCAGGCGCGCGAGCGAGTCGCCCACGGCCGCCCAACGGGTGCCGCCGATGTGCACCGGGCCCGTCGGGTTCGCCGACACGAACTCGATGTTCACCACCTTGCCGGTGAGGGACTCGCCGCGGCCGTAGTCGTCGCCGTAGTCGACGATGCCCTTGGCGAGCAGGCCTGCGGCATCGGCGGCGAGGCGGATGTTGATGAAGCCCGGTCCGGCCACCTCCGCGGTGTCGATGCCCTCGGCCTCGACCAGGCGCTCGACCAGCGTGGTCGCGAACTCGCGCGGGTTGGTGCCGGCCTTCTTCGCGAGCTGCATCGCGACGTTGGTCGCCCAGTCGCCGTGCTCGCGCTGGCGCGGACGCTCGACCTTCACCTCCGGGACGTCGAACGGGGACAGCTGGAAGTCGCTGTCGTCGATGCCGGCCAGCACGGCGGCGCGGATGGTCGCGGAGAGCTCTTCGGGGGTCACCAGGCCATTCTATGGGCGCCCCGGCGGGACCGTCGTCGCTAGGATTCCGGTCACCGGGACGGGCGCCGACGCCCGGGAGGGAGCGCGCATGGGACTGGGGGACGATGCGGCGGTCGCCGTCCGCGCGCACGTCGCCGGGGGCCTGCTGCCCGGCGCCGTGCTGGGGGTCGCCACGTCGGCGGGCGTCGCGGGCGTCGAGGCGTTCGGGGATGCCCGCGCCGACGATGCCTACCCCCTGTTCTCGATCACCAAGCCGCTGGTGGGGCTCGCGGCGGCGCGGCTGCTCGAGAGCGGGGCGTTGACGCTCGACACGCCGCTGACCGCCGCCGTCTCGGCGTTCGCGGGCGTGCGGGACGACCCGGTGCTGGTGCGCCACCTCGCGAGCCACACCTCAGGGATTCCTGAGCCGCCGCTCGACTGCCCGGTGCCGCTGCGAGAGGCCCTGCTCGCGCCCGGCCGCGACTTCGCCGCGGGCACGGTCTCCCGCTACTCGTCGCTCGGCTTCGAGGGGATCGCGGCGCTGATGGAGCACGCGGACGGGCGGGCCTGGGAGGCGCAGCTCGCCGATGCGCTCGCCGCCGTCGGCGCGGGCGGGATCACGCTCGACACCGCGGCGACCGCGCACCCGCCCGTCACGCACGCGGCGGCGACGCTCGACTGGGATCGCTTCGCGGCGCTGCGCCACCCCGGCGCCGGCGCGGTCGGCACCGCGGCCGACCTGCTCGCGGTCGCGATGTCGCTGCTGCGCGGCGACGGGCGCATCGTCCGTCCCGACACCGTCGCCGCGATGCGGCGGCCGCTCGCGGGTGGCGTGCCGTCCCTCGCGCCGTACCCGCCGGCGTCGGGGACCACGTGGGGGTTCACCTGGAACCTGCGCGTCTCGCCGCCGGGCGCGGTCGCGACCGACGGCTTCGGCCACAGCGGGTGGACCGGGACCGAGCTGTGGATCCATCCCGACCACGACGTCGCGTGGGTCCTGCTGGCCAACGTCGCGGGGGCGGGCACGCTCGGGATGGACTGCACCGCGCTCGACAACGCCGTGATCGCGTCGCGCTAGGAGGCCGCGTCGACCAGCACGAACACCAGGCACGCCGCGCCGAGCACGAGCACGCTCGCCGTGAGCGCGTGGACGGGTACCGCCGGGGACACGGGCCCGGCCCGCGCGCGCGGGCGCGCCGCCAGCCGCCGGTAGCGCAGCGCGGCCGCGCCGTAGGTGAGGAGCGCGAACAGCAGGCCGGCCAGGCCCAACGCGATCGCCGGCGGGCCCGCGGACTCGAACACGGCCGTGCCGGCCGCGGCGGCGATCGCGAAAGCGAGCGCGGTCCGCTCCCACGCGAGCCGCGTGCGTGCGATCGCGAGGCCCTCGTCCGCCGGGACGTCGCTCACAGCAGCAGCCCCACGACCACGAGCGCCATGCCGAGCACCACGCCCACCGTGATGAGCAGGCCGACGTGGGGGCGCGGGAGCGCGCGTCCCAGGCGCAGCGCCCGCTCGGCCCGGTACCAGCCGACCAGGCCGGAGACGCCGGCGACCATGCCCAGCACGCTGAACAGGATCGCGGTGATGAGGCGCAGGGTGGGATGCACCGGCGCGTCGAGCGCCTCGAGGCCCACGCCGGCCGCGAACAGCGCGAGGGCGGTGCGGGTCCACGCGAGGAACGTGCGCTCGTTGGCCATGGAGAAGCGCGCGTCGGGCGCGTCGCCCACGCCGTAGACGCGACGCGGGAAGCCAGGCGAGTCGGCCATGCCGCCAGCCTAGGGCGCGGTCAGGGCAGCAGGCGGCCGATCGGATCGGGGCACTGCACGGGGAACGACTCCGCGCAGAGGTCCACCCACACCTCGAGCCGATCCCCGACGGCCACCTCGCCCGGCCCGAGGACCTCGCCGTCGGCGGACTCCAGGTCGCCGTCCTCGAACTCGAAGGTGGTGCCCGCGAAGTACTCGTAGCCGGGGTCCGGGGAGAACACCACGACCACGGCGTCGGTCGACTCCACCACCTCCGACACCGCCCCGACCGCGTCGGGCTCGCGCGTGTCGCGCACGTCGCTGCCGCGCGACTCGCACGCCGCGAGGCTCAGCGCGAGCGCGGCGACGGCGGCCAGCAGGAACCGGGTCGAACGCATGCCTCAGGATGGCACGTGCCTGCTCAGACCTCCGCGAGCGCGCGGTCGAGCGCGTCGATCACGTGAGGCGGGAGCATGAGCGCCTGCTGACGGAAGTTGCCGCGCGGCCCCCACTCGACGGTGCGCAGGTACGCGTGAGCCGCCTGCGGGCCCAGCTGCGCCTCCAGCGCCCGCTTGACCGCCGCGTACGCACCGGGGTCGCGGCGGATCTCCACGAGGGGCGTGTCGGCCGAGAACGGGGCGGTCGCGGCGGCCCGCACCACGTCGGGCGTCACCCACTCATGCGATCCCGAGCCGACCTCGACGGGCGCGTCCGCGCCCGGCAGGTGCACTGTCGCCCTCGTGTTCGGCGGCACCACCACGCGCACCCGGACGCCCTCGCCCGCGCGCTCCCAGCCTGCCTCGTGCTTTCCGAAGGCGGACTCGAACGTCGCGCGGGCGTGGTCGAGGCCCGCCAGCACCACGGGTCGCACCTCGACCGTGCGGTAGCCCGGCGCCGCGGGCGCAAGGCCTGCGACGCGCCGGTGCAGCCAGTCGGCGATCGCGCCCAGCGCGTAGTGGTTGAACGACGTCATCTCTCCCGGGTTGACGCTGCCGTCCTCAAGCAGCGAGTCCCAACGCTCCCAGATCGTGGTGGCGCCCATGGTGACCGGGTAGAGCCACGAGGGGTTCTCGTCGTTGAGCACCAGCCGCTCGGCGACGTCCGCGTGCCCGGTGTCGGTGAGCGCGTCGGCGATCAGCGGCGTGCCCACGAATCCCGTGGAGATCCTGTACCCCGCGCGCTCGACCAGCTCGGCCAGGCGGTCGCCCATGGCCTGGAGGCGGCCCTCGTCGGCAAGCCCGAATCCGATCGCGACCGCGTACGACGTCTGGGCGTCCGACATCAGGCGCCCGGACGGGGTCGCGTACTGGTCGAGCCACGCCTGGCGCACGCCCGCGGCGAGGCGCGCGTAGCGCTCGGCCGCCGCATCATCGCCCAGCACGCGCGCGGCCTGGGAGACGACCTCCGCCGACCGGAACAGGTGCGCGGTCGCCACGAGGTCCTTGTCGGCCTTGGCATCCGCCGGGTTCTCGGGGGGCGCGCTCGGGTCCAGCCAGTCCGCGAACTGGAAGTCGTCCTCCCACAGGAGGTTCTCCCCCGCGCGGGACTCCATCCAGTCGACCCACCGCCGCATGCTGCCGAACTGCCGCGCGAGCGTCTCTCGATCGCCGAATCGCTGGTACAGCGTCCACGGCACCAGGGTCGCGGCGTCACCCCACGCCGCGGTACCGACGTGCGCCGAGTCGAGCACATCGGGCACCACGAACGGGATCGACCCGTCGGGTGTCTGCGCGATGCTCAGATCCTCGAGCCACGAGGACAGGAAGGCGTCGGCGTCGTACAGGAACGACGCGGTGGGCGCGAACACCTGGATGTCGCCGGTCCAGCCGAGCCGCTCGTCCCGTTGCGGACAGTCGGTCGGGATCGACAGGAAGTTCCCGCGCATCGACCACACCACGTTCTCGTGGAGCCGGTCCAGCAGGGCGTGCGAGGAGCCGAACGTGCCGGTGCGGCGCATGTCGCTGCCCACCACGACAGCGGTGACGCGCGCGGGGTCGAGCTCGCCCGGCCAGCCGTCGACCTGGGCGTAGCGGAAGCCATGGAACGTGAACTGCGGCTCCCAGGTCTCCTCGGCCCCTCCCGCGAGCGTGTAGCGGTCGGTCGCCGCGGCGCGGCGCAGCGGGCGCAGCGCCAGCTCGCCGTGCTCGAGCACCTCGGCGTGCCGGAGCGTGACCGTCGCACCCGCCGGACCTGACACGCGGATCCTCAGGTGGCCCACGAGGTTCTGGCCGAAGTCCAGGACCGTCGCGCCGGCCGGTGTGCGGATGACCTCGACCGGGGAGAGCTCGCCGGTCGCGCGCACGGGCGGGCTGGTGCGCGGCACGGGTGCGACCTCGACGGGCCGCGCAGCGGCCGACACCCAGGCGTTCGGGTGCCCGCGCCGCGCATCGTGCTGCTCGCCCGCGTAGATGCCGGAGGCGACGACCGGGCCCTCGTCGGTGACGTCCCAGGACGCGTCGGTCGGGATCTCCTCGACGGTGCCATCCTCGTACATGAGCGTCAGCACGGCGGAGAACGCCGGCTGCGGCCCGTACACGTAGCGCTCCTGGCCGTGGAAGCCGAACCGCTCCGCATACCAGCCTGCTGCGAGGTCGACCGTGAGCAGCCGCTCCCCCGCAGCAAGCAGCCCAGTCACGTCCGTCGCCGCGTACGTGTCGCGCTCACCGTAGGACGTCCAGCCCGGCTTGAGCCGCTCGTCGTCGACGGGCGCGCCGTCGACGCTCACCTGGTAGACGCCGTGAGCGGTCGCGTGCAGCATGGCGGCCACGAGGCCCGGGCGGACCGTCACCGCACGACGCAGCCGCACGGGGCACTGCTCGGCGCGCGCGCCCGGGTGCGCGATCCAGGCGGCGGGCCACCCGTCCCGGACCCCGCAGACCACCGCCGCCGGCTCGCTCCAGTCGCTCCAGCCGGTCCCCTTGGCGTGGACGCGGACGCGCACCGCGCCCCGCTCGCCGTCTCCGAGCGGGGAGAACGGCCACGCCACGAGCGCGGCGTCCGCGCCGGATACCTCACGGATGAGCGCCCCGGAGGACGAGTGCCATTCGATCTCCGCCGCGCGCTGCGTCCAGTCGGCGGCGTCGGTCGACGTCGCCCAGCTGAGCCTGGGAGCCCGGGTCATGACGACATCGTCGAAGCGTCCGGACTCGACGCGGACCTCGACGGAGCTGTGGGCAGGCATGGTCACCCCTTGATGGCGCCGGAGGTCAGTCCGGCGACGATCTGTCGGTTGAAGAAGATGTACATGAGCAGCATCGGCAGCGTGATGAGGATGATGTCCGCGAACAGCAGGTTCCACTGCGTGTTGAACTGGCTCTGGAAGTTGTAGAGCGTCAGCTGCACGGTCGCGTTGTCGTCGCCCGGCAGGAAGTACAGCGGGTTCTGGAAGTCGTTGAACACGAACACCGCCTGTACCACGATCACGGTGACGATCACCGAGCGCAGCAGCGGGAAGATCACCCGGAAGAACAGCCGGACCGGACCCGCGCCGTCCATGATCGCGGCCTCGTCGAGCTCCCGTGGGATGGTCGCGATGAAGGCGCGGAACATGAGGATGCAGAACGACATGCCGAAGGCGACCTCGATGAGGATCAGCCCGTGCAGGGTCTTGAAGATTCCCAGCCCCTGCATGACCCAGATCGTGGGCACCACGGCCGGCGGGACGATGAGTCCCGCGAGCACGAAGAAGCTGATGATGCCGTTCCAGCGGCTGCGCCGGCGCTGGAGCACGTAGCCCACCATGGCGCTGAGGACCACCATGATGGTGACGCTCGCGACGGTGAGCACCGTGCTGTTGAAGAACGCCCGCACCAGGATGTAGTCGCGGGCCTGGACCACCTCGACGACGTTCTGGAAGAACTGGAAGTTCTGCGGCCACGTGAACTCGAGCGCCGCGGACTCCTGCCTGTCCTTCGACGCCGTCAGGAACATGAAGATGAACGGCACCACGAAGACGACGAACGAGGCGATGATGCCGATGGTGCCGCCGATCCACCGGTAGGTGCGGTCGAGCCGCGAGGCATGCTCGGTCATCGGTCGACCTCCTTGCGGTTGAGGAACCAGAACAGCGGCAGGATGATCGCCGCGACCGCGACGAACAGCACGACGTTGCCAGCCGTGGACAGGCCGTAGAAACCCGCCTGGTACTGCTTGTAGACCACGGATGCGAGCACGTCGGAGCTGAAGCCGGGTCCGCCGCGTGTCATGGTCCAGATGAGGTCGAAGGACCGCAGCCCGCCGATCAGCGAGAGGATGATGACGGTGGTGGTCGCGGGTCGCATGAGCGGCAGGATCACGTGCCAGAAGCGGTGCCACGCGTTCGCGCCGTCGACCTTCGCCGCCTCGAAGTAGTCCTGCGGGATCGCGACGATGCCGGCGATGTAGATCAGCGTCGCAAGCCCCACGCCGCGCCACACGTCGACGAGCGCGACGGAGAACAGCGCCATGTTGGGATCGGCGATCCAGCCGGGTCCGTCGATCCCGAACCAGCCGAGGACCTCGTTGACCAACCCGTCGAAGGGGTCGAGCAGCACCGAGAACGTGACTCCGACGCCGACCACGGACACCAGGACAGGGAAGAACACCACGCTGCGGAGGTAGCCCCGGGCGATGATGGACGAGGTCAGGAAGACCGCGAGCAGCAGCCCGAGCACGACCTTCGAGCCCGATGTCACCACCGCGAAGACCATCGTGTTGACGAAGGCCTTCGACAGGTTGGGCTCGGAGAAGAAGAGCGCGAAGTTCTCGAGGCCGATGAACTCCGAGTCGAAGATGGTCCACCGCGTCAGCGAGAAGTAGAACGAGGCGAACGTGGGTACCAGGAACAGCACCGTGTAGATGATCGCGGCGGGCAGGTAGAACCACGTGGGGTACGGGCTGCGCTTGCGATCGCGCTTGCCCCGACCGGTCGGAGCCTGGTTGCCGGCGCGCGGCGCCACGGGCGGTGAGTCAGACGTCGTCGTCATGGTCATGAGTATCTCCGGTAGGGGCGGTGGGCCCGGCCAG
>Ga0207735_100397_pt1 | contig 10271 bp, 8 predicted proteins | sample TtaePargueraPR_9_FD_187280 | JGI IMG/M metagenome (GOLD analysis project Ga0207735, IMG submission 187280) | Aerobic enrichment media microbial communities from Bioluminiscent Bay, La Parguera, Puerto Rico - Tt and E2 (1) (SPAdes) | ecosystem: Environmental > Aquatic > Marine > Unclassified ... | reverse complement strand
TCTTGATGGCCATGTCGAGGGCGTTGAGTACGAGGCGGGTGTCGGCGCTGGAGTCGATGGACCAGCCGACGATCTTGCGGCTGAAGGCGTCCAGGACGCAGCAGCAGTACAGCCAGCCCTCACGGGCTTGGATTCAAGCGATCGTCGCAACACCAGCGACGAGGAGCAGCGATGCCGGCGAGGAAGTACACGGAGCAGCAGAGATTGGCGTTCATGGCGCTGATCGATCGAGGCGGATCGGTAAGGGCGGCTGCTCTGGCCGCCGGGGTGAGTCCGGATCGCGGCTACAGGTGGATGAAGCAGGTGGGGCTGTCCACGCCTCGCAGTGCGCAGCGCGCCTATTCGGATGAGGACAAGGCGGGGTTCTTCGCCCGGTTGGGCGAGGTCGGGAACGTCTCCGCGGTGGCGCGCGAACTGGGCTTCAACCGTGTGACCTGCTATGCGTGGGCGCATCGCGCGGGGATCTTCACCGGCGCGCATGCCGACGCCAAGCGCCAGGAATTCCTGCGGTTGCGCGCGCAAGGCGTTGCTCGGCGCGAAGCGGCGCGCCGGCTCAACGTCGAGGCGCATCGGGCGTTGGACTGGGACAAGGGCATTCGCGTGTTCTCGAAGGGCCGCGTCTACCCCGACGGAAGGGTCGTCCTCTATCGCCCTCAGGAGGTCCTGGCGCACGTGAAGAACCCGAGAACGGCGTGGGTGCAGGGCGAGCGGGTGCCCCTGCACCGCGTGGAGCAAGTCATCGACGCCCGCTACCTGAGCTTGCTCGAGCGAGAACGGCTCAAGGACCTGTTGGCGCAGCGCATGTCGATGCGCGCGATCGCGCGGGCGATGGAGCGATCGCCCTCGACGATCAGTCGGGAGCTGGGCCGCAACACCGTCGCCCGGGACGGCTACCTGCCCCATACTGCGCATCGCGCGTCGGTGAAGCGCCGCGAACGGCCCAGGCCCGCGAAGCTCACCCGTGAGGGTCCGTTGCGTGACTACGTCGCCGACAAGCTCCAGCGCCGATGGTCGCCCCAGCAGATCAGTCATCGGCTCGTACGAGACTTTCCTCATGACCGGGGCATGCGCGTGAGTCACGAGACGATCTACCAGGCGATCTACGTTCACGCCCATGGTGAGCTCAAGAAGGAACTCAGCCGGTCTCTGCGACGCGGACACGTCCGGCGCAAGCCGCACCGTGCTGACGATGCTCGCACGAGCAGGTTTGTCGACCCGATGACACCACTGTCGGCCCGCCCCGCAGAAGTTGAGGACAGGATCGTTCCCGGCCACTGGGAAGGCGACCTCATCGTCGGAGCCGGCTCCGGATCAGCCGTAGCAACGCTCGTCGAGCGCACCACCCGCTACGTCGTACTCGGACACCTCCCCGTCGAACGAACCGCCGATGCTGTCCGCGACAGCCTGATCGCAGCGCTGGGGACCATGCCAGACGCGCTGCGCCGCTCGCTCACCTGGGACCAGGGAGCCGAGATGGCCGAACACCGCACGTTCTCCATGGCCACGAACATGGACGTGTACTTCTGCGAGCCCGCATCGCCTTGGCAGCGCGGCACGAACGAGAACACCAACGGGCTGCTGCGCCAGTACCTGCCAAAGGGCTCCAACCTCCGTCACCGCTCGGGCGACGACCTGGAAGCCATAGCTGCGGAACTCAACGACAGGCCGCGGAAGACACTCGACTGGGACACCCCGGCCGAGCGCATGCGTGCTCTAATGAACACCACGTAGGTCACACCGTTGCGACGATCGCTGGAATCCAAGGGGTCCGATGCTGCGTGATGTCGGTGACCCACAGCTCGTTGGGCTTCATCCGATGGAACTTGCGGTTGACGAGGTCGTCCGCGGTGACGACTCCGCGCAGCCTCTTGATCCGTGTCGGTCCTGGCAGACCGTAGATGCCTTCCAGGCTCATGAGGTTGCCAACGAGGTGCTCGCTGACCTTGACGTTCATCCCCATCGTCAGCTCGGCATGCACGCGACGGTAGCCATACGTGCCGCGGGAGGCGGTGTGGACCTCGCGAATGAGACCGGTGAGCCATTCACGGCGCATCTGCGTGGGCGAGGTCGGGCGATGCTTGTAGCGGTAGTAGCCGGGCTTGGACACACCCAGGATCCGGCAGCAGGTGAGCACGGGGTGTCCGGCGGCGACGAGGACGTCGATCACCGGATGGATCCTTTTGGGTGGGGCTTGTCCTCACCCAGCAGCTTGGATGCGACCTTGAGGACCTCGACCTCACGTTCGAGCTCGCGGATGCGCTTGCGTGCCTCCTTCAGCTCGGCACTCTCGGTCGTCGACCGGCCGGCGATCTCACCGTGATCGATACGATCCTGACGCACCCAGTTGCGCAAGCAGGTCGTGCTGATGCCGAGGCTCAGGGCGACCTCGGTGGCCGGTCGGCCGGCTCTCACCAGCGCGACGGCACGGTGGCGGAACTCCTGCGGATAGGCCTTGGGCATGGTCCGGACTCCTCGAGATCGAGCCTGAACGACACACTGCCACTGGTAACCGAACCTTAGGTCAGGTCACCCCGGTCAACCGATCTTGGGGCAGACCCCCAAGACCCGGCGCGGACCGGTCGAGATCGCCTCCCTGACAGGGGTGCCCGCCTCAACGGTCTACGCAGTGCTGAAACGCTGCAGGCTGAACCGTTTGGCCCACGTCAACGTCGCCACGGGCGAGGTGATCCGTCGCTACGAGCACGACCACCCGGGCGCGCTGATCCACGTCGACGTGAAGAAGCTAGGCAACATCCCTGATGGCGGAGGATGGCGCTACGTCGGTCGGGTTCAAGGGCGCAAGAACTCCCGAGCGACCACGCCGGTACGCAAGGGCAAGCACCCCGTCATCGGCCACGCCTACGTCCACACCGTCATCGACGACCACTCCCGCATCGCGTACGCCGAGATCCACGACGACGAGAAGACGGACACCGCCATCGGCGTGCTCATCCGCGCGGTCGCATGGTTCGAGCAGCGCGGCGTCCACGTCGACGCCGTCCTGTCCGACAACGGCAGCTGGCACCGCTCGCACGCCTGGCGCGACACCTGCCGCGCCCTAGGCATCAAACATCGACGCACGAGGCCCTATCGACCGCAGACCAACGGAAAGATCGAACGCTTCCACCGCACCCTTGCCGACGGCTGGGCATACTCGAAGCACTACAACTCCGAGAAAGCCCGTCGCGCCGCGCTACCGGCCTGGCTGCACTTCTACAACCACCACCGGCAACACTCCGCCATCGGCAAGGTCCCACCCATCACCAGACTGAGCAACCTGCCTGAGCACTACACCTAGGCGCTGCGGGATCGGTCAGAATCCGCGGGCCTCACGGGTTGCGGGCTCCTATCGACCGGCCGAACCCCGTCGATATGGGAATGCCCCTTCTGCACGGTGCCACGCCATACGTTCGTCAAGTCGCGCCGGGCCACGGCCCGGGTCGATTCCCAGCTCCGTCAGTCTCGCGCCGCTCCGGCCAAGCACGATTGCGTACGCGTCTAGTATCGCGTCTCTCGTCACGCCGCGGTGGTCGCTCGGCCATGCGCGGTCAAGGGCACCGAAGTCCGCCATCATCAGAGCGATGTCGTCGAGGTCGACCCCGAACGCCCTGGCTACAACGACGTCAATGCGGGTCCTCAATTGACCAACCGCCGGACCGTCAAGTCGGATCCCGCCTAGTGATGCCTGGACAAGGTCGGTTGTAGCCTGCGCGAGCACCTGCCCGTCCTCAGACTCGCTCGAGATACGCGGGAACGGGAGCTCTTCCAAATGGAAGAAGTTCAGCGTCGTCGACACCCTCCGGCGGGCGATCCAGTCCACTACGAATGAGTTCGCAACGGCGGTCCACACCATCGGCGCGCCGGCATCTGGACCGGTGAACTCACACGTCGGCACCTTGTTTCCACAAACTGCCCGCGCGGGTATCACCGATGCCAGGATGGTGCGCTCGTTCGCGTGGCCGGTGATGTCGCAGAACCCAGCGCGCACAGCGAGATTCACGCCCCGAGCGCGGGCCGTCGACTCCTCGACGAAGTAGCGTGGACGCACCGCACCACCGAGTACACCGCGATCACCTGGGATTGCCCAACGTGCACTACGCCCGTGGCCCTCCACATAGGTCTTCGCCGCGCTGTCGAACTGGTTCACCATCCTGCCCTCGTAGACAGGGAGCAGGACACCGAGGTCCGGATGGAACCAGCTGTGGTCGTCCCGCACGTAGGCTCCGGTGGGCTCCACATCCTCCAGCGCGTGAAAGACGTTCAGGTCGTTCGTCATGTCGAGTTCGCGACGGAACTTCACTGCCCACGGTCCTGCGCCGACGTCGCCCAACCGCGGGTGCTCTCCGTGAAGTCTCGAGTAAAGTTCAGCCTCCTGCGACGACCGCACATCAGGGATGATGGAGTTCCTGGGGCTGCCTGCTGCGATCTCAGCGCTCGACAATCGCGTCCGCGTGCCTTCGAGCCTGTTCGTTGCCTCCTGAACGGACGTCACCCCGGACATGTAGTGCTCCACGCCACACTGCGCCCCTCTTGCCCACACCACGAGCGCGAATCGGAACATCCGGTGGATCGCAAAGATGCCTTGCGTGTTCACGAAGTCGATCCACAGTCTCACCGTTCCGGTGTTGAACAGCAGCGCACGCAGCGGGCCAGCACCTGCCGCCCTCTGCAACGCAGAAGGCACGAGCAGACCAAGAATGCCGTCCTCGTCGAGCAACGAGTGGCCGAGCTCGACGAAGTAGCGGTAGAGCTCGACGTCACCCCGACCCTGGTACGCGAAGCCTGCGGATCCGATAGCGCGCGCATACGACCTCCGCTCCGCAGCCTGCTCGGCGGCGGAGCCATCGCCCGTACCGGCGTAGCGCTCGCGCAACGCACGTCCGTCGAGCTTGAGCGCGGACGGGTCACGTTGCGCCGCAAACTCGCGCAGAGCAGGCTTGACGGTCCCCCACGGCGGGTTCCCGATCACCGCAGAGAAGCCCGACCACTCCGGCCCGTCGCCGAACGTAGCGCGCCAATTCACGCCCCCTGCCAACATGCGCTTGCCTGACGCCAATGGGCCGCCGAGCAGAGCATCACCGTGAACGAAACGTCGCTCGAGGATCGCCACGTGCCGCGGCTGCGCCGCGAATGCGAGCATCGCGACCACTCGCGCCACGGCAACCGCGAGCGGGTCGGCATCGACCATATGAAGCGACTCCGCCAGGACTGCTCGCGCCACCTCATCCGAGTCGGCAGCGTCTCCACGGCGCTCCTCGACCAAGGCCATCCCGGCAGCGAGTACGAATGCCCCCGCACCGCCCGCGGGGTCGAGGATCCGCCATTCGTGCGGCGATCGACCGGCCCCATGCAGACGCTTGATCACTTGTCCCACTGAGAACTCCGCCAGATCACGTGGCGTGTAGTAAGCCCCAGCATCGCGCCGCGCTGCCACGCCGTTGCGCAGCGTCGCGGTCGCCTCGAACGCCTGGATGAGTGCCCACGGGTCCCTCGGCGCATCGTCGAAATTGGCGCGGACCACGTCGGCGGCGAGATCCGACAAACCGAACCACCGCTCCCGCACATCGGGGTCGAGCAGTTCCTCGACTACTACACCAGCGATCGCTTGCCAAACCAAGGTGACGGCCGTCGGCGCGTCGACACCATCGCTCTCGAGCGAGGCCACAGCCGCAGTCACCCTGGCAGCAAGCCGCTCACCTTGAGCGGAATCGGAGTAGGCGCCTGCTTTGTCGGCGGGCGCGGACGTTGTCCTCTCGGGCATCAGGCCACCCCGGTGCCTGCTTCTCGGACGACCAGGCTTCCCAGCTTCCGCTTGAACTCCCGTGCGCCACCGGCCGACGCGAGCATGTGCAACGGGACTGCAACCGCGCCAACCGTTAGCGGGAAGTCACCCAACGGCACCGTCCAGTGCCGGGTTGTCCAGTCCGTCAGTCCATTGTCGTCGCGCGTAGCCGGATAGACGAGTAAGGCGCGTCGGCATCCATGGGCGACACAGGCGGCGACCATCTGATAGATATCCGCGTTGGACGGCTTCCGCGGGTCCTCGACGTTGGTCGCGTCGGCGAAGCGCTTGTACTTCGCATCGATGATGAGTCGGGGCTTGGCGTCCTTGCTCACGAGGTTGTCGGGCTTCGAGTAGAAATCCTTCATGCCGGTTGACTTCTCGGCATGCGCGAAGACCTCGCGCACCTGAGGCGTGGTGCTCCAACCCGTGTTGTCCCCCAGGGCAGCTGCGAGCTCAGCCTCGAGGAATGACTCGAAGAGCCGCTCCGTCCCGACGAGAAGGCTTGCACCGCGGCCCGCTGTGGCGCCATGCGCCACGACGAGCCCCCGAGCGAAGATCTCCGCGATCTCGACCGCGCGAAAGTAGTGCCGATACTGGCGTGGCAGCCGGAACGAAAGCTGCGTCGGTCGGCGGACAGGTTCGCTCACAGTTGGAAGCCTCGCACCTACGTCTGACAGCCGTCGCCTCACCATGCCATCGCGCGCCATCGACGATGCTTGCCGAACCGCCCAGTGCAAGAGACGGTTGACCGGGTTGTCTCCGTGAAGCTCATCGACCTCACAGATGACCTTGTGCGGCTTGACCAACGACGACCGCAGCTGCGCGGTCACCAGCATGCGCCCTCGCACCTGCGATAACTCCTGTACCGACGCGCGATACGCACGCACCTCCGCGTGCCGAGTCGCATCCTCGAGTTCGAACACGAGCGCCATGGCGAGCTGGTCGATGAAGGTGCTCGCCCGGTAGCCCGAGCGGTGCACACGACCGAACTCGCCCTGCTTCCGCGCGCTGCGCTCGTGCATGGCAAGCAGTCCGCTCGCCCAGAGGCGGTCGCCTGCGTCCATGACGTACTTGGGCCGGATGTCGAGCACGACGGATGGCAGGACCATCGTTCCTGCGATCCCGGAGAACCGCACGATGGTGCCCGAGGTCCCCTCGTAGACTCGAATCGCATCCTCCCGCAGCCCCAGTTCCCGGCGCAGCTGCTCGCCGCGGTGAGCGAGTTCGCGGGAGAGCCCGCGCACCTCGGTGTCCTCCAGTCCTGCTCCTAGAGCGGAGAGCGGAAGCGACTCGCCCTCGCGAACGGGGATAGGCGCGTTCAATTGAGCTCTGGCGTCGCCGAGTTCTCGCCGCGACCCTCGGGGACCTGCGCCGATGAATCGCCGGAGAGTTCGGTGAGTGCCGCGGGACGGGCACCATCGTCACTGGTCGCGGATGCCTCACCCTCGCCGCTGTCAACCACGGTTGCCGATGCCCCGGAAGACGGCGCCTCCGGCAGTTCGGCGCGAACGATCCACGCGATGAAATCGACGATCTCCCGGTCGCTGGCGTGCGGGTTGGTTCGTATCGAGAGCGCCGCGCCGAGCTCGGTGAAGCCGTCTTCCGGTCGGTCGACCAAGAGCGCTCGTGTGCCCTTGAGGTTGGTGGTCGGTCGGCCTAGAACTGCGTCCAACTGGTCGGAACGACCGACGAAGTAGTCCTCGAGCTGGGGGCCGAACGACGCGCGCCAGCACGTTGCGAGAGCCGCGACCGCCTGCGCGTCCGAGAGGTGCCCGAGCACGGGCGCGAAGAGCCATTGACCGAACTCGAAATCCACGCCGAGGAAGACACGGAGGCGCGCGTTGACGATCCGCAGGAACTCCCGCGCGGTCACCCGCACCTGCTCGACGGTGGCCGGCGACGTTGGCACCGTCGACTTGTCCGCGTCGATTCTCGCGACACCCAGCTCCTCGGCCAGCTCGTCGACGTCTGGGAAGAGGTCGATCACGTGAAAACGTCGGCGAAGCGCCGCATCGAGGGGCGCGACCGACTTGTCGACCGAGTTCATCGTGGCGAGCGTGTAGACGGGGTTCGGCATCGTGAACGGCACAGGGACGTCCGCGGATGTTCCACCACCGAGGTCGACTTCGAGCTGGCCGGTGCGCTCGATGAAGGGGAGCCGCACCTCGACGGTCTGCCGAGTCGGGTTGAGTCCTGTGTCGAGGCGCTTGTCTGGCTCGATGAGCGTGATGAACTCTCCGAAGATCCGCGATACGTTGCCTCGGTTGATCTCGTCGATGATCAGCAGCGACTCGTGGCCCGGCTGTCGCGCCCATTCGGCCAGTTCAAGAAGCACTCCGGCGCGCGGTACAAGCTCGAAGCCACCTCGCGAGGCTGTGACGGGCCGCAGCCCGACAAGGAACTCCTCGTAGGAGTAGCTCTGGTGGAAGGTCGTCCACGCCTGCCGCCCGGCCGACTCAGCCAAGTGGAAGGGCAGGCGCGCCGCGGCCTCATCGAGCAGCCACGCGGCGCCGAACGCACGGCGTACCTCCGATACGAGGTGCGTCTTCCCGGTGCCGGGTGGACCGTAGAGGAGCACGTTGTGGTGGGCCCTCAGCGCGCGTGCGATCTCCGCCACGCGACCTGTCGCGCCACCGACGAGTTCCACAGCACCGGCTGTGTCACCGTTCGTCAGACGCTCCTGGACCTGCGGCGGCAGTTCCGGGATTTCGGCTTCTAGCACCCACCGGGCGTGAAGACCGCCGGCAACGTCCTTAGCGATGATGACCACGTCACGCTCAAGCTCGCTCGTCGGCACGTCGGCCATTGACGCGTAGCTTCCTCCCGCGTGCTGGAAGAGTTCGGGGCGCGCACGCTCGGGATCCCACAACTCATATGGATTGGTCTTCTGTGCCGTGACGTTGAGGTCGTTGGCGCGCTTGTTGTTGGGCCCGAGGCAACTCAGATTGAGACTCACCGGCGCGACTGCGCTGGTACCCCCGACCGCCTGAAGCGGAAGACCCGCCGTCCATGCTCCATTGTTGCCGGCGGTCTGCTGGAGGTCAGAGAAGAATTCATGGACTTCCGGCAAATTGCTGAGAGTCAGATGATACTGACCTTTGTTGTGGCCCAATAGCGCGCCCGCATTGGCACTTCCCACACGCCGAAAGAGGATGCTCTCAATCTCAATCATGCCCTGTTCACCACATAAAGCCTTTCCGTGACGTGGCTCGCGCTCGAGCCGAGATCCGAACTACGGTACCGACGGTGACGAAACTCGTGACGGGTCACTCGCCCTGACGATCCAAGAATCTCGCGAATCGTGGCGTCGTCGATGTGCCCTTCGGAGCTGTAGCTGAGCGCGAAGACCTGCGCGGTCGAGCTCGCGACCAGCGACTCGAGCGCTCCGGCAGCCTTGCGCTTGTAGCACCACGCCGATGCAAGCGGCTTCCAGTCCGGCAGGCCACTCTTCCCCGATACGAGAGGCTCGACGTCGCTCGCGATGCTGTTCAGCACGTGGTAGTAGGCCGTGTACTGACGCTTTGTGTAAGGCGGGTCGGCGTACACAATGTCGGGCACGTCCACGACCGCAGACTCAGCGTCGGCAGCTCGCACACGATGCGCGTCACCCAGCGACGGCGCGCTGTACGGCTCGACCCTGATCGGTCGTGTCGCCGACGGCTTCCACTCCCGCAGGAAGTACCCATAGGTGCCCGCCACGTTGCTGACCGCGATCACCGCGTTGAGAAGCGAGGTCATGAGAACCGCGTGCTCGACGTCCGACAACTCGTCGCGCCACTCGCGCAACCTGAGCCTCATCCCGTCGATACGACGCGCGTTGTCGACGGTGAAGTACCTACGTTCGACACCGAAGCCATACATCGATCGCGGCGAGTATGTCGCAGTGATCCATCCGTCGATCGGCGGGGCGGCATCGAGCTCGCGGACAGCGCGCGCGAGCGCGGGCGTGTCATCACGTCCCGACCAACGACCGAAGGCTGCAGAACTACCGAGCAATCGCGCACGACACCACACCACGCTGAGCGGAAGTTGGTCGCTCGCCTCGACGCTCAGGCCCTGGCGCGCGAACGCCTCGCTCACCGCGCCCGTTCCGGCGAAGACATCGGCGACGTGCGCGCGGTCGCCAACGAGAGGGCGCACGGCTTCAGCGATTCTAGGGGCGAGCGTCAGTTTGCTACCCAGGTAGTGCAACTGCCACCACACATCGTGACGAGGGCGAGCACGGGTGCGCATGCACCGTGCCCACGACAGGGTCGTGACCGAGCCACACACGCGCCAATGTCATCGCAGCACGGCCCCGGACTTCTGACCGGCGGTAGCGATGATCGCCTCCCGCACCGCCAGCACCTCGTCGGCCGAGAGGGTGTGGTCCGCGTCGCGCATCTTGACGTTCACGGCGAGCGACTTCTTGCCCTCGCCGATCTGCTCGCCCACGTAGACGTCGAACACCTTGGCGTCCTCGACGATCCCGTCGCCCGCCTCCAGC
>Ga0207735_100396_pt1 | contig 10275 bp, 10 predicted proteins | sample TtaePargueraPR_9_FD_187280 | JGI IMG/M metagenome (GOLD analysis project Ga0207735, IMG submission 187280) | Aerobic enrichment media microbial communities from Bioluminiscent Bay, La Parguera, Puerto Rico - Tt and E2 (1) (SPAdes) | ecosystem: Environmental > Aquatic > Marine > Unclassified ... | reverse complement strand
GTTCGCCATCGCGAACGACAGCTCGGACGCGTCCATCATCTCGAGGTCGTTGAGGTAGTCGCCGAAGACGACCGTCTGCGCGGGCGACACGCCGAGCGCCTCCTGCAGGCGCCGGACCGCCACCCCCTTGTTGACGCCGGGCGCCATGATGTCGACCCAGTGGCGGTCGGAGACCACCACCTGCAGCCGGTCCTCGAGGCCGGCCAGCGCCGGGTAGAGGTCGTGGGCGGCGTCCCCGAAGTCGTAGACGGCCACCTTGAGGATCTCGTCGTCGACGGCGCGCAGGTCGTCGACCGTCTCGAGCGCGGCGTAGTACGGCACCACCTTGCCCAGGAAGGCGTCGTCCGTGCGCTCGACGTACGCGGACCGCTTGCCGCACACCACCGCGCCCACGTCGTAGCCCGCGCCCGCGTGGCGGCGCACGATGTCGACGATGCCGGGCATCGCCTCGCCGGGCATCGGCGACGACGACACCTCCGCTCCCCCGCGCCCGACGTACGAGCCGTTCTCGGCGATCACCACGAGCTCGCCCGCGAGCCGCGCGAACTGGCGCGTCAGCGTCGCGTGCTGGCGCCCGGAGGCCGGGGCGAAGACGATGCCCTGCTGGTGCATGCGGTCGACCAGCGGCCACAGCGCGTCGGGGATCTGCTTGGCCGCGTCCAGCAGCGTGCCGTCCATGTCGCACACGACGAGGCGGATGTCGTGCGGTCCGGCGGGCACGTGGAACGCGTCGGCCATCGGGGCTCCTCTCGGGCGGGCTCCCCCAGCGTAGCCGGGCGCCCGGTCAGCACTGGCGGCCGAGCGCCTGGTACTCCCGGACGTCCTCGAGCGTCGGGACGGACTCGGCCGACCCGGGCCGCTGCACGGCCAGCGCCGCCGCGGCCATCGCGTCGCACGCGGCCTCGTCGATCGGGGCCCCCAGGGCGATACCCGCGGCCAGCGACCCGCAGAAGGTGTCGGTCACGGCGGCGCTGTCGAGCACGTGCGCGACGTAGGACGGCAGCTCGCGCACCCCGGCAGCGTCCGCGAGCGTCGCGTGGCGGTGGTTGTGCAGCACGATCGCGCACGGCACCTCGGCGCGCAGCGCGCCGGCGAGGGCGGGCGGGTCGGCATCGGGCATCCCGCACAGCTGGGCGGCGTGCGCCCGCGCGATCACCAGCACGTCCGTGAGCTCGAGGAGCCGGTCCGAGGGCGGCCCGTTGGGCGCGGCGTTCAGCACGACCGTGCCGCCCGCCTCGCGCACGACCGTCGCGGCGAGCTCCGTGCCGACCAGCGGGGCCTCGAGCTGCACCAGCAGCACGGCGGTGCGGCGCAGCAGGTGCAGGGCGCGGTCCGACAGCGCGTCGAGCGTCGCGTTGGCGCCCGCCACCTCGATGACGGTGATCTCGCCCTCCGCGTCGAGCGCGAGCATCGCGGCCCCGGTCCCGTGCGACTCGAGCTCGTCGACGCACGCCTCCACGCCCGACTCGTCGAGGTACTGGACCAGCATCGCGCCGTGCGCGTCGGTGCCGACCGCCCCGATGAAGCACGCGGTCGCGCCCATCCGCGCCGCGGCGACCGCCTGGTTGAGCGCCTTGCCGCCGGGGCCGACCTCGAGGTCGTGCGCCTCGACGGTCTCGCCGCGGCCGGGCGGAACGTCGACCACGACGCGCAGGTCCGCATTCGCGCAGCCGAACGCGGTGACGATGCGGGACACGGCTCCTCCTGTCGCGACCGCGCGACGATGCGCGTTCACTTCGGACACTAGGAAGGCCGGGCGGCCCCCGCAAGACGACGGGCCGTGCGCTACAGACTGGCCTTCCAGTGGAACTCGCCCTCGATCGCCTCGGCCATGGCGTGCATCGCCTTCGCGATCGTGGTCTGGTACACGCGGGACTCCTCGGACTCGGCCTCCTCGGCGCGCGCGAGCGCGCTGCGCTCGTGGTGCGAGAGGTACGCGACGATGCGCGCGCGCTCGATCCGACGGGACTCCTCGTCGGTGGTGGCCTGGTCCGCGGTGTGCTCGCTCATGGGTCCTCCCTCGGAACGGGATGCTACGCGTCCGGCCGTCGCCCTGGATACTGGCAGCGTGACCGAGCTCCGCGCCGCCCTCTCGCCCGCCTGGCCCACCGCCACCGACCGCGTGGCCCTGCTGCTGCACGGCTTCGGCTCCCACGAGCGCGACCTTCCCGGGCTCGCGAGGTGGCTGCCGCCCGACCTGCCGTGGGCCTCGCTCAGGGGCCCGCTCGAGATGGGCTACGGCGCGGCCGCGTGGTTCCCGCTGACCCCGGACGGGGGCATGGAGCCGGACGCGATCGAGCACGCCGCCGCGCTCGTGTGGGACTGGGTGGACGCCCACGCGCCCGCGGACGCGACGGTGGTGCCCCTGGGCTTCTCGCAGGGTGGGCTGATGGCCCTCCAGCTGCTGCGGACCCGGCCGGCGCGCGTCGCCGCCCCGGTGATGCTCGCGGGATTCGTGCAGGACGCCGCGTGCGCCGCGGACCCCGCGCTCGCGGAGAGCAGACCGGCGGTGTTCTGGGGGCGCGGCGACGCGGACCCGGTGGTCTGGCCCGACGCGCTGGCGCGCACGCGGGAGTACCTCGCCGGCCACGCGACGGCGACGGTGCGCGTCTACCCCGGCATGGGCCACTCGGTCTCCGAGGAGGAGATGGACGACGTGCGGCGCTTCCTCGACGCCACGCTGGCGGCGCCCTCCGTTTGACGGACCCCCGCGCCGGGGTTCGGATGGGGGCAGGGCGTCACGCGCGCCCGGGAGGAGTCCCCATGACACCGCAGCCGCACGCGCCCGCCGACGACTGGGCGGAGCACGTCCTCACCGCCGCGCTGGGAGCGATGGACACCCTCGCGATCCACGTCGGCGACAGGCTCGGGTGGTACCGGGCGCTGGCCGACTGGGGGCCGCTCGACTCGGACGAGCTCGCGGACCGCACCGGCACCGCCGAGCGCTACGCCCGCGAGTGGCTCGAGCATCAGGCGACCGGCGGGATGGTCGAGGTCCACGACCGCGAGGGCGGCCGCGCGTACTCGCTGCCGCCGGGCGCGACCGAGGCCCTCACGGACGAGGGCTCGCTCGCGTACATCGCGCCGCTCGCGCGCATGCTCGCGGCCTCGGCGGCGCAGATGCCCGCGATCCTGGAGGCGTACCGCACCGGCGGCGGCGTCAGCTGGGACCAGCTGGGCGACGACGCGCGCTGGTCCCAGGCGGCGCTCAACCGGCCGTGGTTCGAGAGCAGGCTCGCGACCGCGCTGGCCGACGCCCCGCACGTGCACGCGGTCCTAGCGCGGCCCCACGCGCGCATCGCCGACGTCGCGTGCGGTGCCGGCTGGTCCGCGATCGCCCTGGCGCGGGCCTATCCCGACGCGACCGTGCTGGGCGTGGACATCGACGGCCCCTCGATCGAGCGCGCCCGCGCCAACGCCGTCGAGGCCGGCCTCGCCGATCGCGTCGAGTTCGTGCACGGCGACGCGGGCACCCTCGACGGCACGTTCGACGGGGTCTTCGTGTTCGAGGCCCTGCACGACATGCCGCGCCCCGTCGCGGTGCTCGCGGCGATCCACGACGCGGTCCGCCCGGACGGGGTGGTCGTCGTCATGGACGAGGGCGTCGCGGAGGACCTCGTGCCGCACGGCGACGAGCTCGAGCGGCTGATGTACGGCTTCAGCCTGCTCGTGTGCCTGCCGGACGGCATGTCGAGCCGGCCATCCGTCGCCACCGGCACCGTGCTGCGGCCGTCGACCCTGCGCGCGTACGCCGAGCAGGCCGGGTTCACCGACGTCAGCGTGCTGCCGATCGAGGACTTCTCGTTCTTCCGCTTCTACGAGCTGCACCGCGCCGCATAGCGCTCACTGCTCGGGCAGCAGGTCCCGGAACCGGCCCGCGGACATCGTGCGCGCGCCCGCCTCGTGGAGCCGCTCGCGCAGCCCGCGGTCGCTCGTCACCGCCGTGACCTGCTCGCCCGCCTCGGCGCGCCTGCGCGCCTCGGCGACCACGGCATCGTCCCCGTGGCCGGGGGCGTCGATCACGTCGACCCCCGGCACCGACCCGATGCCTCGCGCGCGCCCCTCGACCACGACGGACACGCCGGGGAACCAGCGGGTGAGCGGCAGGCCGAGCGCGTCGCCGGTGACGCCCGCCTCGGCGAGCGCGGAGACGCGTCCCGCGAGGCGGCGCGCGGCACCCGCCCGGTCGCGCCACCAGCCGTCGGGCACGGAGCCGACCACGTTCGCGGCGTCGATCACGAGCGCCGGCGCGTGCGCGAGCGCGTCGCGCAGGCCCGGCCACGAGGACGCGAAGCCGGGGTGCAGCGTCCGGTCCTCGACCTCGGCGAGCGGCACCCACCGCAGCTCGACGCTCTCCGCGTCCGCCGCGAAGGGATCGAACGGCCGCACCACGCGCGCGACCACGGTCGTGTAGGTCCAGACCTCGCGATCGAGGACGTGGGTGGCGACGGGCGCGACGGCATCGGCGGGCACGCCGGCCTCCTCGGCGGACTCGCGCAGCGCACCGGTGAGGGCGTCCTCGCCGACGTGGCGGGCGCCGCCCGGGATGCCCCAGGTGCCGCCGTGGTGGCTCCAGTCGGCGCGATGCTGGAGCAGCACGCCCCGCGCGGGGTCGTGCGCCAGCAGGCCCGCGGCCCCGAACCTGCCCCAGTAGCGGGTGCCGTCGGGCGCCTCGACCCACGCGTCGCCCGGGTTGCGGTGGCGTGGCAGCGGCGGCGGGCCGTTCACGCGGCCTCCCGCGCGGCGCGTGCGGCCGCGGCCACATCCTCACGATCGTGCGGGTCGGTCAGCGCGGCGAGCGCCCGCTCCTCGGCGCGGGACGATGCGCGCCGCAGCGCCGCCCCGCCGTCGCCGTCGGCGAGGGGCAGCAGCCCCGCGACGACGCGCTGGAGGCGCAGCGCGACCTCGACGATGCGCGCCCCGTCGCGGGCGATCGGGCGCAGCCCGTCCTCGAGCAGCTCGGCGAGCGGCACCGCGGGGACGTGCACGCGGGCGTGTCCCGTGCCGCCGTCGGGCTCGGTGGTCAACGCCGCGGTGAGCACCCGCTGCATCGCGCCGAGCGCCTCGATCGCGGTGCCGGGGTCGTGGGTGGAGGGCGACAGCGCGCGCGAGCCGATCTCGGCGAGCGCGACCATGCCGAGCCGCGGGTCCTGCTCGAAGGTCCGGTGCCGCTCGATCAGGAAGGCCTCGCGGAGTTCCGCACGCGCCTCGCCCGGGAGGTCGCCCTCGACGGCCGCGAGGGTCTCGCCCCGCGCGACCGCCGAGCCGGGGCGGGCGCGCACGTGGATCCGCAGGCCGTGCTGGTCGGCGAGGCGTCCGAGCACGTCGACGTGCACCGCGGTGACGATGCCGGCACGGTCGGCGTCGACCTCCCTCGCCAGCGGCGGAACCGGGACCGCGGCGACGCCGCCCAGGTGGGGCGTGCGCGCGTTCGCGCACCCGGCGTCGCGGGCGGCGTCCTCGACGCGGTCGAGGATGTCCTTCATGCGCCCGAAGTCGATGAGGTGCTGGATCCATCGCAGCAGGGTGACGACCACGAGCGCGATGACCACCAGCGTGCCGGCGTACAGCACGACGCGCCCCTGCTCGCCGTAGTAGCCGGTCGACAGCGCCGCGAGGCCCACGATCGCGAACACGAACGCCCCGAGGAAGCTCGACAGCGCGTTCTGCGACGTGCGGTCCTGCACGAGAAGCTGCGTCGCGCGCGGGGTGCCGATGAGGGCCGCGGACGAGTAGGCGGAGATCATCGCGGTGAGCGAGAACGTGGTCACCGCGAGCATCGACGTCGCGACGATCTGCAGAAGCGTCTCGACGGAGCCCTGGCCCAGGTCCGCGGGCGCGGCGTCGGGCACGAGCCGGCCGGCGAACCCCGCCGCCAGCGCGACCGCCACGGCGGCGAGCGCGTACGCGGCCAGGCGCGACCAGATGCGCTCGGTGACGCGGCGCAGCGCGAGCCTCCAGCCGCCCTCGATCGCCTCGCCGTTGTCCCGCACGCCCCCATCCTGCCGCGTGGCGGGCCCCTGGCGCACGATGCGCGCCGTGGGGACAATGGCCCCATGACCACGCTGCACGACTTCACCGCGACCGCGATCGACGGCGCCGACCATCCGCTCGACCGCTACCGGGGCCGGGTCGTGCTCGTGGTCAACACGGCGAGCCGCTGCGGCCTGACCCCGCAGTTCGCCGGGCTCGAGCGCCTGCACCGGGACCTCGCTGCGGAGGGTCTGGCGGTGATCGGCTTCCCGTGCAACCAGTTCGCGGGACAGGAGCCGCTGGACGAGGCCGGCATCGACGAGTTCTGCCGGTCGAGCTACGACGTGTCGTTCCCGATGTACGCGCGGATCGACGTCAACGGCGCGGCCGCGCACCCGCTCTACCGCTGGCTCAAGGCCGAGACGCGCGGCATCACGGGGAGCGCGATCAAGTGGAACTTCACCAAGTTCCTCGTCGGCAGGGACGGCCGCGTGATCCGCCGCTACTCCCCCACGACCGCGCCGGAGGCGCTCGAGCGGGACATCCGGGCGGCGCTGGCCGCCGAGGTGCGCGCCTAGCCCAGGTACCGGCCGGGGCGGTGGTTGATCGCGATCACCGCGTTGAGCAGCACGGCGCCGACGATCGAGCACAGCAGGATGTACGGCGCGACCAGCGCGAGCGAGGCCGACACGACCAGCACGTCGAGCGCGCCCTGCACGTAGCCGGCGCGCCAGCCGCGGGTGGCCTGCAGGTACTGCGCGAGGATGCCGAAGCCGCCCGCGCTCGCGCCGTGGCGGAACAGCACGAGCATGCCCGTGCCGATCGCGAGGCCGGCGAAGATCGCGGCGTACATCGAGTCGAGGCCCGACACGTCGATGAACAGCGGGTGCAGCTCGACCATGATCGAGATCAGGCCCACGGCGATCAGCGTCTTGATGGTGAAGCGCCACCCCATGCGCCGCACGGCGAGGTAGTAGAACGGCACGTTGACCAGGAAGTAGACGAGGCCGACGGACCAGCCCGACACGTAGCTGCCGAGGAACGCGACGCCGGCGAGGCCGCCGGTGACGCCGTCGATGGACTGGAGCAGGAACATGCCCCACGACAGCAGGAACGCGCCGATGGGCAGCGCCAGCGCGTCCTCGAGCAGCGAGTGCTTCTTGACGTCGAGGGGCGGCTCGATGACGGTCACGGATCCTCCTGGGTGCGGGTGCGGGGTGCCCCGGCGTCGGGGCGGCCGGGTCACGCCCGCGCGCGGCGACCGCCGCGGGGGCGTCGTCGACCGCGAAGGAGGTTACCGCATCGTCGCCGGGACCCTCGCCCTCGGAGGGCCCGTCAGGCGTCCAGGACGGGCGCCTCGATCCAGTCGCGCGGGATCCCGAGGCCCTCGACCAGCCCCAGCGCGTGGGGCCGCAGCTCGCGGCACAGCGCGTCGACCTGGTCGCCGATCGCCTTCGAGCGGCCCGACGTGATCCGGTTGTGCTCGAGGTACCACGCGCGGTCCGCACGGATGCTCTGCAGCGCGTACAGGCTGCACAGCCGCTCCAGCACCGCGCGGGCCTCGGGGTCCTCGCAGGCCTCGATGCCCTCGACGAAGGCTGCGAGCACCACGCGCTCCATGTGGGCGCGGGCCACGAACTGCACGTGCGGCCCGAGCCGGTTGAAGGCCTCGAAGCCGTCGCCGCCCGCCTTCGCCGCGGCGCGCATGCGGCGCGCGAGCGACTCGAGCGCGTGCCGCTCGCGCTCCTCGAACATCAGCGCGTGCCAGCCGCGGTCGACCAGCGTCGTCTCCTCCGGCCGGCGCCGCGCGGTCGCGGCAAGCCGCTCGAGCATGAGGTTCGCGGCCGTGCGCTCGAGCACCATCTCCCCCACGGCGCGCGTGGTCGCCTGCACCACGCCGCTGCGGTCGAGCGCGCTCCACGACTGCCGGAAGTCGGTGAGCAGGGCCTTGGCGACCAGCTGCATGAGGACGGTGTTGTCGCCCTCGAACGTGGCGAAGATGTCGACGTCGCCGCGCAGCGCCGTGAGCTCGTTCTCGCTGATGTAGCCGGCGCCGCCGCACGCCTCGCGCGCCTCCTGCACCGCGTCGTTCGCGAACCAGGTCTGCATCGCCTTCATGCCCGCCGCGAACGTCTCGAGCTCGCGCTGGTCGCGCTCGGTGCTGGGTTCATCGCCCTGCACGTGCACCAGCGCCTCGATCAGCCTGTTCTGCGCGAAGCCGTACGCGTACGAGCGGGCGATCAGCGGCAGCAGGCGGCGCTGGTGGACCAGGTAGTCCATGAGCAGCACCCCGTCGGGGCGGCCCGGCGCGGGGAACTGGCGGCGACGCAGGGCGTGACGCGTCGCGATGGACAGCGCACGGCGCGCCGCGACGGCGCCCCCGCCGCCGACGCACACGCGGCCGCGCACGAGCGTGCCGAGCATCGTGAAGAAGCGGCGGTTCTGGTCCTCGATCTCGGACACGTACACGCCGTGCTCGTCGACGCCGCCGTACCGGTCGAGCAGCATGCGCCGCGGCACCCGCACGCGGTCGAAGCGGATGGTGCCGTTGTCGATGCCGAGCAGCCCTCCCTTGTGGCCGTGGTCGCCGGTGGTCACGCCGGGCAGGTCGGCGCCGGACTCGTCGCGGATCGGCACCAGGATGGTGTGGACGCCGTGCCCCACGCCGTCGACGATCAGCTGGCCGAACACCGCGGCCATGCGGCCGTCGCGCGCGGCGTTCCCGATGTAGGCCTTGGTCGCCGCGGGCGTCGGCGAGTGCACCTCGAACTCGTCGGACTCGGGCACGTACGTGATGGTGGTCTCGAGGCTCTGGACGTCGGAGCCGTGGCCGAGCTCGGTCATCGCGAACGAGCCCAGCAGCTCCATCGACGTCACGCCCGGCAGGAACGTGTCGTGGTGCCAGTCGGTGCCGAGGTTGGCGATCGCGCCGCCGAAGAGCCCGAACTGCACGCCCGACTTGATGGTCACCGACAGGTCGGCGTGCGCGAGCGTCTCGAACGTGACGACCGCGGCGAGCGGGTCGGCGTGCGCGCCGGCGTGCTCGGGCACCCCCGCCGAGCCGAAGCCGACGTCGGACAGGGACCGCAGGCGCGCCAGGCACCAGTCGCGCGACTGCTCGACCCCGAGCTCGACGGGCCGCAGCTGGCCCTCGGCCGGGAACGTCGCCCGGGCCACGGCGCGCTCGGCCGCGTACGGGCCGTCGAGGGCCACGCGCAGGCTCGCGCCCAGGGAGGTCAGCCGCTCGTGGGCGAGGGGGGCGGGGGTCGCGTCGGTCAACGTCATTGTTGCTCCTTGACTGATGAGGGGTTTCAGGCGGACAGGGCTCCGGAGAAGCCGGGGGTGAACAGCGACGAGATGTGAGTGACGACCGACTCGCGCGGCGGGCGGGGATCCGCCTCCATCCAGCGGTCGGCCGCGGCGCGGATGAAGCCCACGAGCCCGTGACCCCAGATCGGCGCCGAGGCGGGATCGAGGCCGGCGCGCTCGAGGTGCCCGGCGATCGCCTGGGCGACGTGGTCCCCGAGCACCGCCGGCAGCTGGCCGGCGGGGTCGGGGGTGGACGATGCGTCGGGCACCGCGAGCACGAAGCGGTAGATGTGGGGATCGCGCTCGACCAGGCCCAGGTAGGCGTCGGCGAGGTCCGCCGTCATGCGGGCCAGGTCGGCGGGGTCGGTCGAGGCGAGGGCGACCGTCACCCCGGCGTGGATGTACGAGTGCACCGATTCCACGACCGCGGCGTGCAGGCCCGCGCGATCGCCGAAGTGCCGGTAGATGACCGTCTTGGAGGTGCCGGCGCGCGCCGCGATCTCGTCCATGCCCACCCCGGGGCCGTGGACGCGGATGGCGCGCAGGGCATGGGAGACCAGCTCGCGGCGGCGTCGCTCGCGATGCTGCTCCCAGCGGGTGTCGCGTCCGTCGGTGGACATAAGGCGATACTAACCAGTACTCGCGGTATCTGCTACCGTCGGTATCGGTTATTTCCCCAACCGACTCCTCGGAGGAGACATGCACCACAACGTCGTGGTCGTGGGCGGCAATCGTGTGCCGTTCGCGAAGGCGGGCGGCCCGTACCGTCACGCCTCCACTCATGACCTGCTCACCGCCGCCCTCGACGGCCTGGTCGCGCGGCACGGCCTCGCGGGTCAGCGCGTCGGGGAGGTCGCCGCCGGCGCCGTCCTCAAGCACCCGGACGACTTCAACCTCACCCGCGAGGCGGTGCTCAGCTCCTCGCTCGCGAACGAGACTCCCGCGTGCGACCTGCAGCAGGCGTGCGCGACGGGGCTCGAGACCACGTTGTAC
>Ga0207735_100395_pt1 | contig 10290 bp, 10 predicted proteins | sample TtaePargueraPR_9_FD_187280 | JGI IMG/M metagenome (GOLD analysis project Ga0207735, IMG submission 187280) | Aerobic enrichment media microbial communities from Bioluminiscent Bay, La Parguera, Puerto Rico - Tt and E2 (1) (SPAdes) | ecosystem: Environmental > Aquatic > Marine > Unclassified ... | reverse complement strand
GGCGGCCTCGTCGAGGTACTTCGCGTCGAAGTCGTAGAAGTCGTGGTCGCCGCCGGTGACGATCTCGCCCGCGGGCGACGTGATCAGCCCGCCGGCAGTGGCCAGCACCGCGGTCTCGATCTCACGGCCCACCACGGCGGCCTCGATCAGCACCTTCGGGTCGTGCTTCGCGGCCTCGGCGACGGCGGCGTCGAGCGCGTCCCAGCGGGTGACCTTCGAGATGCCCATCGACGACCCGGCCCGCGCCGGCTTGACGAACACCGGCAGCCCCAGCGCCTCGATGCGGTCCCACTGCGGGCTCACGCCGTGGCCGGGCGTGACCACCACGTCGGGCGTGACGGGCAGGCCGGCGTCGCGGAACGCGATCTTCATGAACTGCTTGTCCATGCCCGCGGCGGAGGCGAGCACGCCGGAGCCGACGTAGCGCACGTCGGTCAGCTCAAGCAGGCCCTGCACGGTGCCGTCCTCGCCCCACGGCCCGTGGAGCAGTGGGAACACCACGTCGACGGCGCCGAGCGAGCGCACGGCGCCCGCGTCGGAGACCTCGCGCCACTCGTTCACGCCGGCCTCGAGGGGCGGCATCACGGCGGCGTCGGAGGCCGGCACGTCGGGCATGCGGCCGTCGACGATGCGCCAGTCGGCCGGGTCGTCGGACGCGACGGTCCAGCGGCCCTCGCGGGTGATGCCGATCGCGACCACGTTCCAGCGGTCGCGGTCGATCGCGCCCAGCACTCCCCCGGCGGTGACGCACGAGACGCCGTGCTCGGAGGAACGGCCGCCGAACAGGACGGCGACCGTGGGCTTGGCGCGCGCGGCGCCCGACGGGTCGCCCATCAGTCGACCTCGGCCTTGCGCGGCCGCGACAGCAGCGCCTCGATGACGGCCTGGACGGGCGCGCCGCCCGACAGCATCGTCACCACGCCGTCGCAGATCGGCACGTCGACGCCCTGCGCCGCCGCGAGCTCCTGGATCGACTGGGAGGTCTTGACGCCCTCGGCGGTGCCGCGCGTGCGCGCGATCGCGTCGTCGAGGCTGGCCCCGCGGCCCAGGTGGGCGCCGAGGGTGTGGTTGCGCGACAGCGGCGACGCGCACGTGGCGATGAGGTCGCCCATGCCGGCGAGCCCCGAGAAGGTCTCGGCCCGCGCGCCGAGCGACAGGCCCAGGCGCTGGATCTCCGCGAGGCCGCGCGTGATGACGGTCGCGGTGGTGTTGTTGCCGAAGCCGAGCCCGTCGGTGATGCCCACGCCGACCGCGATGACGTTCTTGTAGGCGCCGGACAGCTCCACGCCCACCACGTCCTCGTTCGTGTAGGGACGGAAGTAGGACGATGCGGTGGCGGCGGCGACCATCTCGGCCGCCTCGCGCGACTCGGACGCGACCACGGTCGCGGTGGGCTGGCGCTGCGCGATCTCCTGCGCGAGGTTCGGCCCGGAGACGACGGCGACGCGCTCGCCGGGCAGGCCCCACGCCTCGGCGATGAGCTGGGACATCCGCTCGTGGGTACCGAGCTCGATGCCCTTCATGAGGGACACCGCCACCGCGCCGGCGGGCAGCAGCGGCGCGAACGGGGCGATGATCTCGCGGGCGCGCTGCGCGGGCACGGCGACGGCGACCAGGTCGGCGCCGGCGAGCGCCTCCTCGATGTCGGTGGTCGCGTGGATCCCCGGGGGCAGCTCGACGCCGGGAAGCGACGCCTCGTGGCGGCGGTCGTCGCGGACGGACCGGACCACCGCATCGTCCCGTCCCCAGAGCGTGACGTCGGTGCCGGCGTCGGCGAGGACGGCGGCGAAGGTGGTGCCCCACGCGCCGGCGCCGAGCACGGCCGCTCGGGTCACCGGTTGTCCCCCTGCTTGCGCATGTCGTACGGCTGCTCCGGCGGGGTCTCTCCCCTGATGTCCGCGACCATAGTCGTCAGCGTAGCCATGATGCGGTCGGTCGCGGCGCGCAGCGTGGCGGTATCGAGCTCGCCGCCGCGCAGGTCGTCGAGGTCCACCTCGGGTCCGGCGACCACGGTGATCTTCTTGCGCGGGACGGGGTGGATCATCTTGCCGTAGCGCGGCAGGAGACGATGCGCGCCCCACTGGGCGACCGGGATCACCGGCACGCCGGTCGACAGGGCCATGCGGGCGACGCCGGTGCGGCCGACCATGGGCCACAGGTCGGGGTCGCGGGTGAGCGTGCCCTCGGGGAACATCGCGATCATGTCGCCGCGGTCGAGCACCTCGACCGCCGCGTCGACGGCCTCCGCCGCGCGGGACGTGCCGCGGTGCACCGGGATCTGGTCGAAGCCGCGCAGCAGCCACCCGATGAACGGGGCGCGGAACAGGCTCTCCTTGGCGAGGATCCGCGGCGGGTGCCCGTTGTTGTACAGGAAGTGCGCGAGCGTGAGCGGGTCCGCGTAGGACACGTGGTTGGACACGGCGATGAAGCCGCGGTCCGACGGCAGATGCTCGGCGCCGTGCCAGTCCTTCCTGGTGGCGGACGTCATGAGCGCCTGCAGGGGCCTCGCGGCGTTGCGGTAGAAGCGGGATGCGGGAGTGGGCACGGGCTACTCGACCTCTGCGCCGAGCGCCGCGAGCTTGCCGCGGAAGTTCTCGTAGCCGCGGTCGATGATGCCGATGCCGCGCACCGTGGAGGTGCCCTCGGCCGCGAGCGCCGCGATGAGGTGCGAGAAGCCGCCGCGCAGGTCGGGCACCTCGATGTCCGCCGCCTTGAGCGGCGTCGGGCCCGAGATCACGGCGGAGTGCTTGAAGTTGCGCGCGCCGAAGCGGCACGCGACGTCGCCCAGGCACTCGCGGAACAGCTGCACGTGTGCGCCCATCTGGTTGAGCGCGTCGGTGAAGCCGAAGCGCTGCTCGTAGACGGTCTCGTGGACGATGCTGAGGCCCTTGGCCTGCGTGAGCGCCACGACCAGCGGCTGCTGCCAGTCCGTCATGAAGCCGGGGTGCACGTCGGTCTGCAGCGCGATCGAGCGGAGGTCGCCGCCCGGGTGGTAGAAGCGGATGCCGTCGCGGACCACCTCGAACTCGCCGCCGACCTTGCGGAACACGTTGAGGAACATGCCCATGGTGCGCTGCTGCGCGCCGTGCACGAAGATGTCGCCCTTGGTCGCGAGCGCCGCGGACGCCCACGAGCCGACCTCGATGCGGTCGGTCAGCGCCTTGTGGTCGTAGCCGCGCAGGGAGTCGACGCCCTCGATCGTGATGGAGCGGTCGGTCGACACGGAGATGATGGCGCCCATCTTCTGCAGCGTGTCGATGAGGTCCTTGATCTCCGGCTCGACGGCGGCACCCTCGAGGTGCGTGATGCCGTCGGCCATCACGGCGGTGAGCAGCAGCTGCTCGGTGGCGCCCACCGACGGGTACGCGAGCTTGTGCTTGATGCCCTTGAGGCCGTCGGGCGCGGTGAGGTAGAGGCCGTCCTCCATCTGGGTGACGGTCGCGCCGAACTTCTGCAGGATCTCGAGGTGGAAGTCGATGGGCCGGTCGCCGATGCGGCAGCCGCCGAGGTCGGGGATGACGGCCTCGCCGAGGCGGTGCAGCAGCGGGCCGCACAGCAGGATCGGGATGCGGGAGGAGCCCGCGTGCGCCGCGATCTGGGCCGCGTCGGCGCGCACCAGCGAGCTGGTGTCCATGCCGAGCACGCCGGCCTCGACGTCGTAGTCGACGGCGACGCCGTGCAGGCGCAGCAGGGAGGACACCACGGACACGTCGCGGATGTCGGGGACGTTGCGCAGGGTCGACGGGGTCGAGCCCAGCAGGGCCGCGACCATCGCCTTGGAGACGAAGTTCTTGGCACCGCGGACCGTGATCTCGCCCGTGAGCGGGCGGCCGCCGGTGACCCGGATGGAGTCGGTCATGGCGTCTATCTTCCCCCATCCGCCGGGCGTGGCCCGCACCGCGGCGCGCCGCGGCCGCGCGGCTAGACTCGCGCCGTGACCTCGACAGCGCTGTTCGCCGGGCTGGTGACGCTCGACATCGTGCAGCTGGTCGAGCGGCTGCCCGCCCCGAACGAGAAGGTCGCCGGCCTCGACTTCTCCGTCTGCGCGGGCGGCCCGGCCGCCAACGCCGCGGTCGCGTTCGCCCGCTGCGGCGGCTCCCCCACGCTCGTCACCGCGCTGCCCGGGCACGAGCTCGCGGACCTGATCCGCGCCGACCTCGACCGCTGCGGCGTCGGGCTGCTCGAGGCGGCCGAATACGCCGGCCCGCCCGTGACCGCCTCCATCATGGTGACCCGCGCGACCGGCGACCGTGCGGTCGTGTCGCCGTCGGGCGTCGCCACGTCGGGCGGCCTCGCGGCGCACGCCGAGGCGTCCCTCGACGGCGTCGGCGCGGTGCTGGTCGACGGCTACTTCCCCGAGGTGTCGCTGCCGCTGGCCGCGCGTGCTCGCGCCGCCGGCATCCCCGTGATCCTCGACGCCGGCAGCCACAAGCCGCACACGGACCGCGTGGTCGCGCACTGCGACGTCGCGGTGGTCTCCGACGACTTCGCCCCGCCCGGCACCGCCGGCGAGCCCGACCGGGTGCTCGCCTACCTCTCCGGGCTCGGGGTGGACACCGCGGTCATCACTCGCGGCGCCGGCCCGGTGCTCTACCGCTCCCCCGCCGACGCGGGCGAGGTGCCCGTGCCGCCCGTGTCGCCGGTGGTCGACACGCTCGGCGCCGGGGACTTCTTCCACGGCGCGCTCGCCTGGCGGCTCGCGTCGCTGGGCCGGGACGATGTGCGGCTCGCCGAGGACGTCGCCTTCGCCGCCTCCGTGGTCGCCGCGTCGCTGGGCACGTTCGGCACCCGCGCCTGGCTCGACTCCTAGAGGATCACGTCGGCGGCGGCCGCCGTCGTCGCGACCACCCGCGCGTTGGCGGCGTCCACGCGCTCGACCCAGGCCACCGCATCGTCCCTGTCCCTGCCGGTCGCGACGCGGCGCTCGATGAGGCGCTCGCGCGCGACCGCCCACGGCACGTCGAGCAGCCACAGCTCGGACAGCTCGGGGCGGACGCCCGCCCACCCGCCGTCGAGGCCCAGGTAGTTGCCCTCGGTGATGACCACGCGCACGCGCGGGCCGATGTGCAGCCGGCCGGGCACAGCGGCGTGCAGCTCGCGGTCGTAGTCGGGCGCGTCGATGCCGCGCCCCAGCCCGGAGCGCACGTCGCGGAGCAGCGCGACGTAGCCGTCGACGTCGAAGGTCTCGGGCGCGCCCTTGGCGTGGGCGAGGCCACGCTCGGCGAGCTCGGAGGCGGGCAGGTGGAAGCCGTCCATGGGCAGCAGCGCGGCGGGCGTCCCACGCGCCTCGAGCGCGGCGACGAGGTCGCGCGCGAGGGTCGACTTGCCGGCGCCGGGGATGCCGGTGACGCCCACGATCGCGCGGCCGTCGGCGGCCAGGGCCGCGGCCCGCTCGGCGAGGGCCTCGAGCTCGCGGTCCGTCATGGCGCGGTCACGAAGATGTCGAAGAGGTGCGGGTGGTGGGCGTGGACCAGGACCGCGAAGACCACGGCGTCGAAGAGCAGATGCACGGACACAACGTAGGGCAGGGACTTGGTGCGCGCGAAGATCCACCCCTGGACCAGGGCGAACGGGATGGTGAGGAGCGGCCCCCAGGCCTGGTACCCCAGCTCCCACAGGAAGCTGACGAACACGAGCGCCTGGAGCAGGTTGGCCGCCCACATCGGGAAGTGGCTGCGCAGCAGCGCGAAGACCACGCAGATGAAGAACAGCTCGTCCCACAGGCCCACCGCGTTCACGCCCAGGAACAGGCGGGCGATCTCGCCGTCGCTGTCGAGGTCGGGCCAGTTCTGGTAGACGCCCGACGAGATGAAGTAGTACGGCAGCACCACGTAGCCGAACGCGACCACGATCCCGAGGTAGAGCCACATGGTCCGGGTCCACCTGGTGCCGGTGTTGACCGGGAAGGAGATGGCGCGGTCGCGGAACGCGAGGCGCGAGATCGCGGTGGGCACGATCACGGCGAGGCTCAGCGCGACCGCGAAGCGCGCGATCCCCGCGTCCGAGAGGTCGGCCTTGAGCGAGATCGCCGAGATGATCGCCTGGCCCGTCGCGATGAGCGCGAGGTCGCGGCCCAGGCGCCGGTCGACCGCGAGCCCGAGCGCGACGCCCGCGACCAGCGGCACGTAGCCGAGCGGGCGGACGTGCACCGCGAACAGCAGGATCGCGGCGCCGCAGACCAGGGCGGCCGCGGCGACGCGGGCCGCCGTGCGCGCGTCGGCTCGGAGCTCGGGCACGGCGGTCGCTGTCATGGGGGCGACTATGCCAGACGGCGGCGACGCGCCCGTGGACGCGCCGAGGGCCGCACCCGGGACGGGTGCGGCCCTCGCGGGACGATGCGGTCGCCTAGGCGTCGACCGGGCGCGCGGCCTCGATGTGGACGCTGGGCAGGTGCTTGGCCGGCAGCGTCTGCGGGCGCCACGCGTCGCGGGTGCCCTCGAACGCGGTGATGTCCTCCTCGTGCTGGAGGGTCAGGCCGATGTCGTCGAGGCCCTCCATGAGGCGCCAGCGGACGTAGTCGTCGATCTCGAACGGCACGGTGAGCTCGCCGCACGTGACGGTGCGGTCCTCGAGCGAGACGGTGATCTCCTTGCCCGGCTCCGCCTCGAGCAGCTTCCACAGCAGTTCGACGTTCTCCTGGCTGACGACGGCGGCGAGCAGGCCCTGCTTGCCGGAGTTGCCGCGGAAGATGTCGGCGAAGCGCGACGCGATGACCACCTTGAAGCCGTAGTCCTTGAGCGCCCACACGGCGTGCTCGCGGGAAGAGCCGGTGCCGAAGTCGGGGCCGGCGACCAGCACGCTGCCGTGCGTGTACTCCTCCCTGTTGAGGATGAAGTCGGCGTCGCCGCGCCACGCGGCGAACAGCGCGTCCTCGAAGCCGGTGCGCGTGATGCGCTTGAGGTACACGGCGGGGATGATCTGGTCGGTGTCGACGTTCGAGCGCCGCAGCGGGACGCCCACACCGGTGTGCGTGGTGAACTTCTCCATGGCGATTCTCCTTACGCGAGCGCGGCCGGCGCGTCGACCAGGTCGTCGGGGCTGGACAGGGTGCCGCGCACCGCGGTGGCGGCGGCGACCAGGGGCGACACCAGGTGGGTGCGGCCGCCCTTGCCCTGGCGGCCCTCGAAGTTGCGGTTCGACGTGGACGCCGAGCGCTCCTGCGGCTTGAGCTGGTCCGGGTTCATGCCCAGGCACATCGAGCAGCCGGCGTTGCGCCACTCGGCGCCGAAGTCCTTGAACACCTGGTCCAGGCCCTCGGCCTCGGCCTGGAGGCGCACGCGCGCCGAGCCGGGCACCACCAGCAGGCGCACGCCCTCGGCCTTCTCACGGCCCTTGAGGATCGCGGCCGCGGCGCGCAGGTCCTCGATGCGGCCGTTGGTGCACGAGCCGAGGAACACGGTGTCGACATGGATGTCGCGCAGCGGGGTGCCCGGGGTCAGGCCCATGTACTCGAGCGCGTTGACGGCGGCCTCGCGGTCGGCCTCGTCGGCGAAGTCCTCCGGGTCGGGCACGTTGGCCGACAGCGGCAGGCCCTGGCCCGGGTTGGTGCCCCACGTGATGAACGGCTCGAGGTCGGACGCGTCGAGGTCGACCTCGGCGTCGAACACCGCGTCGTCGTCGGTGGTGAGGGTGCGCCAGTACTCGACTGCCGCGTCCCAGTCCTCGCCCTCGGGGGCGTGCGGGCGGCCCTTGACGTACTCGAAGGTGGTCTCGTCGGCCGCGATCATGCCGGCGCGCGCACCCGCCTCGATCGACATGTTGCAGATCGTCATGCGCGCCTCCATCGACAGCGCGCGGATGGCCTCGCCGCGGTACTCGAGCACGTAGCCCTGGCCGCCGCCCGTGCCGATCTTGGCGATGATCGCGAGGATGATGTCCTTCGCGGTCGAGCCCTTGGGCAGCGTGCCGTTGACGTTGATCGCCATCGTCTTGAACGGCTTGAGCGGCAGCGTCTGCGTGGCGAGCACGTGCTCGACCTCGGAGGTGCCGATGCCGAACGCGAGCGAGCCGAACGCGCCGTGCGTCGAGGTGTGCGAGTCGCCGCACACGACCGTCATGCCGGGCATGGTCAGGCCGAGCTGCGGCCCGACGACGTGCACGATGCCCTGGTCGGCGTCGCCCAGCGAGTGGATGCGGATGCCGAACTCCTGCGCGTTCTCACGCAGCTTGTGGACCTGCTTGCGGGAGGTCTCGTCCGCGATCGGCAGGTCGATGTCCAGGGTCGGGGTGTTGTGGTCCTCCGTCGCGATGGTGAGGTCCGGACGGCGCACCTGGCGGCCGGCGAGGCGCAGGCCCTCGAAGGCCTGCGGGCTGGTGACCTCGTGGCACATGTGCAGGTCGATGTAGATCAGGTCGGGGGCGCCGCCCTCTCCCTTGCGGACCAGATGGCTGGCCCACAGCTTCTCCGCGAGGGTGGTTCCCATGGCGACCTCCTTGGCTCTCTCGACATCTCATGATTTGAGACGCTAGTATCGCTCTGTGGACAATCATAGCGGAGTCGGCGTCATTGACAAGGCGGCAGCGATCCTCGGTGCGCTCGAGCAGGGACCGGCCACTCTGGCCGAGCTCGTGGCCTCGACGCACCTCGCGCGGCCGACCGTGCATCGCCTCGCGCTCGCGCTCGAGCACCACCACCTCGTGGGCCGGGACGCGACCGGGGCCTTCGTGCTCGGACGGCGCTTCGCGCAGCTCGCGGCGTCCGTGAACGAGGACCGCCTGGTGTCCGCCGCGCAGCCCGTCCTCACCACGCTGCGCGACCGCACGGGCGAGTCCGCGCAGCTGTACCGCCCGCACGGCGACGAGCGCATCTGCATCGCGTCGGCCGACCGCCCGGTGGGCCTGCGCGACTCGATCCCCGTCGGCACCACCATGACGATGACCGCGGGCTCCGCCGCCAAGGTGCTGCTCGCCTGGGCGGACACCGAGCGCATCCACCGCGCGCTCGCCTACTCCCGCTTCACCGCCGCCGATCTCGACAAGGTGCGCGCCAACGGCTTCGCCGAGAGCGCCGGCGAGCGCGAGCCCGGCGTCGCCTCCGTGTCGGCGCCCGTCTGGGGCGCCGCCGGCACCGTGATCGCGGCGGTATCGATCTCGGGCCCGCAGGAGCGCCTCACCACCTCACCCGGCGCGCTGCACGCCGCGGCCGTGGTCGACGCCGCGCGCCAGCTGACCGAGGTGCTCCAGCGCACGGTGATCGCCTGACGCGTCGGCGCCCGCCGGAACCGTCGCATCGTCCCCTTGCGCATCCGCGCGACTCCGGGGGAACCTGGGGAGATGGACGCTGTGGTCGTGTACGAGTCGCTCTGGGGCAACACGGCCGCCGTCGCGGGGGCCATCGCGGAGGGGCTCGGCGACGGCGCCCGCGCGATGCCCACGGACGACGCGACGCCGGACGTGGTCGCGACCGTCGACCTCGTGGTCGCGGGCGCGCCCGTGCACGCGATGTCGATGCCCACCGCGGCGACCCGCGAGCAGGCGCGCACGCGCATCCAGGGCGGCCCCGACGGCCTCGCGCCCGACCTCGAGCACATGGCGATGAGCGACTGGCTCGCCACGCTGCCACCCGGACCTCGGAGCGCCGCCGCCTTCGACACCCGCGTGCGCGGTCCGTTCGGGCGCGGCGGCGCCCGCGCGATCGCGGCGCGCCTGTCGGACGCGGGCTACCAGGTGGTCGACCGCCCGCGCGGCTTCGTCGTCCACGGCCGCACCGCCTCCAAGGACCGTGCGGCGCTGCTCCTGCCCGGCCAGCTCGACGAGGCCCGCGCCTGGGGCGCGTCCCTCAGGTCGTGACCTAGGTCCCTGGCGTCCGGGCGCGACGCGGCGCACCCTAGCGCCATGGACGCCGTCGTCGTGTACGAGTCCCTCTGGGGCAACACCGCCGCGATCGCGCGCGCGATCGCCGATGGCCTGGGCGAGGGCGCCCGGGCCCTCTCCACCGCCGAGGCCACGCCCGAGGTGATCGCCGCGGCCCGCATCGTGGTCGCAGGCGCGCCGGTGCACGCGATGAGCCTGCCGTCGGAGCAGTCGCGCGAGTCCGCCAAGGGCAAACCGCAGGGCCGCGACGAGCTCGCCGCCGACCTCGGCCACCCGGCGATGCGCACCTGGCTGACGACGCTGCCGCGCGGCGCGCGGCTCGGCGCCGCCTTCGACACCCGCGTGCGCGGCCCGCTCGGGCACGGCGCCTCCAAGGCCATCTCCCGCGCCCTCGAGGCGTCGGGGTTCACGCTGCTGGGCCCGCCGCGCGGCTTCACCGTTCACATGAAGACGCACGAGTCCGTGCCGGGAGCGCTG
>Ga0207735_100393_pt1 | contig 10337 bp, 7 predicted proteins | sample TtaePargueraPR_9_FD_187280 | JGI IMG/M metagenome (GOLD analysis project Ga0207735, IMG submission 187280) | Aerobic enrichment media microbial communities from Bioluminiscent Bay, La Parguera, Puerto Rico - Tt and E2 (1) (SPAdes) | ecosystem: Environmental > Aquatic > Marine > Unclassified ... | reverse complement strand
GAGGGCGAGCTGCAGTCGCCGCTGCCGTGCACGCCCGCGGGCATCGTCGAGATGCTGCAGCGCTACGACGTGCCGATCCGCGGTCGCAACGTCGTCGTGATCGGCCGCGGCCTCACGGTCGGCCGCCCGCTCGGGCTCCTGTTCACCCGCAAGGGGCTGGATGCCACGGTGACCCTCACGCACTCGCGGACGGCCGACCTGGCCGCCGAGGTGCGCAGGGCGGACATCGTCGTGGCCGCCGTCGGCGTGCCGCACCTCGTGAAGCCCGAGTGGATCCGGCCCGGCGCGGCGGTGCTCGACTCCGCTGCCGCGGCCGGGCTGGCCTCCGTGACCGAGGCCTTCGCGGACCGCGCGTATGCCCCCGACGGCACCCTCGTGCCGCGGGGACAGGAGGGCGCGGTCATCGAGGATGCGCAGGCCGTGGTCGAGCGCGCCGTCGCGATCGCGACGGGCGCCCCGATCCGCGCGATCGACGGCACGCCGCTGGTGGTTCAGGCGCAGTCGCTGTGCGTCCACGGGGATACGCCGGGCGCGGTCGCGCTGGCCCGCTCCGTGCGTGCGGCGGTGGCCGGTGCGGGTGTCGAGGTGCGGGCCTCATGGCCTCGGTCGTAGCCGACGTCCGGCGCGTGGGCGAGGGTGCGCTGCTGATCGAGGCGGCGCGTCCCGATGCGGTGGCCGCGATCGCGGCGGAGCTCCGGGTGCGCGCGGACGCCGCGGGGTGGCGCGTGGCGGACGTGGTCCCCGCGGCGAAGACGGTCCTCGTGGATGGCATCGCGGGCGGGGACGTCGACACTGTGGCGCGCGCGCTGGGCGCATGGGAGGTGGTGCCTCTCCCGGAGGGCGCCGGACCGCTCGTCGAGCTGCCGGTGGTCTTCGACGGTGACGACCTGGATGACGTGGCCTCCCTGTGGTCGGTGACGGCGGGTGATGTCGTGGAGCAGGTGACGGCGCTCGAGCTGCGCGTCGCGTTCTGCGGATTCGCGCCGGGGTTCGGCTACCTCACCGGGCTGCCGAGCGACCGTGCGGTGCCGCGGCACGCGACCCCGCGCACACGAGTGCCCGCGGGTGCCTTCGGCCTCGCCGGTCCGTATGCGGGCGTGTACCCGCGCGCGTCTCCCGGCGGCTGGCGCCTTCTGGGGCGGCTGGCTGACCATGCGCCGGTGCTGTGGGACCCTGCGCGCGACAGCCCTGCACTGCTGACCCCAGGAACGCGCGTCCGGGTCGTGGACGCCGGCGAGCGCGCGCGGGTCCGCCGTGCGCAGGACTCGGATGCGCCGCGCACGCCGTCGCCGTCACGTTCGGGAGGCGGAGGGGCTGGGCTCAGTCCGTCCGAGGGTGGAGCCCGTGCGCGGGCCGCGGCCGGCCTGCGCATCGAGAGGTCAGGGGCGCTCGCGACGGTCCAGGACCTGGGGCGGCCGGGCTTCGCCCACCTGGGCGTGCCGCGCTCGGGGGCGGCCGATGCCGGGGCCCACCGCCGCGCGAACGCGCTCGTGGGCAACGAGCCGGACGCCGCCACGATCGAGGCGACGGCGACAGGATGTGCGGTTCGTGCACTGTCTGACCTGGTGGTTGCGGTCGCGGGCGCGCGCTGCCCCGTGTGGGTGGGCGACGTCCCTGCGCCGTTCGGTTCGCCGGTGCGGCTGCGCGCGGGACAGACTGTCGAGCTCGGCTCCACGGAGTCGGGGCTGCGCAGCTACCTCGCAGTGCGCGGTGGCATCCGGGCGGAGCCGGTGCTGGGGAGCAGGGCCACTGACGTCCTGTCGGGCCTAGGGCCGGATCCCCTGCGTGACGGTGACGAACTCGCGGTGGGCGCCGCGGCGCCGCTCGATGATGCCGCGTTCGCGAGCCTGCGCGCGCTCGCGGGCGGGGCCCGAGACGGCGGCCGTCGGGAGGGGCGCACCGTCGAGCTCACGCTGGTGCCCGGGCCGCGCGCCGATTGGTTCACCGCCGGCGCACACGAGTCACTCACGGACGCCGACTACACGGTGACGGGGGAGTCCAATCGCGTGGGTGTGCGGTTCGACGGCCCCACACTCGAGCGAGCCACGACGGACGAGCTCGCCTCCGAGGGCGTTGTGCTGGGCGCGGTGCAGGTGCCGCCGTCGGGACTGCCGGTAGTCTTTCTCGCCGATCACCCGACGACGGGCGGGTACCCCGTCATCGGGGTTCTGGACACGGACAGCGTGGCGCGCGCGGCCCAACTGCGCCCCGGCGACCGCGTGCGCTTCCGCCCCATCGCGGACGAGCCCCGCTGAGCCTCCACCGGAACGCTCAGACAGCCGTGCGGAATCTGAGCGCCCAGGTGGAGCCCCAGTGTGGATCTGGGGCCGCGCCTGTGCGCCAGTGGCGGATGGGTGCGGGCGACGCACGCGAGGCGCGTCGGCGGTCGTCACGCAAGCCAGATCGGCGGTCGCCTCGGCGCTCTCGCTCCGGTGGACATCGGCCTTTGATGAACGTTAACATCGGTACCATGACTGATCTCGACGAAGCGATCTCCGCCAACGCGGAAGCCATTCAGAAGGTGCGCGAGGACGTCGCCACCCTTCACGCGGAACTGGTCCGCTACAACCTCATCGTGTGGACCGGTGGCAACGTGTCCGGCCGCGTTCCCGGCACGGACCTGTTCGTCATCAAGCCGTCCGGCGTGAGCTACGACGACCTCGCCCCGGAGAACATGATCCTGTGCGACCTCGACGGCAACGCCATCCCCGGCCAGCCCGGCTCGGAGCGCAGCCCGTCCTCCGACACCGCCGCGCACGCGTACGTCTACCGCCACATGTCCGAGGTGGGTGGCGTGGTCCACACGCACTCCACCTACGGAGTCGCCTGGGCGGCCCGCGGCGAGGAGATCCCGTGTGTCATCACCGCGATGGCTGACGAGTTCGGCGGCCCCATCCCGGTGGGACCGTTCGCGATCATCGGCGACGACTCGATCGGCCGCGGCATCGTCGAGACCCTGCGTGGGCACCGGTCGCGCGGCGTGCTGATGCAGAACCACGGCCCGTTCACGATCGGCTCGTCCGCGAAGGACGCGGTCAAGGCCGCGGTCATGCTCGAGGATGTGGCCCGCACGGTCCACATCGCCAAGCAGGGCGGCGACCTCATCCCGATCCCGCAGGAATCGATCGACGCTCTGTACGACCGCTACCAGAACGTCTACGGCCAGGCCGCGGACGACCGCCGCGACGGCGAGGCCTTCTGATGGGGGCGGACGTCATCGCAGCGGGCCGCACCGCGCTCGGGATCGAGCTGGGGTCGACCCGCATTAAGGCCTGCCTGATCGACGCGGAGGACGCGACTGTCCTGGCGGTGGGCTCGCACGCGTGGGAGAACCAGTACGTCGACGGCGTGTGGACCTATGACCTGGCCGACGTGTGGACGGGTCTCCAGGCCGCGTACGCCGCGCTTGCCGCCGACGTCCAGGTGCGCCACGGCGTTGCGCTCGACACCGTCGGATCCATTGGCGTGAGCGCGATGATGCATGGCTACCTGGCCTTCGACGCTGCCGGCGAGCTGCTCACCCCGTTCCGCACGTGGCGCAATACGTCGACGGGCCGGGCCGCCGCCGAGCTCACCGAGGCCTTGGGCGTCAACATCCCGCTTCGATGGTCGATCGCCCACCTGCACCAGGCGATCCTCGACGGCGAGCCCCACGTGCCGCAGATCGACTCGTTCACCACCCTCGCCGGCTACGTGCATTGGAAGCTCACCGGCGAGAAGGTGCTGGGCGTGGGCGACGCGTCCGGCATGTTCCCGATCGACCCCGCGACCCGCGACTACGACACCGCGATGCTGGACACCTACGCCGGACTCGTGGAGGGCCGCGGCATCGATCTGCGAGCCCTGCTGCCGCAGGTGCTGGTCAACGGCGGCGACGCCGGCTCGCTCACGGATGCAGGCGCAGCGCTGCTGGACCCGAGCGGAACCCTCGCCGCAGGCATCCCGCTGGCCCCGCCCGAGGGCGACGCCGGCACCGGCATGATCGCCACCAACGCCGTCGCGCCGCGCACGGGCAACGTGTCCGCCGGAACGTCGATCTTCGCGATGGTCGTGCTCGAGGGTCCGCTCACGAGCGTGCACGAGGAGATCGACCTCGTCACCACGCCAGCGGGCGACCTGGTCGCGATGGTGCACTGCAACAACGGCGCCTCCGAGCTCGGCGCCTGGGCAGGGCTCTTCGGCGAGTTCGCACAGGCGCTGGGAAGCCCGGCCGATGCGGACGCCGTCTTTGGCGCCCTCCTCACCCGGGCGCTCGAGGCCGATGCGGACGCCGGTGGCGTGCTCGCCTACAACACGCTGTCCGGAGAGCCCATCGCCGGACTCGACGAGGGAAGGCCGCTCGTGGTCCGCACGCCCGAGGCCGGCTTCACTCTCGCCAACTTCATGCGCGCGCAGGTCTACGGAGTGTTCGGCACCCTGAGCTTGGGGCTCGAGGTGCTGGCGGGCGAAGGCGTGGCGATCGACCGCATGTTCGCGCACGGCGGCATCTTCCGCACTGCGGGAGTCGCTCAGCGATTCCTCGCGGCCGCGGTCGGCGCGCCGGTCGCCGTGGGCGACACCGCATCGGAGGGCGGCGCGTGGGGCATGGCGGTGCTCGCCGCCTACCGCCAGGCGCCGTTGGGCATGGACGTCACGACCTTCCTCGACGAGCGCGTGTTCGCCGGCGCGGAGGTGTCCGTGGTCGATCCGCTCGCGGAGGACGTCGCGGGCTACGCCGCGTATCTTGAGCGCTACCGAGCCGGTCTCGCCGTCGGGCGTGCGGCAGTCGACGCACTGTAGAGGGTGGGCGCGTCAGCGCTGGTCGTCGTCCTCGTCGACTGGCGTGACGATCTCGTCGGTGTGGAGAGACTCGTACTCGGGCGGATCCACGATCGGCACTGCGCCGGTCTGTTCGGCGCTCGCCGCTGCGAGCGCGGCTGCACGCTCGGCCTCCTCGCGCGCGCTCTGCGCGCGAGCAGCCTGCGCCTTGGGAGGCATGAGCCAGCGGCCCCAGTGCGGCAAGCGGGTGCGATCGCCCTCCGGGTCCACGAGCGGACTGGTGGGCTCGAGCCCGTACGATTCGCCGATGGTCTCCGTGATGTGGTCGACGAACTCGGCGCGATTGGCGCGCAGGTAGGACTGTCTCTCGCGTCTGAATGCCTTGATGGTCGCCATGCACATCCCGATCATCACGAGCGAGAACGGTAGGGCGGTGATGATTGCCGCCGTCTGCAGGGCGGACAGCCCTCCGGACAGCAGCAGCGCGATGGCGACCAGGGCGGTGGTGCAGGCCCAGAAGACGCGGATCCACCGCTTGGGGCTCTCATCGCCGCCAGTGGTGAGCATCGATAGCACCAGAGATCCGGAGTCGGAGCTGGTCACGAAGAACACCGCGATGAGAAAGATCGCGCCGATCACCAGCGCAGCGCCGCCAGGCAGAAGTTCGAGCATCTCGAAGAGCGAGCCGTTGTAGTCAACCGTGCCGTCAGCGTTGAGGATGCCGCCGCCATTGTAAAGCTCCTGGTAGAGCGCGGTACCGCCCATGACCGAGAACCACAGCATGGTGATCAGAGTGGGAACCAGCAGGATGCCCCACACGAACTCACGGACGGTGCGCCCCTTCGACACGCGGGCGATGAAGACTCCCACGAAGGGGGCCCAGGAGATCCACCAGCCCCAGTAGAACGTGGTCCACGATGCCTGCCACGCCTCGCCAGCGGCGCCCTGGAAGGCGGACACGTTGAAGGCAAGCCCCACGAACTCCTGGATATAGGCGCCGATGGACTGCACGAACTCGCGCATGAGGAACGAGGTGGGGCCGGCGAACAGCACGAACAGCAGCAGGAACAGCGCGAGCGCCAAGTTGATGTTCGACAGCCACTTCATGCCGCGCTGCAGACCCGTGACGAGCGAGAAGATCGTGATCACCGTGATGATGACGATGAGGATGATCTGGGTGCTGGTGTCCGGCTGGGCGAGGTTGATGCTCTCGAGGCCGGAGGAGATCTGGAGAACTCCCAGGCCCAGCGACGTCGCTACGCCGAAGAGAGTGCCGATCACGGCCGTCACGTCGATGACGTTGCCCCATCCGCCTTTGATGCGGTTGCCCAGCAGCGGCTCGAGCGCGTAGCGGATCGACACGGGCCTGCCGCGCCGGTGCACCGCGTAGGCGATCGCCAGTCCCACAGCGATGTAGATCGCCCACGCGTGGATGCCCCAGTGGAGGAAGGTCTGGGCCATCGCCTGCTGTGCGAGGCGCTCGGGGGACCCCGTCACGCCCGGCCGCGGGTCGGCGAAATGTGCGAGCGGCTCGCTGACGCCGTAGAAGACCAGCCCGATGCCCATGCCGGCGGCGAACAGCAGCGCGAACCACGAGAACATCGAGAACTGCGGCAGGTCGTCGTCCTTGCCGAGCCTGATGTTGCCGAACTTCGAGAAGCCCATCACGAGCGCGAAGACCACGAAGGCCGCCGCGATCAGGACGTAGTACCAGCCGAAGCCATTGATGATGCCGGACTGGATGGAATTGAAGAAGTCCTCGGCGACACCAGGCGCGACGATGGCGAACACCACGAAGCCCAGGATGATGATGGCGGCTGGCCAGAACACCCACGCCGCCAATGCCTTCGAGGTCATGGGTCGGCTCGCTTGAGCGGCTGTGGACGAGTTGCTCGTGGTCATCGCGATCGAGCCGCATCGACGTGGGGGTGCGGCTTCCTCCCTGGTGCCCACGCTAGTGCCATTGCCGGTCAACTGCGAGACAGCGCCTCGAGCCTCGCGCGTTCGACGCCTGGCGTCACGACACGCCACCGCGACAGCCGCATCAGAGTGCCGGTGAGCACCACGCCGGCGATCACCATGCCGCCCACGACCACCGCGATGGATGCGTAGCCGTTCCCTGGATCCATGAACGGGTACGGCACCCAGCCGTCCGTGGCGCCGCGGATCAGGACCACGGCGATCCATACCGCCGGGTAGATCATCGCGACTCCGGCCTTCCGCAGCGGCAGCGGACGCCGGGGGCCCTCGACCAGCCAGTCGACCACGAGCACCACCGCGCTGGCGCCATGCAGGATGGCGTTCGCCCAGACGTGGCTGATGTTGTCGTGCGACAGCATGGTCCAGTAGACGGAGGTGACGATCACCAGGTACGTCGCGACGCATGCGCGGGCCCAGTCGATCCACGCCGGGCGCTCACGGCCGGTAAACGGCAGCGTGATCAGGAGCACGCCGGCGGCGATCAGATTGGTCTGGTTGGTGAAGTAGCCGAAGTAGTCGAAGAAGCGGAAGTCGCCGTCAGCCACGGACGTCGACAGGTTGGCCGCGATCGCCGCCAGGATCCCGACGGGCAGCGTCGCCCGCCATGCCAGCACCATTGCCCTCATTGCGCGATGCTACCGAGGCGCCGCCTCCTTGAGCGCCGCGCCACGCGCCACCAGCTCGCGGGCGAGCCTGCGCGCCTGCCGCGACCCGCGCATCGGCCGAATGCGGAGGGTTCCGTGCGCGCGGTGCCGCACCTCGACGCCGTGCCGCAGTCCGCGCCAGCGCGGCGCCGCGGTGACGGTCAGCTCCGCGACCGGCAGCGACCACTCGAGCCCTTGGCGGGGCACCCACCTCAGCGCGTCGGTCACCTCGATCAGGCCGATGCGGTGGTCTCCAGGGCGCTGCGCGCCCATCCCGTGGTCGCCGCGGTCGAGCGCGGCCTCGCACTCCCATCGGGTCCGCACGCCCGTCACCCGCCGGAGTCGACCGCGATGGACTCGCGGTGGCGTGAGGACGGCGTGACGAACCCCACCCCCGCCAGGACCACGACCGTCACGACGATCGCCACGGTGGCATCCAGCGCGGGCAGCCACAGCGCCGCGGCCGCGAAGAACACGCCGGAGCCCGCGAGCCACCCCCACGTGCCGCCGGCCACCTTCATGAGGGCCGCCGCGGTCACGGCGAACAGTGCGGCTCCGCCCGCGAGCAGGACGGCGGACGAGCCGGGTGGGTCATCCTGCTCGAGCGCGATGACCGCTCCTTCGATGCCCGCCGACGTCAGGATGATGCCCATGATGAGCGGCAGATGGAGGTAGGTGTAGGCGTCGCGCGCGAGGTCGGGCTTGCGCTCCGGCGCCGCTGCCTCGAGGGCCTGTTCGAGCGCCGGCCCGACATCCTTGAAGTATGGCCACCACAGCGCGATCGCGACCAGCACGCCCAGCAGCGCGATGCCCAGCAGCTCCGCGGTGATCTCCAGGTCCGCGGCAGTGATGCCCACGGCGAGCACGGACTCGCCCAACGCGAGGATCACGATGAGGTCGAAGCGCTCGGCGAAGTGGGAGCCCGAGTTCACGCGCCAGCCGGGGCCGCGCACGGACAGCAGCCAGGTCGCCAGGATGTCGAGCGCGACGGTGCCCGCCCACCAGTACAGACGCTGCTCCGGCGGCAGGAGCGCACCCACGACGAGCAGCCCGGCGGCGGGGATCCATGCGGCGGTCGAGAGCAGGATCTGGCGTCGCAGGCGGGCGTCGTCGCGAGCGCCCCAGTAGTAGACGGTCGCGTGGACCAGCCGGACGATGGCATAGAACACGGCGAAGGCCACCGGCGCGAGCGCGCCGCCCTCGGCCTCCCAGATGCCCTGGATGGTCAGCGCCAGCCCGAACACCGCGACCATCGCCACGATGAAGCCGGCGAGGGGCAGGCCGCGGTCCGCGCGCATGACGTTGCCCAGCCACGCCCACGCGACCCACACCCACCACAGGATCGCGAGCATGACCAGCCCCTCGGCGGTGGACCGCCACGAGAACTCCTCCGCGATCCAGCTGGTCACCTGGATGAACGCGAACACGTAGACCACGTCGAACAGCAGCTCCATCGTGGTCACCCGATGGTCTTCGCGCGTGATGTGCGCGCCCAGCGCCCAGCGCGACCGGGTCACGAGCGGTTCCGGTGCGCGGTCATGCGCTCAGACTACGAGGCGCGTGCCGCCCTCCGCGCGGACAGTCCGGTCGCGTTCAGCAGTGCGATCATCGTGTCGAGCCGCTCGAAGCTGAGGCTGCCCTCGGACATCATCACGATCGCGCGCAGCGGCATGTTGACCATGAAGGCCTCCATGGTCTGACGGACCTCGTCCGGCATGTCGTCGTCCGTGGGCAGCGCTTTCGACATCTGCGCGGCCAGCACGGACTTCAGTCGCCTGCCTAGCCACGTCGCTTCCAGGTCGCCGATGGTCGAGTCCAGGTGGAAGGGATAGGGGGGCCTTGCCGCGGGGATGGCGTGTCCCAGCATCGCCGCGAACTCGGTGTCCGTCGCGATGGCCGATGCGCTGGCAGGGTTGGGCGTGACCGTGTCATCCGAGGCGATGCGCACCTTCTTCACGTGAACGATGTGCGTGGACGACAGGCCGATGCGCAGCTCGAAGTCGCCGGCCTCGACCTTCCATGCCGCGTCCGCGACGTCGTAGACCGCGAAGGACCTCTCGTCGAGCTCGATGACCGCGTCGCCGGTCGCGCCCGGCTCGAGTGTCACCTTGGCGAAGCCCTTGAGCTCCTGTGCAGGCCGGTGGAGCGTCGAGACGGGATCGTGCACGTAGAGCTGCACGGTCGTGGAGCCGGCGCGGTCGCTCGTGTTCGTGACCGGGACCGTGACCTTTCGTGCAGTGCCGCGTCCGGTGACCTTGGGCTCGCCCAGCTCGAACGTGGCGTACGACAGTCCGTGGCCGAACGCGAAGCGCGCCGGCACGCCGAACGTGTCGTGGAAGCGGTAGCCCACGTGCAGGCCCTCGCGGTACTGGACCTGGGTGGGACGGTTCGCGAAGTCGCGGTCCGCGGGCAGGTCGTGGCGCGTGACGGGGAAGGACTCGGCGAGGCGACCTCCCGGCTCGGCGTCGCCGAACAGCACGTCGACAACCGCGCCGCCCGCCGCCTGGCCGCCCAGGTAGGACTCGACGATCGCGTTGGGAGCCTCGGCCCACGGCATCTCGATGGGCGCGCCGTTGGACAGCGTCACCACCACGCGGTCGTGGCTGGAGGTGATCGCCTCGATCAGACGTGTGTGCGACTCGGGGATGTCGAGGTGGTCGCGGTCGTAGCCCTCCGATTCGAACGAGGTGGGCAGACCCACCATCAGCACCACCGCATCGGCTCCCCGTGCGGTCTCGACAGCCTCCGCGAGCTGAGCGTCCGTCGCCTGGCCCGTCGCGGCGTCGTAGCCCGGCGCGTACGCGAGCTCCGCGTCGTCGCCCAGGCGAGCGCGCATGGTCTCCAGCGCCGTGTCCATGCGCGCGGCGTTGACCAGCGAGCTGCCGCCGCCCTGGTGGCGCGGGCTCTCGGCGAACGCGCCGATCAGGGCGATGCGGCCCTGGGGCTCGAGCGGCA
>Ga0207735_100392_pt1 | contig 10363 bp, 7 predicted proteins | sample TtaePargueraPR_9_FD_187280 | JGI IMG/M metagenome (GOLD analysis project Ga0207735, IMG submission 187280) | Aerobic enrichment media microbial communities from Bioluminiscent Bay, La Parguera, Puerto Rico - Tt and E2 (1) (SPAdes) | ecosystem: Environmental > Aquatic > Marine > Unclassified ... | reverse complement strand
GAGACGGGCAGCGGACCCTCGCCGCCACGCAGCCGCCGAGCCACGAGCTCGGCGCTGATCAGGCACATCGGCAGCCCGACGCCGGGCACCGTCGAACCCCCGGCGTGCAGCAGCCCCGTCACCCGGCGCGAGACGTTGCCGTCGCGCAGGAACGCGCTCTGGGCCAGGGTGTGCGCCGGGCCCAGCAGGCTGCCCGAGAACGCCGACAGGTCCGCGGCGAAGTCCCCGGGACCCACCGTGCGGCGCACGGCGACACGCCCGCGCAGGTCGTCCGCGCCCGCCCAGTCGGCCACGCGGTCGATCGCCGCGTCGGCGACCTGCTCGACGAGCGGGTCGCCCGCGCCGTCGACCCCGCCGCGGCCGATCGTCGGGTCCGCCGGTACCGGCACGAGCAGGAACAGGTTCTCGTCACCGTCCGGCGCCACCGTGGGATCCGTGCGCGACGGCGTGCACACGTACAGCGACGCGGGGTCCGGGATCCGCCCCGCGGCGATGTCGCCGAAGTTGCGGTCCCAGTCGGCGGTGAAGAACAGCGAGTGGTGCGCCAGCTCGGGGACCCGGCCGCGCACCCCCAGCATCGCCAGGACGCCCCCGGGGCCGGCGTCGAGCCGGTCCCAGCGTCCGGGGGAGTGGCTGCGCAGGCGGGGCGGCAGCAGGGCCGTCTCCGCGTGGTGCAGGTCCGTGGCCGTCACCACGACGTCGGCCGCGGCGTGGTGCGCGGTCCCGTGCACGTCGGACCAGCGCACCCCCGTGACGCGCGCCCGCGGCCGCCGCGGGCCGGGGACCAGCTCACGACGGCGCCCCGACCGGGCCACGGGCGGCGCCCCGGTGCCGGTGGTGCTGACCGCCGTCACCGTGGCACCGGTCCGGACGGTCACCCCCGCCGCCGTCGCCAGCGCGGCGACCCGCTCGATCAGGTGCGCGAAGCCGCCCTGCGGGTAGCGCACGCCACCGTCCAGGTCGAGCGAGCTCATCAGGTGGTACAGCGCGGGGGTGCGGTCCGGGGAGGACCCCAGGAACACCGCCGGGTAGCCCAGGACCTGGCGCAGCCGCACGTCGTCGAACCGCGAGGCCGTGTGCCCGGCCAGCGAGCGGGACAGCAGCGGAGCCAGCCGGTGGGCCCGGCGGAGCACGTCCGCGTGGGTGAACGGCCGCAACGAGTCGAACGACGTGTACAGGAACCGGCGCAGCGCGACGTCGTAGGTGTCGTGGGCCTGGTCCAGGTAGCGCTCCAGCGCCGCACCGGCACCCGGCTCCACCGCCTCGAAGGCCGCCACGTTCGCCGCGCGGTCCCGGGACACGTCGAAAGGCCCGGGGTGCCCCTCGAAGAACACCCGGTAGGCCGGGTCCGGTGCGACCAGGTCCAGCTCCGCCTGCGTCGAGGAACCCATGAGCGCGAAGAAGTGGTCGAAGACCTCCGGCATCAGGTACCACGACGGGCCCGTGTCGAACCGGAACCCGTCACGCTCCCACGACCCGGCCCGGCCGCCGACGCGGTCGTGCCGCTCCAGCAGCTCCACCTCGTGCCCGTCCCGGGCCAGGAGGCCGGCGGTCGCCAGCCCGGCGATCCCGCCGCCGACGACGACGACCCTCACGAGCGCACCCGCCCGGCGGCCTCGCGGGCGGCGGCCGCCAGCACGATGCGGGCCTTGACGGCGTCCGGCACCCGCACCCGGCGGGTGCGCAGCGTCGCGGCCGGGGTGCGGTGCAGGCGCCGGGACAGCTCGGCGAACAGCCCGTGCGCGGTGCGCACGGCCAGGCGGCTGTTCCGGGGCAGGTCGCTGACGGCGGTCGCGGCGGCGTCCAGGTCGGCGTCGATGTCGGCCAGGAGCGCGTCCCGGTCGGCGTCGGTGAAGGAGGCGACGTCGAGGCCGGGGAAGTAGGTACGGCCGCGGCCGTCGACGTCGTCGGCCAGGTCCCGCAGGAAGTTGACCTTCTGGAACGCGGCCCCCAGCCTCCGCGCCCCCGGGGCCAGCCGCTCGTAGGCGGCGTCGTCGCCGTCGACGAACACCCGTAGGCACATCAGGCCGACCACCTCGGCGGACCCGTACACGTACTCCTCGAAGCTGTCGGCGTCGTGCTCGGTGACGGTCAGGTCGGCCCGCATCGAGGCGAAGAAGGGCGCGGTGAGCTCCGCGCCGATCCCGAACCTACGGGCCGTGCGGGCGAACGCGTGCACCACGAGGTTGGTGCTGCGCCCGACGCGCACCGCCTCGGCGGTCTCGGCCTCCATGCCGTCCAGCAGGGCGCCGCGCTGCTCGGTGGTCAGCTCGACGTCGATGTCGTCGACGATCTCGTCCGCGACGCGCACCAGGGCGTAGACGGCGCGCACGTGGTCGCGGACCTCGGGACCGAGGAGCCGGCAGGCCCACCCGAAGGACGTGGAGTACTCCTCGACCACGGTGGCCGCGCTGCGCGTCGCCGCGACGTCGTAGGTCGTGGCGGGCTCGTCGCGGCGTGCGGGCGCGGCCTGCTGCCGGTGGTCGGTGGTCGCGTCGTCACGGTCGTGCACGAGGGTCATGCTGCCTGCACCGCCGTCCCGGCGCTCGTCGTCGGGGCGGCGTGCCCCAGGACGGCGGCGACGGCGGCGTCGAGGCCGATGCCGGTCGCCGTCCGCAGCGCGGCCTGCTCGAACCGTCCCGCCAGGTCCTCGGCGGTCCTGCGGGCACCGCACTCCTCGAGGAGGGTGCGCGCGAGGTCGAGGTCGGCGTCGGTGGCGTCGGCGCGGCCGACGAGCGGTGCGAGCCGTGGCCAGACGTCGGTGCCGCGCGCCAGGGCGACGAGCACCGTGCAGCGTCCCTCGCGCAGGTCGGTGCTGGCCGGCTTGCCGGTGCGGGCCGGGTCCCCGAAGGTCCCCAGCACGTCGTCGCGGACCTGGAAGGCCACGCCGAGATGCCGGCCGATCGTGGCGAGACGGTCGTCGAGGTCGCCCCGGCCGGCGAGCGCGGCACCGAGGCGCATCGGGAGCTGGAACGAGTACGCGGCGGTCTTGCGCTCGGCGGTGAGCAGCACGTCCTCGAGCCCGGCACCGCGGTGGGCGTCCGCCCACACGTCGCGCAGCTCGCCGTCGGCGGTGACGTGCAGGGCCTCGTCCATGAGGTCCAGCAGGCGTGCCGTGAGCACGGGGTCGGCGCCGCACAGTGCGACGTCCCGCACCGCACCGGCGAGCGCGAGGTCCCCGGCGAGCAGGCCGGCCGCGGCGCCGACGTCGTGCGCGGCGTCCTCGGCGGCGCCGGTGCTGCGCGCCCGTGCCGCGTAGACGCCGGCGACGTTGGCCCGGCCGCGGCGGTACTCGTCGTCGTCGATGACGTCGTCGTGCGCGAGGAAGGCGACGTGGAGGAGCTCGACGGCGTCGGCCACGCGGTCCACGACGTCGCGCGGGGCGGGGGAGCAGGGTCCGGCGAGCGCGTCGTAGGTGGCGGTGAGCAGCCTCGGGCGCACCCGCTTGCCGCCCTCGGTGGTGGTGCGCAGGGTCTGCCAGAGCGACAGGTCCGGTGGGGGGTGCGGTCCGTCCACGAGCTCCTCCTCGATCGATGTCACTAGCCTAGCAAGTGACTAGTTCGTCTAACTAGGTATCATCGAAAGCGTGACCGAGCACCCCGAGACCGACGGGGACCCGTACTTCTACGGGCCCGGCGACGACGCACCCCGCAGCCTGCTGGAGGCGCTGCGCGTCTTCCGGCGCTCCGACGAGGTCATGCGCCGCCGTGCCGTGCGGGACATGGACATGAACCTCACCGACCTGCGGGCGCTGCGCCACGTCATCGCCGCCGAGCGCCACGACCGCCCCGTCACGCCGCGGGGGCTGGCCGCCGACCTCGAGATCTCCACCGCCTCCACCACCAAGCTGCTCGACCGCCTCAGCGCCTCCGGACGCCTCGAACGCCGACCGCACCCCCGTGACCGGCGCTCCGTCGTCGTCGTGGCCACCCCCGCCGCCCACGCCGAGGTCCGCGACCGGCTCGGCGGGGCGCACGCCCGCATGATCGAGGTCGCGCGCGCCGTGCCCGAGCACTGCCGGCCCGCCGTGCGGGACTTCCTGCTCGGCATGGCGGCGTCGGTCGAGGAGTCCGACGACGACGTCGCGGGCAGCGTCGTCGGCGATGTCGGGACCGTGCGCCCGGCGTCGGTAGACTGACCCCGCACCGGCCCCCCGCGCGGGTCGCGTGCGAACCAGGCCCGGACCGACGCCGGATGCCGTCCGCGGGCGGTGATCACCCGGTCCGGCGACCCGTGCGACCCGAGGGAACTTCATGACCGCCGCTGCCGAGGCTGCCGCCCCCCGTCCGACGCTCGACACCGTCGAGAACGCCGCCGCGACGCCCGACGAGACCCTGCCGTTCGGGGAGCTCGGCCTCAAGCCCGACGAGTACCAGCGCATCCGCGACATCCTCGGGCGGCGCCCCACCGCCGCCGAGCTCGCCATGTACTCGGTCATGTGGTCCGAGCACTGCTCCTACAAGTCGTCCAAGCCGCACCTGCGCAAGTTCGGCGAGCGCGTCACCCCCGAGATGACGCGGCACCTGCTGGTCGGCATCGGCGAGAACGCCGGCGTCGTCGACATCGGCGACGGCTGGGCCGTGACCTTCAAGGTCGAGTCGCACAACCACCCGTCGTTCGTCGAGCCGTACCAGGGTGCCGCCACCGGCGTCGGCGGCATCGTCCGCGACATCATCTCCATGGGCGCGCGCCCCGTCGCCGTCATGGACCAGCTCCGCTTCGGGGCCGTGGACCACCCCGACACCGCACGCGTCGTGCACGGCGTGGTGTCCGGCGTCGGCGGCTACGGCAACTCCCTCGGCCTGCCGAACATCGGTGGCGAGCTCGTCTTCGACGCCTCCTACCAGGGCAACCCGCTGGTCAACGCACTGTGCCTCGGCGTGCTGCGGCACGAGGACATCCACCTCGCCAACGCCTCCGGCGCCGGCAACAAGGTGATCCTCTTCGGTGCCCGCACCGGCGGCGACGGCATCGGCGGCGCCTCCATCCTCGCCTCCGAGACCTTCGAGGACGGCGTGCCCGCCAAGCGCCCGTCGGTGCAGGTCGGCGACCCGTTCATGGAGAAGGTGCTCATCGAGTGCTGCCTCGACCTGTACGCCGCACGCGTCGTCGAGGGCATCCAGGACCTCGGTGCCGCCGGCATCTCCTGCGCCACCAGCGAGCTCGCCTCCAACGGCGACGGCGGCATGCACGTCGACCTCGACGACGTCCTGCTGCGCGACCCCTCGCTCAACGCCGGCGAGATCCTCATGTCGGAGTCGCAGGAGCGGATGATGGCCGTGGTGCGGCCCGAGAAGCTCGACGAGTTCCTCGCCATCACCGGCCGCTGGGACGTCGAGACCTCCGTCATCGGCGAGGTCAACGGCTCCGGGCGCCTCACCATCGACCACCACGGCCAGCGCATCGTCGACGTCGACCCGAAGACCGTCGCCCACGAGGGCCCCGTCTACGACCGCCCCTACGCCCGCCCCGCCTGGCAGGACGAGCTGCAGGCGGCGTCCGTCGTCGGGCTCGGGCTGGAGCGTCCGGCGTCGGCCCCTGATCTGCGCGCGGCCGCGCTGCAGCTCCTCGGCTCGCCGAACCTCGCCTCCCCGGCCTGGGTGACCGACCAGTACGACCGGTACGTGCAGGGCAACACCGCGCTCGCCCAGCCCGACGACGGCGGCGTGGTGCGCGTCGACGAGTCCACCGGCCTGGGCGTCGCCCTGGCCACGGACGCCAACGGCCGGTACGGCAAGCTCGACCCGCGCACCGGCGCGCAGCTGGCGCTGGCCGAGGCGTACCGCAACGTCGCCACCACGGGCGCGACGCCCCTGGCGGTCACCGACTGCCTCAACTTCGGCTCCCCGGAGCACCCCGACTCGATGTGGCAGCTCGTCGAGGCGATCGAGGGGCTGGCCGACGCCTGCCAGGAGCTCGGGGTGCCCGTCACGGGCGGCAACGTGTCGCTGTACAACGGCACCGGCGAGCCCGGCCAGATCGACTCCGCCATCCACCCGACCCCGGTGGTCGGCGTGCTCGGCGTGCTGGAGGACGTGCGCACCGCGCTGGCCTCGGGCTGGCGGGAGGCAGGCGCGTCGGTGCTGCTGCTCGGCACGACGGCCGACGAGCTCGACGGCTCGGCGTGGGCCGACGTCGTCCACCAGCACCTGGGCGGGCTGCCGCCGCGCGTCGACCTCGAGGCCGAGCGTGCGCTGGCGTCCGTCCTGGTCGGGGCCCGGCGGTCGGGTGCCGCGACGTCGGCGCACGACCTGTCCGAGGGTGGGCTCGTGCAGGCGCTCCTCGAGTCGTCGCTGCGGCACGGCGTCGGTGTGGCGGTGTCGCTGGACGAGGTGACGACCCGCGACGGGGTGGACCCGTTCGTGGCCCTGTTCAGCGAGTCGACGGCCCGGGCGCTCGTCGCGGTGCCGGCCGAGCGGGAGGACGAGGTGCTGGCGGCCGCCGCCGAGGCCGGTGTGCCTGCGCTGCGGCTGGGGACGACCGGCGGCACCGACGTCTCGGTGTCCTTCGGCGAGGAGTCGTTCGAGATCGGTCTCGACGAGGCCCGTGAGGTCCACGAGGGCACGCTCCCGCGCCTGTTCGGCTGACGGCCGGCGGCCGCGGGCCGGAGTCCGTTGCCCGGCGTCCGGCCCGCGGCGCCACATTGCCGACGTCGGCAGTCCGTGCCCGGATCGGCAGTCTGTCCTGCCGACCTGGCGACGAACTGCCGACGTCGGCAGTTCGGGAAGGGGTCAGACCTCGGTGTTCTCCGAGGCGATCATCCAGGCCTGCTTCTCGAGGTCGTGGATGATCTCGTGCAGGAGGTCCGCGGTGGTCGGGTCCTCGGCGTCGACGTCGTCGTGGACCGCGCGGGCGACCTCGACGGTCTGCGTCAGGCGCTCGACGATCGCGTCGACGGTGTCGCCGACGGAGACGAGCCCGGCCGGGTACGGCGAGAGCTCGGTGGTCGTGGCGACCGTCTCGGACCGGCCGTCGGGGACGACCTGCAGGGCGCGGAGCCGCTCGGCGACGGTGTCGCTGTGCTCGCGGGCGACGTCGACGACCTCGTCCAGCTGGAGGTGGATGTCGCGGAATCCGCGGCCGGTGACGTTCCAGTGGGCCTGCTTGCCCTGCACGTGCAGGTCGACGAGGGCGACGAGGACGCGCTGGAGGCTCGTGGTGAGCTTCTCCGACGCCTGGACGCGGTCGGTGGTGCGATCGATCGACGGAGTGGTCATGGTGTGCTCCTCGCTCTCTCGGGGATCGCCCGGTGGCGGTCACCCCGGGATTCTCCGGTGGTGTCTTCCTGGAACGATTCCAGTTTAGGTCGCTCGGCGCGACCTCGCCAGCAAGGACAGGCACGCCTGAGTGCCGCTGCCGGGGTCGCCGAGACGTGACCTGGGTCACTAGAATGGTGGGCAGGAGGGTGCTCACGATGACGTGGCTCGCGGCGTTCCTGCTGGCCGGCACCGTGCTGCTGGGCGTGGTGGCCGGCACGTCGTGGTGCCGTTCACCGTCGCACCGTGCCGCCGTCGCCCGGCGTCGGCGGCGACGGGCGGGCCCCGACCCGCTCGTGACGCTGGCGATCCAGATCCGGCTCGGCGAGCTCTCCCGTGAGCTCCGCACCGTCGCGGAGGACCCCGAGGTCTACGCCCGAGCCCACCACTGGCGGGCCGCCCAGGACGCGTACGACGCCATGCTGCGTGAGGCCTGCCGCGTCGCCGGGCTGTCCGTCGTCGACCAGCCGCTCCGTCCCGACGAGCACGTCGCCGCGGACGAACGGCTCCGCGAGGAGCTCGAGCTGAGCTCCCGGGGTTGGAACTGGTGACCCCGACCGCACGCGACCGCGAGGTAGGCAAACGTACCGCGAGGTAGGCCACGGATCCGTGGCCTACCTCGCCGAGAGTTTGCCTACCTCGCCGAGGGTTTGCCCACCTCGCGGGAGGGCGGGGAGGGTCAGAGCGCGTCGATCGCCGCGTTCAGCGTCGCCGACGGGCGCATCACCTTGGCGGCCTTGTCGCCGTCCGGCCAGTAGTAGCCGCCGACGTCGGCCGGGTTGCCCTGCACGGCGAGCATCTCGTCGACGATCGTGGCCTCGTCGGCCGCCAGCTTCGCGGCCAGCGGCCCGAAGATCTCGGCCAGCGCGGCGTCCTCGGTCTGCTGCGCGAGCTCCTGGGCCCAGTACAGCGCCAGGTAGAAGTGCGAGCCGCGGTTGTCGATGCCGCCGATGCGCCGGGTCGGGCCCTTGTCCTCGTTGAGGAAGGTCTCGGTGGCGCGGTCGAGGGTGTCGGCCAGCACGCGGGCGCGGGCGTTGTCCTCCACCTTGGCCAGGTGCTCGAACGAGGCGGCGAGCGCGAAGAACTCGCCCAGGGAGTCCCAGCGCAGGTAGTTCTCGGCGAGCAGCTGCTGGACGTGCTTCGGCGCGGAGCCGCCGGCGCCGGTCTCGAACAGGCCACCACCGTTCATCAGCGGCACGATCGAGAGCATCTTGGCGGACGTGCCGACCTCGAGAATCGGGAACAGGTCCGTGTTGTAGTCGCGCAGCACGTTGCCGGTCACCGAGATGGTGTCCAGGCCCTCGCGGATGCGGTCGAGCGAGTACTGCGTCGCCTCGGCGGGGTTCATGACCAGGATCTCGAGCCCCTCGGTGTCGTGCTCCGGGAGGTACTCCTCGACCTTGGCGATGAGGTTCTTGTCGTGCGCGCGGGTCTCGTCCAGCCAGAACACGGCGGGCGCGCCGGACTCGCGGGCGCGGCGCACGGCCAGGCCGACCCAGTCGCGGATCGGGGCGTCCTTGGTCTGGCAGGCGCGCCAGATGTCGCCGGCCTCGACGTCGTGCGCCATGAGGACCTCGCCGGAGCCGCTGACCACCTCGACGGTGCCGGCGGCCGGGATCTCGAACGTCTTGTCGTGCGAGCCGTACTCCTCGGCCTTGCGGGCCATGAGGCCGACGTTCGGCACCGAGCCCATGGTGGCGGGGTCGAGGGCGCCCTTGGCCTTGCAGTCCTCGATCACGGCCTGGTAGACGCCGGCGTAGGACGAGTCGGGGATGACGGCGAGCGTGTCGTGCTCGGCGCCGTCCGGGCCCCACATGTGCCCGCCGATGCGGATCATGGCGGGCATCGAGGCGTCGATGATGACGTCGGAGGGCACGTGCAGGTTGGTGATGCCGCGGTCGGAGTCCACCATCGCCAGCGCCGGGCCGTCGGCCAGGCCCTTCTCGACGGCGGCCTTGATCTCGGCGCCGTGCTCGAGCCCGTCGAGGCCGGCGAGGATGCCGCCGAGCCCGTCTCGCGTGGAGAGGCCGGCAGCCTTGAGCTCGGCGCCGTACCGCTCGAACACCTCGGGCAGGAACGCCTCGACGATGTGCCCGAAGATGATCGGGTCGGAGACCTTCATCATCGTGGCCTTGAGGTGTGCGGAGAACAGCACGCCGGTGTCCTTGGCGCGCTGGATCTGCTCGGCGAGGAACGTGTGCAGCGCGGCGACGGACAGGAAGGTGGCGTCGACGACCTCGCCGGCCTCGACGGCGAGCCCGTCCTTGAGCACGGTGGTGCCGTCGGCGGTGCGCAGGCGGATGGTGAGGCTGTCGGCGGCGGGGATGACGACGGACTGCTCGTTGGAGCGGAAGTCCGCCGCGCCCATCGTGGCGACCTCGGTCTTCGAGTCCGCGCTCCACTCGCCCATGCGGTGCGGGTGCGCCTTGGCGTAGTTCTTGACGGCCGAGGGCGCGCGGCGGTCGGAGTTGCCCTCGCGCAGCACCGGGTTGACGGCCGAGCCCTTGACCTTGTCGTACGCGGCGCGGGCGGTGCGCTCGGCGTCGGTGGTCGGCTCCTCCGGGTAGTCCGGGATGGCGTAGCCGGCGGCCTGCAGCTCGGCGACGGCCGCCTTGAGCTGGGGCACGGAGGCCGAGATGTTCGGCAGCTTGATGATGTTGGCCTCGGGGGTGGTGGCCATCTGACCGAGCTCGGCGAGGGCGTCCTCGACGCGCTCGTCGCCGAGCGTCTCGGGGAACTGGGCGAGGATGCGCCCGGCCAGCGAGATGTCTCGGGTCTCGACCTCGACGCCCGCCTGCTTCGCGTACGCCTGGACGATCGGGAGGAACGAGTACGTCGCGAGCAGCGGTGCCTCGTCGGTGTACGTGTAGACGATCTTGCCGGCCGCAGGCCGGGACTCGGTGGTCATGCGGGAGTGCTCCTGGGGACGTGAGGGATCGCGCGATTGCTTGATATCAAGATACTTTGCCGCGCGCGGCCGTGTCGAAACAGCGTCTCGCGTCCGCCGTCGTCGTGCATCCGCCGGGTGCGCGGCGGTGTCGCGGGACGACGGCGGAGGTCCCGTCCTCGCCGCGCGCCGCGGTCCGGGCGCAACTACGGTCGTGGCG
>Ga0207735_100391_pt1 | contig 10370 bp, 9 predicted proteins | sample TtaePargueraPR_9_FD_187280 | JGI IMG/M metagenome (GOLD analysis project Ga0207735, IMG submission 187280) | Aerobic enrichment media microbial communities from Bioluminiscent Bay, La Parguera, Puerto Rico - Tt and E2 (1) (SPAdes) | ecosystem: Environmental > Aquatic > Marine > Unclassified ... | reverse complement strand
GCTGGCCGAGGCGGACTTTGCCGTTCAAATTCCGTCAAAGCATGGCAAACGCAGCGCACCGTTGCTTGACCATCCCAACTTTCGCATTGCGCCCAAACCGGGACCGGCGGGATGGAACGAGGCGGTCAACGACATTCTGGATCAGATACTCAATACCAATAAAAACAGCGAGGTACTTCATGGCTGATTTCCATCAGGGTGGCCCGATCACAACCCTTCATCGCATTCTTGACCGAAACCCCGAAGAACTCGCCTATGAAATGAACGCCTTTGCCCGGCAACGGCGCCAGACCCTGATCCTGCCCTGCCTGTATTCCGAACTGGAAACTCCGGCCATGACAACCATTGTCGAGGGGCTGAAACAGGCAACCTATATCGACCAGATCGTCGTCGGGCTCGATCGCGCCGATGCGCAGCAATATCTGCATGCCCGCGAATTCTTCAAAGACCTGCCGCAACACGTCCGTATTCTGTGGAATGATGGGCCGCGTTTGCGCAGCGTTCACGATCGGCTGGATGAAAACAACCTGGCCCGTTACGAACCGGGCAAGGGTCGTAACGTTTGGTATTGCCTTGGCTATACGCTGGCATCCGGGCGCAGCTCGGTGATTGGCATTCATGACTGTGACATCGCGACCTATACGCCCGATCTGCCTGCCAAGCTGATGTATCCGATTGCCAACCCGGCCTTCAACTTTGCCTTCGCCAAGGGCTATTATGCGCGCGTTGCCAATGGCACGCTTAAGGGCCGCGTCTGCCGCCTGTTTGTCACGCCGCTGATCCGCGCGCTGAAACAGGTGGTCGGCAAAACCGACTTCCTGAACTATCTCGATTGCTTCCGCTATGCCCTGTCAGGCGAAATGGCGATCCGTACTGATGTCGCCTATGGCCTGCGCGTCGCATCTGATTGGGGCCTTGAAGTTTCAATGCTCTCGGAGATGTATCGTAATCACACGGTCCATCGTCTGGCCCAGGTCGATATCGCCGATATCTATGACCACAAGCACCGCGAGTTTGATCCGGCGCAAAAGGATGACGGCCTGTCACGCATGGCAAGTGACATTGCCAAATCCCTGTTCCGCAAACTGGCAACCCAGGGCACGGTCTTCACCCCGGAAACCTTCCGCACGCTCAAGGCAACCTATTACCGCGCGGCCCTTGACCTGATTGAACAATACCGCGCCGATGCACTGTTTAACGGGCTCAAGATCAATCGCGACGAGGAAGAAAACTGTGTCGAAGTTCTGTCCGAGGTCATCATCAGCGCCGGTCAGCACTATCTTGAAAACCCGCTGGAAAGTCCATTCATTCCAAGCTGGCAGCGTGTTGAAAGTGCCATGGGCGACATCTTCGAACAGCTTTCAGGTGCGGTTGAAGATGACCTCAACGACATGGATATTGGCAAGGCATAGCGCGCGTAATTGATTGCGCTAATCATCCACCGGAAAGATCGCAAGGAAGATCTGGATAATATCTTCCTTGCCCGGTTTTTGCAGCAGAACCGGCAAAAGCAGCCGTATGCCGCTTTGCCACTCCCTTTGAAAAATGCGCAAATGATGGATCTGTGGTCGGCCCGTGGTTCTGACCTCGGTCATCGCCGCGTGCAGCCCGCCTGAAAAGCGGCAATCGACTTCGCGGGCAAACGCACCGCGCCAGTTTTCGCGGGTTAGTGCGATAATATTCTCGCCTTCAATCAGTATCTGAAAATCGTCCTTTTCCGGGACATATTCATAGATAGAAATATCGTCGATCCACGGGGCCAGGTTATCAGGCTGGAAATCAGATCGTGTGGGGATATTGCCCTCTGACGCATGCGCGTTCCAGAAATCCAGAAGGGCTTGCGCAGCGGGCGGCGCATCGTCATCAAGATATGTTAACGGGATTTCCTTTTCGCGCTCACCACCAAGCTTTGCCATTACCTTTCCACTTGCATCGCATGCTTCATCCCCTTTGCGCTTCACTCTCAACGTGGGGCCGTGGACCACGCAAAACAAGCGGTGTGCTAATCTCGTTCGCTTTGTCCACGATAAAGAAAATGGCTGACAAACACCTGTTTGATCACATTGCCGGCCCGATCCCTGGTCTTAACCGGCAACATCACGCGCAGCCATTCCTCCCAAACCATGCGTTCATGGCCGACGCGATGAAAGGCGGGCTTACCGGTATCAATCACTTCCAGAAGCGTTGGATACACCGTGGTGCCGAAATCGAGATCAATCTGGCGCGGCGAGCACCCCTGATAGCACTCACCACTGGCGGCAATGATATTGGGCGCGTCAATGCGGATCACAAAATCGCGCTTTTCGGGAAGGAATTCATAGATACAGATGTCGTCAATCCATTGCGACAGCAGATCTGCATTCAAACGTTTGCGGTCGGGAACTTCACCGTTGCGGGCGGCATCCCACCAGATTTCAACATATGCCCGAACGCGATAGTCCGTATCATCGGGCAAATGCGGAATCCGCACTTCCTGCGCATAGGTCATTGCGCGTCATGCCCCATTATTCTTCACCCTCAAATTCACGGTTACAGCATAGAATACGGAATAACAGAACACTTGGGACTGAGCAGCCCCCACGACCACCAATGAAACCGGCTTCCTAAACCGGCATCGCATCGCGATAGCGCTGCAAAAGGCGGCTTTCGGTGCGGTTTCGGCCATCCATATTGGAAATCCAGACGATCTGATAGGGGGCCAGTTTCATCACACCGTTATAGTCTTCTACCACCTGCTGGGTGATCAGGTCCTGCCAACCTTCGGTCATGATCAGGTTGATCTTCGACAGATCAAGATCCTGCGGCGTTTCAGTCAGGTTAAAGACGCAGAAAATGCTTTGTTCATTAAGATGCGATTGCCGCCAGACGCCCAGAAGTTCCGAGCCAAGATTAAGCGTATATTGCGTGGCATTCGGGTGGAAGGCCGGCTGACCCTGACGGATCGACATCAGGGCACGCAGCTGATCAAAGGCCGAGCGCGCCACACCTTCACGAGACAGCGTTTCCTCGGCATCATCAAGCTTCCAGATTTTGCGGTTGAGCCGCCTTGGAATACCGGTTTCCTCATATGCCTTCTGATCGTTCTCGGTCGCGAGAATGGTCTGGATATAGATCGCCGGAATTCCTTCAAGCGACATGGCAATTGCCTGGCTCATGACAAAGCGTTCCAGCCCCATGGTGGCTTCACCGGCAAAGTTCTGTGCCAGCATGCTAAACAGCGTGACATTCAGCTCATAGGGCTTCTGCCCCCCGCCCTTGAGCGCCCGGTAACTGACCTGCCCGCCCATCTTGACCGCGTGATCACGCAGGCCCTCGATATCTTCATCGGGGATCAGGTTCTCGGCCGGGCGCAGGCCAATGCCATCGTGGCTGGCGGTAAAGTTAAAGAACGTACAGCCCGCCGGTGCCGGTGGCATCGCCATGATGCATTTGCGGATATAGTCACTGCGCCCGCTGAGCAACGCATGAATGATCACCGGCGGCAACGAGAAGTTATAGATCAGGTGTGCTTCATCCTGATTGCCGAAATAGGACAGGTTTTCAAGCAACGGCAGGTTGGTTTCGGTAATGAACAACACATCAGGATGCACCGCATTACACGCCAGACGCATCGCCTTGATCAGTTTGTGGGTCTGATCAAGGTTGATTGACGTCGTCCCGACTTCCTTCCAGATGAAACCAATCGCATCAAGCCTGACCACCCGAACCCCATGTTTGAGGTAGTTCAGAACGACCTTGAGCATCTCAAAGAACACATCAGGATTGCCGTAATCCAGATCAACCTGGTCATAGCTGAACGTGCACCAGACATGCTTTTCACCGTCTGTGGTCACGACATCATTGAGCAATGCGTGACTGCGCGGACGAACGACGTCGGAAAGATCGTCTTCAAGGTTTGCGGTCTTGATATAGTCAATTCCGGGTTTCTCACCGGCCAGAAACTGCTGATACCACGGGTGCGATGCCGAGATATGGTTGGCGACCAGATCGGCCATCACGGTTGCATGCTTTGCCAGATCCTCGACATCGTTCCAGTCGCCCAGTTCCGGGCGCAGCATATCAAAATCACTGACCGAAAATCCGTCATCGGACGTAAAGGGATGGAACGGCAGGATATGAATGCCCGTCAGCCAGTCCTTTAGCCATTTCCGATGAAATTCGCCCAAGCTTTGCAGGCCCTTTTTGCCGTCCTGCTCGATACTGTCGCCATAGGTGATCAGAAACGCATCGCGCTGATCCCATTTGCGCAAATATTCCTCGCAGGGTTCCGGCCCGTCGCCCTCAATCGGCAGTCCAAGGACCTCAAACGCACGGCGCACCAATTCTGCATGGTCGTGTTCCGGATACACATCCGCAAGGAGGTTGCGCATCGCGCTTGCAAACGCGATGCGTCCCGATGTTCCAACGACGCGATCCATACTGGTTCCTTCCGGGTAGGCAATTCAAATGATTAGACTAATGAAATAATGAATTTGCCTGCGATGCAAGCAGGCATTTCGCAATGCCGAAATACAGGGCACCTCTTCAAAACGATGACGCCCGACAATATGCCGGGCGCCAATGGCAGATCATATAAGAAAACGCTTAGGCCGAAATCGTCACCTCAACCAGCGCATGGGTGCGGTTGGTGTCGATATGCTTGATCGCATCACGCAGGATACCGGGCAAATCTTCCACCCGTTTGGCCTTGGCGACCCAGGCACGGCTGGCCTCGGCGACCTTGGTGAAATCCGGGCTGGGTTTAAGCGCGGTGAGTGGCATTTCATTGGTTTTGGCCGCATAGCCATCCGGGTACATGCCCGTCACGGACTGGCGCACCGCCCCCCATTCATTGTTATTCAGAACAAGGATCAGGATCGGAAGCTCCAGCGCCTCGGCAATCTGATGGCACGCCGTCGGGTTGGCAAACATATAGGACCCGTCCCCCATGGTGGCGACAACCAGTTTATTCTTGTCCGCCAACTGATAGCCCATCGATGCCGGGAAGGACCAGCCAAGCCCGCCGGAATGCGGTTCCTGATACCAGCTGCTGTGTTCGGACAGAGATAAAGGCTCCAGCGGGCAGCCAAGCTCGGAAAACACCGTCGCCGAACGGCCCGCAATCGCCTCAGACAGACAGCGCGAGACATAGGCCTTGGTCATCGGGTCCACCGCCCCGGCATCGGCCGCCGCCAGCGCCTGTTTGCGCGTTTCGGCATTAATAGTGGCAACCTTGGCCCGGCGATCTGCGCAAACCGATGTGTGGTCGGCATGGCGGCGATCCATGGCATCCGCCAGCATCATGATCACATCCCCCGTCTCGCCGACAAGCGAGATATCAGCGGCAAAGTTCCGCCCCGGGAAGCGCGAATAAAGCGGGTTCTGGCCGATCTGGACGACTTTGCAGTCAGGCTTCAAATCATGGATATCGGGCGACCAGGGCGCCAGGCAATCAATCACCACCACCGCATCGGCATTTTCCAGCCACGGCGCCGGGTCCATCCCGGCAAACATCGGATGTTCGGTGCCGATTGCCAACTGGATCGCCCAGTATTGCACCACCGGAATGCCCCACTGATCCACCAGCTCCCCAAACCGCCCGAATGCCTCGGCTGTGCCAGTACCCCGCTGGGCAATGATCAACGGGTTCTTGGCCTTGGCGAGAATATCTGCCGCAGCCTCAACACTGGCCTGCGGCGGGGCAACCGGCACCGGCTGCATGCGAAGCGGCCCGTCGATCTGATCACTTCGGCACGGTTCGCACAAAACTTCACGCGGCAGGCTGACATAAGTCGGCCCCTTGGGCACCGATGATGCAATCGCATAGGCACGATCAACCACATCGGGTACCTGTTCTGGGAATTTAAGCTCATATTCCCATTTCGTACTTTCGCGCACGAGTGCCGCCTGATCGCGCATTTCCTGGCCCCAGCCAATCGGCACTGCGCGCGCGCCAAGCCGCCCCTTTTCCATCACCGGCGTTCGGCCCGACATCAGGACAACCGGCACATGTTCGGTTGCGGCATTGATCGCCCCGATCGCACAATTGGCAAGGCCGACATTGGTGTGTGCCATCACCGCCTGCGTCTTGCCGGTCGCAAGATAATAGCCATGCGCCATCCCCATCGCGGCATTTTCATGCGGCATGATCAACGCGTGCGGAAGATCGATATCCTTTGCCGCCGCCTCGGCCAGGCCTTCGATGATCGGCGGAAAATCGGTGCCCGAATTGGCAAAGATATAATCAATCCCGATCGCCTTCATCCGGGCCAGAACCGCCCCACCGGCGGTCAGGGTGAGTCCCGCACTGTCCTTTTTCGTGATGTCATTTTCCATTTGACGTTCCACTCATATTTCTATAATTGAAATTTAATTTATAATATAGTTTATTATTGAAATCCGGTCACCGTCAAGGCGTGACGGCTTTGCACCAACTTTTTGCGCAGGAAAAACCGATCCGATGACCAGTCAACTGAATGGCTCTGTCCTTAAGGCCTTTAAAATTCTTGATCTGTTTGCCGCCGGGCAAAATGAACTGACGGCCAAGGAAACCGCCGACGCACTTGGCATCAACATGATCACCGCCCACCGGTTTCTGCATACGCTGGTGCAGGCCGGCGCCTTGCGCACAACGTCACGCGGGGTTTTCAGGCTGGGCTATCTGTTTGCTGATTTGGGCGAACGGGTGTTGCAGGGCGACACCCTGCCAACCATCTTGCAGCCGATCCTTGATCAGCTGGCACGTGACACCGGGGAGGCCTGCATGGCCACCCGTTTTGATCGCGACATGGCGGTTTGCATCGCCAAGGCCCTGCCCGACCGGCCGCTTTATGTTGATATCCGGATTGGATCGCGCCTTGATGCCTTTTGCACCGCGCACGGCAAGCTGTGGCTTGCGCATATGAGCGTTGATGATCAGGATCGCTATTTCAAAAATGCCAGCCTGACCGGCATGACCGACCAAACCATCACCGATATCAACGCGCTTAAAACCGAACTCGCCACCATCCGCCATCAGGGCTTTGCCACCAACAATGGCGAACGCGAACACGATATCTACGCGCTTGCCGTCCCGATCCTGACCAAGCATGGCACCATGATCTCGGCCTTTTCGGTGTTTGGCGCATCGCCCGCCCTGCTTGCAACCGGCAACGACACCTTAAAACACCTGAAATCAGCCGCTCAAAGCGCACAGGATGCGCTGTTCCAGACATCCTGACCGCAACGGCTCCTTATAACAGGCCAGATCGCCGCATCACGCCGAAACCGATGCGCCATCAAGAAACAACTGCATCGTCACCAGATCAAGCCAGCGATCAAACTTGCGCGCAACCTGCCGCGCCCGCCCGACCTCGACAAAGCCAAGCCGTTCATGAAAGCGGATCGAGTTGACATTCTCGGCATCAATCCCGCCAACCATGACATGCATGCCCGCCTGTTTGGCATGGTCAATAAGCGCGCGCACCAGCATCCCGCCAACCCCCGCGCCACGATGGTCGGCATGAACATGCACCGAATGTTCGACCGTAAAGCGATACCCCCACCGCGCCCGCCACGGGCCATAGGAACCGAACCCCAGAATGCGTCCATCATCCTCAACGACGAACACCGGAAAGCCCTTTTCCTGACGTTCGTCAAACCACGCCTGGCGTTCCTTTAGGGTCGAAGGCGTATCATCATAGATCGCCGTGCTGTCGCGCAGCACCTGGTTATAGATTTCAAGAATTTCCGCCATATCGCCCCTGGTCGCATCGCGTAAATGCATGCTCGCCTCCACTTCGCATCATCCGTTACCTGTTGCCAACGTTAATCCATTATAGTAGACAGTCAATGCCTATTTTAACCGATATAGATGGATTTTTGATCGATATGGAAGACGATACAACCGCATGGCTTTCGGCACGCCTTCGCCGCGAACGTGAAATGCGCGGCTGGTCACTGGGCCAGTTTGCCGAAAAATCCGGCGTCTCCAAGGCCATGATCAGCAAGATCGAACGCGGCGAAGCCAGCCCGACAGCAACGGTCCTTGGCCGGCTTTCCGGGGCCTTGTCGCTAACGGTATCGGCACTGCTGTCGCGCACACCATCTGTCCATCATGGTGTACGGACCCACGCGACACAGCCCTTATGGTCCGATCCCGAAACCGGCTATGGCCGTCGGCAGGTCCTGTCGGGCCAGAAAATCCCGCTGGAATTGGTCGAGGTTAATTTGCCCGCCGGTCAACAGGTCACCATGCCCGCTGCGGCCTTCACCTTCATCCAGCAGGCGATCTGGGTTCTGGAGGGCAGCTTGCTGTTTCATGAAGGCGACCGGGTGCACAAGCTTGATCAGGGGGATTGCCTCGAACTCGGCCCGCCGCAGGATTGCGTTTTCCACAACCAAAGCCGCGAAAACTGCCGATATCTGGTCGCGGTCGTGCGCAGCACGCCGTAACCGCATGCGGCACCCCCCATCCCGATCAGCTTTGGCTTGATCGCACGGCACCGGGCGATATCCCGGTTGTGCGCTTGAACGCCCGGCTAAACGCCGCGACCGAGGCATAACCAAGCCGATCGGCAACCTCATCCAGCGACAGGTTTTCCCGCCCGATCCACTGACTGGCCAGACGCATGCGCAAATTGGTCAGATAGTGCTGCGGCGTTGATTTGGTCAGCTCGGCAAACCGTTCGGCAAAGACGGATCGCGACACCCCCATTTCCGATGCCATATCCGCAACCGACCAACTCCGCCCCGGCTCCTTATGCAGCGCGGCCAGAACGCGTGCCAGTTTGGGATCCCGCACCGCCTCGACCCAACCACACACGTCACAGCCCGTCTCGACCCAACGCCTGAGGATGGCTGCGGCCACCACATCGGCAAGCCGGGTCAGGATCACACCATATCCCGGGCGCTTGGCTTTAAGCTCTGCGGTCATGACATCGAGGATCGCCGGGATTTGCGGGTCATGCTCCGGCACGGTTTCGATATGCATGACTTCCGGCTTAAGGTGTGCCAACGGATGCAACCAGCCCAGATCAAATTCCATGGCACAACTGAAAATCAGGTTGTCCTTTGACCGACAAACACCGGCTTCGCAGGCATGGATTTCCGATGCCGCATCACACAGCCGCGCCTTTTCAAACGCATCGACACTGCGCAGGGCAACGCCATCTTCGCTGTAAAGATCGTGAATGCCAGCACAGGGCAACAATACCGCATCCCCACAGCCCAGAACATGCGTCGCCCCGGTTTTGGTGCGAAGCAAAACCGTGCCCTGCGCGATGAAATGAAACCAGGCACGGGTTTCGTCCTGATCCTCGCCAAAGCGCAAACCATAAGGGGTGGAAATCTCGATCCGGCGGTAATCAAGCCCGCGCAGGCGCACGCCGGACAGAAGCTCATTAACCATGTCATGACCAGATGCATTGAACTGGCCTTCAAGATGATCGGACGGGCTGTTAAGCGCGGTATCAGGAATGGGTGACATCACATTTCGGACGATTGATCAAACAATACGGACAAACTGTCATAGATCGTCCGGCGCGTCCAGACTATTCTGTGTGCAATGCAAAACACCAACTCAAAGGACTTTCCATGAGTGAACCACAATCCCGCCCCGACCAAGCCGTGGATCAAACCTCTGCGCCCGCCCCTGCGGCCTGGGCTGCTGTGATTTCCATGACGCTCGGGGTGTTCGGGCTGGTCACGGCCGAATTTTTGCCGGTCAGCCTGCTCACCCCGATGGCAGATGACCTGCGCATTACCGAAGGCATGGCCGGTCAGGCCATGTCCGCCACCGCCATTCTGGCCCTGATCACCAGCCTTCTGACCGCGACGGTGACCCGCAAGATTGACCGCCGCCATGTTCTGCTTGGCTTTTCGGTTCTGCTGATTGCCGCGAATATCATGATCGCACTCGCCCCCAATTTTGCTGTCCTTCTGACCGGGCGCATGTTGCTGGGCATTGCCCTTGGTGGTTTCTGGACCATGTCGGCGGCCACCATCATGCGCCTTGTGCCGGAAAAGAACGTCCCGCGCGCCCTTGCCATCATGTTTAGTGGCGTCTCCGCCGCCACCGTCTTTGCCGCCCCGCTCGGCAGTTATCTTGGTGATGTCATTGGCTGGCGCAATGTCTTTATGGCGGCTTCCCTGCTGGGCGTTCTTGCCCTTGTCGTGCAATTCGCAACGCTTCCCAAAATGCCGCCACGCGGGCGTGCGACCCTGCGCACCTTGATCGAGGTCATCAACCGTCCGCGCATGAAATTCGGCCTGCTGTCACTGGTCCTGATCATTACCGGTCATTTCGCGCTGTTTACCTATGTCCGCCCGTTCCTTGAAAATGTTTCGGGTGTGACGACGGCGGGTGTCTCGGGCATTTTGCTGGGCTTCGGTGTCGCCAACTTTATCGGCAC
>Ga0207735_100390_pt1 | contig 10386 bp, 7 predicted proteins | sample TtaePargueraPR_9_FD_187280 | JGI IMG/M metagenome (GOLD analysis project Ga0207735, IMG submission 187280) | Aerobic enrichment media microbial communities from Bioluminiscent Bay, La Parguera, Puerto Rico - Tt and E2 (1) (SPAdes) | ecosystem: Environmental > Aquatic > Marine > Unclassified ... | reverse complement strand
TCGCCGACCGCGGCGGCACGGTCGCCGATGTCGGCCAAGGTGCCGACCGTCGCCCGCTGACGCGGGCCGTAGCCGTCCTCGACGACGGCGACCGGGGTGTCGGCGGGTCGACCGGCCGCGACCAGCGCCGCGGCCGTCGCCGCGAGGCGCGTCACGCCCATGAGCAGCACGAGGGTGTGCTGCGGCCCGCCCGGGACGGAGTCCACCGCCTCGTGCGCGGTCAGCACGCTGAACCCTGCCGCGACCCCGCGGTGCGTGACCGGGATGCCGACGGCGGCCGGCACGGAGACGGCGGACGTCACCCCGGGCACCACCTCCACCTCGATGCCCGCGGCACGGCACGCCGCGAGCTCCTCGCCGCCCCGGCCGAACACGTACGGGTCGCCGCCCTTGAGGCGGACCACGTCCCGGCCGGCGGACGCGTGCTCGACGAGCAGCTCGTTGATGCGCTCCTGCGGCACCGGATGGTTGCCGGCGGTCTTGCCGACGTCGATCACCTCGACGTCGTCGGCGAGCGTGTCGAGCAGCGCGCGGGGGCCGAGCCGGTCCACCACGACGACGTCGGCGCTCGCCAGGAGCCGGCGCCCCCGGCCGGTGACCAGCCCGGTGGCGCCGGGGCCGCCGCCGACGAGCGCGACCCACCCGGGCCGGGTGCCGCCGTCGGCCGCCGGAGCGGTCGGGCGCCCCCGGCGCAGCGGCAGCTCGCCCGCGTCCAGCGCGGCGGCGATCCCGTCGCGCAGGCGTACGGCGCGCCGCGGGTCCCGCCCCGCGTGCACCGCGGTGACGAGCTCACCGCCGGAGCCGTCGGGCGCCGCCGTGCGGGCCACGGCCGGGACCCAGGCGGAGGCTGCCTCGGCGTCCGAGGCGACCACGCAGAACGTCTGCCGCGCCTCGGCGTCGGCCGCCACCGCGCGGTCCACGGCGGGCACCCCGGTCGCGGTGTGCACGAGCCAGGCGCCGTCCAGGTCGCCCGGGGCGTACTCGCGCGCCACGTGCTCGAGGTCGCCCGCGGCCGCCCGGTCGGCGAGCTCGTCGACGACGTCGGGGGCCACCACCCGCACGCGGGCCCCGGCGTCGAGCAGGCCGCCCGCACGCCGGGACGCGACCGGCCCGCCGCCGACCACGACGACGAGCCGGCCGCGCACGCGCAGGCCCAGCGGATACAGGTCACTCATGCTCGGATCCTCGCGCGGACGACTCAGATGTGCAGGCCGCACTCGGACTTGTCCACCCCGGACCAGCGGCCGGCGCGGGCGTCCTCACCGGCGCTGACGCGGCGGGTGCACGGCTCGCAGCCGATCGACGGGTAGCCGTCGTTGAGCAGCGGGTTGACGGTCAGGCCGTGGCGCAGGGCGTAGCCGACGAGCTCGTCGTCGCTCCAGGCCGCGATCGGATTGATCTTGACCAGGTTGTTCGACGCGTCCCAGGAGACCAGCTCCGCCTTCGCCCGGGAACCCGAGTCCGCGCGCCGCACGCCAGTGGCCCACGCCTCGTACCCGGACAGCACCCGACGCATCGGCTCGACCTTGCGCATGCGGCAGCACGCCTCGGGGTCGCGGGCGAACAGGTCCGGCCCGTAGGCCTCGTCCTGCTCGGCCACGGACAGCAGCGGACGCACGTCCACGACCGTCACGTCGAGGGAGTGCGCGACGGCGTCGCGGGTGCCCAGCGTCTCGGCGAAGTGGTAGCCGGTCTCGCCGAACAGCACGTCCACCCACGGCAGCTGCTCGGCGACCAGCGCGGACAGCACCGAGTCGGTCATCGAGGAGGCCACCGCGAGCGAGTCGCCGAACTGCTCGACGGCCCAGGCGATCACCTCGTGCGCCGTCGCCTCGTCCGCCGAGCCCGGGCCGGAACCACCCAGCTCGCGCCGGCCGCGCTCGGCGATCTGCGACAGCTCGGCGTCGGAGCGGCGGCGGCGCTCGCGGCCGTCCACACGGGCGTTGCGGCGCGCGCGGGACATCTCGCGCTCCGCGGCCCGACGGCGGGCCTCGGCGGCCGTGCCGGCCAGCGGGGACGCCCCGGCCGGGGAGGCCACTGACGACGTCGGCCCGACGCCGAGGGAGACGGACACGGCTGTCACTGCAAGGCCTCCTCGTCGGCGCGGTGCGCCCACTCGGCGAACGACTCGTCGTCGGCCCGCGCGTCGGAGTAGCGGCGCACGACCCGCTCGACGTAGTCGCCGAGCTCGGTGGCCGGCACCTTCAGGCCGCGCACGGTGCGGCCGAGCCCGCCGGCGTCCTGCCCGCGTCCGGCCAGGCTGCCGCCCAGGTGCACCTGGAAGCCCGGCATCTGCTCGCCGTCGACCGTGATGATCTGCCCCTTGAGGCCGATGTCCGCCGTCTGGATGCGGGCGCACGAGTTGGGGCACCCGTTGACGTTGAGCGAGATCGGGCGGTCGAGCTGCTCGGTCACCTCGCCGAGGCGCTCCTCGAGCTCGCCGATGACGCGGGCGGCGGTGTCCTTGGTGTCCACGATGGCGAGCTTGCAGAACTCGATGCCGGTGCACGCGATCGTGTTGCGGCGGAACAGGCTCGGGCGGGCGGTCAGGCCGAGGGGCTCGAGGCCGTCGACGAGCTCGTCGACGCGGTCGGCGGGCACGCCCAGGATCACCACCTTCTGGTGGGCCGTCAGCCGGGCCGAGCGGGCCCCGACCGACTCGATCAGGTCGGCCAGCCCCGTCAGGGTGCCGCCGCCGACCCGGCCGACGACCGGGGCCGCGCCGACGTAGAAGTCGCCGTCCTTCTGCTCGTGGACGCCCACGTGGTCGCCCGGTCGGGTCGCCGGTGCCGGGGGCGGGCCGTCCGGCAGGGTGTAACCGAGGTACTCCGACTCGAGGACTTCCCGGAACCTCTCGGTGCCCCAGTCCTTGAGCAGGAACTTCAGGCGGGCCTTGTTGCGCAGCCGGCGGTAACCGTAGTCGCGGAAGATCCGGATGACGCCGTGCCAGACGTCGGGTGCCTGCTCGGCGGTGACGAAGACGCCGAGGCGCTCGCCGAGCCGCGGGGCGGTGGACAGGCCGCCGCCGACCCACAGGTCGAAGCCGGCGCCGAGCTCGGGGTGCTCGACCCCGACGAGCGAGATGTCGTTGATCTCGTGCACGACGTCGAGGCTCGGGTGGCCCGAGATGGCCGTCTTGAACTTGCGCGGCAGGTTCGCCAGGGCGGGGTCGCCGATGTAGCGACGCTTGATCTCGTCGATGACGGGCGTGGCGTCGATGATCTCGTCGGAGGCGATCCCGGCGACCGGGCTGCCGAGGAAAGCGCGGGGGGAGTCGCCGCAGGCGGTGGTGGTCTCCAGCCCCACGGTGTCGAGGCGACGCCAGATCTCGGGCATCGCCTCGACCTCGATCCAGTGGTACTGGATGTTCTGGCGGTCGGTGATGTCGGCGGTGCCGCGGCCGAACTCGTCGGAGATCTCCCCGAGGACGCGCAGCGCGGCGGGGGTCAGCTCGGCGCCGTCCGTGCGGACGCGGAGCATGAAGTAGCGGTCCTCGAGCTCGTGCGGCTCGAGCGTGGCGGTGCGGCCGCCGTCGATCCCGGGCTTGCGCTGGGTGTACAGGCCCCACCAGCGGAAACGGCCGTGCAGGTCGTCGTCGGTGATGGAGTCGAAACCCTCGTGGGCGTAGACGTTCTCGATGCGCTCGCGCACCTCGAGCGGCGGGCCCTCCTGCTTGAAGACCTCGTTGTGGTTCAGCGGCGCGTCGCCGTCGATCTTCCACTGGCCGTTCGGCTTGGGTGCGCGGGCGGGGCGGGCCGGACGGGCGGGAGCGTCCTGGGGCGCGGGGGTGGTGGTCTGCGTCGTCATCTGGGGGGAGTTCCTCGGGTCCTCGGGTGCGGGACGCGCGACGACGGGGGCTCAGCGGGGGTGGGCCGAGACCGACGGCGCGCGCCGGTGCTCAGGTCCGCGGGGTGCGGTGGGGGCTGAGGTGGGGCGCGATCAGCGACAGCAGCACTGACAGCTGCACATGCGCATGTGCATCGGGCGTGCGGCCGTGGCACGACGGGTCGTCGTGCGGAGGTGGGGCGCAGCCGTGGTCATGGGGGTGAATCTAACCCGGGCCGATCGCCTCGCGAAACCCTCGGTCCGCATCGTGGGACGAGGTGCCACGGGGTGAGACGGCAGCGCTGCCCCGGCGTCGGTTTCTGACAGCGACGTCATCTCGATAGGCTGACGACCATGGAGTTCCTCTACAACGTCCTCGCCGTGCTGCACTTCGTCGGCTGGGCGATCGTCCTCGGCGGGTACCTCGCCTCCCTGCGCTCCCCGGGCCTGTACCGCGGCGTCTTCCACGGCGCGCTGTCGGCGCTGGTCGGCGGTATCGGCATGGTCGGCGTGGCCGAGGCGAGCGGGATGTGGGACGACGGCGGCCCCGACATGGCGAAGATCGGCGTGAAGCTGGCCGTCGCGCTGGTCATCAGCGTCCTGGCGTTCGTCGCCAAGCGCCAGGGCAGCAAGGGCGACAACGGCACCGGCGCCGTCACCCCCGGCCTCAAGCACACGATCGGCGGCCTGACGCTGGTCAACATCGTCGTCGCCGTCTTCTGGTGAACCTCCTCCGCACGACCCGCCGCGCCGCGGCCGCGCGCCGCCCGTGAGCGTCCTGGCCGAGGTACTCGTCGGCCTCGCGATCGCCGTCGGGCTCGTCGGTATCGTCGTCCAGATCCTGCCGGGCAACGCGCTGGTCCTCGGCGCGATCCTGGTGTGGGCCTGGACGACGGGGGGCACCACCGCCTGGGTGTGCTTCGCCGTCGCCGCGCTCCTGATCGCCCTGGCCGAGACGGGCAACTGGCTCGTGGCCGGCCGGCACATGCGTCGGGCCGAGGTGCCGTGGTCCACCCTTGCCGTGGGCGGCGTCGCCGGCATCGTGGGCTTCTTCGTGGTGCCCGTCGTGGGGCTGTTCCTGTTCTTCACGCTCGCGGTGCTGGTCGTGGAGTACCTGCGCCGCCGCGACCGCGCGGCGGCCTGGCGGGCCACCGTCGCCGCCCTGCAGGCCACGGCCATCACCATCGGCATCCAGCTCCTCGGCGGGCTGCTCGCCACCGCCACGTGGATCGTCGGGCTCTGGCTGACCTGACGTCGGACACGGCGGGCGGTCCGCCGGAAGCAGCCACCGGAAGCATCCGCGGGAAGCAGACGCCCGCCGTGTGACGATGTCGCCGTGGAGATCCTGACCCGCCGGCTCGACGAGCTCGCCCCCCGCACCGTCTTCGACCTGTGCCGCCTGCGCCAGGACGTGTTCGTCGTCGAGCAGGCCTGCGCCTACCCGGACCTCGACGACCGCGACCTCGAGCCCGGGACCCGGCACGTCGTGCTCGTCGACGACGACGGGGTGGCGGCCACGGCGCGGGTGCTCGACGACGGCGACACCCAGCGCGTGGGGCGCGTGGTGTGCCACCCCCGCGTGCGCGGCACGGGCGCGGCCGGTGACCTGATGCGCGCGGCCCTCGACGCCGCCGCGGCGGCCGACCCGACCGCCGACGTCGTCCTCGGTGCTCAGTCGCCGCTCGTCGACTTCTACGGCCGCTTCGGGTTCGTCCCGGACGGCCCCGAGTACCTCGAGGACGGCATCCCGCACACCCCGATGCGCCGGTCAGCCGAGGTCGATGCGCAGCGACGGTGACGGTGAGGGCGACACCGCGGGCACCTGCTCGACCTGCACGGGCGTGACCGCGACCTCGACGGCGTAGGAGCCGCCGAGCGCGTCGTCCAGGTCCGACTGCAGGTCGGACGTCGAGGGGACGTCGTCGGGGGAGCCCGACAGCTCGACCCGCACGGAGTCGCCCGACACGCTGACGGATCCCAGCTCCAGCGCGGAGTCGTCGGGCAGCCAGTCGTCCACCACGTCCTGCGCGGTGCGCTGCTGGGCCGAGGTGGTCAGCAGGCCGTTCGTCGTCAGCAGCAGCGGCAGCAGGATGAAGAGGGCGGCCGTGACGAACGGCGTGAGCGTGAACAGGATGCGCCGGGCGTCGCGGCGCAGGCTGCGGGGGTCGGCGACCCCCGCGAGGACGAACACGACCGCCGCCGCCAGCACGATCGAGACGAAGTTGGTGGCGAACAGCAGCAGCGCCCCGAACGCGTCCTCCAGGCGGTTGTCGCTCAGCGCGACCCCGACCACCGACAACGGGGGCACGAGGGCGACGGCGATCGCGACGCCACCGAGGGAGGCCGCCACCCGGCGGTCGACCGTCGCGAACGCGCCCGCCGCACCGGCGGCCAGCGCGATGAGCATGTCCAGCAGGGTGGGGTCCACGCGCGAGGTGATCTGGCTGTTCGTGTCGAAGGGCACGACGATCGGCACCCAGGAGGCGAGGACGAACGCGACGCCGACGGCGACCACCGTGCCGCCGAGGATGAGGGCCAGCGACCGGACCGCCCGGTACGCCCAGCCGCTGACCAGCGCCGCCGACAGCCCCAGGATCGGCGTCATCAGGGGTGCGACGAGCATCGCGCCGATGACCACCGCGGTGGAGTCCTGCAGCACCGCGAGGGTGGCGATGCACACGCTGAGCACCAGCATGGTCCACCAGGCGACCTGCTTGGCCGCCATCTCGGGACGCTCGAGGTAGAGCTGGTCGGCGAGCAGGGTGCGACGCTTCGGGCCCACGTCGACGTGCTCGACCCACGACCACAGGATCTCCGTGAACGACGGGTACAGGCCGTCCGGGGCGGGGATCGAGCCCGAGGCGACCCGGTAGCCGTAGGCCAGTGTGATCGTGCCGCCGAAGATGGCCACGGCACCGACCACCGCGGCGATCCAGTCGACGTAGGCGCCGGGCACCGCGAGGACCAGCACGGAGAACGCCAGCCCCACGCCTCCGCTCGCGAACCGGGGCGCCCGCCGCGACCGGTCGCGGCTGAACACCGCGAGCAACAGGGTGAGCAGGCTGCGGAACAGCAGGTAGATGCCGCCCAGCAGGATCGTCGCGGCCAGCGCCGCGCGGGCCGAGAGCAGGAAGACCAGCGCCAGGGCGACCGACGCCAGGCCGCGCACCGCCGCCGTGACACGACCCGCGGTGCGCACGTGCCGACGTCGGGCGGTGGTCCACAGGTCGTTGACACCGGAGGCCAGCAGGCCGACGCCGACCACGGTCTCCGTGAGCCCGTGCGACAGGGCCGGCACCAGCACCAGCACGAGTCCGACGGCGAGCGCGACGGCCCCGCCGAGCGTGGAGGGGTTGACCAGCCGCGCGGGGTGGGCGAGCAGCTCGCGCGCGGACGCCGGACGGGCGGCGGGACCCGCGTCGGGCTCGGTGCGACTCATGGCCAGACGATATCCGGCCACGTCATGACCGGCGCGCCGTCGGTGTCGGCGCCAGCGCCTAGGCTTGGTCCGCCATGACTTCGCTCTTCGACAGCCTGTCCCTGCCCGGCCTCGACCCCGCCCCGGCGGGCGACACCGCGCGCCTGCCGACCACGGCGCCGCGGTGGGACGACGACGGCGCCCCGGACTGGGTGCCGCGGCGCGCGGTCGGCCGGGAGGCCACGCCCGACGACGGCCGGGACGAGGCCGCGGACGCGCTGCTGGAGGGGCTCAACGCACCGCAGCGGGACGCCGTCGTGCACGCGGGGTCCCCGCTGCTCATCGTGGCCGGCGCGGGCTCGGGCAAGACCCGAGTGCTCACCCACCGGATCGCCCACCTGCTCGCCACCCGGCGGGCGCGGCCGGGCCAGATCCTGGCGATCACCTTCACCAACAAGGCCGCGGCCGAGATGCGTGAGCGGGTCGAGCAGCTCGTCGGCCCGGCCGCCCAGCGCATGTGGGTCTCCACGTTCCACTCCGCGTGCGTGCGCATCCTGCGGCGCGAGGCCAAGACCCTCGGCCTGCGGTCCAGCTTCTCGATCTACGACGCCGCCGACTCCCAGCGTCTCATCACGCTGGTGTGCCGTGAGCTGGACCTGGACACCAAGAAGTACCCGGCGCGGTCCCTGGCCCACAAGATCAGCGACCTGAAGAACGAGCTGATCGACCCCGACGCCTACGCGCAGTCCTCCGGTGCGGACGCCACCGAGGAGGGCTGGCGGGAGCGCGCGCTGGCCGGCGGTGGCATCGCCGACCTTTCCGTGCCGGCGTTCGACACGGTGCTGGCCGACGTCTACCGGCGCTACCAGGCGCGCCTCGCCCAGGCGAACGCCCTGGACTTCGACGACATCATCATGACCACCGTCAACCTGCTGCAGGCGTTCCCGAACGTCGCCGAGCACTACCGCCGCCGGTTCCGGCACGTGCTGGTCGACGAGTACCAGGACACCAACCATGCGCAGTACGTCCTGGTCAGGGAACTCGTCGGCGTCCCGGCGAGGAGTGAGCTTGCGAGCCCCGCAGTCCGGGCGCCAGAGGGATCCGCGCCGGGTGACGTGGCCCTCGACCCGGCGGAGCTGACCGTCGTCGGCGACGCCGACCAGTCCATCTACGCGTTCCGCGGCGCCACCATCCGCAACATCGTCGAGTTCGAGCAGGACTACCCGGACGCGACGACGATCCTGCTGGAGCAGAACTACCGCTCCACCCAGAGCATCCTGTCGGCGGCCAACGCGGTCATCGCGCGCAACCCCGAGCGGCGGCCCAAGCGGCTGTGGACCGACGCGGGCGCGGGCGCGCAGATCGTCGGCTACGTGGCCGACGACGAGCACCACGAGGCCCGGTTCGTCGCCGAGGAGATCGACCGCCTCGGGGACACCGCAGGGGTCCGGCCGGGCGACGTCGCGATCTTCTACCGCACCAACGCCCAGTCCCGGGCGCTCGAGGAGGTGCTGATCCGCGTGGGGCTGCCGTACAAGGTGGTCGGCGGCACCCGCTTCTACGAGCGCAAGGAGATCAAGGACGCCGTCGCCTACCTGCGCGCGCTGGCCAACCCGGACGACGACGTCTCCCAGCGCCGGGTGCTCAACGTGCCCAAGCGCGGGCTGGGCGACAAGGCCGAGTCGCTCGTGGCCGGGTTCGCCGACGGCGAGCGGATCTCCTTCGGCGCCGCGCTGCAGCGGATCGACGAGATCCCGGGCATGACGACGCGCACCCTCAAGCCGTTGCGCACCTTCGCCGCGATGATGTCCGAGCTGCAGGCGATGGTCGACGACGGCGCCACCCCGGCCGAGATCCTCGGCGCGGTGCTCGACCGCACCGGCTACCTCGCCGAGCTGCGCGCCAGCGACGACCCGCAGGACGCCACGCGGGTCGAGAACCTCGCCGAGCTGCACGCTGTGGCCGCCGAGTTCACCGAGGCCGACCCCGAGGGCGATCTGGCGGACTTCCTGGAGCGGGTGTCCCTGGTGGCGGACGCCGACCAGATCCCCGACGAGGACGTCGCCGACGGCGGCGCGGAGCACGAGCACGAGCACGAGGACGAGCCCGCCGAGGACCCGGGCGTCATCACGCTGATGACGCTGCACACCGCCAAGGGCCTCGAGTTCCCCGTCGTGTTCCTCACCGGCATGGAGGACGGCACGTTCCCGCACATGCGGTCCCTGCACGACGACGCCGAGCTCGCCGAGGAGCGTCGGCTCGCCTACGTGGGGATCACCCGGGCGCGCGAACGGCTGTACCTGTCGCGGGCCGGCACCCGCTCGGCCTTCGGGATGGCCAACGAGTTCCCGCCGTCGCGGTTCCTCGACGAGATCCCCGCCGAGCTCCTCGACTGGCGCCGCCTCGAGTCCTCGACGCAGACGCTGCGGCGCGGCGGGTCGGCCTGGGGCGCGTACGGCGGGCCGCGGGCCGGCCGGGGCGGCTCGGGGGGCTCGTCGTGGGCCGAGCGCCGTGGCGCCGCCGGCGAGCGGCGCGGCACCGGGGGCCGTGCGGCCACGCGGGCGCCGTCGTCGGGCGGGAGCACGGGGGCGACGTTCGGGTCGGCCACCCCGCGCCAGGACACCGACATCCCGTCGCTGGCGGTGGGGGACAAGGTCACCCACGACGCCTACGGGATGGGCACGGTGATCGGCGTGGAGGGCGCCGGGCACAACGCGGTGGCGAAGATCGACTTCGGCGCGGACGGCACCAAGCGCCTGCTGCTGCGGTTCAGCCCCGTCACCAAGCTCTGACCCCTGTGGAATCCGTCACGTCCAGCGGGCAGAATGCCCCTGGGCGTAGGTGCCGCGGAGCGCGCGCACTACTCTGGAACGCGGATGTCTTGACGTCGAGACATCCCTCCGGCCGGCCTCTGCCGACCCAGGGGCACAACCGATGGAAGGACGCAGCAGGGTGGACCTGTTCGAATACCAGGCTCGCGACATCTTCGAGAAGCACGGCGTCCCCGTGCTCGGGGGCGTCGTCGCGACGACGCCCGAGGAGGCTCGCGCAGGCGCAGAGAAGCTCGGCGGCGGAACGGTCGTCGTCAAGGCCCAGGTCAAGATCGGCGGCCGCGGCAAGGCCGGAGGCGTCAAGCTGGCGCA
>Ga0207735_100387_pt1 | contig 10394 bp, 11 predicted proteins | sample TtaePargueraPR_9_FD_187280 | JGI IMG/M metagenome (GOLD analysis project Ga0207735, IMG submission 187280) | Aerobic enrichment media microbial communities from Bioluminiscent Bay, La Parguera, Puerto Rico - Tt and E2 (1) (SPAdes) | ecosystem: Environmental > Aquatic > Marine > Unclassified ... | reverse complement strand
CCCGGATCGCCGACGTGACCGAGCCGCTGGGCCGCCGCGACGCGTGACGCAGGTACCCTGGGCCGCGTGTACGTCAGGCCCACGCTCCCGGAGCAGGTGTTCACCGACCCCGAGGGCATCCCGATCCCGTACGGCGCCCGCTGGGGCGCCGGCGGCGCTCCGGAGCGCACCTACTCCCTGACCCGCCACCCCGAGCGCTTCGCGCCGCTCGTGGACATCGCGGACGCCCTGGTCGCCCACCTCGAGGCGACCTACGACGTCGACGTCCACACCACCGAGGGGCTCCCCGACGACGCCCCCGACGGGCTGCGCCGCTACGAGCACGGCCAGGTGCGGGTCGCCCGCACCATCACGCTGATGCCGCGCCACCGCATGTCCGCGCCGCTGGTGATCGCCGAGACCACGTTCCCGTCCGTCGTGATCGCGATGGGCGCGGTGGGCCTCGAGAGCTCGCCGCCGTGCGGCTGCGACGCGTGCGACGAGTCCCTCGAGTTCTGCGCCGACGAGCTCGAGAACCTGGTGTTCTCCGTGGTCCACGGCCGCTACCAGGAGCGCTACTCGTGGTCCGAGGGCATTCAGACGTCGCTGGCCGGCGAGTGGGGCGCGCGCTCCAGCACCACGCCGCGCAGCGCGGCCGCGAAGGAGGACCTCGAGGCGGTCCGCCAGAGCCAGCGCGAGCGCCACGGCGCGCGATGGATGCCGTGGCCGCCCAAGCGGGACGATGCGGCGGTCGCCGCGGACGACGCGCCCGCCGCGGCGTCGCGCTACGGGCGCCTGCTCACCCGTGCCGAGCGGGAGGCCGCGATCGAGCACGCGATCGAGCGGATCAAGCAGCGGCTGCGGTCCGCCTGACCCTCCGGCGGGCTACGCGTACTGGCGCGAGCGCTGGTGCTCGTCGAGCTCGGCGAGCCAGTTGGACGCGCGCTCCTCGAACAGGTCGGCGGCGTCCGCGTCGTACTCGGTCGACGAGCTGTCCATGAACAGGTGGCCCTTGCCCGGGTAGCGGTACAGGCGCGCGTGGGGCGCGTGATAGAGCAGCGCGTCGATCTCGTTGCGCTGGATCCACTCGTCGGGGTCGGCGACGTGGACCTGCAGCGCGACCTCGTGGCGCCACACCCCGCCGAGGGCCTCGGGCGGCAGCGCGCCGCCCACCAGCAGGCACGCGCGGAAGCGGCGCCGGTCCTGCGCGAGCAGCTGGGCCTGCATCGTGCCCAGCGAGTAGCCGATCACGACGTCGGCGCCGCGGTGACGGCGGGCCGCGCTGTGGGCCGCCTCGCCGAGCGCGTCGTGCCCGATGGTCTGGGCGTAGCGGACGCCCTCGTCGACGTCGTCGAACGTGTTGCCGGCGTAGCAGTCCGGGCAGTGGACCGTGTGCCCGCTGGCGCGGAGCCTCTCCGCGAACGCGAGCAGCCCGTCCGTGAGCCCCAGCGTGTGGTGGAACATCAGGATCTCGGCCATACCCCAGTCTTACGCTCGCGGCGTCCGCGCGCCACAGATACGGGCGCGCCGTCGCGTCCGGGCCGCGTGAGGTGGTTGGCTGGGAGGGCGCCGGGAGGCGCCGACACCAGGGAGGTCGCGCATGGACGAGGTGCTGCTGGTCGCGGTGGTCGCCGTGGTCGCGATCGTGGCCGTCAACGCGCTCGCCTCGCGCGTGAAGGTCGCGCCGCCGCTGCTGCTGGTGCTCGTGGGCGTCGGCGTCAGCCTCGTCCCCGGCTTCCCGTCGGTCGAGATCGAGCCCGAGGTGATCCTGCTCGGCATCATCCCGCCGCTGCTGTACTCGGCCGCCGTGTCGCTGCCCGCCACCGAGTTCCGCCGCGACCTCCGGTCCATCTCGAGCCTGTCCGTGGTGCTGGTGATCCTGTCCGCGCTGCTCATGGGCCTGTTCTTCGTGCAGGTGATCCCGGGCATCGGGTTCGCGATCGGCGCGGCGCTCGGCGCGGTGGTGAGCCCCACCGACGCGGTGGCCGTCCAGGTGATCAAGAAGATGGGCGTGTCCCCGCGCGTGGTCACGGTGCTCGAGGGCGAGTCGATGCTCAACGACGCGACCGCGCTGGTGCTCACCCGCACCGCGGTGGCCGCGTCCATGGCGTCGATGTCGCTGGTCGAGGCCGCCTGGGACTTCACCAGCGCCGTCGGCATCGCGGTGGTGATCGGGTTCGTCATGGGCGAGCTCAACGTGCGGCTGCGGCGCGCGGTGCCGGGCGCCGCATCGTCCACGGCCATCTCCTTCGTGGCGCCCTTCGCGGCCGCCGTGCCGGCCGAGCTGCTGGGTGCGTCCGGCCTGGTCGCGGCCGTGGTTGCGGGCCTGGTGGCGGGCTTCCGGGCGCCGCTGTTCCTGCGCCCCGCGGACCGCATCTCGGAGAGGGCCAACTGGCACACCGCCGAGCTGCTGCTCGAGGGCGCGGTGTTCCTCATCCTGGGCCTCGAGCTGCTCACGCTGATCGAGGACGTCACCGAGACGCATGGCTCCGTGTGGCTCGCGGTCGGGCTGGGCCTGGCCGCGCTCGCGCTGGTGCTGGTGATCCGCACGGCGTACATCGCGCCGCTGGTGCTGGCCGCCGGGCGGCGCGCGGCGCGGGCCAGACGGCGGCTCGCGCCGCCCGAGGGGGAGGCGAGCCTGCGCCACGAGCAGCGCTCCGCGGACGTCGCGTACCTGCAGAACCGGCCGATCGGCTGGCGCGAGGGGACCGTGCTCGTGTGGGCGGGACTGCGCGGCGCGATCACGCTCGCGGCGGCCCAGACCCTGCCGGCCGACACCCCGATGCGGTCGACGCTCGTGCTCATCGCGTTCGTGGTCGCGGCCGCGTCGCTGCTCATCCAGGGCTTCACCCTGCCGTACCTCACGCGCGCGCTCGGGATCGCGGGGGAGAGCCCGCACGACGAGTGGGAGAAGGCCGAGCTGCGCGCGCTCGTCGCGGGCGTGGCCGACACCATGCTGGCCGACCCCGAGCTGCGCCGCGCCGACGGCGGCGCCTACGAGCCCGGCGTGATCGAGGCGGTGCGCCGCGCGATGGTGCATGCGCGCGACGAGGAGGCCGAGGAGCTCGATCTGGGCGCCCAGTTCGTCGAGCTGCGCCTCGCGGTGCTCGAGGCCCAGCGGGCCCGGCTGCTCGAGGCGCGCGCGGTCGGCACGTACGGCGGGCACGCGCTCGCCGACGTCATGCGCATCCTCGACGCGGAGCAGATCTCGACCCACCTGCGCGCCGAGGACCCCGACGCGGACTGACCTACAGGTCGACCACCGCGACCTCGGTCGACGTCGGCTGGTCCGAGCCGCCCATCGGCTCCTCGGTGACGGCGATCGCCACCGCGCCCTCCATCTCCATGTCCATGAGGGCCATGAAGGTGCCGTCGTCGTCGGGCATGAACGTCGGGCCGGCGTGCTTGGAGCCGTCCTCCATCACCACCCACAGCTGGTACTCCATGCCGTCCTTGGGGGTGGGGCAGTCGTCGCCCATCGCGGCGACGGAGTGCATCTTCTCGCTCATCACCAGGTGCGCGGCGCCCAGCGCGAGGTCCAGCGAGTGCGCGTCCGGCGCGCTCGCGACCATCATCACGTCCTTCTCGAGCGCCAGGTCCGCCTCGCGGTCCGCGAGGATCGAGCCGCCCGCGATGCCCACCGAGACCAGCGCGATCGCGGAGGCGGCGGCCACGGCGAGGCGCGGCCACACGCGGCGGCGCGGCGCACGGGCGTCCCGCTCCCGCTCGCGGGAGGCGGGCGCCTGGGCGACCAGCGCATCGTCCCCGCCGACGGGCGGCAGCTGCGCGGTGCGGCCCACCTGCTCCATCACGGACGCGCGCAGCGAGGCGGGCGGGGTGGCGGCCTCGGCGGCGCCGAGCGTCGCGGCGGTCTCCAGCAGCGAGCCGAGCTCGAGCGCGCACTCCTCGCACGCGGGGAGGTGCTCCTCGAAGGCGGCGCGCTCCTCGGGCGTGACGGCGTCGACCGCGTACGCGCCCAGCAGCCCGTGCACGTTCTCGGTCATGTCGTCACCTCCCATCCGTCGCGCAGCCTGATCAGCGCGTCCCTGATGCGGGCCTTCGCCGTCCCCAGCGGGATACCTAGCGAGTCCGCTAACTGCCTGTTCGTGTAGCCCTTGTAGTAGGTGAGCTCGAGCGCCTCGCGCTGCAGCGCGGTGAGCTGCTCGAGGCCCTGACGCACGCGGGCGGCCTGCCACTCGGCGTGCATCTGGTCGATCACGGCGTCCTGGTCGTCGAGGTCCGGCGCGTGGCGCGGGCCGTGGACCATGAGCCGGTCGGCGTGCGCCTGCTCGGAGCGGACGCGGTCGACGGCCCGGCGGTGCGCGATCGTGAGCACCCACGCGCGGGCGGACCCGCGGCCGGGGCGGTACCGGGCCGCCTGCCGCCACACCTCGACCAGCGCCTCCTGCGCCACGTCCTCGGCGATCTGCGGGTCGCGGACGATGCGGAGGGCGAGACCGTGGACCGAGCCGGCGAGGCGGTCGTACAGCCGCTCGAACGCCTCGGCGTCGCCGCGGCCGGACTGCACCAGGAGGTCGGCCAGCTCGTCCGCTCCGGTGGCGGGGGCGCCGGGGGTCGCGGCGGTCGCGGGCACCGCCCGCAGCCTCCGTTCGCGCCCCGCGCTCATGCCGCCCTCCGCATCGTCCCTCGAGGGCTCAGCCCTCGTCCTCCTCCATCATCTCGTCGTCCTCCTCCATCGAGTCGTCGTCGTGACCCTCCTCCATCGAGTCGTCGTCCATGGAGTCATCATCTTCCATGGACTCGTCGTCCTCCATCATGGCGTCCTCGGACTCCATGGTGTCGGGCTCCATGGTCTCCTCCATCATCGTGTCGTCGGACTCCTCCGCGGCGGGCTCGGTGTCCCCGCAGGCGGCGAGCGTCGTGCCGGCGAGCAGGATCAGCCCGGGCACCGCCAGGGTGCGCATTCGGTACATGGTTCCTCCCAAGGGCCGGGTGGTCGGGGATCGGTGGCCCGGCATCAGGTGTTCGGGGCCGGGCGCGGTCCGGATGGGTGCGCCGCACGCAACAACATCGACGTCCAGTGCACGGAAGGGGGCAGCCGCGTGCACTGGACGTCGATGTTGAGGGGGCCGCGCGTCACCCGAAGGTGAACGCGTACGCCTGGACGCCCTCGGAGAACTCGAGGTGCAGCGTGTCGGAGTGCGGCTCGCCCTCCCACAGGTCGTAGAGGTCGGACACGCCGTCCACCTCGACGGTCTCCGAGTAGCCGGAGCGGTTCTCGAGCGTCACCTCGACGGTGCCCTCGCCCGCCAGCACCAGGTGCACGGAGCCCGCGTAGAAGGTCAGGTCGAGCGTCGCATCGTCCCCCGCCTCGATGTACTCCTCGGTGACGGTCCATGTCCCGCCGAGCGCGACCATGCCGGGCTCGGGGGTGAATCCGTCGCCGAAGTCGTGCGCCTCGTCGCGCGGGACGTCCTCGTTGGCGTTCGCCGAGCTGCCGCGGCCCCAGCCGAGGTACGTCTCGCGGGTACGGTCGGCGGTGTGCGCGTCGGGGTTCTCCTCGACCATGGTGGGCGCGGTGTCGAGCAGCTGCTGGATGAGCAGCTCCGTCTCCTCGTACTTGCCCTCGCCGTAGTGGACCTGGCGGACCGTGCCGGTCTGGTCGATGAGGTAGTGCGCGGGCCAGAAGCGCTGGTCCCACTCGCGCCACGTGCGGAACTCGTTGTCGATCGCGATCGGGTACTGGATGCCGTAGCGCTCGGCGGCGTCCTCGACGTTCGACACCACCTTCTCGAACGCGAACTCGGGGGAGTGGACGCCGATGATGGTGAGGCCGTCGTCGCGGTACTTGTCGTCCCACGCGGTCAGGTAGGGGAACGTGCGCTGGCAGTTGATGCAGCTGTACGTCCAGAAGTCGATGAGGACCACCTCGCCCTCGAGCCCCTCGAGCGTGAGCTCCTCGCCGCCGGTGTTGAGCCACTCCTCGATGCCGACCAGGTCGCGCGCGGGCCCGCAGTTCTGCAGGATGTCCGCGTTCTCCTCGCACGCGTCGAAGCCGATCGCGTCGCCCGTCACCGTGACGTCGACGTCCTCGCGGCCGGCGAGCACGTCGAGCTCGTCGCGCACGGAGTCGTTGTCCTCGATCGAGGTCTGGATGCCGGCCAGCCAGCCCGGGACGATGCGCTGCAGCGGCTCGGCGACGTTGGTCGCGATGACCAGCGCGGTCGCGAGCAGCACGCCGCCCGAGATCGCGCGGATCAGCTGGAGGCGCTCGCGGACCGCCTTGATGCGCGCGAAGATCGCCTGACCGGCAAGTCCGAACACCAGCAGCGGGATCGCGATGCCCGCGGAGAACGCGAGCGTCAGCGCGACGAGCCCCCAGCTGACGCCGTTGGTGGCGGCCAGCACCGTGATCGACGCGAGGATCGGTCCTGCGCAGGGCACGAACACCAGTCCCAGCCCGAGGCCCATGACATACCCGTTGCCGTTGCGGTCCTGCTGGATCGGCCGGATCCGCTCGAAGGGCCGCTGCAGCAGCTCGCCCACCTGCGGGATCATCAGGCCGATGCCGACCACCGCGAGCACGATGATGCCGGTCCAGCGCAGCAGGTCGTCGGGCAGGCCCAGGCTCGACAGCAGGATGCCGCCGAGCAGGGTGAAGACCGCGAAGCTGGTGACCAGGCCGGCCACGACCACCAGCGGGCGGCGGCGGTTGCTCGCCCCGTCCTGGATCGAGCTGGTGAGGATCGCGGGGAGCACGGGCAGCACGCAGGGGCTGATCGCGGTGATGATGCCGGAGATCAGTCCGACGAGGGTGAGGGTCAGCATGCCCCTGGTTCGGAGCGACGATGCGCGGGGATGGGGAGCGCCTCTCCGTCGCCGCGAGTTTCGGGCGCCTAACCTGGGGGTATGACGGTCGCGTTCGTGCTGGGTGGCGGCGGGGTGCGGGGTGCCACCGAGGTGGGCATGCTGCGCGCACTGCTCGACTCGGGCATCCAGCCGGAGCTGGTGGTGGGCACCTCGATCGGCGCGATCAACGGCGCCGCCGTGGCGCAGGACCCGACGCCCGCGGTGGTGGACCGGCTCGAGCACGCGTGGGCGTCGGGCACCGCGGCGTCGATCTACGGCGAGGCCTGGTACCGGCAGGTGTCGCGGCTCGCGAAGTCCCGCACCCACCTCAACGATCCGGGTGCGCTGCGCGCGATGATCGCCGACGTGGTCGGCGAGTACACGCTGTTCGAGGACCTGCCCGTGCCGCTCGCGGTGTGCGCGGCCTCGATCGAGCGGGCGTCCGAGCACTGGTTCGACACGGGCCCCCTGGTCGAGGCGGTGCTCGCGTCCGCATCGGTGCCGGCCGCGCTGCCGCCGACGCCGATCGCGGGCGAGCACTTCATCGACGGCGGGATCGTCAACTCGATCCCACTCGGGGAGGCGGTCGCGCGCGGCGCCACCACCATCTACGTGCTGCAGGTCGGGCGCATCGAGGAGCCGCTCGAGGCGCCCGCGAAGCCGTCGGACGTCGCTCGCGTCGCGTTCGAGATCTCCCGGCGGCACCGCTTCCAGCGCGAGCGTGCCGCGGTGCCCGCCCACGTCGACCTCCATGTGCTGCCCTACGGCGGCGCGCAGCCGGGCGACGACCGCATCGGCGCCTACCGCCGGCTCGACCGCACGCACGCGCGCATCGAGTCGGCCCGCGCCGCCACCCAGGCGTACCTCGACGGCCTCGGGGCGGGCGCGTGAGCGCGGCGTGGTGGCGGCTGCCGCCGGTGTGGGTGCGGCGTGTCATCATCGCGCCGGCGATCGTGCTCGCAGCGTTCGTGTGGGTGCCGCTCACGATCTGGCTGGCGGTGCTGGTCGCCGCGGCCGTGAGCCTCGCGCTGCCGGGGCGGCTGCGGCTCACGCGCATCGTGTGGCTGGCGGGGCTGTACCTGCTGTGGGACGCCGCCGCGCTGGTGGCACTGTTCGGCCTGTGGGTGTGGCACGGCTTCGGGTTCCGGATCCGCTCCGAGGCATCGCAGCGTCACCACTACGCGCTCGCGCGGTTCATGCTCAAGGTGCTGTTCTCGCAGGGGCGGTGGACGCTGCGCCTCGACATCGACCATGAGGACGTCGACCTGGACGAGATCGCGCCGGGCCAGCCGCTGATCCTCGTGTGCCGCCACGCCGGGCCGGGGGACTCTTTCATCATCGTGGACGCGCTGCTCAACCGCTTCCACCGGGAGCCGGTGATCGTGCTCAAGGACACGCTGCAGTGGGACCCCGCGATCGACGTGCTGCTGCACCGGATCCCGTCGAAGTTCATCACCCCGCGGCGGCACCGCGCGGTGGGTGCGCCGAACGGCACGGCGGCGATCGCGGAGCTCGCGCGGGAGATGAGCGACGACGGCGCGCTGCTGATCTTCCCCGAAGGTGCCAACGTGACGCCGGCGCGGCGCAAGCGCCGGATCGCGGCGCTGCGGGACCGCGGCGCGGACGACCTCGCCGAGCTGGCCGAGGGCATGCCGCACGTGATGCCGCCGCACCCCGGCGGGGTGCTGGCAGCGATGGATGCCCGGCCGGACGCCGTCGTCGTCGTCGTGGCGCACACCGGGCTCGAGCGGCTGTCGAGCGTGTCGGACGTGTGGCGCGAGCTGCCCGTCGACAAGCGCATCGTCCTCAAGGGCTGGACCATGGACCCCGACGACATCCCCGACGGCCGCGTCGAGCGCGAGGCGTGGCTGTACGAGTGCTGGGAGCGGGTGGACGCGTGGATCGACGCGCAGGAGCCGCAGGTGTCGGCGGCCGCGGACCACAGGTAGCCTGGCCCGATGCATTCCACGTCGCAGGGTCGGCTGCTCGGGCTCATGCTCGTGACCCTGCAGGGAGTCATCTTCTTCGCCGTCGGCATGTCGGCGTTCCTCGACGGGCCGGAGATCGGCGGGTCGTGGTGGGCCGGGTCGACCGTGGTGCTGCTGGGGCTGCTGGGCATGTTCTGGTCCGCGAAGGACCTGGGGCGGGCGCTGACGCCGATGCCGACGCCGAACGGCGCGGGCCTCGCGGCCGGGGGGATCTACGGCTACGTCAGGCATCCCATGTACTCGGGCGTGATCGCGGTCGCGCTGGGGCTCGCGGTCGGGTCGGGGCATGCGTGGACGTACGCGTTCACGGTGCTGCTCGCGCTGTTCTTCGAGGCGAAGACGCGCGTCGAGGAGGGCTTCCTCGAGCGCGCCTATCCGGGCTACGCGGAGTACGCGGCGAAGACCGGCAAGTTCCTGCCGGGGCTCGGCCGGCGCCGCCCGTCCGGCGCGTGAGGTTCTCCCCAGTCTGAGATCGGGTCTTCTGCCAGGGGCGATCGCCCGCTACGGTCGGATTCATGCGGAATGTCCGAAGCGGGCATGTGGGGGGTGCCGCAGCGGCGGCGCTCGCGGTGGCGTGCGCGCTGGGGGCCTGCACCGCCGAGGCGGAGCCGATCGTCACGACGACTCCGTCCGCCGCCTCGTCGCCCGGGGTTTCTTCGTCGCCCTCGCCGACCCCGTCGCCGGTGGTGTCCGAGGTGGCGGCGCCGCTCACCGACGAGCAGCTGCTCGACCTCATGCCGCCGGGCGCCGCGCGGGCCGATCTCTATGGCGCGATGGTCACGGCGCAGTTCTTCCTCGAGCAGTACGCGCCGATGTTCCACACCGGCGACACCCGGGTCTGGGAGGCGCTGTCGGGCGACGACTGCGGCTACTGCGCCGACGCGCTGGAGAACGCGATCCGCGTTCGGGATGAGGGCTGGACGGCGCGCGGCGGTGAGATCGTGGTCGACGAGGACGTGTTGAGCCGCGACGGGGCGATGACGGGCGAGGGGGAGGCGACGGTCATTCTGAGTGCCGTCGTGACTAGTTCCTTCGTTGAGAATGCGAAGGGCGTGGAAACCCAGACCGGCAGAGAACGCGAAGTCACGTATGCGCAGATGCTTCACTTCGCTAGTGGCCGTTGGGAAGTGGCCAAGGTCGCAAGTGAGTCATCGTGAGTTCCGGTGTGTTGCTCGGCATTCTGCTCCTATCTGTTGGCGTCGCGCCGCCGGACAATGACGGAGAAGCGTCCGTCGACGACGAGTCTTTCGGCGTCGAGCGTGCGCTCGAACTGATCGGCAACGGCGAACCGGGCACCGCCCAGACCGTCGCCGTCGTCCGCGAGTACCTCCGCGATCACCTCTGCTACGACCCCGTGCTCCTCGCGCTCCCGGCCCGCTTCTGCGACCTCGAGACCGCGCCGCCTGATGTGCTCTGTGACGACGGCTCCACCGCGCTGCCCCCGCTGTGGGTTCGCGAGCAGGAGGCCGACGGCACGTGGGGCCCGTGGGTCATCGACGGCTGGTACGTCTGCGCCGACGATCCCGGCGACCTCCTCGCAGCCATCGAGCGCGAGTGGACCGAGCTCCGCCCGCTCCCGACCGCCGTCACCCTGCAGCCGGACACCGGCCGCGTGTA
>Ga0207735_100386_pt1 | contig 10409 bp, 7 predicted proteins | sample TtaePargueraPR_9_FD_187280 | JGI IMG/M metagenome (GOLD analysis project Ga0207735, IMG submission 187280) | Aerobic enrichment media microbial communities from Bioluminiscent Bay, La Parguera, Puerto Rico - Tt and E2 (1) (SPAdes) | ecosystem: Environmental > Aquatic > Marine > Unclassified ... | reverse complement strand
CTCCGCGAGCAGCGGGTGCAGGTCCCAGGACCGCGCGAGCTCCGCGACCGCGTCGGCGTCCGGGCTCGGGTACACGATCACCCCGTAGGACCCCTCCTGGGCCTGAGCGCCCGCGAGGATGTCGGCTGGCGCCGCGTCACCGTCGAGGAGGACCGCCTCGCCCGCCGTCACGAGCGCGCCGACGGCGGGCGCCGCGGGCGGGGTCGCGGCGTCGCGCCGCGACCCTCCCCGGCGCAGCCTCCGTCGGGTGCGGGTCTCCGTGCTCATGTGCTCTCCCTTCGTCTGGGGAGAACAGCGCGTCGGAGCCGCGTGGCATTCCGACGCGCTACTCGGCGGCCGGCAGCTCCCGCACGATCTCGCCGTCCTGGTTGGCGGCGCTGGCGAGGTGGCTCGAGTCGGTGGTCGCGACGATGAAGGTCTCGCCCGCGACGATCGCGGTGACGTCCGAGGCCGCCTCGACGTTCGCGAGGTCGTCCGTGGCGGCCGCGGCGTCCGCGTAGACCCACAGGGTGGTCTCGACCGTGCCGTCGGCGTCCGCGTCGCAGGTGTACTCCCACGCGGCCGCCGCGTCGTCGTCGGCCGCGCCGCCGTCCCACGTGCCGCCGAAGGCCTCGCAGCCGGTCGCGGTCTCGATCTGGGAGACGATGTCGGTGGCGCTGGCGGCGGACCCGGTCGCGGCGTCGGAGCCGCCTTCCGAGCCGGCGCTGCAGGCTGTCAGCATGAGGCCTGCGGTGGCGGCGAGCGCCGCCGCCGTGACGCCGTGGGTGATGCGCATGGGTGTTCCTTCGGTCGGGGGACGCGTGCGGGGTCGTGGAATCGTATGCCTGGCCGTCCGGGACCTTTCGCCGCGGAGGGCCCGGTCCGGCTAGGCGGACGGGCCGGCGATGAGCGTCAGCGTCGCCGACTCGGTCGCGCCCGCGCCGTCGGTCCAGGTGAGGGTGATCGAGTCGCCCGGCTCGTGTGCCTGGACGATCGCGGAGAGGTCGTCCCCGTCGGCCACCGCCGTGCCGTCGACGGCGGTGATGGTGTCCCCCGCCTCGAGCCCGGCCTCGGCGGCCGGGGTGCCGTCGTAGACGTACGCGATCTGGGCGCCGTCGTCGTCTGCGGCACCGGCGCTCGCGCCGGGGCGGACGGCGGCGTCGGAGCTCTCGAGCGCGATGCCGAGGAACGCGGGGTAGCCGATGACGGCGCCGTCGGACTCGTCGCCTGCCTGGATCTGCGCGGCGATCGCGAGCGCGTCCTCGATGGGGATCGCGAACGCGACGATGGTCGCGGTGCCGGTGGACGCGGCGGTGGTCATGCCGATCACCTCGCCCTCCTCATCGAGCAGCGCGCCGCCCGAGTCGCCCGAGACCACGTCCGCCGCGAACTCGATCATCCCGTCGAGCGTCGAGGAGGTCGTGGTGAAGGACGCGGAGGTGGTGACGGAGGACTCGAGCGCGGTCACGGAGCCGTCGGCCGCCATCAGCACGCCGCCGCCCTCGGCGTTGCCCACAGCGGTGACGTCGTCGCCCGCGGTCACGCCGTCGTCGTCGATCGCGATCGTGGTCAGCCCGGTCGCGTCGTCGAGCTGGAGGAGCGCGACGTCGTCCTCCTCGTCGACGCCGACCACCGTCGCCGTGTAGGTCTCGCCGGTCGTGCCGACGGTGACGGTGATCTCGGTCGAGTCCTCGATCACGTGGTGGTTGGTGAGGACCAGCCCGTCGGACGTGAGCACCATGCCGGTGCCCGCGGCCTCGCTGCTCGCGTACCCGAGCACGGTGTCGATCAGCACGATTCCCGCGGACTCGTCGTCGTCGGCCGCGGCCGCCTCCTCCTGCGTGGAGGCGGCGGCGCCGGACGATGCGTCGTCTCCGGCGGTGCCGGCGCCCGGCTGCGCGCCACCGCCCGCCGGCATCGCGCCGGGCTGGCGGTCGGCGGGGCCCGGAGCGGCGTACGCGTCGTCGAGCAGCGTCGGCGCGTCGGCGTCGACGTCCGACTCGACGGTGGCCGACTCGGCCGCGGTCGCGACCTCGGGGCTCGCGTCCGTCACCGCGACGCCCGCGACGATGCCGCCCAGGGCGAGGGCGGAGGCAGCCGTGACGATGCCCGCGCGGCCGAGGCGGGAACGTCGCCGGGGGCGGGCCTCGAGGAAGGGCTCGGGTGCCGCCGGGCTGCTGGTCTGCGTGTCGTCGCTCATCGTCTTCTCCTCGCGTGCTGTTCTCCTGGGAACAGTCGACTACGCCGTCACCAGAGGACGCCCAGAGACGCCTGGGAGATCGCGCAGAGTGCGTCCTAGGATGGGGCGCACCAGGTCACGAGCAGGAGGAGCCCCGCCATGCCCCACCGCAGCACCGACCGCGGGGCCGCACGGCGGGTCTTCGAGCCCTCGGTGCTCGGCATCGCGGTGACGGCCTTCGTGCTGTGGACCATCGGTGTCACGAGCGGCTGGGCAGATCGCACCGTGGACACGTGGCTGCCGGTCGCCGACGTCGATCCGCGCTCGCCCGCGGGGCAGATCGCCGAGGCATTCGCGCTCGTCACCGACCCTTTCTTCATCATGGCCGTGACCGCGGGCCTCGCGGTCCAGGCGTACCGGCGCCGGCACCGGCACCTCGCCGGGGCGCTCGCGGTGGGCGCGGCGGGCATGCCGCTGCTCGTCGCGGTGGGCGCGGCGATCGGCCGACCGCGGCCCGAGACACCGTTCGCCGACTCGATCGCGGCCGCCGGCCCGTCCTACCCGTCGGGCCATGTCGCCGCCATGACGATCCTGATCTGGGTCGGCGTCACCGTCGCGAACTCGCAGCGCCGCTCGCGCGCCGCGCGCATCCGGTGGCGGCTGCTGGGCGCGGTGCTCGTCACGCTGACCGCCGTCACCCAGTGGATGATGTCGACCGCGCGCCTGTCCGACATGGTCGGCGGCGCGCTGTACGGCGCGCTGATCGCGAGCGCCGCGCTGTGGATCAGCGGCATCGAGGCGATCTCCCACTCCTGGGCCACCCGCGCAGGGTCGGGCGCGCCGTCGCGGCGCGCGGCCGTCGTCTACAACCCGACCAAGTTCGAGGACCTCGAGACGTTCCGGCGCCGGGTCACGTTCTCCATGCGGGGCGCGGGGTGGGCGGAGCCGCTGTGGCTCGAGACCCGCGCCGACGATCCGGGCCGGGAGATGGCGCGCGACGCGCTCGCCAAGGAGGTCGACCGCGTGGTGGTCGCGGGCGGCGACGGCACGGTGCGGGCGGTGTGCGCCGAGCTCGCCGGCAGCCACACCCCCGTCGCGGTGATCCCTGCGGGCACGGGCAACCTGCTGTGCCGCAACCTCGGGATCCCGCTCGACGAGGACGAGGCCCTCGAGCTCGCGCTCGCCGGGACGCCGCGACGGATCGACGTGGTGCGGTGGACGGTCGGCGGCACCGAGGACGCGTTCGTGGTGATGGCCGGCGTCGGCCTCGATGCCCAGATCATGCGCGACACCAACCCCCATCTCAAGCGCATGGTCAAGGGCGGCGCGTACGTGGTCGCGGGGATCCAGCAGATCGGCAGCGCGCCGTTCCACGCGCGCGTCACCGTCGACGGCCGGGTGGTGCACGACGGGGACACGCTGATGACGCTCGTCGGCAACGTGGGCAAGCTGCAGGGCGGGATCGCGCTGCTGCCGGCCGCGAGCGCCGGCGACGGGCACGTGCACGTCCTCGTCGCCGCCGCCGAGGGGCTGACCGCGGTGAAGCGCGTCGCGAACGTGCTGCGCCGCGGCGAGTCCCTGCCGTTCATCAAGCGCGGGTGGGGCACCCGCGTCGAGGTCGAGCTCGACCGCGAGGTCCCGTTCCAGCTCGACGGGGACACCGAGGGCACCACCGCATCGTTCACCGCCGAGGCCATGCCGGGTGCGCTGCGCGTGGTCTCGCCGCCGCGCGACGGCGGCCCGCGTCAGCCGAACGGCGCGAAGCCCTCGCCGAGCACGCGGTAGGCCGCGCCCGCCAGCACGAGGACGGCGACCGCGAGGTCCCCGGCGAGCACGGCGGTACCGAGGCGCCCGCCGCGGCGCGCGGCGAGGGCGACTCCCACGCCGAGCGCGGTGAACACGAGCGCCAGCACGGCGTTCCGTGCGACGGCGTCGCCGAACACCGCCGCGCCGGCCGCGATGAAGGCGCCGACGGCCACCCACGCCGCAACGGCGGCACCGGCCAGGCCGCGGCCGCGCACGCGCGGGCCCGCCTCGCCGTGCGCGGATGTCATCTCAGGCAAGGTCGTCGGCCTCGAGCGCGTCGACCAGCAGCCCGACCAACGCGTCCAGCTGGACGTCGGTCGACGTCTCCTCGTCGTCGACGGCGACGCCGTCGAGCGCACGCGCGGCCAGCCCGGACTTGCTGTCGATGAGCTCGGCGATCTTCGCGTCGACGGTCTGCGCGGCGATGATGCGCCACGCGGTGACGGGCTCGGACTGGCCGATGCGGTGGATGCGGTCGATCGCCTGGGTCTGCTCGGCGTCGGTCCACGACAGCTCGGCGAGCACCAGGTTCGAGGCGACCTGGAGGTTCACGCCCACGCCGGCGGCCATCAGCGAGCACACGATGACGTGCACGTCGGGGTCCTCGGTGAACGCGGCGATGTTCTCGTCGCGGGCCTTGCGGGTCTGGTCGCCGCGCAGCGACGCGTAGCGGATGCCGCGCTCGGCGAAGAGCTCCTCCGCCTGGTCCATGACGTCCACGTGCTTGGCGAAGAACACCACCTTGCCGGCGTTGCGCACCAGCTGCGCGGCGTAGTCGGCGGCGAGCGCCGCCTTCGCCTGGCCGATCCGGCGCACCATGGTGAACACGTTCTCGCCGGTCTTCTTCGAGCTCGCGTCCTTGAGCTCGGCGGCGGCGATGCGGCGCGCGAGCTCGAGGTCGATCCCGGCGTCGGGATCGTGGTCCTCGCGCCCCGCGACGACGCGCCGGTACTGGTCGACCATGCGGCTCGCGAGCGCGGCCTCGGCGGCGCGGATGGACCGCCCGACCGGGCCGTCGAGCTCGACCGGGAGGTCGGCCACCCGCCGCGCGGGGATGTCCGCCGCGACGTCCGCCTTGCGGCGGCGGACGATGCCCATGTCGACCACCGCGGCGCGCGCGGCCTCGTAGAACCCGCGGTCGGTGGGGATGAGGCCGGTCTCCTCGAGGGAGTTCATCAGCGCGCCGAGCGGCCGCTCGTCGTCGATCCAGCCCAGGAACTCCCAGATGGCCCGGAAGTCCTCGATGTCGTTGATCAGCGGGGTGCCCGTGAGCGCCATCAGCAGCGGCTTGGCGGTGCGCTGGCGGATCCGCTCGGACAGGCCCAGCACGTGCTGCGAGCGCTGCGAGCTCTTGTTCTTGATGAAGTGCGCCTCGTCGACCACCATGCCGCGGAAGCCGAGGTCGCCGAACCAGCCGACGTGGCGGTCGAGGACCGCGTAGTTGACGATGACGACGTCCGCGAACGCGTCGACCCCGTCGCCGTCGCCGTGGACCACGGTCGCGCGCCGGTGCGGCGTCCACAGCTCGACCTCGTGCGCCCAGTTGGTCTTGACCACGTTCGGGGCGACCACCAGCAGCGGGTACGCGTTGGCGGCCTCCGCCGCGAGCAGCGCCTGCGCCGTCTTGCCGAGACCGGGCTCGTCGGCCAGCAGGAACGTGCGGTGACCGCGCGCGGCCGCCGCGACCAGCTGCGCCTGGTGCGGCATCAGCTCGCGGCCGAGCGGAACGCGCACCCCGCCGGCGGACGATGCGCCGGGCTCCGGCAGCTCCATGCACGCGGTCGCGCCGGGCGCGTCCCGCTCGAACGAGCGGAACAGCGGCTCGAGCAGCTCCCAGCCCGCGAGCCTGCGGGGCTGCGCGGCGCGCCGCTCCTCGGCGGCGCCGAAGTCCGGCGCGAGGAACGGGTTGGCCATCTGGAACGCCTTCGCCGACTGCGGCACCACGCGCTTCTCGGCGCCGGGCGCGGGCTCGGCGGGTGCCGTCGGCTCGGGCTCCTCGGGGGCCTCGCGGCCTGCGGACCGCAGCACGGTCGCCTTGTAGGACCGGGCCGCGTCGGACACGCGCGCGTCCTCGGCGAGCAGCGCGAGCAGCGTGGTGTCGCGGGCGGCGATCTTGGCAAGCATCGTCGCGACGCCGTCGAGCCGCCGCAGCTCCTCGTCGCGCTTCGAGGCGGACAGGGCCCCGTCCGCCATCACGCGGGCGCGCTCCTCGCGCACGAGCAGCGCAACCACCTGGTACTTGGTGCGCGTCGCCCCGCGCGTCGGGGCGCTCTTCACCGCGCGGTCGACCTCGCGCGCGATGCCGGCGAGGATCGGGATCAGTCCCTTCTCCGCCTGGCGCTGGGTGCCGCGCCGCTGCGTGCCTCCGCCGGTGCGCGCGCGACCGGTGCGTCGCCGCCCTGTTCCTGACACGTCGTCTCCTTCTCGTCCACGCTCCGCGACGCCAGCCGTCGGCGTCGCGGGCGATCGCCCTGCGTGCGGATGAGCTGGCCGATACGCCGGGTTCTGTCTCTCGCGCGCGTCGCCGCACGCGAGGGGCGACCATCCATCTAGGCCCTGGATTGCTCCAGGGCTCGAGCGACCTACCCGGATGCTCGGGCGGGCAGCCCTCGAACGCATCCTGTCTGGCCTTGCTCCGGGTGGGGTTTACCGTGCCGCTTCCGTCGCCGGTCGCGCGGTGAGCTCTTACCTCACCCTTTCACCCTTACCCCGCTTCCGAGGAAGCGAGGCGGTCTCCTCTCTGTGGCACTGTCCCGCGGGTCACCCCGGGTGGCCGTTAGCCATCACCCTGCCCTGCGGAGCCCGGACGTTCCTCGGGGTCCCGAAGGACCACGCGGCCGCCTGGCCAGCTCATCCGCGCTCCCAGGATACCGGGGACGATGCGCGATCCGCACCGCGCCTCGCCCTAGAGGGCGTTCTGCGCCACCGCCGGCGGGCCGGGCGCGACCGGCACGACGGCGTCGCCCACCTCGATCTCGAGCGGCTCGCCCTCGACCAGGGTGAACTCGGTGCTCGACGCGCCGACCTCCACCCGCAGCAGCCGGCCCCGGTAGCGGATCACGAACGAGTAGCCGTCCCAGCCGGCGGGGCAGAACGGCGCGAAGCGCAGCCGCTCCCCCAGCCCGCGCATGCCGCCGAAGCCCTGGACGATCGCGAGCCAGCTGCCGCTCATCGAGGTGATGTGGAGGCCGTCCTCGGTGTCGTTGTTGTAGTTGTCGAGGTCGAGGCGCGCGGTGCGGCTGTACAGCTCCATCGCCTTCTCGGGCAGGCCGATCGCCGCCGCGAGCACCGCGTGCAGCGACGCGGACAGCGAGGACTCGTGCACGGTCATGGGCTCGTAGAACGCGAAGTTCCGGCGGATCTCGTCCTCGCCGAAGTCCTCGGAGAACGTGTACATGCCCTGCAGCACGTCGGCCTGCTTGATGTACGGCGACCGCAGGATGCGGTCCCACGACCACTTCTGGTTCAGCGGCAGGTCGGCCGCGTCGAGCGAGGACACCGGCGCCAGCGCCTTGTCGAGGAAGCCGTCGTGCTGCACGTTCACGCCCAGCTCGGCGTCGTGCGGCAGGTACATCCGCGCGACGATGTCGCGCCACCGCTCGCGCTCGGCGTCGTCGACGCCCAGCTCGCCCGCACGCGTCGCGGGCATCGCCGCAAGCGCGTCGTCCGTGTACCGCAGCACCCACCGGGCCAGGTAGTTGGTGTACCAGTTGTTGTTGACGTTGTTCTCGTACTCGTTCGGACCGGTGACGCCGTGGATCATGTAGGCGCCGGCCCGCGCGGACCAGTGCACCCGACCCGCCCAGAACCGCGCGATCTCGACCAGCACCTCGATGCCCTCGGCCTCCAGGTACGAGCGGTCGCCGGTGTAGTCGGTGAAGTACCGGATCGCGTGCGCGATCGCGCCGTTGCGGTGGATCTCCTCGAAGGTGATCTCCCACTCGTTGTGGCACTCGACACCGTCGAACGTGACCATCGGGTACAGGGCGCCCGGCAGCCCCTGCTGGCGCGCGTTGTGGTGCGCCTGCGCGAGCTGGCGGTGGCGGTAGTGCAGGAGCGCACGCGTCACGGACTCGTCCGCGATCGACATGTACATCGGCAGCAGGAACGCCTCCGTGTCCCAGTAGGTCGCGCCGCCGTACTTCTCCCCGGTGAAGCCCTTGGGGCCGATGTTCAGCCGCTCGTCCTCGCCGTAGTACGTCGACAGCAGCTGGAAGATGTTGAAGCGGATGCCCTGCTGCGCCGGCTCGTCGCCGTGGATCGCCACGTCCGCGAGCGCCCAGCGCTCCGCCCACGCGTCCGCCTGGTCGCCGCGGTGATCGGCGTACGTGCGGGCGCCGGCGTCGGTCAGCAGGGTCGACACCACGGCCGCGTGGGCCGATGGGTCGTGGTCGCGGGAGGTGACCACCGCGACAGTCTTGTCGAGCGCGAGCCTCGCGCCCGGCGCGACCTCGGCGCGGTAGACGCCGCCCACGGCGAGCTCGCGGCGCCACTCGTCGACTCGCTCGAGGCCCTCCGCGGTCACGGCCATGCCCGCGGTCACCGTGAACCGCGGCGTGCCGAACGGGTTGGGCTGCGTGGTCATCGACAGCGCGTCGAACTCGGCGTCGGGCGCCGGCTCGGGCAGCCAGAACTGCTCGCCGTAATTGCTGTCGAGGTTGTGGACGTCGCCGTCGAGCAGCGGCGTCACCTCGACCGTGCCGGACCCCTCCACCACGTCGATCTCGACGCGCTGGAACGACAGCTCGGGGGTGACGATGCTGAGGAACCGGTCGAATCGCACGTCGAGCGTGAGGCCCCCGACGGTGGCCCGGAAGGACCGCGTCAGGCAGCCGCGCCGCATGTCGAGAGCGAAGGAGAAGTCCTCGAACGGCACCGCGGCGAGGTCGAGCACCCCGCCGTCGACCGCGATCCGGATCGCCGCGAGGTTGACGGCGTTGATCACCTTGCCGAAGTACAGCGGGTAGCCGTTCTTCCACCAGCCCACCCGGGTGCGGTCGGGGAACCAGACGCCGGCGACGTACGTGCCGAGGTGCGTGTCGCCGCCGTAGCCCTCCTCGAAGTTGCCGCGCATGCCCATGTGGCCGTTGCCGGTCGACATGATGCTCTCGACCAGACGTATCTGGTCCGGATCGAGGGAGGTCACCGAGACCGCCCACGGGTCGACGTCGAAGATCCCTGCCGTCATGGTGCACCGCCCGCGCTCGACCGTCGCACGCGTCCGGCACCGTCGCCGGGCGCGCTCCTCGCCTCACCATAACGCTCCGTCACCCGTCCGGCGCGGGGTCCCGGCGCCGGCGCCGTACCCTGGTCCGGTGCTGATCCTGCTGCCGCCCTCCGAGGGCAAGACCGCCCCCGCCGCCGGCGACCCCGTCGACCTCGAGGCCCTGTCCCACGCCGGCCTCGCGCCGCACCGCCAGCGGGTCGCCGACGCGCTCGCGAAGGTGTCGGGTCAGCGCAACGCGATGGATGTCCTCGGCGTCGGCGCGTCCCTGGCCGGCGAGGTCGAGCGCAACCGGACCGTATGGGACAACCCGGCCGCCGCATCGTCCACCGTCTACACGGGCGTGCTCTACGACGCCGCCGGCATGGCCGACTGGGACCGTGCGACGCTCGACAAGGCCGCGCTGCACGTGCGGACCGTCTCGGCGCTGTGGGGCGCGGTCTCCCCCGCCGACCGCATCCCCGCGTACCGGCTGTCCATGGGGACCACGCTCGGGCGCCTGGGCGGGCTCGCCACCTACTGGCGGCGCCACCTGCCCGCCGAGCTCGATGCGCTCGCCGACGGCCGGCTGGTCATCGACTGCCGCAGCGCCTCCTACGTCGCCGCCTACCGGCCGACGGACTCCCCGTGGGTCACCGTGAGCGTGCAGCGCGAGCTGAACGGCAGGCGCGCCGTGGTCAGCCACATGGCCAAGCACACGCGCGGGCTGCTCACCGCGCACCTGCTGCGGGACGATGCGACGCCCGAGACCGCGCAGGACCTCGCCGACGCGGCGGCGGGCATGGTCGGCGAGGCGCTCGTCGACGTCACCCTGGCTTCGAAGGCGAAGGGGCCGGACGAGCTGACGCTCGTCATCGCAGGCTAGCGACAGCCTCCGGGGCCGGCGCGTCCGCGCGACGGACCAGGCGCCCGGTGCGACGCATCCAGATCTCCAGCGGCACGGTCGCGAGCGGCGGCACCGCCGCGATCATCGCCAGCACGATCGTGCCGGGCCGCCAGCGCAGCCTGACCGCCGCCACCGCGGCGACCACGACGTACACCAGGAAGGCCGCGCCGTGCAGGCGGCCGAACACCGTCACGCCCAGGTCGGTCGCGTCGGCGACATGCTTGAGGTACATGCCGACGAGCAGGCCCGCCCAGGTGATCGCCTCGACGATCGCCACGACGGCGAACCACGTTCCCACTGTTGCTGCACGCTGTGTCACGGCGTCGAGGATAGCC
>Ga0207735_100383_pt1 | contig 10435 bp, 9 predicted proteins | sample TtaePargueraPR_9_FD_187280 | JGI IMG/M metagenome (GOLD analysis project Ga0207735, IMG submission 187280) | Aerobic enrichment media microbial communities from Bioluminiscent Bay, La Parguera, Puerto Rico - Tt and E2 (1) (SPAdes) | ecosystem: Environmental > Aquatic > Marine > Unclassified ... | reverse complement strand
GCGGCGGCTCGCCGACGCGCTCACGGAGGTCAAGGCGCGGGTGCAGTTCTGCGAGACGTGCGGGAACGTGGCCGAGTCGGCCACGTGCCGCGTGTGCGCCGACCCGCGCCGCAGCGACGAGGTGATCTGCGTCGTCGAGGAACCCAAGGACGTCGTCGCCATCGAGCGCACCCGCGAGTTCCGCGGCAAGTACCACGTGCTCGGCGGGGCCATCAACCCGCTGGAGAACGTCGGCCCCGACGACCTGCGGATCAGCGAGCTCATGTCACGGCTCGCCGACGGCGCGGTCACCGAGGTCATCATCGCCACCGACCCGAACGTCGAGGGGGAGGCCACGGCGACCTACCTGTCGCGGCTCATCGGGCCGATGGGTGTCACGGTGTCGCGGCTCGCCTCCGGGCTCCCGGTCGGCGGTGACCTGGAGTACGCCGACGAGGTCACGCTCGGTCGCGCCTTCGAGGGGCGGCGCGTCGTCGGCGCGTGATCCCGCCGGGCGGGCGCCCCGCAGCCGCCCCGTCCGTGGCCCGTCTGGCGCCCCGGGCTCCCTTCGGGTGAGACTGGGAGCGCGCGGTCGTCCGGCCGCGGTCACGACAGGACAGGTGAGGACCGTGCCAGAGATCGCCGCCGACTCCGAGCTGAGCGAGGTCGCCCAGCAGATGTCGACCCAGGCCCGCACGTTCCTGTCGACGACGACGCAGGTCGCCTCGGGCGGGTTCCCCGGCGCCGAGCTGTCGCTGCTGCTCCTGGCCACGTCCGACCTGCTCTCCGCCGGCGCGCGACTCGCGGCGATCGTCGACGTCGTCCCCGTCGAGCGGTTCGAGCCCGACGCCGGCCGGGAGACCGACGTCGACCCCTTGCGGACCGCGCTGGCCCAGATGTTCGACGGGTTCGACGACTACGTCGAGGTGTCCGACCCGGTGCTGAGCAGCGAGGTCGCCTCCGCGACGGTCTCGGGTGACCTCGCCTGCGTCGCGGCGGAGGTCGCCAAGGGGCTGCAGCACTACGACGACGGGCACGAGCTCGAGGGCCTGTGGTGGTGGCAGTTCAGCTACCTGTCGATCTGGGGCGAGCGGGCGTCGTCGGCTCTGCGTGTGCTGCAGGGCGTGCTTGCGCACCTGCGTCTCGACGTCGACGACGACGTCGCCGCCGAGGCGGAGTACGACGCCCTGCACGCCTGACGGCCCCCCTTGACCCGTCACCACGCGGACACCACCGGTTCACCCTGCGGGCGGGAGAGCGCTACCCGGACGCCATAGCGTGCGGCGCGACCTGACTCCTGACCTGCGGAGGAACCCGTGCCCGCTCGTGGCCACCATCCCCTCTCCCGCCTCGGCGCCGCCGCGCTCGGCCTGACCCTGTGCGGCGCCCTGGCCGCCGTCCCCGCGTCCGCGTCCGTCGTCGACGACCCGGTGGTCGTCACCGCCGACGACGCCGCTCTCGACCTGCGCCCCCTCGGCAGCTACGAGACCGGGTTGTTCGACGAGTCCGGCGCCGAGATCGTCGCCTACCACGGGGGCTCGCAGCGCCTGTTCTCGGTGAACGCGCACGCCGGCGAGGTGACCGTCCTCGACGTCGCCGACCCGTCCGCGCCGTCGAAGCTCTTCGCGCTGCAGACCACCGGTGTCACGGCCGACGACGGCACCACCGTGCCCGCCGGGGCCGTCGCGAACTCCGTGGCCGTTCGGGCCGACGGGCTCGTCGCCGTCGCCGTGGAGTCCGACGTCAAGACCGATGCCGGCTGGCTCGTGTTCTTCGACGCCGCCGGCGACGGGACCGCGCTGGGCGCCGTCCGCGTCGGGGCCCTGCCCGACATGGTGACCGTCACTCCCGACGGGGCGCGCGCCGTCGTCGCCGACGAGGGCGAGCCGAACGAGGACTACACGGTCGACCCCGAGGGAGACGTCGCCGTCGTCGACCTGCCGGCCGCCGTCGAGGCGCCCGAGCAGGACGCCGTGCGGATCGCCGACTTCCACGCGTACGAGGACGGCGCGCTGCCCGACGGCGTGCGCGTCTTCGCCGGGATCGAGGGCGCGGACCACCCGGTCTCGCGGAACCTCGAACCCGAGTACATCGCCGTCTCGGCCGACTCGACCACCGCCTACGCGGTGCTGCAGGAGGCCAACGCCGTCGCCGTCGTCGACCTGGACGCCGCCGAGGTCACCGAGATCTGGCCGCTCGGCGCCAAGGACTTCTCCCTCGAGGGACAGGGCATCGACCCGTCCGACGAGGACGGTCCGGACGGGGAGGGCGTGATCGACATCCGCACCGTGCCCGTCCAGGGCCTCTACCTGCCGGACGGCATCAACGCGTTCGCCGCCGGCGGCGAGACCTACCTCGTGACGGCCAACGAGGGCGACGCCCGGGAGTTCGGCGACTACGAGGAGCCCGCCCGCATCAAGGACCTCGGCGAGGACGGGCTCGCGCCGATCTGCGCGGACCACCCGGCCGCGGACCGCACGGACGACGCCGACCTGGGCCGTCTCGACGTGTCCATCGCCTCCGGGCTGCGGGCGGACGGCGAGTGCTACTCCGAGCTGTACGCGTTCGGCGGGCGGTCGTTCTCGATCTGGACCACCGATGGTGAGCAGGTCTTCGACTCGGGCGACGACTTCGAGCAGATCACCGCGCAGGCGGCGTCGGAGAACTTCAACTCCGACCACGGCGAGTCCTCGTTCGAGTCGCGCTCCGACGCCAAGGGACCCGAGCCGGAGAACATGGCGATCGGCGAGGTCGACGGACGCACCTACGTGTTCGTGGGGCTCGAGCGCGTCGGCGGCATCATGGTCTACGACATCACCGACCCGGCCGCCGCGGAGTTCGTCCAGTACGTCAACAACCGCGACTTCTCGGTGTCGGCCGAGGACGCGATCGACGACGGCGCCGACCCGGCCGAGACGGTGGCCGCCGCCGGGGACCTGGGGGCCGAGGGGCTGGCGTTCGTCCCCGCGGCGGACTCGCCCACGGGGGAGCCGATGCTCGCCGTCGGCAACGAGGTCTCCGGGTCGACGACGCTCTTCGCGATCGACGGCCCCGCGCCGACCGAGGCTCCGGCGCGCGGGGCGATCAGCGACGACAGCTCCCACGACGGCATCCGTGGTGGGTCGTACACGGTGAGCGTCGACCTGTGGTGGGGGCAGAACGCCACCTCGGTGCGGCTCCTGGAGGACGGCGAGGTGGTCGCGACGCGCAACCTGGTCGACGCCTCGCCGGCCGCGCAGCACGTCGAGTTCGACCTCGCCGGCCGCACCGACGGGACCTACACCTACACCTGCGAGCTGGTGAACGCCGCCGGCACCACGGCGTGCAGCGAGCACCGGGTCCGGGTCACCGACGCCGCGCCCGCGGCCCCGCGGCTGAGCCACGACAACCACGACCGCGACGGGGACTACACCGTGAGCGCCGACCTGTGGTGGGGCACCAACGCCACCTCGTGGACCCTGTTCGAGGACGACGTCGAGGTGGCGGCCGGCGAGCTCACCGCCGCCACGCCGTCGGCCCAGCACGTCGAGGTGCCGATCGCGGGCCGTGAGCCCGGGCGGTACACGTACCGCATCGTGTTCGCCAACGACCTCAGTACCACGAGCTCGAAGGACCTCACGGTCCGCGTGAAGTAACCCTCCCCGGGACGCGACGAGCGTGCTGGCTTCTTCCTCAACCACGCGGATCGAGGGAAAAGCCAGCACGCTCGTCGCGTCGGGCCCGGGGGTGTCCGGCGTGCGACGATTCGCCTCGTGCTCGAACTCGACCTCACGACCGTCCTGCTGCTCGTCCTGGCGGGGCTCGCCGCCGGCTGGGTGGACGCCGTCGTCGGCGGAGGGGGCCTCATCCAGCTGCCCGCCCTGCTCCTCGTGCCGGGCATCTCGCCGGTCCAGGCGCTGGCCACCAACAAGCTGGGTTCGATCATGGGCACGTCGGTCAGCTCGATCACCTACTACCGCCGGGTGCACCCGGACCTGACCACGGCGGGTCCGATGGCGGTCGCGGCGCTGGTCGGGGCCACGGGCGGTGCGGCGCTGGCCACGCAGATCCCCGCGGAGCTGTTCACGCCGATCATCCTGGTGGTCCTGATCGGCGTCGCCGCCTTCACGATGGCGAAGCCGCAGCTCGGCCAGCACGACAACCTGCGCTGGGAGGGCAACCGGCACCGGTGGACGGCCGCCGGCATCGGCGCGGTGATCGGCGCCTACGACGGCCTGCTCGGTCCGGGCACCGGCACGTTCCTGGTGATCTCGCTGGTGAGCATCCTCGGCTACGCGTTCCTGCCGGCGTCGGCCCTGGCGAAGATCGTCAACTTCGCCACCAACCTCGGGGCGCTGCTGTTCTTCGTCCCGCACGGCGCCGTGATCTGGGGCCTGGGACTGGCGATGGGTGTCGCCAACCTGATCGGCGGGTACGTCGGCGCCCGGATGGCCGTCGCCAAGGGGAGCGGGTTCGTGCGCGTGGTGTTCGTCGTCGTCGTCGGTGCGCTGATCTGCAAGCTCGGGTACGACGTCGTCACGGGCGCGGCGTAGCGCTGCTCACGTGTGACGCCCGCTACACCGGGCGACGGACCCTCTCGCTACGATGGTGCGCGCACACACAAGAAACCGGCGGGCCGTTGGAAGAGACGGAGGCCGGCAACAGAAAGGTTGCATGCATGGCACTGGTCGTGCAGAAGTACGGCGGGTCGTCCGTGGCGGACGCCCGCTCCATCAAGCGCGTGGCCAAGCGCATCGCCGAGGCCAGGCGCGCCGGCAACGACGTGGTCGTGGTGGTGAGCGCCATGGGCGACACCACGGACGAGCTCCTCGATCTTGCCGCCGACATCAGCCCCAAGCCTCCGCAGCGCGAGATGGACATCCTGCTCACCGCCGGTGAGCGTATCTCGATGTCCCTGCTCGCGATGGCGATCGACAAGCTCGGGGTCAAGGCGAAGTCCTTCACCGGTCAGCAGGCCGGACTCCTCACCGACGCCGTCCACGGCAAGGCGCGCATCGTCGACGTCGTGCCGCACCGCATCCGCCAGACCCTCGAGAAGGGTCAGGTCGCGATCGTCGCCGGCTTCCAGGGCGTCAACACGGGCAACAACGACGTCACCACGCTGGGCCGTGGCGGCTCCGACACGACGGCGGTCGCCCTGGCCGCCGGTCTCGACGCCGACGTCTGCGAGATCTACACCGACGTGGACGGCATCTTCACCGCGGACCCGCGCATCGCGCCGGGTGCCCGCAAGATCGACAGGGTCACCTACGAGGAGATGCTCGAGCTGGCCGCATCCGGCGCCAAGGTGCTGGCCCTGCGCGCCGTCGAGTACGCCCGCCGGTACGACGTGCCGGTGCACGTGCGCAGCTCGTTCTCCGGCAAGCCCGGCACGCTCGTCAAGGGCACCCACGGAGACCTCATCGACCCGAACGCCAGCTCCGAGGAGCAGGAGGAAGCAGCCATGGAAGATCCGATCATCTCCGGCGTCGCGCACGACCGCAGCGAGGCCAAGATCACCATCGTCGGCGTGCCCGACACGCTGGGCCAGGCCGCCCGCATCTTCGAGGTCGTCGCTGCCGCCGGCGCCAACATCGACATGATCGTGCAGAACGTGTCGGCCGCGGCCACCGGGCTGACCGACATCTCCTTCACGCTGCCCCACGGCGACATCCGCTCCACCGTCGCGGCCCTGAACGCCGTGAAGTCCGAGCTGAAGTTCGACGACCTGCAGGTCGACGACGAGATCGGCAAGGTCTCCCTGGTCGGCGCCGGCATGAAGTCGCACCCGGGCATCTCCGCCCGCCTGTTCGGCGCGCTGCGCGACGCGGGCATCAACATCGAGATGATCTCCACCTCGGAGATCCGCATCTCGGTGGTCACCCGCGCCGACAACCTGGACGACGCCGTGCGCGCCATCCACACCGCGTTCGAGCTGGACTCCGCCGAGGGCGAGGCCGTGGTCTACGCCGGGACGGGGCGGTGACCGACGTGGCTCAGATCAACTCCACCGGGGTCAACGTCGCCGTCGTCGGCGCGACCGGCCAGGTCGGTGCGGTCATGCGCAGGTTGCTCGCCGAGCGGGCCTTCCCGATCAAGGAGCTCCGCCTGTTCGCGTCCGCGCGCTCGGCCGGCTCGACGATCACCTACGAGGGTGTCGACGTCACCGTCGAGGACGTCGCGGCCACGGAGACGTCCGCGCTCGAGGACATCGACATCGCCCTGTTCTCCGCGGGTGGCGGTACCTCGAAGGAGCACGCGCCGCGCTTTGCGGAGGCGGGCGCCGTCGTCATCGACAACTCGTCGGCCTGGCGCCTTGACCCCGAGGTCCCGCTGGTGGTGTCCGAGGTCAACCCGGAGGCGATCTCCGAGGCGGCCAAGGGCATCATCGCCAACCCGAACTGCACCACGATGGCCGCGATGCCGGTGCTCAAGCCGCTGGCCGCCGAGGCCGGGCTCGAGCGCCTGCGGGTCGCCACCTATCAGGCGGTGTCCGGGTCCGGGCTCGGCGGGGTCAAGGAGCTGGCCGACCAGGCTCGTGCCGGCGCCGCCGGCGACCTCGAGGGGCTGACCCACGACGGCTCCGCGGTGACCTTCCCGGAGCCCGAGAAGTATGTCGCGCCGATCGCGTTCGACGTCGTGGCCCTCGCCGGCTCGATCGTCGACGACGGGTCCGAGGAGACCGACGAGGAGCAGAAGCTCCGCAACGAGTCCCGCAAGATCCTCGGCCTGCCGGATCTCGCGGTCGCCGGCACCTGTGTGCGCGTGCCGGTGTTCACGGGACACTCGCTGGCGATCCATGCCGAGTTCGGCGCCGCGATCACGCCGGACCGGGCGCGCGAGCTGCTCGCCGAGGCTCCCGGCGTCGAGCTGGCGGACGTCCCGACGCCGCTGGCCGCCGCGGGTGCGGACCCGTCGTTCGTGGGCCGGATCCGCACGGACCAGTCGGTGCCGGACGGGCGCGGGCTGGTGCTGTTCGTCGCGAACGACAACCTGCGCAAGGGGGCGGCGCTCAACGCGATCCAGATCGGCGAGATCGTCGCAGCGGACATCGCCGAGCTGGCGACCTACGAGGCCGCCGACGCGACCGTCTCCTGATCGCTCCCGCGAGGTAGGCAACCTTCCGCCGGGGTAGGCAACTTCCCCGCGAGGTAGGCAACTTCTCGGTCAGGTAGCACGCAGAGCCCGGGGTGAGCATCGTGCTCGCCCCGGGCTTCGTCGTGCTCGACGGTGGAGCGGCCGCAGGTCAGGACGGCCGCGCCCCGACGGCAGGTGCCGCGACCACGATCGCCGTCGCGGCCAGCACGTGCCAGGCGCTGTGCCCCCACGGGTCCACGAACCCGACCAGCGCTCCGACACCCAGGACGACGACCGCGGTCACCAGCCGCACGCGCAGCATCGGTCGGGCCAGCGCCCGCACCAGGATCAGCACGACGGCGATCCCCGAGGCGACGCCCTGCGCCACGACCGACGCCCACGGGTCGACGGCGGCGAGCGCCAGGTCCACGATCGTCGGGACCAGCCACCACCAGGTGCGCATCCGCCGTCCGGTGAGGTCCGCGACGGCGTCGGCGGCGACCAGGGCGTAGGCGCCCAGGAGCGGCGGGTCGTGGACCACCGGGTTCCACGACGGTGCAGGACCGTGCTGGATCACGGACCCGACGCCGATGCCGATCGCCAGGACGCCGAGCGCGGCCCGGGCGCGTGCTGCGGCGCGTGACGGGGCGCCGTCGCCGGAGTGCCGTCGTCGGACGATCACCCACACGCCCGCGACGACGAACGCGAGGCTGGACCAGGTGTCGACCGGCTCGGTCATGGCACCAGTCAAGCCGATGCCGACGTCGGCGAAAAGTCGCCTACCTCGCCGGGGATGTGCCTACCTCAGCGAGAAGTTGCCTACCTCGCGCCGACCTGGCCTACCTCGCGGAGGAGTTGCCTACGTCGGCGGAGAGTTGCCTACCTCGGCGGCGGGGCCGCGGCGGCGGGGAGCGGAACGGAGGGCGAGGGATTGACGGCCCCCGGGTTCTGTGGTTCATTAGTCGTGTAATGAACCACAGAACCAGTGAACCGCGGGGAGGGGCACATGTTCGACGGCCCTGAACCCCTCTACGTCCAGATCGGCCAGATGATCCGGTCCCAGGTCCTCGCGGGCGAGCTCGGAGAGGACGAGCAGGTCATGTCCACCACGCAGTTCGCCACCACGTTCCGCATCAACCCGGCCACCGCGGCCAAGGCGTTCTCCGGCCTCGTCGACGAGGGTGTCCTCTACAAGCGGCGCGGCCTGGGCATGTTCGTCGCCCCCGGCGCGCGGGAACGGCTGCTCGAGCACGACCGGCAGGCCTACTTCGACGAGGTCCTCGCCCCGGCGCTCGCGCAGGCGAAGGTGCTCGGCATCACGACCGACGAGATCGTCACCCACATCCGCACCCAGCACACCACCTCGGAGGAGTCATGACCGCCCCCTTCGGCGCACGCCTGGACGACGTCGTCGTCCGGTTCGGCCGGCAGCGCCGGGTGACCAGCGACGGCGGCACCTACCGTGAGGACGCCTCGACCGCGCTCGACGGCGCGAGCCTCACGATCCGCCCGGGCACCATCACCGGTGTCCTCGGACGCAACGGTGCCGGCAAGACCACGATGCTCTCCCTGCTCGCCGCGTACCGGCGCCCCACCGCCGGGACCCTCGCCGTGGGCGCCGGGGACGACCCCGCCGCCTGGGAGGACCCGTGGGAGAACCCGTGGGTCACCTCCAACGTGCAACTCGTCAGCGAGGGCGGCGGCGTCCAGGACGACGAGAAGCTGCGCGAGACGCTGAAGTACTACGCCGACCTGCGGCCCTTCTGGGACGCCGACACCGCCGAGCGCCTGCTCGAGACGTTCGAGATCAGCACCCGCAAGAAGCCGAACGCCCTCTCGCGCGGCAAGCGGTCCGCCGTCGGCGCCGTCCTCGGACTGGCCTCGCGCGCCCCGCTGACGATCTTCGACGAGGTCTACCTCGGCATGGACGCCCCCACCCGGTACGCGTTCTACGACGAGATCCTCGCCGACTACGCCGCCCACCCGCGCACCATCCTGCTGTCCAGCCACCTGGTCGAGGAGGTCGAGCGGCTCTTCGAGGACGTCGTCGTCCTCGACCGCGGCCGCGTGCTGCTCGCCGAGTCCGCCGAGGAGATGGCCGCCCGCGGGTTCAGCCTCACCGGGCCGACGACGGCGGTCGATCGCCTCGCCGGGGACCGGAAGATCCTGCACCGCCAGCAGCTCGGAGGAACCGTCCAGGTCACCCTCGAGGGCGCGCCCGACGACGGCACCCGCGCCGCCGCCCGCGAGGCCGGCGTCGAGGTCGGCCACCTGCCGCTGCAGGACCTGTTCGTCCGACTGACCGACCCCGCGGCCCGCGCGGGCCACCCGGACGGAGCGGGCCGATGACCGGCGCCGCGCTCCTCGACGACCGGGCGACGTTCGTCCGCCAGGTCCGGCGCGCCGCCATGGCCCGCGCCACCCGCGCGATCGCCGAACCGCTCGTCGTCGTCGGCCTGGGGTTCTGGGTGGTCGTCGGCCTGGCCGGCGTCGTGGTGCCGCAGATCGTCGACCGCGCCGGGAACCAGATGGACACCGGTGTGCTCGGGACCGGCGGCTACAGCGCCCGCTGGTTCGCCTTCGCCCTCGGGCTCATCATGGTCGCCACCATCGCCCCCAACCACGTGGCCGCCGGGGGCACCCGACGGTCCCTGTTCCGCGGGTCGCTGCTGGCGGCCGCCGTCGGCGGGGTGTTCAACGGGCTGGCGTACGCCGTCGCGAAGCTCGCCGAGCGGTCCTACTTCGACGCCCTGGGCTGGACGTGGGAGGCACCCGAGTTCCTGGTGTTCGGCGGCCGGTCCGGGTTCACGCTCACGGTCGTCGCCGCCGGCCTCGCCATCGCCGCCTACGTCCTGGTCGGCATCGCGGTCGCGATCGGCTACCTGCACCACGGTCCGTGGCGAGGGACGCTACTGCTCGTGCCGAACGCCGCCGTCCTCGCGCTCGCCGAGGTCGCGACCCGGACCGAGCGGTTCCTGGAGCCGCTCGGCCCCGAGCTCACGGGCGCCGCGGCCGTGGCCGTGACCCTGGTGGCCACCAGCGCGGTCGTCGTGATCGCGGCCGGGTGGCTCCGCCTGAACCTGCGCACGCTCCCGATCCGGCCGTCGAGGTGATCACCATGACCGCGACGAACGTCATCCGCACCGGCGGCCGTGCCGACCGGGCCGGCACGCGGGCCGCGCGACGCCACTTCACCCGTGCGCTGATCCTCACCGGCATCTGGTTCTGGGGCTTCTGGGCGGCGCTCGTCGTCGGGGTGCCGCTCGCCGTCGACCGGTGGGGCGGCGAGATGGCCGGTCTCACCTACGACACCGCCGGCAACCCCGCACGGTGGGTCGGCTTCGCCGTCGGGATCATCCTCACCGCCGCCGCCCTGAGGATGCACGTCGCGGCCGGGGGG
>Ga0207735_100382_pt1 | contig 10435 bp, 5 predicted proteins | sample TtaePargueraPR_9_FD_187280 | JGI IMG/M metagenome (GOLD analysis project Ga0207735, IMG submission 187280) | Aerobic enrichment media microbial communities from Bioluminiscent Bay, La Parguera, Puerto Rico - Tt and E2 (1) (SPAdes) | ecosystem: Environmental > Aquatic > Marine > Unclassified ... | reverse complement strand
ATCATCGCCTCCGCCGGCCTGCTCGTGCGCGCCTACCTGCGCCTGCGCGAACGCGCCCGCTCCCGCGACGGCTCCGCACCCCCGCTGCCCAAGGAACGCCCCGACGTCGTCCCCCGCCCCGTGCCCACCATCATCGTCGGCATCATCGGCGGCCTCATGGTCGGCCTCACCTCCGTCGGCTCCGGCTCCCTCATCATCATCGCCCTCATGGCGCTCTACCCCGCCCTGAAGGCCTCCCAGCTGGTCGGCACCGACCTCGTCCAAGCCGTGCCCCTCGTCGTCGCCGCCGCCATCGCGCACCTCGCGTTCGGCGAGGTCGACTGGACCGTCACCCTGCCCGTCATCCTGGGCTCCATCCCCGGCACCTACCTCGGCGCACAGCTGTCCTCCCGCGTCGGCGGCGGCCTGGTCCGCCGGGCGCTGGCCATCGTGCTCCTCGTCGCCGGCCTCAAACTCCTCGGCGTCTCCAACACCTGGACCCTCATCGCCCTCGCCACCGCCTTCATCGGCGGCACCCTCGCCTGGGGCCTCATCCGCCACCAGCTCGGCTTCTCCTTCTTCATCTGGCAGGACAAGCGCAAGCAGACGCACACCAAGGGGAAGTGACGTGCAGATCCGCCTGACCCGCCCGCAGCTCAACGAGCTCGAGCTCATGCGCGCCGGCGCCTACGGCTCCGGCCTGCGCTACCACCTGCCCACCCGCGACGCCCATGTGCCGACGCTGCGCGTCACCGACGTCGCCGTGCCTGCGGTGATCGAGCTGCTCGACACCGAGGCCACGCCGATCGCACGCGTCGACGTCGCCGAGCACACCACGACGAGCGCGGGCACCTGGGTCGCCGGCGACGTGACGATGGTCCGCGAGCCGGCGGCAGCGCTGTTCGTCGAGGCGCGCCCCGCCGCCGCGCTCGATCTGCTCGACCAGGCCACGCTCGCGCTGGGCAACGACCCTCACCCCGACGACGGTGCCGTGATCCTGGTCGACTCCGGTGATGCGGAGGCGCTGTCCCGCGCCGTCGGCGCCGCGCGCCGCGACGGGCTCGAGGTGCGGATCCTCCCCCGGCCTGCCGCAGCCCACCTCTCCGGCGCGGACCATGACGCCCTCCTGACGCATCTCGCGGAGGTGCTGTTCGCCTCGGCGGTGACCACCCGCCGTGGCATGGGCCGCGCGCGCGGCAATGGCGCGGTCGTGCTGCTCACCGGCCTGTCCGGCTCGGGCAAGTCGACCATCGCCCGCCAGCTCACCCGCCGCCTGCGCGCCGAGAGCCACCAGCGCGTCACGCTGCTCGACGGCGACGAGGTGCGCGCGATGCTGTCGTCCGGCCTGGGCTTCTCCCGCGCCGACCGCGAGCTCAACGTCCGCCGCATCGGCTGGGTCGCGGCGCAGCTCGCCGCGCACGGCGGGATCGCCGTGTGCGCTCCCATCGCGCCCTACGCCTCGATGCGCGCCGAGATGCGCGCCATGGCTGAGGACCACGGACGATTCGTCCTGGTCCACGTCGCCACGCCGCTCGAGGTGTGCGAGGCACGCGACCGCAAGGGCCTGTACGCCAAGGCTCGCGCCGGCGAGATCAAGGAGTTCACCGGGATCTCGGACCCGTACGACGAGCCCGTCGACGCGGACATCGTCGTGGGCCTCGACCCCGACGAGGACGCCGAGGCCGCCGCGGAGCGGATCCTGCCCGTCATTGTCGGAGCCGCCGAGCACAGCTACGTCATCTAGGCGCGGGCGACCCCGCCGCGGGGCTTCCCGAGCGCCGCTCGAGGGTGCGGCGTCGCGCTACCTCCCGACCACCCGAAGGCCGGTCTTCTCGCCGTAGACGATCACGTTCTCGCACGTGTACACGTAGACGCCATCGCTCTTCACGCCGTCGCCTAGCGGCCAGCCCCACTCGCCCGACGGGCCGCCCTGCTCGAGGTAGCCCCTGGTGATCCGCCACCCTTCGGGGAGCAGCGTCCGCTGCCCGTCGTCGGTGCGGAACAGGTAGCCGCCGTCCATCTCCTGGTAGATGCCGCCCGCGGGCTCGACCGCCGCGGTGACCGCGCCGCCGGTCCCCGGGTACGCGTACCAGGCGCGCGCGAGTTCCGGGTGGACGGGGATCGTCGACGTGCGGACGTTGCCGTTGCGGTTGTACGCGGTGAGGTTCGTGAACGGCACGTGCCACACGCCGTTCGTCTTCGTGGTCGGCGCGGTCGGCCAGCCCCACGCGCCCTCGGGGCCTCCGGCCTCGATGTACGCGGCGGTGATTGCTCCGGTCGTGCCGAGCTCCTGCACCGTCCCCACGGGGTCGATCAGCAGGTAGCGGCGCTCGAACTCCTGGTAGACGCCCTCGCCCACCGCGACGGGGGCCGCGATCGGGTACCCGGGGCCGTCGAGCGCACCGGCGGCCGTCCACGCGTCGAGCATGGGTCCGGAGACCACCAGGAGCTGGCCGTTGCGGCCGAAGGCCCGCGCGTGCTCGAAGCCGTACGCGAACCCGCCGTCGGTGACCTCGCCGTCGCCCAGCGGCCACCCCCACGATCCTGACGGCCCGCCCGCGGCGAGGTAGGCGGCGGTGACGCGCCAACCGTCGGGCAGGAGCGTGTCGATGCCCTCGTCGGTCAGGTACAGCTCGCCGAGCTCGAACTGCTGATGCACGCCCCCGTCCTGCTCCGTCGCGGGCGCAACGGCGCCCGCCGCCATTCCGCGCTCGATCCAGACGGACTCGAGGGACGCATGCAGGGGGTACAGGGACGTGCGGACCTCTCCCCCGACGTTGTACGCGGTGAGGCCGGTGAGGGTCACGCGCCAGATGCCGTCGACCGCGGTGGACGGCCCCGCCGGCCAGCCCCACTCGCCCAAGGCGCCGCCCGCCGCGAGGTAGGCGCGCGTGATCGCGCCGGCGGTGGCGAGCCTCGTCTGCGTGCCGTCCGGCGCGCGGAACAGCGTGTGCTTCGCGAACTCCTGGTAGACGCCGTCGTCGCCGATCACCGTGTCGGCCACGGGGTAGCCCGCACCGGCGGCTCCGCCGTGCTCGGCCCACACCTGCCTCATCTCGCCGACCACGGCGCGAGGCGATCCGTCGAGCGAGTACACGTCCGCGTTGGCGAACGCGTAGGTGTAGACGTCGTCGACACGCTCGCCGCTCGTCACCGGCCAGCCCCAGGCGCCGTCGGGCCCGCCGCTCGCGAAGTAGGCGGCGGTGATGCCCCACCCGCCCGGGTAGAAGGTGGCGGCGCCGTCGGCGGACAGGAAGAGGTAGCCACCGCCCAGCTCCTGGTAGACCCCCCCGTCCGAGACCACCGCGGCGGAGACCGCGCCGAGCCCGCGGTCGAAGTCGAACCACACCCGCTCGAGGCTGGCGTGCATCGGCACGGTGGCGGTGCGCACGTCGCCGCCGCGCTGGTACGCGGTGACCTGGGTGAACGGCACGCGCCAGACGCCGTTGGCACGGGTCGAGGTGCCGGTGGGCCACCCCCACGATCCCTTGGGCCCGCCGCTCGCGAGGTAGGCGCTCGTGATGCTGCCGCTCGATGACAGGTGGACGGTGACGCCCTGAGGGCTCGAGAACAGCACCAGGTTCTCGAACTCCTGGTAGACGCCGCCGCCGACCTTCACCGCGTCGCTCAGCGCGTAGCCGGGACCGTCCGCGCCGCCGAGGCTGTTCCAGTACGGCTTGAGCTTCGCGTTGATGACGGCTGTCGGCGAGCCGAACCAGTCGGAGTAGAAGCTGAAGAAGTTGCGGTTGCCGTAGGACGAGCACGAGTTGCCGGTGCCGTAGCCGGCGTCGAGAGCAGCCTGGTTCGGCACGTACGGCGTGTAGATGTACAGCCCGGCAGTCGCCTGGTTGTGGATGTAGACCGAGGTCCGTCCGCACGCGCTGTTCGGGTGGTACTTGATGAGGTTCGTCTGTCCCGCGACGTAGCCGTAGCTCGTGGGGTACGCGCGGTAGATCTGGTACTGGCGCGCCGCCGAGTAGAGCTGGTTGAAGAAGCCGTAGTACTGCGTGTCGCACGGCGCGGTGTCCGGGCACGCATAGCCGGTGGCGCGGTCGTAGCGCCACTCGCTCGGGTAGGTGTGGGTGACCAGTCCCGTCTCCTTCTGGAGCAGCACCAGCAGCACCTTCTGGCTGATCCCGCAGCTGCGCGCGACGCCGTTGATGATCTGCGCCGCGGTCTGGCTCTTCGCCTCGTAGCCGTCGCAGAAGGCGTCGGCTGGCTTGGCCGTGGTGGTCTGCCGGTAGTCCTTGAGGCACACGATCGGGTCGTTCGGACCCGCGCTGAGGTCCTCCCTGCAGGTCTCCACCTTCTGGTTGAGGAAGCTCTGGACCTGGCTCGCCGTCATCGCATCGGAGTCGTAGAAGTTCGCGTCCGAGATGATGTGTCCGGCCTCGAAGTCGGACAGGTCCGCAGCCGCGGCGGGCGGAGTCCACGCGGTCGCGGCCGCGACGGTCGCCCCGACGAGCGCGAGCCCAGCGCCGGCGATCAGGCGCGCAAGGCGTCCGTTCATGGTGACACCTCCAGCGCCTCGGACTCACCCGTGTAATCGGCGGACTCGTACGCGAGCACAAGGGTCCACGGCCCGGCGTCGCCGCTGACGTCGACGGCGAGGCCCTCGCCGCACGCCATCGTCTCCGCGGAGCGCGACGCGGGTCCGCTCACGGTGCGTTCGTCCGACGACCCGGTGACGGTCAGCGTGCAGGTGCCGGTGGTCTCGACCACGCCGTACACGACGCCGCCGGCGGTGAGCCTCCCGCCGTCGAGCCCGTACCGGGTGAGCTCGACGTCGACCTCGACCGTCGCGCCTGTCGTGGGCGCAGGGGTCGTGCTCGGCTCGACCGCGGGGATGCCCGCGGTCTCCGTCGGCTGCGGCGCCCCGGTCGCGGTGGCGTCGGGAGCGGCGCTCGGCGAGGCGGTGGACGATGCGATCGCGGACGCCGTCGCGGACGGCGAGGGCTCCACGACGCCGTCGGAGCCGGTGCAGCCGGCCACAAGGGCCACGGCCAGCACCAGCCCGACAGCTCCAACGGTTCGACGCACGTGCCGCAAGGACGGTCCTCCGCTCAACGCTCAAGGGGCTGAAACGCTCGCAATTGTGACACGCGGCGCACGCGGTTCCGCGGCGGCTCGCGCGCGGCGCGGCGGGTCAGCGGCCGCCGAGACGGAGGGCGCGGCGCGCCTTCCGGCGAGCACGACGCGCAAGCTCGCGCGCCAGGTCCCGCGACGCCACGCGTGCGAGCCTCGGGGCGGCGGGGGGCGGTGCAGCCGGCGTGGCCTCGGCCGCCGCCCGCAGCCGCCGGGTTGCCGCGCCGAACATCCCGGTCAGGGTCTCCACCGCGACCGCGGTGTCCACCTCGGGCGCCGGCGCGAGTGCGTCGTTCGCCATCGTGCGGGGCACCTCGGCGAGCGCCGCCACGTCGCCCACGACGCGCGCGCCGGCCGAGGTGATGTCCTCGATGAGGTGGCGACCCGCGCGCTCGCACGCGTCGCGCGCCCACTCGGGAAGCGCGAGGCGCTCCTCGCCGGCGGGTGGGACCCGACGCGCGAGCATCCGGTCGTACGACCCCATCCACAGCAGGTGACGCAGGTCCTGTCGTGCGGCGCCCTCGCGCTCGAGGTACTGGTTGACCTCGAGGGCGAAGGCGGCCTCGGGCACGGTCATGCCGCGGTTGGCCTCCTGGCCGTCGACCGGCGCGGACGCGAGCAGGCCGGGCGGCAGGCCGAGCATCGACTCGAAGGCAGGGAACAGCGGGCTCGGTCCGCCGTTGGGCAGGACCACGACCGTGACGTTCTCCGCGCCGAACACCTCGCACCAGCGCTCGACGAGGCCGTGCCCGTCACGCTGGTGGAACGCGTCGGAGCCCGGGATGCTGACGACCGGCGCCTCGGCGAGCGCGTTCTCGAGGAACGTGTCGAGCGATCCGGCATATCCGGTCTTGAGCCACTGCTGCCACATCGACGGCAGGAGGGACGCGAAGCTGCGCACCACGATCGCGACGTGGACGTCGCCCTCCATCTGCGCGCGCACGTTGCGCACGGCGTCGATGTCGGCCTCGCAGATCACCTCGAAGCTCACCAGGCGGCGGCTGTCGCCGGCCGCCGCGATCGCGGCCCGGAGCTGGTGCCACCACTCCTCCTTGGCGTGGGCGCCTCCCCACGCCTCGGCCGTGCGGCCGATGAGGTAGCTGGTGCCGCGCTGGTGGTTCAGGCCGCGCAGCGGGTACACCACGCCGTTCTCGACGAGCTGCGGCCGGAGCTTCGACGCTGCGCTCTGGAGCGCGGTGCTGCCGGTCTTGGGGGCGCCGATGTGCAGCAGCGTCGCCCCCGCGGGAATCGCGAGCGGATCGGCGTTCTCGGCGGGCGCTCCCGGGGTGGAAGCGGTCACGCCGTCACCTCCGCGGGGGTCGGCCCGAGCCCGAGGAGGGCGGTGAAGCGGGCGCTGATGTCGAGCGGACGACGGGCCGTGAGGAACGCGTCGAAGTCGGCGTCGGAGAACGTGGCGGGGTCGTGCTCCGCGAGCACCCGCGCGAGGGACGGGACCCCCTCGCCGCGGTCGTAGAAGAGGACGAAGCGCTCGTCGGCGAACTCGTCGACCAGATGCGGGATGTCGGGCAGGACCACCGGCACGCGGTAGGTGGCCGCGAGGTGGAGGCTGCCGCTGTTGAGCACGGCCTCGTACGGTAGCACCACCAGATCCGCCGCCGAGAACCAGACGGCGAGGTCGCCATCCGGCACCCGCGCCAGCTCCGCGACGGAGCCGGGCACGGTGTCGAGCAGCGCACCGATCTCCTCGAGGTGCTCATCGCGGACATGGCCGCCGAGCATGAGCGTGCAGTCGCGCGTGCCGCGCGCCTCCGCGACGGCGCCGATGAGCGTGGACAGCCCCTTGTACGGCTTGAGGTGGCCGATGTGGAGCACGGTCAGCCCGGTCTCGGGTGCGCCGAGCTGCCGACGCGCGACACCCGCGTCCATCCGGGGCGCGTAGAGGCCGTCATAGCTGGGGTGCGGGATCCGCACCACCTTCGCGGGGTCCAGCGTGTAGTGCTCCGCGGCGGCGTCGACCGTGCCGGGCGACATCACGTGGACCGCGTCGGCGCGGTCGGCGAGCATGCGGTGGACGGCGACCTCGGCCTCGAGGTACTTCGCGTCGTGCGACAGCACGTTGTGCACCGTCCACAGCACCCGCACCCCGCGGTCCTTGGCGGCGTCGATGAGCTGCGTGACCGTGGCCAGGTTCGCCCATGCGGCCTCCACCGTGTCCGCGTCGTCGACGATCGGGCGTGGCCAGTGGAGGTGCAGCACGTCGCCCGCGCCGAGCGACGGCACCCGCCGCACCAGGTCGCGGACGTTCAGGGTCTGGATGATCTGCGCGCCGCGCAGCGTCGCGTCGAGGTACGACATGTTGAGGTACGGGTTCGACTGCCAGTACGGGAACACGAGCACCTGCGGTCGAGTGGGCGGTTCCGTTGCGGCCGAGGGCACGGGGACGGAGGCCGCGACCTTCAGGCTCAGCCCGGCCTCGCCCGCGATCTCGAGCGTGGTGGTCGCGGATGCGCCCGTGACCGCCACCCGCGGTGGCAGGTCCGGCGCGCCGACGGGGATGAAGAAGCCGCCGAGATCCGGGTGCTCGACGCGGAGCCGGATCGCCTCGAAGGCCTTCGCGTCGAGGACGACGCTGCCCTGCCAGCGCGACTGGTCCTCGGCTCGCCAGACCATCGCAGGGCTGGAACGGTCCGACCGACCGTGGGGTCGCCACACGAGGGTTGCCGCGGCTCCGATCGCGAGCGCCGGGGCGAAGTCGAGGGGCGACGTCCCGGACAGAGCGATCGCCTCTCCCATGGGCGAGATGCGGGCGAGGCGCGCCCGGTCGGCTCCGGCGCGGGCGGCGTGGACGAAGCCCATGAGCGGGCGGTCGTCCGCGTCGAGCGCGTGCCACAGCCACTGTCCGTACGAGTTGAGCGCCGTCGGCTCCCAGCCGGCGGCGGCCGCGTCGGCGAGCGCGGCGCGCGCGGCGTCGCCGAGCGCGGCAGGGTCGGCGGTCGCCGGGTTGACGATGCGCGTGTAGAGCAGGTGCGTGCCGATGCGCGCGAGGTCGTCGTCGGACCGGTCGAGCACGCGCAGGCCGCGCGCGGCGTCCGAGATCCCGGAGGGGGTGCGCGCGTCGCCCGCGAGCGGGCAGGTCTCGAGCGCGAGCGGCTCCCACAGCGTCGGCAGCGTGCCGTCCAGCGTGCGGCGCGCGACCATGAGCTTGAAGCGGTCGACGTCAACGCCGAGTGCGTCGATACGGCCCACGATCTCGCCGAGCAGGACGTCGAAGCGGGCGCGCTCCTGCGACCCGGCGAACTCCGTGAAGTGCTGCAGCCGCGACCACACCTCGACCTTGAACAGTCGAAGCAGGTACGTGCGCTCGAGCGCGTCGTCCCCGAGCGATCTCACGAAGTCGAACGTGTCGGCCGTCTGGGTCAGCCAGTCGCCGAGGATGCGCCCGGTGACGATCTGCTGCGTGATGGCGCCCTCGCGGCGGCGGTGGCGGTAGATGACGCGGGGCACCACGTCGACGCTGCCGGCGAGCGAGTACGCGCGGGACGAGTGCGCGACGTCCTCGCACAACGTGTCCTCGGGGTAGTCGAGGCCGTGCGAGACGAGCAGCTCGCGGCGGAACACCTTGTTCCATGCGGTGTGATCCCAGATGAGCCGGGGCTCGTCCGCGAGCGTCAGGCCGTGGCGGGCGGAGTCGAACAGCGGCGACGAGTGGGCCCAGTAGCGGCGCTCCGTGCCGTCGGGGTAGAAGTCGGTGGACGGCGCGGTGACGATGTCGGCGCCGGAGCGCAGCGCGGAGTCCATGAGGACCGCGAAGCACTCGGGCTCGAGGATGTCGTCCGAGTCGGGGAAGATCACGTACTCCGACTCCGCCAACCGCAGGCCGCGGTTGCGCGCGCGCCCGAGCCCGCCGTTCTCGAACACGTGCACGCCGATGCGCGGGTCACGGGCCGCGTACTCCCGCGCGATGTCCTCGCAGCCGTCCGGGCTGCCGTCGATGACGACGATCGCCTGCCAGTCCTCGAAGGACTGCGCGACGAGGCTGTCGAGGAACTCCGGCAGCCACTCCTCGACGCCGTAGACGGGCACGATGACGGAGAGCACGGCCGGGGAAGGCCCCGCCTGCGCGGGCGAGGTCGGCTCGTGGCTGTCGGATACCATGGGGCAACATGATAGAGACTCCGACAGTTGGTGCGCATCGCACCGAACCGGGCGGGATGGAGTCGGATTCCCCGCTCGTCTCGGTCATCATCCCGACGTTCAACGTCGCGACCTGGATCGACGAGCTCATGGCCAGCGTCCTGGGCCAGTCGCACCGCAACCTCGAGGTCATCGTCATCGACGACCACTCGACCGACGGCACGTTCGAGGCCGTGCGGCGCTGGGCCGAGCGGGACCCGCGGGTGCAGGTGATGGTCAACCCCGCCCGCGGCGGCGGCTCCGCCCGCAACGCCGGCGTCGCCCGGGCCCGCGGCGCGTACCTCGCCTTCGCGGACGGCGACGACATCGTGCCGGTGGACGCATACGCCCTCATGCTCGCGCGTCTCGAGAGCACCGGCAGCGACATGGCGGTCGGCAACTTCGTCTCGTTCGGCCCCGACCGCATGAGACTGCGCTCGAAGACCGCGCCGACGTACGACGTGGCGCGCTCGCGGGTCACGGTCACCGAGGTCCCGTCGCTGTTGCGGGACCGGGTCTGCTGGAACAAGCTCTACCGGGCCGAGTGGTGGCGGTGGAATGCGATCGAGTTCTCCGAGTCGCTGCGCTCCAACGACATCTTCGCGGGCACGGTCGCCTACTCGCGGGCCCAGGTAGACATCCTCACCGAGCCCGTCTACGTCTACCGCCAGCGCGTCGGCGGCTCGTCGATGACCGCGGCGAAGACCAGCGCGCCGTCGATGCTCGACCACTTCCGCGAGGAGCGCAAGTGCGCCGATGTGGTCGCCTCGATGAGTCCCGACGTCGTCGACCGCTACTACACCAACGTCCTGCGCTTCGACTCGTGGGCGCACCTGCAGGGGCTGTGGGCCGCATCCGACGGCGCCGAGTCGCGGGCGGCCCTCGACGAGGTCCTCACCATCCTCGGGGGCCTGATCGAGAAGGCCAGCGAGGAGGGCATGGGGTCGCTCAAGCGCGAGCAGTCCTGGGTGTACCGCCTGATCTCGGCCGGCGCGTTCGACCTGCTGCGCTTCGACGAGGTGGACGACGTCACCGGCTTCTACCTCGCGTCGTTCGTCGACCAGGGCTGCTGGGACAGCCTCGACGAGGCCTTCGGCGACGACGCGCGCGACTTCTTCCGCTACGCGATCGAGGAGGTCCTGCCGGGCGTGCTCGCGGACACCGGGACGGCGGCGGACGCGGACGTCGACGCGATCATGGAAGCCGTCGCGGAGGCGTCCGCAAGGTACCGGCTCCC
>Ga0207735_100380_pt1 | contig 10460 bp, 10 predicted proteins | sample TtaePargueraPR_9_FD_187280 | JGI IMG/M metagenome (GOLD analysis project Ga0207735, IMG submission 187280) | Aerobic enrichment media microbial communities from Bioluminiscent Bay, La Parguera, Puerto Rico - Tt and E2 (1) (SPAdes) | ecosystem: Environmental > Aquatic > Marine > Unclassified ... | reverse complement strand
ACGCCGAGCCCGAGGACGATCCTGAGGCCACCGCGGTGATGGAGCCCCTCGAGCCGGAGGACGACGCCGAGGCGACCGCCGTCCTGCCGCCGGTCGAGCCCGAGCCCGCGCCGGAGCAGGAGACCGACGCGACCGCGGCGATGGAGCCGATCGAGGCGGAGATCGTCGAGGACGAGCAGGAAGACAGGCCCGAGACCGTCGAGGTCGAGGAGCCCGAGGAGCGCGGCAGCCGCCGCGGCTGGGTGGCCTGGGGGGTCATGGCGACCGTCGTCGTGCTCGCCGCCGGCTACCTCGGCACCGCCGTGTACGCCGCGGGTCGCGTGCCCGCGGGAACCACGGTGCTCGGCACCGACGTGGGCGGCATGGGCCGCGGCGCCGCCGAGGAGGCGCTCGCGCCCGTGGCCGCGGCCGCCGGTGAGGAGCCCATCACGATGTCCGCGGACGGCGGCGAGGCCGAGCTGGTCCCCGCCGAGTCCGGGCTCGCGATCGACGTCGAGGAGACCGTCGGCGGCCTCGTCGGGTTCAGCCTCAACCCGCTCACGATCATGCGCACCTTCACCGGCGCGCCCCGCGAGGCGGAGCCCGTCACCACGGTCGACATGGACGCGCTGGTCGCGACCGTCGCCGAGGCGGGGGAGACGCTCGTCGTGGGCGCCGAGGACGCCGTCGTCACCATCACCGACACCGGCGCGGCCGTGGAGCCCGCTGTCGACGGCATCCAGGTCGACGCGGACGCGACCGCGGACGGCATCGCCGAGGCGTGGCCCGTCGACGCGTACACCGCGGTGACCGAGCCCATGGACGCGGCCGTCACCACCGCGGAGGCGGAGGAGTACGCCGCCGAGCTCAACTCCGAGACCCTCGTCGGCGACGTCGAGATGACCGGCCCCAACGGCGACGCGACGGTCACCCAGGACCAGCTGGTGCGCTTCGCCTCGGTGGCCTCGGAGGACGGCGAGCTGTCGCTCGTGATCGACGGCGAGACCCTCGCCGCCGAGCTGGAGTCCGCCGACCCGAGCCTCGTGAGCGCGGCCACCCCCGCATCGTTCTCCTTCAACGCCAACCACAAGCTGCAGACCGTCGACTCGCAGCCGGGGCGCGCGATCGACGGCGCGGCGCTGGGCGACGCCGTGGTGGCCGCGGTCGACACCGAGGAGCGTGCGGGCGAGCTGCCGTACAAGGAGACCGAGGCCGCCATCACGAGCGACGACCTGGGCGTGGACGACCTCAGGAGGAAGGTCGCGTCTTTCGACACGCCTCTCACCGCCGAGCCGATCCGCACCAGGAACCTCGTGCGCGGCGCCGAGCTGGTGACGGGCAACGTGCTGCAGCCCGGCGAGACCTTCTCGCTGCTCGACGCGCTCAGCCCCATCACGGCGGACAACGGGTACTACCCGGCGCACATCCTCGTCGACGGATACGTCACCGACGGGATCGGCGGCGGCCTGTCCCAGATGGCGACCACGGTGTACAACGCCGCGTACTTCGCGGGTCTCGAGGACGTCGAGCACCGCCCCCACACCAAGTACTTCACGCGCTACCCGGCGGGCCGCGAGGCGACCATCTTCGTCGGCGCGATCGACCTCAAGTTCAAGAACAACACCCCGTACACGCTGGTCATGAGCTCGTACGTGAGCGGCGGCCGCCTGTACGTCGAGGTCTGGTCGCGCAAGCACTTCACCGTCGAGACCTCGGCCTCGAACCGCAGCAACGTCACCCCCGCGCGGATGACCGAGTCGGACCACGACGGGTGCATCGACACCCCGGTGGGCGAGGACGGCTTCACCATCACCAACATGCGCAAGGTCTACCTCGACGACGAGCTGGTCGACGAGTCGTCCTACACGTGGACGTACCGCCCCAACGACGGCGTGAGGTGCACGTAGCGGGGACGATGCGCGTACCCCGAGGGGCATAGGGGGCCTGCTAGCCACCGTTTTCGTGCGGTTTCTCCGGCTGTATGATGGCCGCGTCCACCAGTCCCGAGGATGAAGGAGGCGCCGTGACGTACGTCATCGCCTTGCCGTGTGTCGATGTCAAGGACAAGGCGTGCATCGACGAGTGTCCGGTGGACTGCATCTACGAGGGCGAGCGGATGCTGTACATCCACCCGGACGAGTGCGTCGACTGCGGCGCCTGCGAGCCGGTCTGCCCCGTGGAGGCCATCTACTACGAGGACGACGTCCCGGACAAGTGGGCCGAGTACTACAACGCCAACGTCGAGTTCTTCTCGGAGATCGGCTCGCCCGGCGGCGCGGCCAAGATGGGTCTGATCGAGCACGACCACGACCTCATCAAGTCGCTCGAGCCGCAGAACGGCTGACCGGCGCGCATGGGCCTCAGCCCTCGCTCGCTGCCCGACTTCCCGTGGGACTCGCTCGTGCCCTACCGGGCGCGGGCCGCTGAGCACCCCGACGGCCTGGTCGACCTCTCCGTCGGCACGCCCGTCGACCCGACGCCGGCCGTGATCCGCGACGCGCTCGCGGCCGCCGCCGACGCGCCCGGCTATCCGACGACGCACGGCACCGTCGCGCTGCGCGAGGCCGTCGCGGCCTGGTTCGCACGCAGGCGGAACGCGCCCGGCGTCGATCCGGCGGCGGTGCTGCCGACGGTGGGCTCGAAGGAGCTGGTGGCGATGCTGCCGGCGTACCTCGGCCTCGGCGAGGGCGACGTGGTGGTGCACCCGGGCGCCGCGTACCCGACGTACGACGTGGGCGCACGCCTCGCGGGGGCGGCCCCGCGCGCGGCCGACCGCGTCGAGGACTGGCGCGGGGACCCGTCGGTGCGGCTTGTGTGGGTCAACTCGCCCTCCAACCCCACGGGCGCGGTCGCCGCCGCCGAGCACCTCGCCGAGGTGGTCGCCGCGGCGCGCGAGATCGGGGCCCTGGTCGCGTCGGACGAGTGCTACGCGGAGCTGGGCTGGACCGGCGAGCCCGTGCCGTCGATCCTCGACCCCGCGGTGTGCGGCGGCTCGCAGGAGGGCGTCCTCGCGGTGTACTCGCTGTCGAAGCAGTCGAACCTCGCCGGCTACCGCGCCGCCTTCGTGGCGGGCGACCCGGCCGTGGTGCGGGGCCTGCTCGAGGTGCGCAAGCACGCGGGGATGATCGTCCCGGCGCCGGTGCAGGCCGCGATGACGGTCGCGCTGGGGGACGACGCGCACGTCGCCGAGCAGAAGGAGCGCTACCGGCGCAGGCGCGAGGAGCTGCTGCCCGCGGTCCGGGCGGCCGGCTTCCGCGTCGACCACTCGAACGCCGGCCTGTACCTGTGGGCGACACGCGACGAGGACTGCTGGGACACGCTGGACTTCCTCGCGGCGCACGGCATACTGGCCGCTCCGGGCGCCTTCTACGGCGAAGCCGCTCGCCGCCACGTGCGGATCGCGTTGACGGCGGGGGATTCAGAAGTCTCTGCGGCATCTAGTAGGCTCGCAAAACGCGGGTAAACCGGCGGCCAAACGTCGGACAGGACCCGAACGCAGCAACGTCGCTCTTCGAAGGGGAGAACATGGCACACGTGGTGGATGCAAGGCTCACGGTCGACGGAAGCATGCGCGAGCTCCCCCTTGAGCGCGCTGCGATCGGCAACGACGGGGTCTCGGTCTCCACCCTGCTGCGCGACACCGGCCTGGTCACGGTCGACCCGGGCTTCATGAACACCGCCTCGTGCGAGAGCTCGATCACGTACATCGACGGCGACAACGGCATCCTGCGCTACCGCGGGTACCCCATCGAGCAGCTCGCGGAGAACTCGACCTTCCTCGAGGTGGCGTACCTCCTCATCCACGGCGCGCTGCCGACCGAGGACCAGCTCACCGCGCTCAACAACCGCGTGTCGCGGCACATGCACGTCCACGAGGGCATCAAGTCCTTCCTCAACGCGTTCCCGCGCGACGCCCACCCGATGGCGGTGCTGTCCGGCGCGATCAGCGCGCTGAGCACGTTCTACCCCGAGTCGGTCGGGCGTTCGCCCGAGGAGATCGAGCTCGCGACCGTGCTGCTGCTCGCGAAGACCGCGACGGTCATCGCGTACCTGCAGCGCCGGGCGAGCGGCGGCGACCTCATCGAGCCCCGCCGCGGCGGCCACTACGTCGACGAGTTCATGCGCATCGCGTTCTCGCCCGAGTCCGGCGACATCGAGATCGACCCGCTGGTGCGCCGCGCGGTCGACGTGCTGCTGATCCTCCACGCCGACCACGAGCAGAACTGCTCGACCTCGACCGTGCGCATCGTCGGCTCGTCGCACGCGAACATCTACGCCTCCGTCGCCGCCGGCGTGGGTGCGCTCTCCGGCCCGCTGCACGGCGGTGCCAACGAGGCCGCGCTGCGCATGTTCGACCAGATCAAGGAGTCGGGCGACACGATCGAGCAGTTCGTCGCGAAGGTCAAGGACAAGGCCGAGGGTGCGCGCCTCATGGGCTTCGGCCACCGCGTCTACAAGTCGTACGACCCGCGCGGCGCCGTGGTGAAGGGCCTCGCCGACGAGCTCCTCACGCAGCTCGGCGGCAGCGACGAGACGTTCCAGATGGCGCAGCGCCTCGAGGAGATCGCGCTGTCCGACGAGTACTTCATCGAGCGCAAGCTCTACCCGAACGTCGACTTCTACACCGGGCTGCTGTACTCGGCGATCGGCTTCCCGACGCCGATGTTCACGCCGCTGTTCGCGCTGGGCCGCATGCCGGGCTGGATCGCGCACTACCGCGAGATGCTTCACGACCCGCGTACCAAGATCGGACGCCCCCGCCAGATCTACACTGGAGAGGTCGAGCGCGACTACGTGCCGCTCGCCGATCGCGGCTGACCCGCCGCCTCGGGCGGCACCCCGCGCGTCGACTGTCGACGAGGGGGTGCGACGATGCCGATGGATGACGATGCGCTGAGGCGCGAGGCCAAGCGCCGCGTGGAGGCGCGCAGCGGGTTCTACTGGTTCGCGGTGGTCTGCGTGGTCGTGTGGACTGCGCTGACCCTCATCTGGTGGATGAGCGGCGGCGGCTACTTCTGGCCGGTCTGGGCGATGCTCGGCATGGGCATCGGGTTGGTCTTCGCAGGCGCGGCGGCCTTCCTGCCCGGCGCGGGACGGCCGAGCGAGGAGCGGATCGAGCGCGAGTACCGCAAGCTCAAGGGCGACCAGCCCGAGCAGTAGGGCCGGATCGGAGCAGGTCCGCGAGAGGTGCTCCGTCCGGGGTCGCGCGCGCCCGGATCGGAGCACGATCGCGAGTCCCGCTCCGATCGGGGAGGGCCGGGCCCCCGGGTGGCTCAGCCCGGGCGCCGCCACGCGCCGGCGTTGGCGCGCGCCCATGCCTGAAAGCCGATCGGCTCTCGGCCGAGCACCGTGCGGACGTCGTCGGTGAGGCCGTCCGCCTTGCCGAGCCGCGCGACCGAGTAGATCGCGGTGGTGACCGCGGCCATGCCCCACGGCATCCCGAGGCGACGATGCGCGTGCCACGCGTACCGCAGCGCCCCGGGCCGGGCGTCCGAGATGGGCCGGCCGAGCACGTCCGACAGCACCTCGGCCACCTCGGCGTAGGTGAGGGCCGCCGGCCCCGTCGGCGTCCAGGCCCTGCCGGCGTGCGCCGCCGGATCCGCGAGTGCCGTCGCCGCGACCGCCGCGACGTCCTCCGTCGCGACCAGGCTGGTGGCGCCGCGGCCCGCCGGCAGCATGATCCGGTCGTCGTCGCGGATGTCGACCGCATGCGTGGTCGACAGGTTCTCCATGAAGAACGACGGCCGCACGAACGTCCACGCCATGCCCGAGCCGCGCAGCCATGACTCGATCCTGGCGTGCGGCACCACGCGACTGCCCTCCGCCCCTTGCAGCGACAGGAACACGACGTGGCGCACGCCTGCGGAGCGTGCCGCCTCCAGCGCGGGCACCAGGTCGCGGCGGACGTTCGACAGCTGCGGCGGCCGCATCAGGAACATGGTCTCGACGCCATCGAACGCGCGTGCCCAGGTGGCGGCGTCGAGGAAGTCGAGCGGCACGGCCTCGCCCAGCTCCGCCGCGCGCGGGTCGCGCGTGGCGAGCCGCAGCGGGTGGCCCTGCGGCGCCAGCAGCGTCGCCACGCGGGCGCCGACCCGGCCGGACGCTCCGGTGATGAGCAGCGGCGATGGCAAGGAGGTCCCCTCTCGGTGGAAACTATTTGTATTATACAAGTATGAGCCGCAGCAGCCACCCGACCATCGGCGCCGACCTGGAGGCGATCGACGGCGCGCTCATCGGCCTCCGCCGCTTCGTCGCGGGCGACGCGCCCGAGCGCCTCGTCGAGGGCGGCCGCGTCGACCTCTCGACCGTGCTGGTCGTCGACGCGGTCGCGCGCCTGGGTGGCAGGGCCGGCATCGGCGATGTCGCCGAGGAGCTGCGTGTCGCGCCCGCCACGGCGACACGCAGCGTGGACCGGGCGGAGCGGGCAGGCATGGTGCGCCGGGGCGCGGGCGAGCGCGACGCACGCAGGGTCGAGGTGGTGCTCACGGATGAGGGGCGTGACCTCGACGCGAGGGCGCTCGACTTCCGCGTAGGTCGGCTCGCCGACCTGCTGATCGACTGGACGCCGGGCCGCATCGCGCGCTTCGCGCAGGACCTTGAGGAGTTCGCCGACGCGGCCGAGGCCGCGCGCCGAGACGAGGAGACCTCATGACCATCGCGCTGTGGATCGCGCAGGGCCTGCTCGCGGCCGTCTTCCTCGCGGTCGGGATCACCAAGCTCAAGGACGACCGCGAGACCTACGCGGCGGCCCGCCCCCCGATGACGACCTACGCGTCGCGGATGCCGGTGTGGCTGTTCAGGACGGTCGGCGTGCTGGAGGTCGCCGGGGCGCTGGGTGTCGTCCTGCCGTGGACGACCGGCATCGCACCGGTCCTCACCCCGGTCGCGGCGGCGGGCCTCGCGCTGATCATGGTCGGCGCCGCCGTCGACCACGCGAGGCACGGTGAGTCCGCCTCCTACCCGGTCAACGCGGTGCTGTTCGCGCTCGCGGCGGTCGTCGCGCTCGGACGCCTCCTCGGGTGGTGACGGTCAGGGCGCCGCGAGCGGCGTGAGCCGGACGGCCACCCCCGCGGGCGCCAGCGGCGGCTCGACGTCCGAGATCCCGACGCCGCGCTCCCAGCCGCCGTCGCCGTTCGCGACCGCCTCGACCGACTCGGTCGCCGCCACCGCGACGGCCCACGCCGCGAACGCGTCGGAGAGCGCCGCATCGTCCCGCGTGGGCACCACGTCGAGCCAGATCTCCCCGGGTCCGGGGTCGAGGATGCGCACCTCGTACGCGCCGCCGCCGAAGTCGCGCGCGACGCGCGCGGCGAAGGCCCGCGCGGTGGTGCCGGAGCCCTCGTCCACGTCGCACGTGACGGCGAGGGGACCGGAGTGTCCGCGCAGCGCCGACGCCCACAGCCGCGCAGCGGGCTCGCGCTGCGCGTAGGCGTCGGGGAAGGCCGAGCGCTGCACGGTCTGCGCGGCCACCGTGACCGCCATGTCCTGCCAGCCCGACACCTTCGCCAGCGCCGCGTAGAACGTGTCGGTCGAGTAGTAGGGGTCCATGATCTCGGCGACCGTGCCCCAGCCCTGCGACGGGCGCTGCTGGAACAGGCCGATCGAGTCGCGGTCGCCGTAGTCGATGTTGACCAGCGAGGACTCCTGCATCGCGGTCGCGATCCCGATGGTCGCCCCCCGCGCGGGCAGGCCCAGGCGCGTCGAGGCGGCGGAGATCAGCGCCGCGTTGCCCGCCTGCTCGGCCGTCAGCGAGGTGGAGCCGTCGCCGAGCGTCGCCGTGCACGTGCCGGAGGCGTGGTGCCGCGACGCGCCCTCGGACCACAGGTGCAGGCCGTAGAGCGCGCCGCCGGTCGCGACGGCGAGGACCGTCAGCGCGGCGACGGTGCGCCGCGCCCCCACGTCAGTTCGCGTGCAGCGCGGCGTTGAGCTCGACGCCCGTGCCCTGACGCTGCACCGCCTCGAGCGCGCCCGTCTGGGAGTTGCGGCGGAACAGGATGCCGTCCTTGCCGGCGAGCTCGCGGGCCTTGACCACGACAGGGTTGCCCTCGGAGTCGGACTGGCCGACGATCGCGACCTTCGAGCCCGCGGTGACGTACAGCCCGGCCTCGACGATGCAGTCGTCGCCCAGCGGGATGCCCAGGCCGGAGTTCGCGCCGAGCAGCGAGCGCTGACCGATCGAGATGACCTCCTTGCCGCCACCCGACAGCGTGCCCATGATCGAGGCGCCGCCGCCGACGTCGGAGCCGTCGCCCACGACCACGCCGGCCGAGATGCGGCCCTCGACCATCGAGTGGCCGAGCGTGCCCGCGTTGAAGTTCACGAAGCCCTCGTGCATGACGGTGGTGCCCTCCGCGAGGTGGGCGCCCAGGCGCACGCGGTCGGCGTCCGCCACGCGCACGCCGGTGGGGACCACGTAGTCGACCATGCGCGGGAACTTGTCGACGCCGTAGACCGTGAGCGGGCGGCCGAACGCGCGGTAGCGCAGGCGCACCTGCTCGAAGCCCGCGATCGCGCACGGGCCGTCCGAGGTCCACACCACGTTGGTGAGCGCGCCGAACACGCCGTCGAGGTTCACACCGTGCGGCTGGACCAGGCGGTGGCTGAGCAGGTGGAGGCGCAGGTACGCATCCTCGACCGAGGCGGGGGCCTCGTCCAGGTCGATCACGGTCTTGACGACGCGCAGCTCGACGTCGCGCAGGTCGTCGGTGCGCTCGGCGGCCTTGAGCTGCGCCGGGGCGTCGTCGCGCGCCTTCGGCTCGCCGAGGGCGGGCGCGGGGTACCAGGTGTCGAGCGTGACGCCCTGGGCGTCGATGGTGGCAAGGCCGAATCCGAAGGCGGGTCGTGTCATGGCTCAAGGGTACGTGGATAGGCTGACACCATGACTCACCTCGACCTTGCCGCACCCGTCGAGGACCTCGCGAAGGCCCTGGTCGACGTCCCCTCCGTGTCCGGCAACGAGGACCGGATCGCGGACGCCGTCGAGGCCGCGCTCGCGCACCTGCCGCACCTCGACGTGATCCGTCTCGGCAACGCCGTGGTGGCCCGCACGGACCTGGGCCGCGACGAGCGCGTCGTGATCGCCGGCCACCTCGACACCGTCCCGATCGCGGGAAACGTGCCGGGGGAATGGTCGCCCGAGGGCGACCTGATCGGCCGCGGATCCGTCGACATGAAGGCCGGGGTCGCGGTCCAGCTGTCGCTCGCCGCGGCGCTCGCTGCGCCCACGCGCGACGTCACCTGGGTGTTCTACGACCAGGAGGAGGTCGAGGCGCACCGCAACGGCCTGGGCCGGATCGCGCGCGAGCGTCCCGACCTGGTCGCGGGCGACTTCGGTGTGCTGTGCGAGCCCACGCAGGGCGTCATCGAGGGCGGCTGCAACGGGACGATGCGCGCGGAGGTCCGCGTGCACGGCCGCGCCGCGCACAGCGCGCGGGCCTGGAAGGGACTGAACGCGATCCACCGCGCCGCGCCGCTGCTCGCCGCGCTCGAGGCGTACGAGCCGGACACGTTCGAGGTGGACGGGCTCGAGTACCGCGAGGGGCTCAACGCCGTCGGCGTGCGCGGCGGCATCGCCGGCAACGTGATCCCCGACGCGTGCGTCGTCACCGTCAACTACCGCTTCGCGCCCCGCTGGACCCTCGAGGAGGCGCAGGCGCGCCTCGAGCGCGTGGTCGAGTCGAGCGGGCTCGACGGCTACGACCTCGTCTACACCGACCTGTCCGGCGCCGCCCGCCCGGGGCTCGACGCCCCGCTCGCCGCATCGTTCGTGGACTCCGTGGCCGCGACCGGCGTGGGCGAGCCGCGCGCGAAGCAGGGCTGGACCGACGTCGCGCGCTTCGGCGAGCTCGGCATCCCGGCCGTCAACTACGGGCCCGGCGACCCGGAGCTCGCGCACGCGGACGACGAGCGCTGCCCCGTCGAGGACATCCGGCGCTGCCGCGCCGGCCTGGAGGCGTGGCTGACGTCCTGAGGAGGACCCCATGAAGGAGTACCGCAAGGGCCCCGTGCTGCTGCGCGGGCGCAACGTCCCCAGCACCTCCACCTCCGAGCACCTGCTGGACCAGCAGCACGCCCCCGACTGGCTGCACGACGACCCGTGGCGCGTGCTCCGCATCCAGTCCGAGTTCGTCGAGGGCTTCGGGGCGCTCGCGGAGCTCGGGCCCGCGATCACGGTGTTCGGGTCGGCGCGTTCGCCGCGCGACTCGGACGAGTACGCGGCGGGCGAGACCGTCGGCCGCCTGCTGGTCGAGTCGGGCTACGCCGTCATCACGGGCGGCGGCCCGGGCTGCATGGAGGCCGCGAACAAGGGCGCCGCCGAGGCCGGCGGGGTCTCGGTCGGGCTGGGCATCGAGCTGCCCTTCGAGCAGGGCGTCAACCAGCACGTGAACCTCGGCATCAACTTCCGCTACTTCTTCGCCCGCAAGACGATGTTCGTGAAGTACGCCCAGGGCTTCATCGCGCTGCCCGGCGGCTACGGCACG
>Ga0207735_100379_pt1 | contig 10464 bp, 19 predicted proteins | sample TtaePargueraPR_9_FD_187280 | JGI IMG/M metagenome (GOLD analysis project Ga0207735, IMG submission 187280) | Aerobic enrichment media microbial communities from Bioluminiscent Bay, La Parguera, Puerto Rico - Tt and E2 (1) (SPAdes) | ecosystem: Environmental > Aquatic > Marine > Unclassified ... | reverse complement strand
CCCCTGCCGCTGCTGAGGCCCCCAAGGCCGACGCAGGGAAGGAAGGCTAAAGACCATGCTCATTCCCCGTCGAGTGAAGCACCGCAAGCAGCACCACCCGAAGCGTTCGGGCGCTGCGAAGGGCGGCACCCAGGTGTCGTTCGGCGACTTCGGCATCCAGGCTCTCGAGCCCGCCTACGTCACGAACCGCCAGATCGAGGCCGCTCGTATCGCGATGACCCGTCACATCAAGCGTGGCGGCAAGGTGTGGATCAACATCTACCCCGACCGTCCGCTCACCAAGAAGCCCGCCGAGGTCCGCATGGGCTCCGGTAAGGGTTCGCCCGAGTGGTGGGTCGCCAACATCAAGCCGGGCCGCGTGATGTTCGAGCTGGCCGGCGTCGACGAGCCCCTGGCTCGTGAGGCGCTCCGCCGCGCTCAGCACAAGCTGCCCATGAAGACCCGTTTCGTGACCCGTGAGGGTGGTGACATCTGATGGCCATCGGTACCAAGTCCCTGAGCCCCACCGAGCTGGACGCCATGGAGAACGAGCGCCTCGCCGAGGAGCTCAAGAAGGCCAAGGAGGAGCTGTTCAACCTCCGTTTCCAGGCTGCCACTGGCCAGCTCGAGAACCACGGTCGTCTCAAGGCTGTCAAGCGCGACATCGCCCGCATCTACACGATTCTGCGCGAGCGCGAGCTCGGCATCCGGACGGCGCCCACGGCGTCGGCCGAGTAAGGAAGACTGACTATGTCGAGTAAGAAGCACGCGACGGCCACGGCCGAGCACCGCGCGTACCGCAAGACGCGTCGCGGCTACGTCGTCAGCGACAAGATGAACAAGACGATCACCGTCGAGGTTGAGGACCGCGTCAAGCACCCCCTCTACGGCAAGGTTGTGCGCCGCTCCAGCAAGATCCAGGCGCACGACGAGCTCAACACTGCCGGCATCGGCGACCTCGTGGTCGTGATGGAGACCCGTCCGCTGTCCGCTTCCAAGCGGTGGCGACTGGTCGAGATCGTCGAGAAGGCCAAGTAACTAGCGTTCGACCAGGCTCTCGGGGCAAAGCCGCGAGAGAACCAGACGACAGGAGACAGACATGATTCAGCAGGAGTCGCGGCTGCGAGTCGCCGACAACACGGGTGCCAAGGAGATTCTTGTCATCCGCGTGCTCGGTGGCTCCAAGCGCCGCTACGCCGGCATTGGCGACACGATCGTCGCCACCGTCAAGGACGCGATCCCCGGCGGCAACGTCAAGAAGGGCGACGTCGTCAAGGCCGTCATCGTGCGGACCTCGAAGGAGCGCCGCCGTCCCGACGGTTCGTACATCAAGTTCGATGAGAACGCCGCGGTGATCCTCAAGGGCGCCGAGAGCGGCGAGCCGCGCGGCACCCGCATTTTCGGCCCTGTGGGCCGCGAGCTGCGCGACAAGAAGTTCATGAAGATCATCTCGCTGGCACCGGAGGTCATCTGATGGCGAAGATCAAGAAGGGCGACCTCGTGGTCGTCATCGCCGGACGCGACCGCGGCCAGGAGGGCCGCATCCTCGACATCGACACGGAGAACGACCGTGTCATCGTCGAGGGCGTGCAGCGCGTCACCAAGCACATCAAGCCGGGCACCCGCCGCGACAACCAGGAGGGTGGCATCGTCACCGCCGAGGCGTCGCTCCACATCTCGAACGTGATGCTCGTGGACCCGGAGACCAAGAAGGGCACCCGTGTGGGCTTCCGCACGGAGGAGGTCGAGCAGGACGGCCGCACTCGCGTCAAGCGCGTGCGCGTCGCCAAGCGCTCGGGTAAGGACGTCGAATGAGCACCGCCACCGCTCAGCCGCGGCTCAAGGAGAAGTACCGCGGCGAGATCATCGCCAAGCTCCAGGAGGAGTTCGGCCACGCCAACGTCAACCAGGTCGCCGGTCTCACCAAGATCGTCGTGAACATGGGTGTCGGTGACGCAGCCAAGGACTCGAAGCTCATCGAGGGCGCGATCGCGGACCTGACCGCGATCACGGGTCAGAAGCCGCAGGTCACCAAGGCGAAGAAGTCGATCGCCCAGTTCAAGCTGCGCGAGGGTCAGCCCATCGGCGCCCACGTCACGCTGCGTGGCGACCGCATGTGGGAGTTCCTCGACCGGCTGCTGTCGATCGCGCTTCCCCGCATCCGTGACTTCCGCGGCCTGAGCCCCAAGCAGTTCGACGGCAACGGCAACTACACCTTCGGTCTCACGGAGCAGTCCATGTTCCACGAGATCGACCAGGACAAGATCGACCGCGTGCGCGGCATGGACATCACCGTGGTGACCACCGCTACCACGGACGACGAGGGCCGCTCGCTGCTGAAGCAGCTGGGCTTCCCGTTCAAGGAGAAGTGACACATGGCCAAGACTGCGCTGAAGAACAAGGCCAACCGCAAGCCCAAGTTCGCGGTCCGTTCCTACACCCGGTGCCAGAAGTGCGGCCGTCCGCACTCGGTGTACCGCAAGTTCGGCCTCTGCCGCGTGTGCTTCCGCGAGATGGCTCACGCAGGTGAGCTTCCCGGAATCACCAAGAGCAGCTGGTAAAACCACAACGCCACAGGTCCTCATCGCGAGGAAACCACGGCGAGGAAGAGTTCAACACTCATGACGATGACTGACCCCATCGCAGACATGCTGACGCGTCTGCGCAACGCGAACGCGGCGTACCACGAGACCGTGTCGATGCCGCACTCCAAGCTCAAGGCGAACATCGCCACGATCCTGGAGCAGGAGGGCTACATCACCGGCTCGGACACCGCCGATGCCGAGGTGGGCAAGACCCTCACCCTGACCCTGAAGTACGGCCCCAACCGTGAGCGGTCGCTCGCGGGTGTGCGCCGCGTCTCGAAGCCCGGCCTCCGCGTCTACGCGAAGTCGACGAACCTGCCCAAGGTTCTCGGCGGCCTGGGCGTCGCGATCCTGTCCACCTCCTCGGGTCTGCTGACCGACCGCGAGGCCGAGAAGAAGGGCGTCGGCGGCGAGGTCGTCGCGTTCGTCTGGTAACCGGAAAGGAAGAGCACTATGTCGCGCATTGGCAAGTACCCCGTTTCGGTTCCCTCCGGAGTGGACGTCACCATCGATGGCGCCGTCGTGACCGTCAAGGGCCCCAAGGGCACCCTGACGCACACCGTCGCCTCGCCCATCACCGTGGAGAAGGGCGATGAGGGCATTGCCGTCAAGCGTCCGAACGACGAGCGCGTCTCGAAGTCGCTTCACGGTCTGACCCGCACGCTCATCGCCAACATGGTGGAGGGCGTCACCAGCGGGTACGAGAAGAAGCTCGAGATCGTCGGCACGGGTTACCGCGTCGCGCTCAAGGGCAAGGACCTCGAGTTCGCGCTCGGCTTCTCCCACCCCGTGGTCATCACGCCGCCCGAGGGCATCACCTTCGCGGTCGAGGGCCCGACCAAGTTCTCGGTCGCGGGCATCGACAAGCAGCAGGTCGGCGAGACCGCAGCGAACATCCGCAAGGTGCGCCCGCCGGAGCCCTACAAGGGCAAGGGCGTGCGCTACGCCGGCGAGCACGTGCGCCGCAAGGCAGGAAAGACGGGTAAGTAAGCCATGAGCTCCATCACCATCAAGGGCAAGGGGAAGACGGTCGCGCGCAAGCGCCGCCACTTCCGCCTGCGCAAGAAGATCTCCGGCACGACCGCGCGTCCCCGCCTGGTCGTGACCCGCTCGTCCCGCCACATGGTCGCGCAGATCGTGGACGACTCGGTGGGCAAGACCCTCGCGTCGGCATCCACGCTCGAGGCCGAGGTCCGTTCGCTGGACGGCGACAAGACCGCCAAGGCGACCAAGGTCGGCGAGCTCGTCGCCGAGCGCGCCAAGGCCGCTGGCATCGACACCGTGGTGTTCGACCGCGGAGGCAACAAGTACCACGGTCGTGTGGCCGCGGTCGCAGACGGCGCCCGAGAGGGTGGCCTGGCTCTGTAGGCCGGGACCACGAAAGGATTACGCATGGCTGACAACAACCGCCGCGACAACCGTCGCGGCAACGAGCCTGACAACAAGTTCATCGAGCGCGTGGTGACCATCAACCGCGTGTCCAAGGTCGTCAAGGGCGGCCGCCGCTTCAGCTTCACGGCGCTGGTCGTCGTGGGTGACGGCGAGGGCAACGTGGGCGTGGGCTACGGCAAGGCCAAGGAGGTCCCCGCAGCGATCTCCAAGGGCGTCGAGGAGGCGAAGCGGAACTTCTTCCGCGTGCCGCGCATCCAGGGCACCATCCCGCACGCCGTGCAGGGTGAGGCCGCTGCCGGTGTCGTGTTCCTGCGCCCTGCCGCTCCGGGTACCGGTGTCATCGCGGGTGGTCCCGTGCGCGCCGTGCTCGAGTGTGCGGGCGTCCACGACATCCTGTCGAAGTCGCTCGGCTCGTCCAACGCGATCAACATCGTTCACGCGACCGTCGACGCCCTGAAGTCGCTCGAGCGGCCCGAGGCCGTCGCGGCTCGCCGCGGCAAGCCCGTGGAGGACGTGGCTCCGGCCGCGATGCTCCGCGCGCAGGCAGCGGGGGTGAAGTGATGGCTCGCCTCAAGGTTCAGCAGAAGAAGTCGACGATCGGCATCAAGCCGCAGCACCGCGAGACCCTGCGGTCGCTCGGCCTGAAGCGCATCGGCGACATCGTCGTCAAGGAGGACCGTCCCGAGATCCGCGGGATGGTCAAGGCGGTCGATCACCTGGTCGCCGTCGAGGAGGTTGAGTGATGGCCGAGGACAAGAAGGCCACCGAGGACAAGCCGGCTGCCAAGAAGCCCGCTGCCAAGAAGCCTGCGGCTTCGAAGGCCGCTTCGGCGGACAAGGCCGCTGAGAAGAAGCCTGCTGCCAAGAAGCCTGCGGCTTCGAAGGCCGCTGCCGAGAAGAAGCCTGCTGCCAAGAAGCCGGCCGCTGCATCGGCTGCCAAGGCGACCGACGCATCGGCTGAGAAGAAGCCTGCCGCCAAGAAGGCACCTGCCAAGAAGGCGGAGCCCGAGGCCAAGGTGAACACGCTCAAGATGCACCACCTTCGTCCTGCCGAGGGCGCTCACACCCGCAAGACCCGCGTGGGTCGCGGTGAGGCGTCGAAGGGCAAGACGGCCGGTCGAGGCACCAAGGGCACGGGCGCGCGCTACCAGGTGCCCGAGCGCTTCGAGGGCGGTCAGACCCCGATCCACATGCGGATTCCGAAGCTTCCCGGCTTCAAGAACCCGTTCAAGGTCACGTACCAGGTGGTGAACGTCTCGCAGATCGCGCAGCTGTTCCCGAAGGGCGGGGAGGTCACCAAGGCCGACCTCGTCGCGAAGGGCGCCGTGCGCAAGAACCAGCCTGTCAAGGTGCTGGGCGAGGGCGACATCGAGGTGAAGGTGACCATCGTCGACGCCGACAAGGTTTCGCAGTCGGCGAAGACCAAGATCGAGGCCGCGGGCGGCTCGGTCAACGAGGGCTAGAGTCGAGGGCGGGCCGCACAGCACCGTGCGGCCCGCTCCGACGTCTCCCGACATCTGAGCCCGCACCACTGGAGGATCAATGCTGAGTGGCTTCCTGAGCGCTTTCCGCACACCTGACCTGCGCAACAAGCTGCTCTTCACCCTGGGGATCCTTGCGATCTACCGCCTGGGTGTCGCCATTCCCACTCCGGGCGTCGACTACAGCGCGGTCCAGTTCTGCGCGGCGCCTGTCAACAACACCGGCACGAACGCCGCCTTCGAGGTGCTCAATCTCTTCTCCGGCGGTGCTCTCCTGCAGCTGTCGATCTTCGCGCTGGGCATCATGCCGTACATCACGGCGTCGATCATCGTCCAGCTGCTGCGCGTGCTGATCCCGCGCTTCGAGGCCCTGTACAAGGAGGGCCAGGAGGGTCAGGCCAAGCTCACGCAGTACACCCGCTACATCACCGTGGGCTTCGCTGCGCTGCAGTCCGCCTCGTACATCACGATGGCGCGCAACAACGTCTTCTTCCCCGGCTGTGAGCTGCCGATCGTCCCCGACGACTCGTGGAACGTGATCGCGACCATGGTGCTGACCATGACCGCCGGAACCGTGCTGATCATGTGGCTGGGCGAGCGCATCACCGAACGCGGCGTCGGCAACGGCATGTCGCTGCTGATCTTCACCTCGATCGCAGCGTCGTTCCCGGGCGTCGCCTCCGCGATCTGGAACTCGTCCAACGGCGTGTCCAACTCGATCATCGTCGGCGTCATCGTGCTCCTCGTGATCGCGGCCGTCGTATTCGTCGAGCAGTCGCAGCGCCGCATCCCGGTGCAGTACGCGAAGCGCATGGTCGGCCGCCGCATGCTCGGCGGATCCTCGACCTACATCCCGATCAAGATCAACATGGCGGGCATCATCCCCGTGATCTTCGCGTCGTCGCTGCTGATGCTGCCGCAGGTGATCGTCCAGTTCACGGGCGACGACGCCGGAGACTGGGCACTGTGGCTGCGCGACAACGTGGCCAACCCAGCTTCGCCGATCAACATCAGCCTGTACGTCCTGCTGATCATCTTCTTCGCGTACTTCTACACCGCGATCACGTTCAACCCGAACGACGTGGCGGACAACATGAAGAAGTACGGTGGGTTCATCCCGGGCATCCGTCCGGGCCAGCCCACGGCGGACTTCCTGTCGTATGTGCTGTCCCGCATCACCGCGGCCGGCTCGCTGTATCTTGCGGCCGTCGCGCTGATTCCGACCATCACGTTCGTCGCGCTGGGACTCAGCACGTCGATCCCGTTCGGTGGCGCCTCGATCCTCATCCTCGTGGGTGTGGGTCTCGACACCGTCAAGCGCATCCAGTCCCAGCTGGAGCAGCGCAACTACGAAGGGTTCCTCAAGTAATGCGCACCGTTCTCCTCGGACCCCCCGGAGCCGGCAAGGGCACGCAGGCAGCGCGCCTCGCGGAGCGGTGGGGAATCCCCGCGATCTCGACCGGCGACATCTTCCGCGCGAACGTCCAGGGCAAGACCGAGCTGGGTCGCAAGGCTCAGGAGTTCATGAACGCCGGAGCGCTCGTGCCCGACGAGGTCACCAACGCGATGGTCCGCGACCGTCTCGCGCAGGACGACGTCAAGGGTGGGTTCCTGCTCGACGGCTACCCCCGCAACCCCGACCAGGCGGTAGAGCTCGAGTCGATGCTCGCTGATCTTGGCGCCGAGCTCGACGTCGCCATCGAGATCACTGCCGACGCGGACGCGGTGACGGAGCGACTGCTCAAGCGCGCCGAGATCGAGGGCAGGGTCGACGACAGCGAGCCGGTGATCCGCAAGCGCCTCGAGGTCTACGCAGTGCAGACCGCACCCGTGTCCGCGTACTACGCCGGTCGCGGCCTGCTGGTCCAGATCGACGGTCTGGGCGAGATCGCCGACGTCACCGAGCGGATCGTCGCAGCCGCCGAGGCGCGCTGACGCGTGCCCGAGCGCGTCGAACTCAAGACTCGCGAGCAGATGCGGGTCATGGCCCGCGCGGGGGTCATCGTCGAACGAGCACTCGCCGCCGCCTCGAAGGCGGCCGTCGCGGGCGCGACCACCAGGGACGTCGACGCGGCCGCCGCCGCCGTCATCGCCGATGCGGGGGCCACCTCGAACTTCCTGGGGTACCACGGCTTTCCGGCAACGGCATGCGTCTCCGTGAACGACGAGATCGTGCACGGCATCCCGGGCGAGCGCGTGCTCGCTGAGGGCGACGTCGTATCGATCGACTGCGGCGCGATCGTCGAGGGCTGGCACGGTGACTCCGCGCGGACCCTCATCGTGGGCGCGCCCGCGTCGGACGCTGATGTCGCGCTGGTCGAGGGCACGCGCAGGTCACTGTGGGCGGGCATCGCCGCACTCGCCTCCGCCAAGCGTCTGAACGAGGTCGCGGAGGCCATCGAGGACGAGACCGAGCGCGCAGGACTGCACCCGCTCGTGGGGTACGTCGGGCACGGGATTGGCACGGCGATGCATCAGCCGCCCGAGGTCATGAACTACCGGACCAGGGGCCGGCTCGCGCGCGTGCGCCCGGGCCTGTGCGTCGCCATCGAGCCCATGAATGTCATCGGGACCTCAGAGTCCCGCGTGCTCGATGACGACTGGACCGTGGTCTCCGCAGACGGTTCCCGCGGCGCCCACTGGGAGCACTCGATCGCCGTGCATGAGGATGGGATCTGGGTGCTGACGGCAGCGGACGGCGGTGCCGAGGGGCTCCGCCCGTTCGGCGTCGCTCCCGCGCCGCTCGGCTGAGCGCTGGCGCAGTCGGGCCGCGCACCGGCGCGCCGTGTGATGAGCATCACACCAGGTAACCAGATGTTTACACCGCCGTCGCGGCGTCGCAAATGCCCGGGCGTAGATTGCGAGGCGTGAGGCGCTGAAGCGCCCACACGGTACTCGTGAGAGGCACTGCGATGGCACGCGGTTTCAACTACGCCCCCGGGGCGAGCGACGACGTCGAGCTGGCGTCGCGCGAAGACCTGTCGCGCGCCCAGATCCAGTCGCTCGCGGGCGGGAAGAACTCCGTGGTGCGCGAGAAGATCGCCGCACGCTCCGATCTGCCGCTGGGCACCATGGTGGGGCTTGCGCACGATCGCTCCGCGGAGGTGCGCGCCGCCATTGCGGCCAACCCTCATGCGACGGACCCAATTCTGGAGCGGCTGGCGTCCGACCGCAACGTCGCAGTCCTGCACGGAGTCATCGCCAACCCGGCGGTGTCGAGGGCGATCGTCGAGAAGCTCGCGTTCCACCGCAAGGACGAGGTGAGGGCGGTCGCGGTGCGGCGCCTCGACTCGATCGTCGATGCTGAGTCCGCCCCGAACCTGCACGCTCCGGAGCTGCGGGAGCGCGCGGAGGTCGCCGATGTGGTGCCGCTGCGACCCACGCAGGTCTCGCTTCACGAGCCGGCCCCGGAGCGTCCGACGCGCACTGCGCCCGTCCGCGGCTTCAAGCCCCCCGCCGAGGGCTGACTGCGACTCTGGCGGAAATCTCACACCGCCCCACACAGGGCCGCGCCGGTGTGATCAACACCACCTGCTGACCTCTAGCGCCCGGGCGTGGGCCCTGGATAACTTACCCGTGCGGGTATGCCAGGGGAGCGATGTACCTGGTACCCATGCGCCACTTGTGAAGTCGCAAGAGCGCCGACCATCCACGTCAAGTATGGCTACTGAGGGACCAGACATGAACAAGATGACCAAGGCATCGATCGCCACCGCATCCGGTGTGATCCTGCTGATGGGCGGCGCTGCGTCGCTCGCCTACTGGAACGACGCCGCGGACCTGGGCGCGAACGGCGTGACCATCACGGCCGGCACCCTGACGGTCGCCCCCACCGGCACGCCCGAGTGGACGCTGTCGTTCGACGATGACCTGAGCGACACCACCGACCCCGTGGTGACCGAGTCGGGACTCGCCTCGCTGGCGACCGTCGAGGTCGTCCCCGGCAACATCCTCACCTACACCCAGGACTTCTCGGTCGTAGCCGAAGGCAACGACCTGTACTTCACCGTCGCACCTTCCGCCGGCGCGCTGACCGGCGACCTGGCGGCGGCGCTGTCGAGCGACGTCCTGGTCTCGGATGTGGAGGTCACTGGATCCAGCGTGTCCGCACACCCGACGGCTGCGGGCGTGTTCCAGACGGATGACAATGCGGGCACCGCGGCGACCATCACGGTGGAGTGGACCATCACCTGGCCGTTCGACTCCGACCCGACGGTCGACAACCCCTTCAAGGGTGACGCCGCGATCCTGCCGGCCGACGGCGCGCTGACCGTCACTCAGGTCTCGGCGCCGTAGCGCCAGTCTGACGCCCTCCGTGGGACCTCGCGCGAGCGCGGGCTCTCACGGGGGGTGCGCATCCGTACCCGAGTTCCCAGCCCGCGCACCTCGCGCGGTTCCTCCGGAGTGGACGATGGCAGCCAAGACCCCCGCCGACCGGGCGCACCCGGTCGCCCGCACCCGCGTGCGCGCGCCTCGCGCTCGCGGGCTGCTGGCGACCGCGATCGCGCTCGCGGTGGGGGTCTCCGGAGCAGTTCTCGCGGCAGGCGGCAGCTATGCCCACCTCAACGCGACCACGGCCATGGGCGGCGCCGGCACCATCGCGGCCGGCAGCGCCGAGCTGCTGGTGTCGCACGGCGGAGACACTCCGGAGAGCACGGTCGCGATCCCTGCGGGCCCTTTCCAGGACATGCTGCCCGGCGACCGCCGCCAGCAGGAGTTCGCCCTGCACAATTCAGGCTCAGTGCCCATGGGCGTCAGCGCCTTCATCGGAGCGCCGACGGCCTGGAACCTGCGCCTCGCGGCAGGCGCGTGCCCGAGCACCGCGCTTCCCGGCAACCCCCTCGGGACCACGTCGAGTGCGGTCGTCTCGAACCTCCAGCCCGGTGCCACCGCCGCTGTGTGCCTCGAGGTGTCGCTGCCGCTCACCGCCGACGCGTCGACGGCGGGCACCACGGCTGATCACTCGATCACCCTCGACGGGATCCAGGTGGCGCCGTGAGAGCGATGCTGAGGACACGGAGCCGGCTC
>Ga0207735_100378_pt1 | contig 10479 bp, 10 predicted proteins | sample TtaePargueraPR_9_FD_187280 | JGI IMG/M metagenome (GOLD analysis project Ga0207735, IMG submission 187280) | Aerobic enrichment media microbial communities from Bioluminiscent Bay, La Parguera, Puerto Rico - Tt and E2 (1) (SPAdes) | ecosystem: Environmental > Aquatic > Marine > Unclassified ... | reverse complement strand
CCGTCGCCCCGCCCGGCTTCGACGCGCGCTTCTCCGCGACCCAGCGCCGCTACGCGTACCGCGTGTGCGACGGCGTGCCCGACGTGCTCGCCCGTCGTCACGTGCTGCACATGCGCCGCCCCCTCGATGTCGACGCCCTCAACCGCGCATCGTCCACCCTCACCGGCCTGCGCGACTTCGCCGCGTTCTGCCGCGGCCGGGAGGGCGCGACCACCATCCGCGACCTGCTCGAGCTGTCGTGGCGGCGCGAGGACACCGGCCCGGACACCGGCCTGGTGGTCGCCACCGTGCGCGCGGACGCCTTCTGCCACTCGATGGTGCGCTCGCTCGTGGGCGCGCTGCTCGCGGTGGGCGAGGGGCGCCGGGACCTCGACTGGCTGACCACCGTCGCGGCCTCCGAGGGGCGGTCCCAGGCGATCGCGGTCGCGCCCGCGCACGGGCTCACGCTCGAGGAGGTCTCGTACCCCGACGACGCGCGGCTCGCGGAGCGCGCCGAGGCTACCCGAGGCCGGCGCACCCTCCCGTGACCGACGCGCGTGCCGGGTCCGTCCGGATTGACCGGTAGGGCATCGCGCGCGTATGATGGTGCGTCGTTGTGCGTTCCCTCGTGGACGGTGCCTCCCACTCGCCTCCGCAGGACCCGCCGACCGAAATGCTTCACGGTGACCCGTTCACCGTCCACCAGAACGAGAAAGCAAAGGCTTCACAGTGCGTACGTATTCTCCCAAGCCGGGTGACGTCACCAAGAACTGGTACGTCATCGACGCAACTGACGTGGTCCTCGGTCGTCTGGCCTCCCAGGCCGCTTCGCTGCTCCGCGGCAAGCACAAGGCGACGTTCGCGCCCCACGTCGACGGCGGTGACTTCGTCATCGTCATCAACGCTGAGAAGGTGGCCCTCACCGGCTCCAAGCTCACCGACAAGATGGTCTACCGTCACTCGGGCTACCCGGGCGGCCTCTCGGCCGTCCCCGTGGGCGAGCTCCTCGAGAAGAACCCGACCCGCGTCATCGAGAACGCGGTCAAGGGCATGCTCCCCAAGACCAAGCTCGGCGCCGTCCAGCTGAAGCACCTCAAGGTGTACGCCGGCTCGGAGCACCCGCACGCGGCGCAGCAGCCGCAGGTCTTCGAGATCTCCCAGGTCGCGCAGTAAGCGCCGCAGAGTTTAAGGATTGATGAAAGTGGCAGATGTGACGACCGACGTCGACAACGAGACCCCCACCGAGTACACCTCCGAGACCGCCACCGAGCGCGGCAAGGGTGTCACCAACGTCGCCCCCGGCGCCGGCCTCGGCCGCCGCAAGGAGGCCGTCGCCCGCGTGCGCCTGGTGCCCGGCACCGGCAAGTGGGTCATCAACGGCCGTGAGCTCGAGGCGTACTTCCCGAACAAGGTTCACCAGCAGCTGGTGAACTCGCCGTTCGCGCTCCTCGACATCGAGGGCAAGTTCGACGTGCACGCCCGCATCCAGGGTGGCGGCCCGTCCGGTCAGGCCGGCGCGCTGCGCCTCGGCGTGTCCCGTGCCCTCAACGAGATCGACGCCGAGAACAACCGCCCGGCCCTCAAGAAGGCCGGCTTCCTGACCCGCGACGCCCGCGTCGTGGAGCGCAAGAAGGCCGGTCTCAAGAAGGCCCGCCGCGCGCCGCAGTACTCGAAGCGCTAATCTCGCGCGCATGGCGCGTCTCTTCGGCACGGACGGTGTCCGGGGCCTCGCGAACCGCGACCTCACAGCGGAGCTCGCCGTCGACCTTGCGGTCGCGGCGGCCCATGTGCTGGCCGAGCGGGGCGAGTTCTCCGGGCACCGGCCCGTCGCCGTCATCGGCCGCGACACCCGCGTCTCAGGCGAGTTCCTGAGCGCGGCTGTCGCGGCCGGTCTTGCTTCCGCGGGGGTCGACGTGCTCGACGCCGGTGTCGTGCCCACCCCCGCCGTCGCGTACCTCACCGGCGCCACCGGCGCCGACCTGGGCGTGGTGATCTCCGCCTCGCACAACCCCATGCCGGACAACGGCATCAAGTTCTTCGCACGGGGAGGCCACAAGCTCGACGACTCGGTCGAGGAGGCCATCGAGTCGCGCGTGGGCGAGGAGTGGGAGCGCCCGCTCGGCGCGGGCGTGGGCCGCATCGTCCCGTCCCCGGCCCTCGCGGCAGAGTACGTCGCGCACGTCGGCGCGGCCGTCCGCGAGTTCGCGGGCTCGGACGAGCCCCTGGCCGGGCTCCACATCGTGGTCGACGCCGCGCACGGCGCCGCGAGCACGGTCGGCCCGCAGGCCCTCGAGAACGCGGGCGCCCGCGTCACCACCATCAGCGCGAGCCCCGACGGGCTCAACATCAACGAGGGCGTCGGCTCGACCCACCTCGACGTCCTGTGCGACGCCGTGGTCTCGCACGGCGCGGACCTGGGCGTCGCGTTCGACGGCGACGCCGACCGCTGCCTCGCCGCCGACCACACGGGCGCCGTCGTGAACGGCGACCAGATCATGGGCCTGCTGGCGATCGCGATGCGCGACGCGGGCACGCTGTACCACGGCACGCTGGTCGCGACCGTGATGAGCAACCTCGGGCTGCACCAGGCCATGCGCCGCGAGGGCATCGACATCGTCGAGACCGCGGTCGGTGACCGGTACGTCCTCGAGGCGATGCGCGAGGCCGGGTACACGCTAGGCGGCGAGCAGTCCGGCCACATCATCATGTCGGAGCACGCGACCACGGGCGACGGGATCCTCACCGCGCTGCTGGTGGGCGCCCGCGTGGCCGCGCGGGGCCCGCTGCGCGAGCAGTGCTCGGTGATCGAGACGCTGCCGCAGGTGCTGGTCAACGTACGTAACGCCGACCGTTCGCGCGTCCACACCGACGTCGCGCTGCAGGACGCCGTCGCGGCCGCGCGCCGCGAGCTCGGCACGTCCGGCCGCGTGCTGCTGCGCCCCTCCGGCACCGAGCCGCTGGTGCGCGTCATGGTCGAGGCGGCCACCGCCGAGGACGCCCGCCGCCACGCGGATGCCCTCGCGGCCGTGGTCCGCGACCGCCTGGGCCTGTAGCCGCGGTCCCGTCCGGGCCGCCCCGCCGCCACCCATCCCCCCGGATGGGGTAGATGACGGTCGCTTCCGGGCGATCCCCGCGCCGCAGTGGTGGCTCATGGTCGCTCGCGGGGGAACAGGCGCGCCCGTGCGGCGGCGGAATCAGGGGAACCCCCGATCGCCGGGCGTGCCGCAGCCTGTCAGACTGAGCGGGTGAACGGCGCCCTCAACGACCTCTGGCACATCCTGTTCGACTGGATCGATGCCCTCGAGGGCTGGATCCTCACGCTGTCGGAGTCGTTCTGGATCTACCCGAGCGTGTTCGTGCTGTCGATGGTCGACGGGTTCTTCCCGCTGGTGCCGAGCGAGTCGATCGTGATCGCGACGGCCACCGCGTGGGCGCACAGCGGCACCCCGTGGGTGTGGGTGACCTGGATCGCCGCCGCGCTGGGCGCGTGGTGCGGCGACCAGATCGCCTACATCCTCGGCTCGAAGTTCGACGTCCGGAAGCACCCGTTCTTCGGGCGCCAGGGCATGCGCACCACGCTCGACTGGGCCGAGCGCACGCTCGAGCGGCGCGGCACCACCTTCATCATCGCGGCGCGGTTCATCCCCATGGGGCGCGTGGCCGTCAACCTCACCGCCGGCGCACTCGGCTATCCCCGGCGCTGGTTCATGGCCGTCGACGCGGTCGCGGCGGTCATCTGGGCCACCTACGGCACCGCGCTGGGCATCTGGGCGGGCTCGATCTTCGAGAACATCCTGGTGTCGATCAGCGTGGGGGTGATCGGCGGCGTGGTCCTCGGCATCGTCATCGACAAGATCCTGGCGCGGCTCGGCTTCGAGGAGCCGGAGATGCCGAAGCTCGCGAGCGAGATCGAGCAGCGGCTCGAGACCGGCGAGCTGCGCCTGCGCGAGCCGCGCCGGCGCCGCGGCGACGGGGAGGCCATGACCGATGACGACGCCTGAGGGCCAGGGGAGGGCCGTCGCAGTCGAGTGGCCGGAGGCGCGCGCCGCCAACCTGGCCAACTGGGAGGAGCGGGTCCCGCACCACCTCGAGGCCTACGGCCTCGCGGCCTTCGACGACCCGGCGCACCTGTCGCAGGTGGTCCGCACCGACCTCGAGGCGCTCGCGCGGTACCTGCCGGGCGGCGTCGCGGGGCGCACGGTGTGCCACCTGCAGTGCCACATCGGCACCGACACGGTGTCCCTCGCGCGGGCCGGCGCCGCGCGCGTCGCGGGCCTGGACTTCTCGCCGGCCGCGCTGCGCGCCGCCGCGGCCTTCGCGGACCGCCTGGGCGTCGACGCCGCGTGGGTCGAGGGCGACGTGCTCGAGGCCCGCGCCGCGATGGACGATGCGCTCGGCGCCGAGACCCGCTTCGACGTGGTCTACACGAGCATCGGCGCGATCTCGTGGCTGCCCGACCTCGACCGCTGGGCCGCCCAGGTGGCCGCGCTGCTCGAGCCGGGCGGCCTGCTGTACCTGCGCGACGCGCATCCGGCGCTGCTCGCCCTCGACGAGGGGGCCGACGAGCTCGTGGCGCGCTACCCCTACTTCGGGGACGGGCGCGCGCTGCAGTGGGAGGAGACCGCCACCTACGTGGGCGACGGCGTGCTCGCCCACTCGCGCACCTACGACTGGCCGCACCCCGTGTCGGAGCAGGTCAACGCGCTGATCGGCGCGGGGCTCGAGATCCTCGGCCTCGAGGAGGGCGCCACGCTGCCGTGGCGCTTCAGCGAGCGCATGCTCGTGCGGCCCGACGGCGACTTCGAGTGGCCAGGGGACGACGCGGCGCGGGTGCCGTGCACGCTCACGGTGGTCGCGCGGCGCCCGGGCGGCGCGGCGTGAGGTGCGAGGGGCCTTGGTCCTGACACTCAGTGTCACATTTACCGTAGGCTAGAGCCGGAGCCTGAGGCGGCGGAGGGCTTCCTCCGCGCCGGGCTCACGGACCCCATCGTCCCGCCGGGGCACGCGCAGCTCCTCCCATGCGCGCGCGAGGCCCCGGCGGGCTTCCCGTCGCCGCGCGCGGCGGCCCGAGGGTCGTCGCGGGCTCGCTGGGGGCGCCCGCGGCGCCCCTCCACCGGGTCAGAGCTTGCGCAGCCGGACCGCGTCGACCTTGTGGTCGTGCCCCTTCGACAGGATGATCGTCGCGCGCGAGCGCGTGGGCGCGATGTTCCGCGCCAGGTTCGGCGCGTTGACCGTGTCCCAGATCTGCCCGGCGACGGCGACGGCCTGCGTGTCGGTGAGCGTCGAGTAGGAGTGAAAGTACGAGTCCGGGCGGGCGAAGGCCGACTCGCGCAGCGCGAGGAAGCGGTCGATGTACCAGCGCCGGATGTCGTCCTGGTCCGCGTCGACGTAGATCGACACGTCGAAGAAGTCGCTCACCGCGAGGTGCGAGGACCCCGGCTCGCGCGTGGTCGCCGTCTGCAGCACGTTGAGGCCCTCGATGATCAGCACGTCGGGCTGACGCACCACCACCTCCTGGTCGGACACGATGTCGTAGGTCTGGTGCGAGTACACGGGAGCCCGGACCTCGGGCGCGCCGGACTTCACCTGGAGGATGAAGTCGCGCAGCGCCCGCCGGTCGTAGGACTCGGGGAAGCCCTTGCGCGCCAGCAGGTCGCGCTCGATGAGGACCTTGTTCGGGTAGAGGAAGCCGTCGGTGGTGACCAGCTCGACGCGAGGGGACCGCGGCCAGCGCGCCATCAGCTCGCGCAGCAGGCGCGCCGTGGTCGACTTTCCGACCGCGACCGAGCCCGCCACGCCGATCACGAACGGCGTGCGCGACGCGCGCTCGCCCAGGAACTGGCTGGTCGCGCGGTGCAGCGCCCCGGTCGCGCCGGAGTACAGGTCCAGCAGACGCGACAGCGGGCGGTAGATCTGGTCGACCTCCGCGAGGTCCACGGGGTCGCCGAGCCCGCGTACGCGCGCGATGTCGGCCTCCGTCAGCGGCAGCGGCGTCGCGTCCGCGAGGGCGGCCCACTCGTCCCGGTCGAGGGTGACGTACGGCGTCGCCGAGGCGGGGGTCTCGTCATGGTCCACGCGCCCATTGTGGCGCATGGGCCCCGGCGCGCCGGGCGGCGCCGGGCGCCACATAGACTCGGGGCATGTGCGGAATCGTCGGTTACGTGGGGTCGGGAGCGCCCGATGCGCGGCCCCAGGGCGTGGTGATGGCGGGCCTGGCGCGGCTCGAGTACCGGGGCTACGACTCGGCGGGCCTCGCCGTGGTGACGGAGGACCGTGACCGGGTCGCGATGGCCAAGAAGTCGGGGAAGCTGGTCAACCTCGAGAAGGAGCTCGCGGAGCATCCGCTCGCGGACGGCACCGCCGCGATCGGCCACACCCGGTGGGCGACGCACGGCGCCCCGACGGACCTCAACGCGCACCCCCACCTCGCCGCGGACGGCCGCATCGCGATCATCCACAACGGCATCATCGAGAACTTCGGGGCCCTGCGCGCCGAGCTCGAGGCCGACGGTATCGAGTTCCTGTCCGAGACCGACACCGAGGTCGCGGGCCACCTGCTCGCGCGCGAGGTCGAGGACGGCCGGTCGCTGGCCGACGCCATGCGCGCCGTCACCCGCCGCCTCGAGGGCGCGTTCACGCTGCTCGCGGTCGACGCGCGCGAGCCCCGCACGGTCGTGGGCGCGCGCCGCAACAGCCCGCTCGTGGTCGGCCTGGGCGAGGGCGAGAACTTCCTCGGCTCCGATGTGGTCGCGTTCATCGAGCACACCCGCACCGCGCTCGAGCTGCACCAGGACGAGGTGGTGGAGATCACCCCCGACCGCGTGACCGTCACGGACATCAAGGGCCTCGTGGTCGAGCGCGAGCCGTACCACGTGGACTGGGACGCCTCGGCGGCCCAGAAGGGCGGCTTCTCCACCTTCATGGAGAAGGAGATCCACGACCAGCCCACCGCGGTCGCGGACACCCTGCGCGGGCGCATGGACGAGCACGGCCGCCTGCAGCTCGACGGCGGCATGATCCACGAGACGATCCTCAACTCCGTCGACAAGATCATCGTGGTCGCGTGCGGCACCGCCGCCTACGCCGGCCTCGTGGGCCGCTACGCGATCGAGCACTGGTGCCGCGTCCCCGTCGAGGTCGAGCTCGCGCACGAGTTCCGCTACCGCGACCCCGTCGTGAGCGTGCGCACCCTGGTGGTCGCCATCAGCCAGTCCGGCGAGACCATGGACACGATCATGGCGGTGCGCCACGCGCAGCAGCAGGGCGCGCCCGTCATCGCGATCGTCAACTCGCAGGGCTCGACCATCGCGCGCGAGGCGGACGCGGTGCTGTACACGCGCGCCGGGCCCGAGATCGCCGTCGCGTCCACCAAGGCCTTCCTCGCGCAGATCACCGCGGTGTTCCTGCTGGGCATCTACCTGTCGGAGCTGCGCGGCAACAAGTTCCCCGACGAGATCGAGTCCCTGCTGGACCAGCTCGACGCGATCCCCGCGAAGGTGCAGCGCGTGCTCGACACGTCCGAGCCCATCCGCGAGGTGGCGCGCACCATGGCCAACGAGCGCACGGTGCTGTTCCTGGGCCGCCACGTCGGCTTCCCGGTCGCGCTCGAGGGCGCGCTCAAGCTCAAGGAGCTCGCGTACATCCACGCGGAGGGCTTCGCGGCGGGCGAGCTCAAGCACGGCCCGATCGCGCTGGTCGAGGAGGGCCAGCCGGTGTTCATCGTGCTGCCCAGCCCGCGCGGCCGGGAGTCGCTGCACAGCAAGGTGATCTCGAACGTCCAGGAGGTCCGCGCGCGCGGCGCCCGCACGTTCGTGATCGCGGAGGAGGGCGACACCGAGGCGGAGAACCACGCCGAGCAGGTGTTCTACGTGCCCTCGGCCCCGGTGCTGATGACGCCGCTGCTGTCGGTGGTGCCGCTGCAGATCTTCGCGCTCGAGCTCGCGGCGGCCAAGGGCTACGACGTGGACCAGCCGCGCAACCTCGCCAAGTCCGTCACGGTGGAGTAGCGGGTGGCGATCCTGGGGCTCGGCATCGACGTGGTCGAGATCGCGCGGTTCGAGGAGGCGCTCGAGCGCTCGCCCGGCTTCCTCGAGCGGGTCTTCACGCCCGCGGAGCGGTCGCTCGGCCATGCGAGCCTCGCCGCCCGCTGGGCCGCGAAGGAGGCGCTCGCGAAGGCGCTCGGCGCGCCGTCCGGGCTGAGCTGGCAGGACTGCGAGGTGACCCGCGAGGACGGCGGCCGGCCGCGCCTGATCGTGACGGGCACCGTCGCCGCACGCGTCGCGGCGCTCGGCATGACGTCGCTGCACGTGTCGCTGTCCCACGACGCGGGGATCGCCTCCGCCGTGGTGATCGGGGAGGGTTGATGACCAGGCTGCAGGTGTCCGTGGACTACGGCGCGATCGCGCGCAACGTGGAGCGGCTGCGCGCGCACGCCCCGACGGCGCAGCTGATGGCCGTGGTCAAGGCCGACGCGTACGGGCACGGGCTGGTCGAGGCGGCCCGGGCGGCCCGCGACGGCGGCGCCGCGTGGCTCGGCGTGGCCCAGCCCGACGAGGCGCTCGCGCTGCGGGCAGCCGGCGACACCGGCCGCATCCTCACGTGGCTCTACGGCCCCGACGTGCCCGCTCGCGCGCTCGTCGCCGCCGGGGTGGACGTCAGCGCATCGTCCCTCGAGGTCCTCGCGCGGCTGATCGAGGACGCGCGCGCCGAGGGCGTGCGCGCCCGCGTCCACGTGTGCGTCGACACGGGCCTCGCCCGCGAGGGCGTGCGGCCCGAGGGCCTGGGCGCGCTGCTCGACGCGGCGCGCGAGGCGGACGATGCGGTGGCCGTGGTCGGCCTGTGGTCGCACCTGGCCTGGGCCGACCAGCCCGGGCATCCGACCATCGACGCGCAGGCGGCGGTGTTCCGCGAGGCGCTCGCGGTCGCCGAGGCGCGCGGCGTCGCGCTCGAGGTGCGCCACCTCGCGAACTCCGCCGCGACCCTCACGCGGCCCGACCTCCACTTCGACCTCGTCCGACCGGGCATCGCCGTGTACGGGCTGCCGCCCGTCGAGGACCCGGCCGGCGCATCGTTCTCCCTCGAGCCGGCGATGCGCGTGACCGCGTCGCTCGCGCTCGTCAAGGACGTGCCCGCCGGCCAGGGCGTGAGCTACGGCCACGACTACACGACGCCGCGTGCCACCCGCCTCGGGCTGGTCACCGCCGGCTACGCGGACGGGGTCTTCCGGTCCGCGGGCAACCGCGCCGACGTCGCCGTGGGCGGGCGGCGCCACCGCATCGCGGGCCGCGTGTGCATGGACCAGGTGGTGCTCGACCTGGGTCCCGACGCCCCGGAGCAGGCGGGCGACATGGTGGTGTTCATCGGCCCCGACGGGCCCTCCGCTCGCGACTGGGCCGAGGCCGTGGGCACCATCGACTACGAGATCGTGTGCCGCTTCGGCGGCCTGAAGGAGAAGCGCCAGGCATGACGTCCGCACACTACGCCGCCGCCGACGCGGCCCAGATGCGCGCCCTCGCGCGCGACGTCCTCGCGCCCCACCTGCGGGCCGGTGACGTGGTGATCCTGTCCGGCGAGCTCGGCGCGGGCAAGACCACGTTCACGCAGGGCCTGGGCGACGCGCTCGGGGTCCGCGGGCCGGTCGCGAGCCCCACGTTCATCATCGCGCGCACCCACCCGTCGATCGTGGGCGGGCCGGCGCTCATCCACGTCGACGCGTACCGGCTCACCTCGCTCGCCGAGCTCGACGACCTGGACCTCGACACCACCGTCGACGACTCGGTCACCGTGGTCGAGTGGGGCGCCGACAAGGCCGAGCAGCTCTCCGACGACCGCATCCACGTCGACATCTCGCGCGAGCGCGGCGGCGACGTCGACATGGAGCGTCCCGACGAGGGGCTGCGCACCGTGGCCTTCACGACCTTCGGCGACCGCTGGGACGGCGTCGCGCTCGTAGGCTAGAGCCGTGATCCTCGCCCTCGACACCTCGTCCGCCATCGCGGTCTCCCTGGTCTACCGCGACCGCGTCCTCGCCTCCCGCTCGGAGTTCAACCCGCGCGGCCATGCCGAGCTACTGTCCGGGCTGATCGAGGAGGCGCTGCAGCAGGCCGGGGCCTCCGGCGGCGACATCGAGCGGATCGTGGTCGGCACCGGCCCCGCGCCGTTCACCGGGCTGCGGGTGGGCCTGGTGACCGCGCGCACGCTCGGCCACGTGTGGGGCGTCCCGGTCGAGGGCGTGTGCTCGCTCGACGCCGTGGGCGCGGAGCGGGGCGGCGCGGTCACCGTGGTGGCCGATGCGCGCCGCAAGGAGGTCTACTGGGCGTCCTACCGCGACGGCGTACGGGTGTCGGGGCCCGCGGTGGCGTCGCCCGGCGACGTGCCCGTGGTCGGCGACGTCGTGGGCCGCGGCGCGCTGCTCTATCCCCGGGCCTTCCCCGCCGCGGTGACCGCGGACCCCGACCCGGCGTGGCTCGCGCGGGTCGCGGACCGGCTGCGCGAGGCGGG
>Ga0207735_100377_pt1 | contig 10509 bp, 8 predicted proteins | sample TtaePargueraPR_9_FD_187280 | JGI IMG/M metagenome (GOLD analysis project Ga0207735, IMG submission 187280) | Aerobic enrichment media microbial communities from Bioluminiscent Bay, La Parguera, Puerto Rico - Tt and E2 (1) (SPAdes) | ecosystem: Environmental > Aquatic > Marine > Unclassified ... | reverse complement strand
GCCGGCACGCCGGAGGAGGTCGCCCAGGCGCCGGAGAGCCATACCGGCCGCTACCTCGCCCCCTACCTGCGGCTGCCCGCCAAGCGCAAGAAAAAGCGCGCATGAGCGCAGCGACTTCCCGCCTGGCGACGCAGGCCGACAGCGCCGACCTGGGCGCCCTGTTCCACGAGAACGCGGTCCACTACTTCGGCGACAAGGCGCCGGCCCTGGACGCCATGGTGGCGCACGTCCGCGACGATGTCCTGGGCCCGCGGGCCAATGTCGAGATTCTGCTGGCCGAGCAGGCCGGCACGGCGATCGGTTTCGCCAGCTTCGCCGTGGTCCACCCGGCCCCGGACTTGACCGGCCAGCTCTTCCTCAAGGATCTCTTCGTCACCGCCGCCGCGCGCGGCGCGGGGGCCGGCGAATTCCTGCTGCGCGCCCTGGCCAAAATCGCGGTGGAGCGTGGCTGCAGCCGCCTGGACTGGACGGCGGAGGACTATAACCCCCGCGCCCTCGCCCTCTACGACCGCCTCGGCGCCAAACGGCTCAGCGAGAAGGTCTACTACCGCTTCGACGGCGACGCCCTGAAGGCTTTCGCCGGGGGCGACTAACTCCTTACTCCGCCGGCTCCACCGCCGTCTCTCCCGCCCCCTGGGCCGACGTTCCCCGGACCGGGCGCGCCGGCCTGAGGCGCCGCGTGATGCCGCGGATGGTGACGTAGAACACCGGCGTCAGGAACAGCCCGAAGAAGGTCACCCCCAGCATGCCGGAGAAGACCGTCACGCCCAGTGCCTGGCGCATCTCGGCGCCCGGGCCTGTGGCGATGGCCATGGGCACCACGCCCAGGATGAAGGCGAAGGCCGTCATCAGGATCGGGCGCAGGCGCAGGCGGCAGGCCTTGACCACCGCCTCCACCACGCTGTCGCCGTTGTCCTCGGCCTGCTTGGCGAACTCGACGATCAGGATGGCGTTCTTGGCCGCCAGGCCGACCAGGACGATGAGGCCGACCTGGGTCAGGATGTTGTTGTCGAAGCCGCGCAGGGTGATCCCGACCAGGGCCGAGAGCACGCTCATCGGCACGATGAGGATGATCGCCAGCGGCAGGCTCCAGCTCTCGTACTGCGCGGCCAGGGCCAGGAAGACGAAGAGCACGGAGAGCGCGAAGATGAAGACCGCCGTGTTGCCGGTGTTGCGCTCCTGGTAGGCCAGCTCGGTCCACTCGAAGTCGGTGCCCGGCGGCAGCACCTGCTCGGCCATCCCCTCCATGATCTTCAGGGCGTCGTCCGAGGAGACCCCGGGCGCCGCGTTGCCTTGCACCGGCACCGAGACGAACATGTTGTAGCGCTGCACCAGGTTGGGGCCGGAGACCTCGCGGATCTCGACCAGCGTGCCGAGCGGCACCAGCGCGCCGCGCGCCGAGCGCACCTTCAGGCGCAGGATGTCTTCCTGCTCCATGCGGAACTGCTGGTCGGCCTGGGCGCGCACCTGGTAGATCCGCCCGAAGGCATTGAAGTCGTTCACATAGGAGGTGCCCAGATTGATCGACAGCGTGTCGAAGATGTTCTGGATCGGAACGTCCAGCATGCGCGCCTTGCGCCGGTCGATATCCAGGTAGAACTGCGGCGAGGAGGTGCTGAAGGTGGTGTAGACACCGGTCACGCCCGGGGTCTGCGCCGCCTGGCCCATGATGGCATAGGCCGCGCCCAGCACCCGGTCCATGTCGGCGCTGTTCAGTTCGCGCAGCTGCAGTTTGAAGCCGCCGGAGTTGCCGACGCCGCGCACCGGCGGCGGCGGCACCGCGATCACGAAGGCCTCCTCGATGGACTGCAGGCGCCCGAAGAGCTGGCCGATGATGGCGCCCGCCGGCTGGCCCTCGGCAAGGCGCTCCTCGAAGGGCTCGAAGCCGGCGAAGACCACGCCCGCGTTGGTCGCGTTGGTGAAGGTCGCGCCCGAGAAGCCGGCGAAGGCCACCGCGTTGCGCACGCCCGGCGTGCCCTTGATGATCTCGGAGGCCTCCTGCACCACCTTGTCGGTGCGCGCCAGCGAGGCACCCTCGGGCAGCTGGATCACGACGATGGCATAGCCCTGGTCCAGCGTCGGGATGAAGCCGCGCGGCGTCGTCTGCAGCATGTAGACCGTGGCGCCCAACAGTCCGGCGAAAACCAACAGCATGGCGATCAGGGCCGTGAGGTGGCCGACCAGGAAGCGGATTACCGAACCGTAGATCTCGCTCAGCCGGTCGAAGCCCTTGTTGAAACCGTCGGCCAGGTAGCGTCCGACGACCGCCAAAGGGAAGCGCGACGGTTTGCCGCCGTGTGGCTTGAACAGGATCGCCGCCAGCGCCGGAGACAGCGTCAGGGAATTCACCGCCGAAATGACGGTCGTCACCGCGATGGTGAGCGCGAACTGCAGGTAGAACTGGCCGGTGATGCCGGGAATGAAGGCGACCGGCACGAAGACCGCCACCAGCACCAGGGAAATGGCGATGACGGCCGATCCGACCTCGTCCATGGTGCGGTGCGCCGCCTCGCGCGGGCTGTAGCCGAGGCGCATGTTGCGCTCGACGTTCTCGACCACGACGATGGCGTCGTCGACCACGATGCCGATGGCCAGCACCATGCCGAAGAGCGTCAGCATGTTGATCGAGAAACCGAAAGCCGACATCACCGCGAAGGTACCGATCAGCGAGACCGGGATCGCGACGATCGGCACGATGGCGGTGCGCCAGGACTGCAGGAAGACCAGAACCACCAGCACGACAAGAAGCGCCGCCTCAAAGAGGGTGTCGTAGACGGCGTCGATGGACTCGGCGATGAACTCCGTCGGGTTATAAACGATCGTGTAGTCGATGCCCGGCGGGAAGTCCTGCTTCACCCGCTCCATGGTCGCCTTCACCGCCTCGGCCGTGTCCAGGGCGTTGGTGCCCGGGCGCTGGAAGATGGCCAGCGCCACGGCCGGCTTGCCGTTGAGGTAGCTGTTGGTGACGTATTCCCGCGCGCCCAGTTCGACCCGCGCCACGTCCTGCAGGCGGATCAGCCGGCCGTCCTCGCCGGACTTGACGATGACCGAGCGGAACTCGCGCGGGTCTTCCAGGCGCCCCTGGGTGGTGACGACGTACTGGAAGGCATTGTCGCCGGGGTTCGGCGGCGCGCCGATGGATCCGCCGGAGACCTGCACGTTCTGCTCGCGCAGCGCCTCCACCACGTCGCTGGCGGTCAGGGCATAGGCGGAGAGCTTCTCCGGGTCGAGCCAGACCCGCAGCGCGAACTCGCGCTCGCCGAACAGGATCAGGTTGCCGACGCCATCGATGCGCAGCAGCAGGTCGCGCACCCGCGAGCGCGCGTAGTTGGAAACGTAGAGCTGGTCGTAGCTCTCGTCGGGCGAGAGCATGTGGACCACCATCATCAGGTCGGGCGAGGACTTGGTGGTGGTCACGCCCAGGCGCCGCACTTCCTCGGGCAGGCGCGGCTCGGCGATGGCCACGCGGTTCTGGACCAGGACCTGCGCCTTGTCCAGGTCGGTGCCCAGCTTGAAGGTAATGGTCAGCGACATGGCGCCGTCGGCGGTGGAATAGGAGGACATGTAGAGCATGTCCTCCACGCCGTTGATCTCCTGCTCCAGCGGCGTGGCCACGGTCTCGGCGACCGTCTTGGCATCGGCGCCGGGGTAGCTGGCGCTGACCACGATGCTGGGCGGCGCGATCTCCGGATACTGCGCCACGGGAAGCTGGCCATAGGCGATCAGGCCGACGATGACCAGGACGAGCGACAGCACCGTCGCGAAGATCGGCCGGTCGACGAAGAAATGGGCGAAGCGCATGGCCGGCTCCCTAGTCCGCCTTGGCGATCTGCGGCAGTTCCTTGAATTCCGGCGTCACCGTGGCGCCGGGCCGGACCCGCATCAGGCCCTCGACGACGATGGTCTCCTCCCCGGTCAGGCCCTCGCGCACCACGCGGTAGCCGTGCAGGCGCGGACCCGGGCGGATCTCACGGCGCGAGACCTTGCCGGCCTCGTCCACCACGTAGACCAGCCGCTTGTCTTGGTCGGCGCTGATCGCGCTGTCGGGGATCATCACGCCGCGATAGGGCAGCGAGCCGGGAATGTTGATAATGCCGAAGATGCCCGGCTGCATGACCAGGTCCGGGTTGCTGAAGACCGCACGCACCCGCATGGTGCCGGTATTCTCATCCACCTTGTTCTCGGCGAAATCGAGGGTCCCCTCAAAGGGGCCGTCGCGCTCGTCGGAAAGCCGCACCTTCACCGGCAGCGAGCCCGCGCCCTCCTGCAGCGCCACGCCGCGTGCCCGGGCATCGCGCGCGTAGGCCAGGAAGGACCGCTCGTCGATATCGAAATAGAAGTAGATCGGGTCCAGCGTCACGATGCTGGTCAGGATGGTGTCGTTGGCTTCCACCAGGTTGCCGACGGAGATCAGGTGGCGGTCGATGCGCCCGGAGAAGGGCGCCCGGATCTCGGTGTACTCCAGGTCCAGCTTGGCGCTGTCCAGCGCCGCCATGGCGCCCTGCACCTGGGCCAGGGCGGAGACGTACTCCTGCTGGCGTTCGTCGAGGGCGCTGACCGAGATGTTGCCCCGGGTCGAGAGCTCACGCGCGCGGGTCAGCTGCTTCTTGGTGTACTCGACCTGGGCGCGCGCGATCTTCAGGTTGGCCTCGGCCTCCGCCACCGCGGCCTGGTAGGGCCGCTGGTCGATGGTGAAGAGCAGGTCCCCCTTGGCGACCACGGCACCATCGGTGAAATGAACTTCCTGCAGATAGCCGCCAACGCGGGCCCGGATGTCGACTTCGTCCAGCGGCTCGAAGCGGCCGACGAACTCGTCGTCCTCGACGACCTCGCGGACCACCGGCTTGGCCACCGTTACCGTTGGCGGAGGGGGCGCGGCCTGCTGCTGAGCGGCACTGCTGGCCTGCTCTCCACAGGCGGCCAGCAGGCCCATGAAGGCCACGGCCAGAATCCCGGGAAGGGCGCGCACCCCGCGCGCGCCCACGGCTTTCTCGATCGTTTGCATGCTGCTGCCTCTCACTCGGGCGCCCCACGCGCCTAAGGAAACTGAGCAGTTTACTTATACTGCGGCGCAGCAATTTCAAAGAGCGGGGACAGCAAGGGGGGATTGCAGTGCTTGCATAGCCCCCCGGAGAGCCGCAGATTTACTGGATGACAGCCCCGATCCCGATCCTCCCCGGCCCGACGGAAGACAGTCTGATCACGCCACAGCTGGCGGCCGAGGCGCGCGAAAGAGCCCAGCCGGTCATCGAGTGGCTGACCTCGATGCGCCTGAAGCAGACGCCGATTCCCCGCCTCTTCGAGGCTTATCTCCGCCAGTTGAACACCATCGGCGTGCCGGTCGACCGTTCCACCCTGCACCTGCCGCAGCTGCACCCCCAACTGCGCGCCCGCACCGTGGTGTGGGAGGGCGCGGCCGGCGGCGCCACGGAGATCCCACGCAGCCACGGCATCGAGCAGACCGAGTTGTTCCTCAAGAGCCCGGTGCGGCTGGTCTTCGAGGGCGGACCGCCGATCCGCCGCCGCCTCGCACGACCCGGCTGTCCGCTGGACTTCCCGATCACCGAGGAGATCAGTGCCGCGGGGTTCACCGACTACACGGCACGGCCCCTGCCCTTCAGCATCGGCCAGATCAACACCCTGACCCTGGCGACCCGCCATCCCGAGGGCTTCAGCGACCTGGACATCGCCACGGTGGAAGCGGCCATGCCGCTGTTCGGCCTATTGCTGGAGCTGCGCAACGCCTACCGCACCGGCCAGACGCTGATGGAAACCTACCTCGGCGCGCGCAGCGGCCGGCGCGTCCTGGCCGGCACCATCCAGCGCGGTGACGTGGAGCGCATCAACGCGGTGCTCTGGACCTCCGACCTGCGCAACTTCACCGGCCTCTCCGAGACCCTGGCGATGGAAGAGGTGATCGAACTGCTCGACGCCTACTTCGAGGCCATGGCCGAGGCCATCGAGGCCAACGGCGGCGAGATCCTGAAATTCATCGGCGACGCCATCCTGGCGATCTTTCCCATCGAGGAGAAGCATGCCGGCGATCCCTGCCGCGCCTGCCAGGCCTCCATGACCGCTGCAAGGGCGGCCCTGACGAACGCCGAGCGCCTGCGCCGCGCCTACCTGGACGCCGGAAAGACGGAGATTCGCTGCGGCATCGCCCTGCATGTCGGCGACGTGATGTACGGCAACATCGGTGCCGCCGACCGCCTCGACTTCACCGTCATCGGCCCGGCGGTGAACCTGGTCAGCCGCATCGAGGCCCTGAACCAGGACCTCGCCGTGCCGCTGGTCTTTTCCGCCGCCTATGCCGCCTACTGGGGCGGCGCCAGCCGCAGCCTGGGCAGCCACGCCCTGAAAGGCATCGCCGAGCCCCAGGAGGTTTTCACCCTGGCCGCCCCCGGCGACCTGCCCTGCCAGGACTGAAGACCTAGCCCCCGGGAAGCGGGGGCTTTCGGCGGAACGGCTGCGGCGCTATCTTCCGGCCATGACAGACACCCCTAAGCCCATTCACGTCATCGGCGGCGGCCTGGCCGGCAGCGAGGCCGCCTGGCAGGTCGCCCGCGCCGGCGTCCCGGTGGTCCTCCACGAGATGCGACCGGAGCGCAAGACCGACGCCCACCAGACCGACGGCCTGGCCGAGCTGGTCTGCTCCAACTCCTTCCGCAGCGACGACGCGCAGAACAACGCCGTCGGCCTGCTGCACGAGGAGATGCGCCGTCTCGGCTCGCTCATCATGGCCTCGGGCGACGCCACCAAGCTGCCCGCCGGCGGTGCCCTGGCCGTGGACCGGGAGGCTTTCTCCGAGCGGGTCACCGAACAGCTCGAGGCCGAGCCGCTGATCACCATCCAGCGCGGCGAGATCGACGGCCTGCCGCCGGCCGAGTGGGATTCCGTGATCGTCGCCACCGGCCCCCTCACCTCGCCGGCCCTCAGCGCCGCCATCGGCGAGCTGAGCGGCGCGGACTATCTCTCCTTTTTCGATGCCATCGCGCCCATCGTCTACAAGGAGTCCATCGACTTCTCCAAGGCCTGGTTCCAGTCGCGCTACGACAAGCCCGGCCCGGGCGGCGGCACCGCCGACTACGTGAACTGCCCGCTGACCCAGCAGCAGTACGAGGCCTTCATCCAGGCGCTGCTCGACGGCGAGAAGACCCAGTTCAAGGAGTGGGAGACCTCGACGCCCTACTTCGAGGGGTGCCTGCCCATCGAGGTCATGGCCGAGCGGGGGCCGGAAACCCTGCGCTACGGGCCCATGAAACCGGTCGGCCTGCACGATCCGCACCAGGACGCGCGGCCTTACGCCGTGGTGCAGCTGCGCCAGGACAATGCACTGGGCACGCTCTACAACATCGTCGGTTTCCAGACCAAGCTGAAGTACGGCGAGCAGACGCGGATCTTCCGCATGATCCCCGGCCTGGAGAACGCCGAGTTCGCGCGCCTGGGCGGCCTGCACCGCAACACCTTCCTGAAGTCACCGGAACTGCTGGACGGCCAGCTGCGCCTCAAGGCCCAGCCGCGCCTGCGCTTCGCCGGCCAGATCACCGGCGTCGAGGGCTATGTCGAGTCCGCGGCCATCGGCCTGCTCGCCGGGCGCTTCGCCGCGGCCGAGCGCCTGGGCCAGGCCTTCGCCCCGCCGCCGCCGACCACGGCGCACGGCGCGCTCCTCGCGCACATCACCGGCGGCGCCGCGGCCGACACCTTCCAGCCGATGAACGTGAACTTCGGCCTCTTCCCACCGCTCATCCCGCCCGAGGGAAAGCGCAAGGTGAAGAAAAAGGACCGCAAGCCCGCCTACGCGGCCCGCGCCCTGGCCGACCTCGACGCCTGGCGCGGCGAGACCGCCGCCGCGGCGGAGTAGTTTCTCCGCTCTATCCACCTAGTCAGGTGTCACCCCGGCACTTGTTGCCGGGGCCCATTGGCCTTAGCGGATGTCGACGGCATTGGATCCCGGGAACAAGTCCCGGGACGGCATTGGTATTTTGGGGTGCCGTCCAGCATCATCCCCGACACCGAGCTTTCAATACAGCCCGCGCCACTTGCCCCAGGCGAGCCGCCAGACGCGGCCGGGCGCCGGAGCCTGGGCGGCTGGCGCGAAAGGATCACCGCCAGCCTTGCGCAACTGCTTCAGGTAGAGGTCGGCGAGACGCGCGGGCAGCAGCGCCGGCAGGGCGCGGCGCGGGACGTCCCGCGCCGGTCGCCGCGCGGCCTGCAGGTGCTGCCCGGCCGCATCGAGCAGGATGCCGGTCACCCGGCGCAGCGCCGGCGAGGCGCGCAGCTCGAAGACGTCCTGCAGCTCGACGCCCGCATCGGCACAAAGGTCGGCCGGCAGGTAGCTGCGCTTTTGGCGGGCGTGCAGCGGCAAGGCGCGCAGCAGCCCCAGGTAGGCCCAGGCCGGGCCCAGGTGCTCGGCCGCCCCGCGGCTGGCCGCGTCCCCCACGCCGAGGATGCCCAGCGCGAGCTTGAAGAGTGATGTCGAGGAGCCTTCCGCGTAGACGCGCAGCGCATCCAGGTCCGCCGGCGGCGCCTCGTCCAGATCGAGTTCGCGCGCGTCGATCACCGCCTCGAAGAGGTCGCGCGGCAGCTCCTTCGCCTCGATCGTGCGGGCCAGGGGCTGTACCACCTCGTGCTGGCGCGGGCTGCCGGCGTAGATGCCTTCCAGGCTCTCGCGCCACCACTGCAGGCGGATCTGCCCCAGCATCGGCTCGCTGACCACCTCCGCCGTCTTCGCCACCTCGTGATTGAAGGCATAGAGCGCGAAGAGCTGCTCGCGCTCGGCCTCCGGCGCGAAGAGCGAACTCAGATAGCGGTCGCGGTCGTGGCGCTCCACCAGGGCGCCGCAGGCGGAGAGCGCCGTCATCGCGCCGCCTTCACGCCTGTTCCGGGTCCGCTATACTGCGGCCAAGAATTCGGCGTTCGACACCTCGGGACAGCGGACATGACGGGACTCCTGACCTCCTTGCGGAACGCGGTCATCGCCGGCTTCGTCCTCTCCGGCGGACTGCTGCTGTTCTATGCCCTGCAGCAGGGCTATGACGGTTACGGCTTTGCTGCATTCCTCTTCCGCTGGCTCCATGTCTTGAGCGGCATCATGCTGATCGGGCTGTTGTATTACTTCAACTTCGTGCAGCTGCCCAACATGTCGAAGATCCCCGATGCACAGAAGCCGGCCATCGGAAAAGTCATCGCGCCGGCCGCCCTATGGTGGTTGCGCTGGGCCGGTGTGGCAACCATCGTCACCGGGCTCGGCCTCGGCCATCTGAACGGCTACCTGCACGACGCGCTGTCCCTCGGCCTCACCGACGGCGTGCCCCGCCACACGATGATCGGCATCGGCATGTGGCTCGGCCTCATCATGGTATTCAACGTCTGGTTCCTGATCTGGCCGAATCAGAAGCGCGCCCTGGGCCTGGTCGAGGCCGAGCCGGCCGCGAAGGCCCGCGCGGCACGAGTCGCCCTCCTGGTCTCGCGGCTCAACACGGCACTCTCCCTGCCGATGCTCTTTGCCATGGTGGCCGCGCAAAACCTCTTTTGATGTGTGGAAATAACCGATTCCGGTCTTTTCAGCGGGCCAAATCGGCGATATTCCACAAGGAGACAGCCGGACGGGCCGATTGATGCTGGAACTTTTCGTTCATCTGACTAATTGTCCCTGTAGAACAAGAGCCCCCGATCCGGCCCGCCCGTGACCGGTCGGTTTCGTATTGGACAGAGAGATAAAAGAAAGAGAGACGGCATGGCGTTCGAGCTTCCCCCGCTGCCTTATGCGCAAGACGCACTGGAGCCCCACTATTCGGCCAACACCCTGAGCTTCCACCACGGCAAGCACCATCAGGCCTATGTCACCAAGCTGAACGAGCTGACCGAGGGTACCGACGACGCCAAGAAATCCCTCGAGGAGATCATCAAGTCCAGCTCCGGCGGCCTGTTCAACCAGGCGGCCCAGGTGTGGAACCACACCTTCTTCTGGAATTCGATGAAGCCCGGCGGCGGCGGCGCGCCGAGCGGCGCCCTGGCCGAGGCCATCGACAAGGCCTTCGGCAGCCTCGATAAGTTCAAGGAAGAGTTCAAGACCAAGGGCGTGGGCCAGTTCGGCTCCGGCTGGGTCTGGCTGGTCAAGGACGGCGGCGAGCTGAAGATCGTCACCACCGGCAACGCCGAGACCCCGCTGACCGGCGGCGCGACCCCGATCCTGACCTGCGACGTCTGGGAACACGCCTACTACCTGGACTACCAGAACCGCCGGCCGGACTTCCTGCAGTCCTTCCTCGACAACCTGGTGAACTGGGACTTCGCGGCCAAGAACTTCGACGCCGCTTGACCCCGCTGTTCCAGCGCAACAAAGAAAGGGCCTCCCACGGGAGGCCCTTTTTTCATTCGCAGCGACAGCCGCTTTCAAGCTGTCGTCCCGGCACTTGTTGCCGGGACCCATTGCCATCTCCGCTGCCTCGACGCCGAAGATCCCTTCGCCCTGGAACCGCCGCGCACCAACGCCAATGGATCCCGGGG
>Ga0207735_100376_pt1 | contig 10521 bp, 8 predicted proteins | sample TtaePargueraPR_9_FD_187280 | JGI IMG/M metagenome (GOLD analysis project Ga0207735, IMG submission 187280) | Aerobic enrichment media microbial communities from Bioluminiscent Bay, La Parguera, Puerto Rico - Tt and E2 (1) (SPAdes) | ecosystem: Environmental > Aquatic > Marine > Unclassified ... | reverse complement strand
GGTTCCGCGTTCCTGGGCCTGATCCTCGCAACCGGTGACCGCTTCACGCACTGGCTGGAGCCCGTCACCGGTCACGCCGAGCACCACGAGCCGGTACTGCCCATCCCGGTGCTGATCGCGCTCACGCTGATCCTCGTGGGGATCGGCGCGGTCGGAGCGTGGTTCAAGTACGGCCGGGCCGACGTCCCCGAGGAGGCGCCCGCCGCGTCGCTCGCGACCGTCGCGGCTCGCAACGACTTCTTCCAGGACTCGGTCAACCGCGCCGTCGCGCAGCGTCCGGGTCAGCACCTCACCCGCACGCTGGTGTACCTGGACCACGCCGTCGTCGACGGCGCAGTCAACAAGCAGGCGCGCGGCTGGGCCAACCTGGGCGAGGCCTCGCGCCGCCTCCAGAGCGGCCAGGTCCGGTCCTATGCGGCGACCATGCTCATCGGGTTGGTCATCGTCGCCGTCGTCATCGTGGTGGGGGGTCTCTAAGCCGTGTTCCCGTTCCTGACCATCGTCGTCGCGCTCCCCGCTGTGGGCGCGGCGCTGCTGTGGGCCCTGCCCGCAACGGCCCGCGGTCGTGCGCGCGAGATCGCGCTGGGCGTCACCGGACTCGAGCTGCTGCTGTTCGTCATCATGGCGACGCAGTTCGACAAGGCTGACGCCGGCGCCTTCCAGTTCTCCGAGACCTACTCGTGGATCCCGCAGATCGGCACCAGCTGGGCGCTGGGCGTCAACGGCATCGGCCTGCTGCTCATCGCGCTGGCCGTGATCCTCACGCCGCTCGCGATCCTCGCCGGCTGGCGCGAGGACACGGACCTCAAGGCACGCCGCGACTACCTTGCGCTGATCCTGCTGAGCCTCAGCTTCATGGTGGGCATCTTCGCCGCACGCGACGTCTTCCTGTTCTACGTGATGTTCGAGGCGATGCTGATCCCGCTGTACTTCCTCATCGGACGATTCGGCGGCGAGCAGCGGCGCTACGCCGCGGTGAAGTTCCTGCTGTACTCGCTCGCCGGCGGCCTGATCATGCTGGTCGCCGTGGTGGCGCTGTACTTCCAGGGCGGGGGCGGCGAGCAGGCGTTCCTCACGGACAACCTGGTCGCCACGCTCGATATGTCGACCACGACCGAGCGCCTGATGTTCCTGGCCTTCTTCCTGGCCTTCGCGATCAAGGCGCCCATGGTGCCGGTGCACACGTGGCTGCCCGACGTCGCGGAGACCGCACGTCCCGGCACCACCGCTCTGCTGGTCGCCGTGCTGGACAAGATCGGCACGTTCGGCATGATCTCGCTGTGCCTGGTGCTGTTCCCCAACGCCGCTCAGTGGGCCGCTCCCGCGATCATCGTCCTCGCGGTCATCTCCGTGATCTACGGCGCGCTCATGGCGATCGGTCAGCGCGACATGCTGCGTCTGGTGTCGTACACCTCGGTCAGCCACTTCGGCGTGATGATCCTGGGCATCTTCGCGTTCCAGCAGACGTCGATCGAGGGCGCCGCGCTCTACATGTTCAACCATGGCCTCTCGACCGGCGCGCTGTTCCTGCTGGTCGGCTTCCTGGTGGCACGCACCGGCACGGCCGACGTCCAGGCCTACGGCGGCCTCCAGCGAGTCGTGCCCGTTTTCGCGGGGACCTTCCTCGTGGTGGGCCTCAGCTCGCTGTCGCTGCCGGGCTTGTCGCCGTTCGTGTCCGAGATCATGGTGTTCGTGGGCGCCTACCCCGTCGCCGCGGCCGCGGTCATCGTCTCCGCGATCTCCGTGGTGCTGGCGGCGCTGTACATTCTGCTCACCTACCAGAGGGTCTTCACCGGACCGCCGCGCGAGGAGCTGTCTGCGACGCGCGAACTCACGCTGCGCGAGCGTCTGGTCGCGTGGCCTCTGGTCGCCCTCATGGTGCTGCTGGGCTTCGTGCCCGGGATCGCCATCGACTACCTGAGTGACCCCGCCGCTGACGTGGTCGCCCAGGTCACCATCGAGGAGGCCGGCGCGTGACCTTCACGACCCCCGAGATCGCCTGGGCGCCGCTCGCGCCCATCATCATCGTGCTCGGCGCGGCGTCGATCGGCGTGCTGATCGAGGCATTCATCCGCACCCCCGCGAGCCGGCGCACGGTGCAGCTCATCCTGGGCCTGGTGTCCATGGCGGCCGCACTCGGAACGCTCGCGGTGCAGTGGGCGTCGCTCGACGGCGCCGGCACGCAGGTCATGCGACTCATGCTGACCGTGGACCGCCAGGCGCTGGCGTGGCAGAGCGTGATCCTGCTGTTCGGACTGCTGGGAATCCTGCTGTTCGCCTCGCGCACGCGGTCCGGCGAGTCCGCCTTCACGCCGCTGGGCGCCGCGACCCCGGGCTCGATCGAGGAGACGCTCGCCCGGCGCCGCGGACTCGAGGTGACCGAGGTCTTCCCCCTGCTGCTCTTCGCCGTGGGCGGCATGATGCTGTTCACCACGGTCACGGACTACATCTTCCTGTTCGTCGCCCTCGAGGTGTTCTCACTCGCGCTGTACATCATGGTCGCGCTCGCTCGCCGACGCCGGCTCATGTCGCACGAGGCCGCGCTGAAGTACTTCCTGCTCGGTGCTTTCTCCTCCGCGATCTACCTCTTCGGTGTCGCACTCGTGTACGGCGCGACCACGCAGACCTCGTTCGCGGCCGTGGGCCGCGCGATCGACGTCATCAGCGACCGCGACGGACTGCTGCTCGCCGGCGTGGTGCTGATCCTCGTGGGACTGCTGTTCAAGATCGGCGCCGTGCCGTTCCACTCGTGGACGCCGGACGCCTACCAGGGCGCCCCCACCCCGGTCACCGCCTTCATGGGCGCCGCCACCAAGGCCGCCGCCACCGCCGCGCTCGTGCGCATCCTCTACACGTCGCTGCACCCGCTCGAGTGGGAGATCAGCTGGATGCTGTGGGCCACGGCGATCGCGTCCATGGCTCTCGGCACCGTGCTCGCGCTCGTGCAGACCAACGTCAAGCGCATGCTCGCGTACTCGTCCGTGGCGCACGCCGGATTCATCCTGGTGGCCTTTGCGGGCCTGACCGCGGAGGCTGTCGAGGCACTGCCGTTCTACCTGCTCGCCTATGGCCTGGCCACGATCGGTGCCTTCGCTGTGGTGTCGCAGGTGCGCGAGCGGACCGAGGACGGGGCCGTCGGCGCCGAGGCCGTGCGCCTCGGACAGTGGGCTGGACTGGGCAAGCGGTCGCCGCTGCTCGCTGGCGCCATGAGCCTTTTCCTGCTGTCGTTCGCCGGCATCCCGCTCACGGCTGGCTTCATCGGAAAGTTCGAGGTGTTCTCCGCAGCGGTCGCCGGTGGGGGATGGCCGCTCGTGCTCATCGCGGTGATCGCCTCCGCCATCGCGGCGTTCTTCTACGTCCGTCTGGTGGTGCTGATGTTCCTCACGGACGTGCCCGAGGGCACCGAGGACTCGATCGAGGTCGACGACAGCCCGCTCACCCGCTTCGTGGTGGTGGTGACCGCAGGGGCGGTGCTGGTGCTGGGCATCCTGCCCGCCGGGGCGCTCAACCTTTTCGAGAACGCCGCTCAGTTCCTCGTCACCGCGAACGGCTGAGAGCGTGACGTCCCTCCCGCTCGGCTCCGCGACCCTCGAGGCGGCCATCGCGCCGCGACTCGCGCTGGTCGAGGAGCGCCTGCGGGACGCGGTGGCACAGTCGGACAGGCTGGCCGATGCGACATCGCGCCATCTGGTCGACGCGGGCGGCAAGCGCCTGCGACCTATGCTGACGCTGCTCGCCGCGCAGCTGGGGGACGGAGTCCGGCCCGAGGTGGTGGAAGCGGCCGTGGTGGTCGAGCTCACCCACCTCGCGACGCTGTACCACGACGACGTGATGGACTCCGCGCCCACCCGTCGTGGCGCGCCGGCGGCCCACGAGGTGTGGGGCAACTCCGTCGCGATTCTCACGGGAGACCTGCTGTTCGCACGGGCCTCGCGCGTGGTCGCGGGACTCGGTCCGGAGGCCGTCAGACTCCAGGCGCAGACCTTCGAGCGGCTGTGCCTGGGTCAGCTGCACGAGACCGTGGGCCCCGCCGAGGGCGACGACCCCGTCGAGCACTACATCCAGGTCCTCGCGGACAAGACCGGATCGCTGATCGCCACGTCTGCGCGGTTCGGCGCGATGTTCGCCGGCTGCATGCCCTCGGTGGTCTCCAAGGTCACCGAGTACGGCGAGTATGCGGGCGTGGCTTTCCAGCTCGCGGACGATGTCATCGACGTGCGCTCGGATGCCGCCACCACCGGCAAGACTCCCGGCACCGATCTGCGCGAGGGTGTCCCCACCATGCCGGTGCTGCTGCTGCGTCAGCTCATCGCTTCGGGTGAGGGAAGCGCCGAGGACGAGCGGCTGCTCGCGGACATCGACGGCGACCTCAGCGAGGACGCGGTGCTCGCGGAGGTCGTGGCCCGACTTGCACCGCACGCCGTCGTCGACCGCACCAGCGCTCTTGCCCAGGAGTGGGCGCAGCGCGCGAAGGCGTCCGTCGCGGACCTCCCTGAGGGCGAGGTGCGCGACGCGCTGGTGTCCTTCGCGGACGCCCTGGTAGCCCGCGCGGCCTGACGCTCGCCCGCCACCCCAGCACGCGCATCGGCCCGCACTGGCCGTCCCTGCGACAGTGGCGAACACTTCAGCGGCAACACGCCGCACGCCAGGGCCGCTCGTGGCGCCGAACGGGTGTGTCGCGCTGGGATTGTTCCGAACTGTCGGAGGTCAGACAGGCTCGGCCGGCTCGACCCTGGCCTCGCGCTTGCGCGGCCGCAGCCGCCATCCGTCGACAGTGAGCACTACCAGCGCGACCCACACGAGGACGAAGCCGATCCACCGCGACAGGGGCATCGGCTCCCCGAAGTGCCACACCGCGAGGATGAACATCATGGTGGGCGCGATGTACTGCAGCAGCCCGGTGACGTACAGCGGCAGACGGCGCGCTCCGGCGGCGAACAGCATGAGTGCGCCGGCGGTGAAGATGCCGGTCGACATCAGCAGCAGATCGTGTCCGAGCCCATCGGACCCGCGCTCGAGGAACGTCTGCCGACCGGTGTCGTGGATCCACCACATGCCGAGCAGCGCGACCGGCGCGAGCACGAGCGTCTCGACCGTCAGACCGGTGACCGCATCCACCGAGGACCCTACGCGCTTCTTGATCAGCCCGTACAGCCCGAACGACGTCGCGAGCACCAGCGCGATCCACGGGAACTCGCCCAGCCCTACCCCGATCACCACCACCGCGATGGCCGCGATCCCGATCGCCACGACCTGCAGCCGTCGCAGCCGCTCGCCCAGGAACACCACGCCGAGCGCCACCGTGAACAGCGGGTTGATGTAGTAGCCGAGCGCGGCGGAGTTCACGTGGTCCGTCACGGTCGCGTAGACGTAGACCAGCCAGTTGACGGCGATGAAGACTGCGGCGACAGCGAGCGTCAGCAGCGTGCGGCCGTCAGTGAGCGCCGCGCGCAGGCGCGACCACGCACCCATCACCGCGACGATGATCGCGCACACCACCACGGACCACACAGCGCGATGCGCGGTGATCTCGAGCGCGCCCGCGGGCTTCAGCGCGGCCATGAGCAGGGGGAAGGTCCCCCAGATGAGGTACGCGCCGGTGCCGTAGGCGAGCCCAGACCTGCTGAGGGATTCGCTCACGTTCGGATTCTGCCACTCGGTCGCCGGATGGAGGGCCGATGCACGGGCGGCTGGGAGATTCAGGTGCCAGTGGGCGTGGGGGCGGACTCGGGCAAGCGGTGCGGTCCGGCTAGAGCTGGCGCCGCACCAGCACCCGGGGCTTCCCGCCGCCCTTGGACGTCGTCTCGCTGGCGACAGCGAAGCCGTGGCGCTCGAACAACGAGAGCGTGCCGACGTAGGCGGAGGCGACGTCGATCCGGTCGCCTTGGGTGTCCGCCGGGTAGCCCTCGACGATGGTCGCGCCGTGCGAACGCGCAAACTCGACGGCACCTTCGAGGAGCTCGCCCGCGACGCCCTGGCGGCGGTGTCCGGCCCGAACCACGAAGCACACGACGGACCACACGGGTTGATCATCGACGTGGGGGATCACGCGCGACCTCACGAGCCGGTGGTAGGACGTGCGCGGCGACACGGAGCACCACCCGATCACCCGGTCGCCGTCGTAGGCCAGCACCCCGGGAGGGATGGCCTCGCCGCACAGCTCGCGCAGCACCTCCGCCCGCGCACGCGGGGGCTGGCCCTTCACCCGCGGGTCGCCCGAGGAGACCCGCATGGACAGGCACCAGCACGAGGGAGTGTCGAGGCTCTTGGGACCGAGGATGGTCCGCACGTCCTCCCACCGCTCCTGCGTCGCGGGGGCGATCGTGATCATGCACTCAGGCTACGGCGAGCCTGCGACACGGGCCTCAGCCCACGTGGATGCCGCACTCCGTCTTGCCCTGGCCGGCCCAGCGTCCGGCGCGCGCGTCCTCGCCGGGTGCGACCTTCCTGGTGCACGGCGCGCACCCGATGCTGAGGAAGCCCTGGGCGACCAGCGGGTTGCGGGGCAGGTCGTGCTGAGCCTGGTACTTCTCGACGTCGCCGTCGTCCCACAGGGCCAGGGGGTTGATCTTCACCAGCCCGTGCTTGGCGTCCCAGCTGATCACCGGCATCTCCGACCGGGTGATGGAGTCGACGCGACGAGCGCCGGTGACCCACGCCTGGTAGCCGGACAGCGCCTTGGCGAGCGGATCGACCTTGCGCATCTGGCAGCACAGGTTCGGGTCGCGCGCGAACAGGTCCTTGCCGTACTGGGCGTCCTGCTCCTCGACGGTCAGCTCAGGCATCACGTCGACGATGGTGACGGGGAAGCGGCGTGCGACCTCGTCCCGGGTGTCGACAGTCTCCGAGAAGTGATAGCCGGTCTCGAGGAACAGCACGTCGACGCCCTCGAGGCGCGTGCCGAACAGGTGCGGCAGGATCGTGTCCTGCATCGAGCAGGCGATGCCGATCCCCTGGCCGAACGTCGCGACCGCCCAGTCCGCGATGTGGCTCGCGGAGGCGGACTCGAGGCGCGCGTTGACCTCGGCGCAGGTCTCCGCATTCCATTCGCGCGGGTTCAGCGCGGTGAGTGCGAAGGCGCCCGTCAGCGCCGGCAGTGCAGCCGGGCCGGGGATCGACGGTGCGTTCACTTGATGAGTTCCTCATCTGCTCTGAAGGCCCAGTCCGCGAACGACTCGGTGTCGTCGTGGCGGTCTTCCAGGTAGTGACGCGTGACGCGCTCCACGTATTCCGGCATGCCCTTCTCGGTGACCTTGTGCGCGCGGATCTTGCGACCGAAGTCGTTGTCCTCGCCGCGCCCCAGACGTCCGCCCAGGTGCACCTGGAAGCCCGGGACCTGCTCGCCGGACTCCTCGTCGAGCACGAGCTGGCCCTTGAAGCCGATGTCCGCGATCTGCACGCGGGCGCACGAGTTGGGGCACCCGTTGACGTGGACGGTGATGGGGTTGTCGAGCGTCGGGAACTTCTCGTCGAGCACCTTCACGACCTCGCGGGCCGTGGCCTTGGTCTCGACGATCGCCAGCTTGCAGTACTCGATGCCGGTGCACGCGATGACGTTGCGGTGGAACTCGCCGGGCTCGGAGTCCAGCTCGAGGGCGCGCAGGCCGTTGACCACCTCGCTCACGCGGTCCTCCGGCACGTCGAGCACGAGGATCTTCTGCAACGGGGTGAGGCGGACGCGGTCCGAACCGGCGGCCTCTGCGATGCGCGCGATCTCCTGCATCTTGGTGCCGGAGACGCGGCCCGCGACGGGCGCGACACCCACGTAGAACCTGCCGTCCTTCTGGCGGTGGATCCCCACGTGGTCGCCGCGGTCGCCGCGTTGGGCGAGCTGCGGTGCGGGACCCTTCGGGAGCTCGTATCCCAGGTAGTCGTCCTGCAGCACCTGGAGGAACTTCTCCGCACCCCAGGCCTTCACCAGGAACTTGAGTCGGGCCCGGGTGCGCAGACGGCGGTAGCCGTGGTCGCGGAAGATCGAGACCACCCCACGCCACACGTCGTGAGCGATCTCGGGCTTGACGAACACGCCCAGGCGCTGGCCCAGGAACGGGCTCACGGACAGGCCCCCGCCCACCCACAGGTCGTACCCGATCCCGAGCTCGGGGTGCTCGACCGCGCAGAACGCGATGTCCTGAACCTCGTGCAGGATGTCGGGCACGGGCTGGCCGGTGAACGCGGTCTTGAACTTGCGCGGCAGGTTCGAGAACTCGGGGCTCCCGATGTAGCGATCCATGATCTCGCGGATCTGCGGCGTGGGGTCGATCAGCTCGGCGTCGGAGACGCCGGCGACGGGAGAGCCCAGGATCACGCGCGGGACGTCGCCGCAGGCCTCGGTGCACAGCAGTCCCACCTCTTCGACACGCCGGAAGATCTCCGGCACATCCTCGATGCGGATCCAGTGCAGCTGGATGTTCTGCCGGTCGGAGACGTCCGCGGTGTCGCGGCCGAACTCCTCGGAGATCTTCCCGATCTCGCGCGCCTGGGCGACGCTCAACTGGCCGCCGTCGGAGCGGATGCGGAGCATGAAGTACTCGTCGTCGAGCTGGTGCGGCTCGAGGATCGCGGTCTTGCCGCCGTCGATGCCCTGGCGGCGCTGCGTGTACAGGCCCCACCAGCGGAAGCGGCCGCGCAGGTCGCCTGGCGGGATCGACCAGAAGCCCCACTTGGAGTACATGGTCTCGATGCGCTGACGCACCAGCAGGGGGTCGCCTGCCGCCTTCATCTCCTCGTTGGGGTTGAGGGGCGTGCGGTCGCCGGCGGCCCACTGGCCGTCCTTGGAGGCAGTGTTCTTGCGTGCCGCAGCCTCGCGGGTGCGGATGAGGCGCGCCTCCTCGCGGTGGCGGCGGCGCTCTTCAGCCTCCGCGATCTCAGCGGCGGTGCGCGTGGGGGTGGCTTCGGTGTCGGTCACCGAGGTCTCCTCGACATCTCTGGAGGGCTCTCGGCCAGATGAGCGCTGCTGGTCTGCGCTCGTTGGCCGAGCGCCCAGGGGCTACGGGGGACGTATCCGTGGGCGGTCAGGCCTGCAGACACATGGCGCAGCAGACGCGGCACACCATCGATGCGCGCGCGTTCTGCTGGATGGCCATGCGGGCGATCCTCGCACGGCGCACGGGGCTGCGGCTATACCCCGTGGGTATGCGCAACGAGGGCGTCGGCCCGCACGTGCTCTGCATGGAAGCGCTCGATCTGGTCGATGACGCGCGGGTCGCGAGTCTCGAGGGCGATCTCACGGGTGCCGAGCCGCACGCCGGCGCAGACGAAGTTGTGCGAGCCGGTGATCGCGACGCGCTCCCCGTCCGGCATCGTGAACACCAGCGCCTTGGCGTGCAGGTAGCGGTCGCGACGATAGCGGGTGCGGTGTCCGGTGGTGGCCATCGAGGATGCGATCAGCGTCGCATTCGCGAAAGCCGCGTGGCGCGGGCTGTTGAACCACAGCCCGTCTGCGCGCCGGGACACCTCGCGTCCCAGCGGACCGGTGGGGCAGTACTGCGACACGTGCAGCACCCGCTCAGCCTGCCGGGCCCACGCGAGCGCCGTGGCGTAGATCGCGGACTCCCCGGGGCGGCCTCCATCGATCAGCACGCGCCCCGCCTGGTGATCGAGAACATGCGCGGCCATGCGCTCGCGCGGAGCCTCGGCGGCGATGGCGTCGTGCAGCGCGGCCAAGGTCTCAGCCAGTGGAGCATCGTCGAGGCGAAGCATGTAGTCGACGTTGGTGACCCCCGCGGCGTCCATGTTCACGCCGCCGAAGGTCCACACGACGTCGTCCACCACGGTGAGCTTGGTGTGGGTGCGGCCGCGAAAAGGCAGGCCCGACTCCGCGCCCAGCCAGCGCATCGTCCCGCCGGCCTCCTGTAGATCGCGCTCGAGCCGCGCCGCGTCCCGGCGCCGCGGCGACGGCACGGCGGCGCCGATGATCGACGCCGTGCCAGCGACGTAGGTGAAGACGTCCGCGCTGACGCGCACGTCGACGCCGCGCGCGGCGGCGTCGACGAGGGCGCCCACCAGACCCTCGGTGAGCTCGTCGCGGCTCACGGTCAGGGCCGTCAGGCATACGCGCCGGCGGGCCGATGCGATGGCAAGGGTGACGTCGCTCAGGTAGTCGGCGGCACTCAGGAGGCGGGGCGCCGCCCCGGCGGGGGGCGCCGGCGTCACGGTCCGCAGGGCCGATGCGGTGGACGAGCGTGGCGGGAGGGTGTGCGGCATGGCCGCGGGGCGAGTCACCGGGCGGATGCTTGTCGCTGCCGAAGCGGTCACGTCACGAGAGTCGCACGCGGAAGCGCGCAGCCCCAGGGGCCGCGCGCCGCGGTCACTCAGGATTCATCGGCCGCTCACCGGGTCGTCACCGGGACCACCGTCCCCGGCCCTGGTCGGAGGCGCGTCCTATGCTCGGAGGGCGGTATGGTCCCCGCCATCGATGCCGCACCCATCGGTCCGAGGATTTGCTGTGGACGCACCAACCGGGGTCTTCGATGTCTCAGGCATGCTCGCGAAGCTCGATCGCCTGTTCTCGACGGGTGC
>Ga0207735_100374_pt1 | contig 10534 bp, 13 predicted proteins | sample TtaePargueraPR_9_FD_187280 | JGI IMG/M metagenome (GOLD analysis project Ga0207735, IMG submission 187280) | Aerobic enrichment media microbial communities from Bioluminiscent Bay, La Parguera, Puerto Rico - Tt and E2 (1) (SPAdes) | ecosystem: Environmental > Aquatic > Marine > Unclassified ... | reverse complement strand
TGGCACCATGGCACCCGCACGGCCACCCCGTGCCACCGCCTGCACCCGGACCCACGAGGACCGCCACCACCCATGAGCTCCACCCCACCCGCGCCCACCCAGCCCGAGGCCACCAGCGTCAAGCACACCCGGTTCGAAGACGCCCTCGGCATCCTGACCGGCACCTTCGTCGTCTCCCTCGGCCTGTACCTGCTCGAGTCCGTCTCCGCCGTCACCGGCGGCACCGCCGGACTCTCCCTGCTGGTCAGCTACGTCGCCCCGCTGCCCTTCGCCGCGCTCTTCGCCCTGGTCAACCTGCCGTTCTTCCTGCTGGCCATCACCAAGAAGGGCTGGAGCTTCACCCTGCGCACCGGCGCCGCCATCGCCCTCGTGTCTGCCTTCTCCGTCCTGCACCCCACCGTCTTCGGCACCATCGACCTGCCACCGCTGTACGGCGTCCTCGCCGGCAACACCCTCGCCGGCGTCGGCCTGCTCATCCTCTTCCGCCACCGCTCCAGCCTCGGCGGGTTCAACATCCTCGCCCTCATCGCCCAGGAACGCCTCGGCTGGCGCGCCGGCTACGTCCAGATGGCCCTCGACACCACCGTCGTCCTGGTCGCCCTCACCGTCGTACCCGTCACCACCGTGCTGCTGTCCGCCCTCGGCGCCGTCCTGCTCAACCTCGTCCTCGCCATGAACCACCGCCCCGGGCGCTACACCGGCTACTGAGCCTTTCCCGTCACACCCGACGACCGTGGTGGCATCATCACCACCATGACCCGCACCGCCCACGACGAGCACCTGCGCGACCTCGCGCTGCTGCGCCGCGTGCGCGACCGCATCGACCGCGACCACGCCCGACCCCTCGACGTCCCGGCGCTCGCGGCCGGGGTGGGCATGTCCGCGGGTCACCTGAGCCGGCGGTTCAAGGCCGTCTACGGCGAGTCCCCGTACAGCTATCTCATGACCCGGCGGGTCGAGCGGGCGATGGCGCTGCTGCGCCGCGGCGACCTGAGCGTGACCGAGGTGTGCTTCGCCGTCGGCTCGTCGTCGCTGGGGACGTTCACGACCCGCTTCACCGAGCTCGTGGGCATACCGCCGGGCGAGTACCGCCGCCGCGCCCGCTCGGCCCAGGCTGCCGAGCTGCCCTCCTGCGTGACCAAGCAGGTCGACCGACCGATCAGGAATCGAGAAGCGCCGCCACCCCCGCCTGCCTAGCGTGGACGGCATGAACATCGCCATCCACACCACGTTCCTGCCGCACACCGACCCCGAGGCCTCCCTGGCCTTCTACCGCGACCTGCTCGGCTTCGAGCTGACCATGGACGTCGGCGAGGGTGCCATGCGCTGGCTGACCCTCGTCGCCCCCGACCAGCGCGACGTGCGCCTCGTGCTCACACCGCCCGCCGCCGACCCGGGCGTCACCGAGGACGAGCGCCGCACCGTCACCGAGCTGATGGCCAAGGGCAGCTACCAGTCGATCATCCTGGCCACCACCGACCTGGACGGCACGTTCGACCGCCTGCAGGCCGCGGACGCCGAGTTGGTCTCCGAGCCGGCCGAGCAGCCCTGGGGGGTGCGCGACTGCGCCTTTCGCGACCCCGCGGGCAACATGGTGCGCATCGACGAGGTCCGCTGACCGCCCGGCGCTAGCCTGAAGCCCCCGCCGCGACGAAGGAGACCCGCGCATGGCCACGACCAGCCCGTTCGCATCCACCCACCCGGCCGACGCCCACGACGTGATCGCCGTGGCCGGTGCCCGGGAGAACAACCTGCGCGACGTCAGCGTCGAGATCCCCAAGCGCCGCCTGACCGTGTTCACCGGGGTCTCCGGGTCGGGCAAGAGCTCACTGGTGTTCGCCACGATCGCCGCGGAGTCCCGCCGGCTCATCGACGAGACCTACTCCACGTTCCTGCAGGGGTTCATGCCCTCCCTGCCGCGCCCCGACGTCGACCACCTGTCCGGCATCACCACGGCCATCCTGGTCGACCAGGAGCGGCTGGGCGCCAACGTGCGGTCCACCGTGGGCACCGTCACCGACGCCCACGCGATGCTGCGCCACCTGTTCAGCCGCATCGGTGAGCCGTACGTCGGCCCGCCCACGGCGTTCAGCTTCAACGTGCCCACGTCCAAGGCCTCCGGGGTGATGAGCACGGAGAAGGCCGGGGGAGGCACGGAGAAGAAGGTCGTGCGAGAGCAGGTCTACCTCGGCGGCATGTGCCCCGAGTGCGAGGGGCGCGGCACCGTCTCCGACCTGGACCTGTCGGTGATCGTCGACGAGTCGAGGTCGCTGAACGACGGCGCCATCCTGGTGCCCGGCTACAAGGCCGACGGCTGGATGGTCAAGGGGTTCGCCGAGTCCGGCTTCGTCGACGCGGACAAGCCCGTGGCCGAGTACACGGAGACCGAGCGGCGCGACTTCCTGTACCGCGACAAGGGCAAGATCAAGGCCCTGGGCATGAACATGACGTATCAAGGCCTCATCCCGAAGCTGCGCGAGTCCGTGTTCTCCAAGGACCCCGAGTCGCTGCAGCCGCACGTGCGCCGCTTCGTCGAGCGCGCCGCCGTGTTCGGGCCCTGCCCGGCGTGCGACGGCACCCGTCTCAACCGCTCCGCACGGTCCGCGACGGTGGCCGGGAAGAACATCGCCGACGTGTGCCGCCTGCAGATCACCGACGCCGCCACCTGGGTGCGTGGCATCGACGACCCGCACGTCACGCCCCTGGTGAACACCCTGTCGGCACTGCTGGACTCCTTCGTCCAGATCGGTCTCGGCTACCTCTCCCTGGACCGGCCGGCCGGCACCCTGTCCGGGGGAGAGGCGCAGCGCGTCAAGATGATCCGCCACCTCGGATCTGCACTGACGGACGTCACCTACGTGTTCGACGAACCCACCATCGGCCTGCACCCGCACGACATCGCCCGCATGAACGACCTGCTCGTCGACCTGCGCGACAAGGGCAACACCGTGCTCGTCGTCGAGCACAAGCCCGAGGCGATCGCCGTGGCCGACCACGTCGTCGACCTCGGCCCCGGCGCCGGGTCCGACGGCGGCACCATCTGCTACGAGGGCACCGTCGACGGGCTGCGCACCAGCGACACCCTCACCGGCCGCCACCTCGACGACCGCGCCCGCCTCAAGGAGACCGTGCGCCAGCCCACCGGTGCCCTCGAGATCCGCGGCGCGAACCAGAACAACCTGCAGGCGGTCGACGTCGACATCCCCACCGGCGTGCTCACCGTCGTCACCGGCGTCGCCGGCTCCGGCAAGAGCTCGCTCATCCACGGCAACCTCGCCGACCGCGACGGCGTCGTCGTCGTCGACCAGGGCGCCATCAAGGGCTCCCGGCGCTCCAACCCCGCCACCTACACCGGCATGCTCGAACCCATCCGCAAGGCCTTCGCCAAGGCCAACGGCGTCAAACCCGCCCTGTTCAGCGCCAACTCCGAGGGCGCCTGCCCCACCTGCAAGGGCAACGGCCGCATCTACACCGAGCTCGGCTTCATGGAGACCGTCGAGACCCCCTGCGAGGACTGCGGCGGCAAGCGGTTCATGGCCGAAGTGCTCGAGTACACCCTCGGCGGCAAGAACATCGCCGAGGTCCTCGACCTCTCCGTCGCCCACGCCCACGACTTCTTCTCCACCGGTGACGCCAAGGTCCCCGCCGTCGCCACCACCCTGACGCACCTGCGCGACGTCGGACTCGGCTACCTGCACCTCGGCCAGCCGCTCAACACCCTGTCCGGGGGAGAGCGCCAACGCCTCAAGCTCGCCATGCACATGGGCGACCCCGGCGGCACCTACGTCCTCGACGAACCCACCACGGGCCTGCACCTCGCCGACGTCGAACGACTCCTCGCCCTGCTCGACCAGCTCGTCGACGCCGGCAGGACCGTCATCGTCATCGAGCACCACCAGGCCGTCATGGCCCACGCCGACCACCTCGTCGACCTCGGCCCCGGCGCCGGGCACGACGGCGGCCGCATCGTCTTCGAGGGCACCCCCGCCGACCTCGTCGCCGACCGGTCCACCCTCACCGGGCAGCACCTGGCCGACTACGTCGGCGCCGACGCATGAACCCACCCCAGGTCCGCGCCCCCGTCCTCGCCGACCCCACGCCCCACACCCGCCGCGCCGCCGTCGCCGTCATCGACCACGACATCGTCGGCCTCGCGATGTCCGGCCCACCCCTGGACGACGACGCCACCTGGTCGCGGCAGCTCTTCAACCTCTACGTCGACGCCGCCCACCACGGCACCGGAGCAGGCATGGGGCTGCTGCAGGCCGTCATCGAACCCGAAGAGTCCGCGGCACTGTGGGTCGCCGACCCCAACCCCCGCGCCCAAGCCTTCTACCGCAAGCACGGCTTCACCCCCGACGGCGCCACCACCGTCGACCACGGCGTCACCGACCTCCGCATGGTGCGCACCCCGACCGGCTGACCACATGGCCCACGAGACCCGCTACCCCCGCCCCGATCAGCCCACCCTGGACGCCCTCGTCGCCACGGCGCTGGCGGACGACCGCCCGCCGCACCACACCAAGTGGATCGAGCACGGGTCCAACACCCTGGTGGCACTCACCGACCACGCCGCCGTCCGCATCGCACGGCAGCGACAGGCCGGGGCAGAGGTGCTCCGGTCGCAGCGCCTCGTGGACGCCTTGCCGGACCTGCCCTTCGACGTGCCCCGGTCGCTCGCCGCGCCCGTCCAGATCGACGGCCACGTCGCCGTCGCGACCCGCCGCCTGCACGGCGCCCCCAACCGACCACACGCCCCGACGCCGGCGCCCTGCGCGAGGTGCTCGACGCCGTGCACCAGATCGACGCCGCCGCGCTCGAGCCCCACCTGGCCCCGCGACGCGCCTTCTGCGGGGGAGAGGACTGGGAGACCACGCTCCGCGACCGCGTCGTACCCCTGCTCCCCGCCGACCTGCAGGACGAGGCCCACCGGCGCATCGACACGCTCGCCGCCCTCGACGACGCACCCCGCACCGTCAACCACGGCGACCTGGGCAGCACCAACGTCCTGTGGCACGGCGACCGAGTCGGTGCGCTGCTCGACTGGGACCTCACCGCGCACGAGGACCCCGCCGAGGACATCGCCACCGTGGCCACGTCGTTCGGCCTCTGGCCGGCCGCCGGGGCACTCGCGGACCTGGGCACCGTGCAGCGAGCCCGCGGCTTCGCCGGGACCATCCCGCTGCAGATCGTCGCGTTCGCCGTGCTCCAGGAGCGATCGGACCACGAGCTGGCCCGGACCGTCGCGCGGGCACAGCGTGCCCTGCGCCGGAGCGTGCCGTGACCGGCGGCGTCAGACGTGCTGGTCGACGAGCACCGGGTTGCCGTCGGGGTCGATGAGCACGAAGCTCGCCGGGCCGGTCGTCGTCTCGTCGGCCGCGGTCTCGATCTCGGCGCCGGCCCCCCGCACCTGGCGCTGCAGCTCGCGCACGTCGGTGAACTCGCCCACGGGACGCGCCTGCTGGTCCCACCCGGGGTTGAACGTCAGGATGTTGCGCTCGAACATGCCCTGGAACAGCCCGATCACATGGTCGCCGTTGCGCAGCATGAGCCAGTTCTCGTCCGCGTTCCCGCCGAAGACGGTGAACCCGAGACGCTCGTAGAACGTGCGTGAGGCCTGCAGGTCCTGCACGGCGAGGCTGACCGAGAACGCACCGAGGTCCATGAGGGCTCCTGTCCGACGGGAGAGCGGCGACGACGCACCCATCGTGCGCGTCGCACCACCGCCCGCAACCGGAACGCCCGGCGGGCCCTCCCGATAGACAGGCAAGCAGCCACTTGCCTATAGTGAAGATCGTGACCGACGACCTGTTCAAGGCGCTCGCGGACCCCACCCGGCGGGCGATCCTCGACGAACTGACCGAACAGTCCGAGCAGACACTCTTCGAGATCTGCACCCGGCTGAGCGTGCGGCACGACGTGTCCATGTCACGCCAGGCCGTGTCCCAGCACCTGGCCGTCCTGGAGACAGCCGGGCTGGTCAGGACGCGACGGGAGGGTCGCTACAAGTTCCACGGCCTCGACACCTCACCGCTACGGCGGATCGTCGAGCGGTGGCCGATACCCCACACCCCGGAGGACCACTCATGAAGATCCACCTGACGAGCATCTTCGTCAACGACCAGGAGCGCGCCCGCGCCTTCTACACCGACACGCTCGGATTCGTGGTCAAGCACGACATCCCGGTGGGGGAGCACCGGTGGCTGACCGTGGTGTCCGCGCACGACCCGGAGGGGCCTGAACTATTGCTGGAACCGTCCGATCACCCCGCGGTCAAGCCGTTCAAGGACGCGCTGGTGGCCGACGGTATCCCGGCCGCGCAGTTCGCCGTCGAGAACGTCCGTGTCGAGCATGAACGACTGCGAGCCCTCGGCGTGCGATTCACCCAGGAGCCCGTCGCCATGGGGCCGGTGACGACGGCGGTGCTGGACGACACGTGCGGCAACCTGGTCCAGATCGCCGCCATGAACGCATGACGCCGCGGTCGGTCCGGCCCGTCGTCACGACGATGACGACGCACCGTGACGGCGCCGGCGGAGCACACGGGCGGTGGTGATCAGGGCCAGTCCTGCCACGAGCAACGTCCAGGCCGCCACCACGTGGAACGCGGCGGAGACGCCGGTGGCTGCCAGCACGGGAGCGGTCTGGGCAACAGTCGAGTGGTACATGTCGAACTCCTTGAGGGTCGTGTTGCGGTTCGGTCGGGACGGGGGAGCGGTTCTCAGGCGGTCGCGGCGACGTGGTTCCAGGTCGTCTGACGACGCGCCACGGTCAGAAACACGGCGTGCACGAAGGCGCGCTGCAGCGCCAGGTCGTAGAGCAGCTCGGGCAGCACGGGTGCCGCAAGGAGACGGGCCCGTGTCCCGGCGGGCCAGACCGTGACGAGCCGCTCGACGAGGAACACGAGGGCCACGGCAGCCCACGGACCCGAGATCGTGAAGGTGCCGGCCACCAGCGTCAGTGCGGTCAGCAGCAGGTAGGAGGCCATCATCAGCGTCCCGAGGACGAGCATGACCTGCTGACCCACGTATCGAGCGGTGGTGCGGGTCAGGCCGTAGGTCAGCAGGTTGTCGAGCATCCCCTTGTACCAGCGCACGCGCTGCCGGTGGAGGTCGCCCCAGGTGGGCATGAGCTCCGTGGTGCAGGTCATCGAGGCGGGGGAGCGCAGCTCGTGGCCGAGGGTACGCAGCGCGAGCGTCAGCTCGGAGTCCTCGGTGATGGCGTGACGGTCGTAGATGTCGCCGCACCGTCCGGGCAGCGTCGTGCCGCGTGCCGAGGCGACCGCCTCGAGGGCTTCGCGACGCACCATCGCCGCGGTTCCCGTGAGTACAGCGGTCCGACCGGTGACCTCGATCTGGACCCCGTAGCGGGCATACTCGTTGGCCTGGCAGCGCTCCAGGAACCCGCCAGGGTCGCGTCCTTCGAAGACCCCGCCGACGGCGGCGACGGCGGGCTCGGCGTCGAGGATCGCCAGCCCTTCCTCGATGAAGGTGGGAGCGATGGAGGTGTCGGCGTCCAGGACCATGACGACCTCTTCATCGGTGATGGTCTCGATGGCCTGGTTCAGGGCGCCAGCCTTCCGGTCGGTGTTACCGGAGCTCTCCATGACGTCAGCGCCAGCGGCGCGGGCCACAGCGACGGTCTGGTCCGTGCTGTTGTCCGAAACAACCAACACGCGGCCCGGGCGGCACGTCTGCGCCCACAACGAAGCGATCGTGTCGGGAAGAGCGGCTTCCTCGTCGTGGGCGGGAACGATCACGACGACGTGAGAGGCGACCGACCGAGGGTGGTCGAGCCGGGTGTCGCTGGTCTGCGAGGAGTGCATCGGAGGCTCCGAGGGTCGTCTCGTGCTGTGGACGACCACGAGCCTCGACGGCACACCTCAGGCAACCGTCAGGGCCGGCGCGAGGACCGATCAGTTCCTCCGCAAGCAGGTCAGGAGTCCGTCAAGACCTCAGGACAGCCTCACGACAACGCTGGTTACGGCGCAGGATCAATGCACCACGGCGCAAACCGATAATGCACATTATGTCATTTCGAGCGGAGGAAGCGCCCTGAGGGATGCCCGTTCCGGTCCCCTCGTGGCGCGCAGCGCTCGGTAGGCACTGACCGCCGGGAACCTCCGTGTCGGCGACGCCACCGACCATCCCGACCGGCAGCGCACGCACGACGACGACCGGCTCGGCTTCGGTCGGCATCGCGGAGCCGGCGGCTGACGTGACGCCGACGCCGGCCCGGACGGCGGCTGCTGCACCGACCGCCGATGGACCTCGCGCCGCCCGGACGGCCTTCAGCACGCCGCATGCGGCACGAACGATCCGCGCCGTGGCCGGCACTCCCCGACGCCGCCTGTTGCGCTCCCCGCACCATGACGACCCACCAGGGGGCCCTGCGTCAGGCACTGGCGTCGACGACCGCACGCTCCGGGCGCCGACACGAAGCTGATGAGCGGCCTCACCGAGCCACTCGCACATCACGCGATCTCCGGCTATCCTGAAACGGACATTACCGCCAGACCATTGTGTATAGGGCAACACAGTGGTCTCACGGTGGCTCCACGTCATGCCTGCGACCGTCGGCAGCACCTCTCGCTCAGGATCTCCGGAGGCGCCACGTCGATCGGCGCCCCTAGCGACCCCGACCCCGCCGTCGCGCCGTGCTCCAGCCTCCACGCCTCGCGCACCGGTCACGCCATGACTCCGCTCTCCCCCACCTCGCCGATCAGCCGGGTGTCGAGAGCCACCGCCCCGACCGCCCTTCGTCGGCATGTCGGCGGCGCCGACTATCCTCTCGACGTCGTCGCAGGTCACCAGCGAAAGGAGCGACGCCGCGCATGGTCGCACCCCCTCGTCCCGACCGGATCACCGTCGCTCAGGCCGTCGAGCGCTACCTGTCCGCCGTGCGCGTCGAGACCGTGCGGGCAGTCCTCTCCCCCGCCACCGAACGGTCCTACGCACGCGACGTCGCCGAGCTCGCCGACCTGCTCGGCCCCGACCGTGTCCTGGACGACGTCACCGGCGAGGAGATCGACGACGCGCTGGTGCGCTACCAGGCCGGCCCGGACGGCCGCTACGCCGACCCCGCCGCGAAGCGTGGCCCCGGCCGCAGCACCGCGACCGTCAACCGGTTCCGGCAGTCCGTCACCCGGTTCTTCGCCCACGCCACGCGCCACTGCTGGGTCCAGGCCGACCCCATGCAGTGGGCGGCCCCGCCGGCCAAGGTCCGTGAGGCGCTGCGCACCGAGCGCACGGCACTGTCCGCCGCCGCCGCCGAAGCCCTTCTCGACACCCTCCACGACGCCGGCACCACGCCGACCCGGACACCGACCCGGCACGACCAACGGCTCGCCGCCCGCGACCGCCTCGTCGTCGCCCTGCTCGTCGTGCTCGGACCCCGCGTCTCGGAGCTCGTACGGACCGACGTCGCCGACCTGCTGCGCGAACCCGACCGGACCCGGTGGCGCATCACCGGCAAGGGCGGCGCCACGCGCACCGTCGCACTCAGCCCGCCGCTGGCCGCCGCCGTCGACCACTACCTGACCACGCTGCGACCCCAGCTCGCCGCGCGGCGCCCCGACGACCCCGACACCCGCCGCGCCCTGCTGCTGTCCTGGCGGGGACGACGCCTGGACACCCAGGCCGTACGTGCCCTGCTGGCCCGGGCCGTCGCGCGCATGCCCGAGCCGTACCGGCGCCCCACCACCCCCCACGCGCTGCGCCACACCACCGCCACCCTCCTCGTCGCCGACGGCTGGGACGTCAAGGTCGTCGCCGAGCTGCTCGGCCACACCTCCATCGCCACCACCGGCGTCTACCTCGACCGCATCGACGGAGAGCTCGCCGCAGCGATCCGCACCCACCCGCTCAGCGGCTCCCTGAGAGCGGAGTCACCCGCGCCGCCAGGCGCGACGCCCTCGACGTCGCTACGGTGAGTGCGTGCCCGCGCGACGACGAAACTCCACCATCCCCGTCTCCGTCCAGGTCGACTGGCGCCGGGTCCGGCGCTTCGTCGGGCGTGCCGCCGCGCTCGCGGCCGCCGTCCCCCTCACGGCCGGCGCGGCCGTGATGATCACCGACAAGATCCGCGGCCAGCGCCACCCGCTCAACGCGACCTTCCCCACCGCCCGTCCCTCGACCACCGAGGTCGACGAGACCCGCGCCACCGTCTACACCTTCGGCGCGGACCTCTACGAGGACATGCTCGCCGCCATCGACGGCGCCCAGCACACCGTCTTCCTCGAGTCCTACATCTGGAAGGCCGACGAGACCGGGGAACGGTTCAAGCAGGCCGTGGCCGACGCAGCCGCCCGCGGCGTCGACGTCTACGTCATCTACGACGGGTTCGCCAACCTCGTCGTCCCCCCGGCCTTCTACGTCTTCCCGCCCCAGGTACGGGTCCTGCGCTTCCCCGCGTTCCGCGCCGGCCTGCTCACCCTCAGGGTCCGCCACTCCGGCCGCGACCACCGCAAGATCCTCGTCGTCGACGACGAGGTCGCGTTCGTCGGCGGCTACAACATCGGCGCCCTGTACGCCAC
>Ga0207735_100373_pt1 | contig 10536 bp, 10 predicted proteins | sample TtaePargueraPR_9_FD_187280 | JGI IMG/M metagenome (GOLD analysis project Ga0207735, IMG submission 187280) | Aerobic enrichment media microbial communities from Bioluminiscent Bay, La Parguera, Puerto Rico - Tt and E2 (1) (SPAdes) | ecosystem: Environmental > Aquatic > Marine > Unclassified ... | reverse complement strand
TGTCCGTGCGGCCGCCGTGCTCCCAGTACCTGAGGTGATGGACCTCGCAGTGGCTGGGCGGGGCGCCGCACCAGGCGCAGCCGCGGTCGCGTTCAGCGATCGCGCGGCGCTGGGCGCGGGTGAACAGCCGTTCGGCGCGGCCGTGGTCGAGGACCTCGGATCTCCCTCCCAGGACGGTCGGGATGATCTCGGCATCGGCGGCGTGGCGGCGCAGCTCGCCGGCGGGGATGGGGGCGGTAATGCCGTCGACCTCGCCGTGGCCGTCGCCCCTGGTGAGGTCGGCGAGGGTCATGCGGATGCTGATGGTGGTCTTGATGCCGTCGTGGGACGCCGTGCAGCCCGTGGCGTGACGCCCGAGCCAGGACAGGGCGTCGGCACGCATCTGGTCGGGCGTGCGGTCGTCGCCCTGGCCGTTGTCGCGGCGCGCGCGCTGGGCCTTCTTCACGTAGCCGTCCATGGCGGCCATCAGCGGCGCGGCCGTGAGCGGATCCAGCAGCGCGGTGAGCTTGATCATGCCGTCGCGCTCCTCCCGCGTGATGGCCCACCGGCGCGACCGCATCTCGGCGTAGTCGTCCTCGGCCTTGGAGCGCGGGGTGAGGTCCGCCTCGAGCCGCGCCACCAGGGACCGCACCGACGTGAGCGGCAGCCCGACCGCCTTGTCCACCCCGGCCTTCTCGACCTGCCCGAGCGGCAGCCGTCCGAGGCGGGTGGCGCGCAGCTCGGGCGCGACGTCGAGCCCGGCGGCGGCGCGGGCGTCCGGATGCTTCATGAGGAGGTCGCGGATGAGGGCGAAGGCGTCGGGGCTGAGCCGTCCGGCCTTCGCGGCCGCGGCGAGGTACGGCAGGATCGGGCGCGCGCGCTTGGGCTTCGGCGCCTGGTCCTCCGGCGCATCGTCCTTTCCCCCGCCCTCGGTGCCCGCCGCATCGTCCAATGCCTCGCCGAGCTTGCGCAGTCGCTCCGCCTCGGCGATGGTGCCGCCGATGCCGTTCGCGATGAGGTGCGCGGCGGTCTTGAACCCGCGGCGCCGCGCCATGCCGCCGGCCTGCGTGCGCTTGTCCATGTGCGTCGCGACGAGTGCGAGCAGGACGTCGACGTCGCGGCGCACCGCGACCACCTCGCGCTGCAGCGCGATCAGCTCGCGCTCGGTGAGCCCCGCCGCGTCCTCGATGCGGGCGCGCAGCCCGGCGAGGGAGTCGGAGGCGGTGGTCTCGGCCATGGATCCATCACACCAGGAGGGTCTGACAGCGACCCGGACATTCCGGACAGTCATCCACAGGTGCACGGGAACACGACGAGGGGCCCGCCGAATGGCGGGCCCCTCGCGCGAAGGATCGGATCAGCCGCGCTTGAGCGCCGGCGCCTCCCGCGCGATGGTGCCGAGGACGCCGTTGATGAACGACGGCGAGTCGTCGGTCGACAGGTCGGCCGCGAGCTTCACGGCCTCGTCGATCGCGGTGCCCAGGGAGATCTCGTCGTTGCAGAGGATCTCCCACGCGCCGATGCGCAGCAGCGCGCGGTCCACGGCGGGCATGCGCGTCAGCTGCCACTCGGGCGAGGCGTCCTGGATGATCGCGTTGAGCTCAGGCCACCAGGCCACGACGCCGCGGACGATCTCCGCCGAGTACTCCGGCAGCGGCGTCTCACGACCCGAGTCGGCCAGCCGCGAGTCCAGCATCGCGAGCACGTTGGTCCCGCGCTGGTCCGCCTCGAACAGGATGTCGAGCGCGCGCTTGCGGGCCTTGGTCCGGGCTGCCACTAGTCGTTGACGCGGCCGAGGTACTCCCCGGACGTGGTGTTGACCTTGACGCGGGTGCCCTGCTCGAGGAACAGCGGCACGTTGATCTGCTTGCCGGTCTCGAGGGTCGCGGGCTTGGTGCCGCCCGACGAGCGGTCGCCCTGGAGGCCCGGCTCGGTGTACGTGACCTCGAGGACCACGGAGGCGGGCAGCTCGAGGAAGATCGGGTTGCCGTTGTGCGAGCCGATGGTGGCCGACTCGTTCTCGAGGAGGTAGTCGGTGGCGTCGCCCATGACCTCGGGCGAGACCGGCACCTGGTCGAACGTGTTGGGGTCCATGAAGATGAAGGACGCGCCGTCGTTGTACAGGTACTGCATGTCGCGACGGTCGACGGTCTCGAAGTCCACCTTGGCGCCGGCGTTGAAGGTCTTGTCGACCACCTTGCCCGTGAGGACGTTCTTGATCTTGGTGCGCACGAACGCGCCGCCCTTGCCGGGCTTCACGTGCTGGAACTCCACGACGGACCAGAGGTTGCCGTCGAGGTTGAGCACGGAGCCGTTCTTGATGTCGTTCGAAGTCGCCACAGGGGTGTCCTTACACAGAAGTCTGGGATTAGTCCGCAGACAATTCTAGCCGACGCGTCGCGCGACGGCCTCGAGTGCCAGGCGGTACGACTCGACGCCGAAGCCCGCGATCGTGCCCGTCGCCACCCCGCTGATCACGCTGGTGTGGCGGAACGTCTCGCGCGCGTGCGGGTTGGTGAGGTGCACCTCGACCAGGGTGAGGCTCGCGGCGGTGACCAGGGCGCACGCGTCGCGCAGGGCGTACGAGTAGTGCGTGAAGGCCGCCGGGTTGAGGACGACGTGCCAGCCGGCGTCGACTGCCTCGTGCATCCACCGCACCAGGTCGGCCTCGTCGTCCGACTGCCGGACGTCGGCGTCCAGATGCAGGTCCGCGGCCCACTGGGTGATGAGCACGGCGAGCTCGTCGTGGGTGGTGGTGCCGTACTTCTCGGGCTCGCGGGTGCCGAGCCGTCGCAGGTTGGGACCGTTCGCGACCAGGACGTTCATGCTGGTCAGCGTAGTCGGGGACGATGCGGGGGTTCGGGTGCGGCGCGCAGGAACCGGATCAGCCGTCGCGCCGCTGCATCACGCGTCCTTGGGCTTCTAGCTCGTCGCGCAGCTCGCCCGGCATGACCCAGGTGGCGCTGTTCCCAACGATGGTACCGGCAAGCGGGGCGGCATCGTGCGATGCGGCGAACTCCGAGTCGAGCGCAGCGATGAAGATCTCAACCTCTGATGTGTCACGCGACGTGTCCATGTAGACGAACGCGCGCGGAGTGGCCCAGTACGTGAACTCGTTGCCGTTCGCCAGCACGTGACCCGAATCCGTATCGCCGTACAGGATTGTGTCGCTGTTGATCCCGCCCAGAGCCTCGACTTGCAGAGGTGCCACGCGGAAGTCTTGGTCGAAACGGTCGAACTTCACGGCGTCCGAGTAGACGGTCAAACCTAGCGCCCAGCAGCCGACCACTGCGAGCGCCGCTCCGCGCCATCGCGCGACGATCGCGAGTGAGATCGCGGGCACAAGCCCGAGGTACGTTACGGCCCACCAAGACCCCGGCCACATCGCATCTCCGGGATTGATGCGCATGAGGTGAGCGACGCCGGGTACGTGCCCCGGCGTGACGATCCAGCTTGTATCGGACGCGGGGACTTGCGACTCGAGCATCAGCGCGGCTCCCGCCGCCGCAACTGCGCCGAGCCCTACGACCACCAATCCAGTGCGGGCTCGCACGCCACGCACAAGTGCGACGAGTCCGATCACGGCCAGCGGCACCAGGAAGGCATCGAGATAGCGCCCGTAGATGTAGACGTGAGCACGGCCATCAACGGTCTCAGGGTTTGACAGCAGAAGAGGAACAGTTGCGCTCACCGAAAGGAGCACCAGCGTCGCGCCCGATGCGGGTCCGCGCCACCCCTCGCGGCGGGCACGCGCCAGCAGCGCTGCTGCGCCGATGACGGTGAGACCAGCCCAAGCAGCCACGGTGTACCAGACCTGCCCGGCGGCAAGGCCCGCGTACGACACCAGATCGATACGGGAGATGTCATCGAGAGTCTTTGACACTCGTTCGTCTGCGAGGTACAGGCTTGATCCGACATACCTGTAGAGCAGGTAGGAGATGGACAGGGTGAGAGCTCCGATCCCGAGCAGGGCACACAACTGCCTGCGATGACGTCGCATCAAGAGGGCCCCCACTGCGAGAACCGCCAGAGAGAACGGCAATGCTCGGCCATGCGCCAGGAACGCCGCGCCCGCTACTGCACCCAGGTAGACCGCGTGCCGGACAGTCGGGCCTTCGCGCAGTCGCAGGACCAGGAGCAGCGCTGTCGCGACGCAGACGACGAGCAGGTTCTCCCCCCACACGTAATTTGACGCAAGGGCGCGCGACGGTGCGACGACAACCAAGGCCGATGTGACCGTCGCAACGTTCGGCGCCGCACCGAACTCTCGTGCAAGCGCCCGCAGCGGCGCGATCGCCGCGAGGCCCAAGAGCGCCGCCATCACAACCGCAATGCGATATGCGATGGTGGGATCCGAAGTGATCAGCCACGCGGCCGCGACGACGAGGCCGGTGCCCGGCATGTAGGCGTTGCCAGCAAGAAGCCAGGTGCTATCGGGGTGCGTGAACAGGTAGGCGTTGCCCATGTTGCCGATCTCGTCAGCCCGGAAGAGCGGGGCCACCGATCGCCACTGGACCGCCACTAGTACCGCCGCCGCGGCCAAGACCGACACCCAGCCTGTCCATTTGGGGAGGTCACGACGTCTCGACCTCGGACCGGCAGGCGAGTTCCCGCGCTCTGCGTCTAGCTCTGCCACCGCAACGTCAGTCATGGCGGCGAGCCTACAACCGGAGCAAGGCAGCGCCGCAGACCTCGGGCCCGGTGTCGCCGTCTGGTCAAAGGCACTGCGTCTTCAGAGTCGAGATTGGGCTTGCGCTGAACTTGCACGGGCACTCGGCCACCTCCGAGGAACGACGTCCCCGCGCCTAGGACGCCACTGCCGCGTACGCCCCCTGCACGAGGGCAGGGTCCGGCCCCTCCAGCCTGATCGGGTTGCCTACACCAGCGAGGATGACGAAGCGCAGCAGGTCGCCGCGGGTCTTCTTGTCGCGACGCATCGCGGTGAGCAGCGCGTCCCAGCGGTGGCCCGGGTAGGTGGTGGGGAGCCCCAGGCCGGAGAGGATCCGGCGGTGGCGCTCGACGTCCTCCTCGGAGAGACGACCGGCCAGGTGCGCGAGCTCGGCGGCGAACACCATCCCGACCGACACCGCGGCGCCGTGACGCCACTGGTAGCGCTCGGTGTACTCGATCGCGTGACCGAACGTATGCCCGTAGTTGAGGATCTCGCGGACGAAGGACTCCTTGAGGTCCGCGGCGACCACGTCGGCCTTGACCTGGATCGTGCGTGAGATGAGTTCGACAAGGACGGATCGCACCTGGTCGAGGTCGGAGTCTCGGAGGCCGTCGAGGTTCGCCTCGACCAGCGCGAGGATCTCCTGATCACGGATGAAGCCGCACTTCACCACCTCGGCCAGCCCAGGCACCAGCTCGTTGCGCGGCAGGGTGTCGAGGGCGCGCACGTCGCAGAACACCGCGAGCGGCTCGTGGAAGGCGCCGACGAGGTTCTTGCCCTCGGTGGTGTTGATGCCCGTCTTGCCGCCCACAGCAGCGTCGACCATCGCCAGCAGCGTCGTGGGGACCTGGACGACTCCCACGCCGCGCAGCCAGGTGGCGGCGACGAAGCCCGCAAGGTCGGTGATCGCTCCACCGCCGATGCCGATCACGACGTCGCTGCGCGTGAAGTCGGACCTGCCCAGCACCTGCCAGCAGAAGGCGAGGACCTCAGCGGTCTTGCCCTCCTCCGCGTCGGGGACCTCCGCGATCACCACGGTCAGCCCCCGCTGCTCCAGCAACGCCTTGAGGTTGTCGACGTGGCGCCTCAGCGGCGCGGCGGTGACGACCAGCACGCGCGCGGCGGACTCCGGGACGGCGGCCACCACCTCCGGCAGCAGGTTCTCCCCCACCGTCACGTCGTAGGGCGCGGCGGTGGCGACGGTGATGGTCCGGTGGACGGTCATGCACGCTCCTTGACAGCGGCGTCGATCTGCTCGGCGATCTGGGCGGGAGAGGTCTTGTCGGTCAGCACCGTGATGGTGGCGAGGCGCTCGTAGATGGGCCGACGCGCGGCCATCAGCTCGAGCCACTGGCGGCGCGGGTTGCCGACCAGCAGCGGCCGCGACGCGTTGAGGCCAACACGCGGAGCTGCGGCGGCGAGGCTCACGTCGAGGAACACGACGGTGCCGCCTTGACGCACGTACTCGGCGAGGAGCGCCTGCGTCCCCTCCGCGAGAATCGCTCCCCCGCCCAGGGCGAGGACGCCGCCGTGCTCGGACAACGCCTCGGCGACTGCCTCCCGCTCGTGGGTGCGGAACGCGTCCTCCCCCTCGTCGAGGAAGATCTCGGGGATAGCCTTCCCGACTCGGGTCTCGATGTCCGCGTCGGTGTCCCGGCGGTCGACATCCCACAGGCGCGCGAGCGCCTTGGCGACAGTGGACTTGCCCGAGCCGGGCGGGCCGATGAGGACCGCACGGGGAGCCATCAGCGTAGGTGCTCCGGGATCTCGGCCAGGTAGGCGTCGACGTTGCGGCGCACCTCGGCGACCGAGTCGCCGCCGAACTTCTCAAGGACCGCATCCGCGAGAGTCAGCGCGACCATCGCCTGCGCGACCACGGCGGCGGGCGCCACCGCGCACACGTCGGAACGCTGGTGGATCGCCTTGGCAGCCTCCCCCGTCGCGGTGTCGATCGTGTCGAGGGCACGAGGCACGGTGCTGATGGGCTTCATCGCCGCACGGACGCGCAGCGGCTCGCCGTTGGTCATGCCGCCCTCGACGCCGCCTGCGCGGTTGGTGCGGCGCTGGACGCCGTCGTCCCCGTACTCGATCTCGTCGTGCGCCATCGAACCGCGCCGCGCGGCGGTCCGGAAGCCGTCGCCGACCTCGACGCCCTTGATGGCCTGGATACCCATCAGCGCCGCCGCGAGGCGCGCGTCGAGGCGCCGGTCCCAGTGAACATGGCTGCCGATGCCGACGGGCGCGCCGTAGGCCACGACCTCGACCACACCGCCGAGCGTGTCGCCGGCCTGCTGGCAGTCGTCGATCTCCGCGAGCATCGCGCGCGACGTCTCGTGGTGGAAGCAGCGGATCGGGTCCGCGTCGAGCTGGGGGGTGGCGTCCGCCGGCGGGAGCGCCGCATCGTCCGGAACAGACACAGGGCCCACCTGGACCGTGTGCGACACCAGCCGGATGCCTGCCGCCTGCGCGAGGAAGGCCTCGGCGACCGTGCCGAGCGCCACGCGTGCGGCGGTCTCTCGTGCCGAGGCGCGCTCGAGGATGGGGCGTGCGTCGTCGAAGCCGTACTTGGTCATGCCGACCAGGTCTGCGTGGCCGGGCCTCGGCCGCGTGAGATGCGCCGCGCGTGCACCCGTGAGCTCCTCGGCGTCCACCGGGTCGGCCGACATCACGGTCTCCCACTTGGGCCACTCGGTGTTGCCCACCATCACGGCGACGGGGCCGCCCTGGCTCAGGCCGTGTCGCACGCCGCCGAGGATCGAGACCTGGTCCTGCTCGAACTTCATGCGCGCGCCGCGACCGGCACCCAGCCGGCGGCGCGCGAGCGCGTCCTGGATCTCGCTGCTGGTGATCTCGACGCCAGCCGGGAGGCCCTCGAGGGTGCCAACCAGCGCGGGACCATGGGATTCGCCTGCGGTGAGCCATCTCAGCATGCTGGCCATTCTTCCACGGGTGGACGGCCGGTCCGGATGGTGAGATCGCCGCCCTCGACATGCGAGGAGGGGCCGCCCGAATCGGACGGCCCCTCCCAGCGATGGTCGCGCGTTACGCCGCGTCCTCCTCGGTGCCAGGCAGCGGCTCGAACGCGTTGTCCACGCTCCCGCCGGCCTTGTACTCGGGGAGCTCGCGAGTCTCGTCGTCGATGAACGAACGGTCGTCGTCCAGCAGCGAGAACACGAGCCCGGTGATCTGGACCACCCACTGCTCCTCGGTGAGCTCCGGCCGCCCCGCCACCTCCTCGGTCGGCGAGGCCTTCTCGATGGTGAGGTTGGTCACCGTGTAGAAGCGGGTGAGCTGGTTCTCCATGGCCTTGAGGAAGCTGAGCACGTCCTCCGGGTTCCCCTCGGTGGTCACGACCACCGGGATTCCGAGAAGTCCCGTGAAGGCCGCCTCCTCGACGGTGGGCGTCTCGGTGGTGCCGCCGGCGACGCCGCCGGTGGTGCCGTCCGTGGAGAGATCGTCGTCCTCCTCCGTGGTCGGCTCGGGGCTCGGCGACTCCTCCGCCGCCGGCTCCTCCTCCACTGCGATCGTGGGCGGCTCGAGCCCGGCGAGCGACGTCGGGTCGATCTCCGAGGGCCGGGTCGTGGTCATGTCGACCATCGGAAGGTCGAACCGCTCGAGGGTCGAAGCGATGAGCCGCTCCAGCTCGGGCTGCTCGGTGCGAGGAGGGAGGTCGAGCGAGACCTTGGCGATCTGCTCCCGCCAGTCGGGGACCTCCTGCTCGAGCGCCTTCATCTGCTGGATCTGAAGCTCCAGCAGGTCGTTGGCATCGCGCTCAAGGTCCGTGTTCTCGCGTGCGGCCGAGGCCTTGTCGAGCTCCGGGCCGATGAGCGTGAAATACGCCGCCACTGCCAGGATCAGCGCGAGGACCACCGCGACGAAGACCCAGATGCCGGTCTGCTGCTTGGCCTTCATCAGTTGGCCTCCTCTTCCTCGGCCGGCTCGAGGAGCTCGGCAGGAACCTCGGTCTGCTCCGTCTCGGTGCGGCCCGACAGCGCGGTATAGGTGATCCGGGTCGCGCCGGTGTACTCCCAGTACACGGTGTCCTCGTCGGTGCCGACAGCGATCTGCTTCGCGTCGACCCACGTGTCGCTGAAGCCCGGAAGGGAGTCGAACGCCTCGATCAGATCCGCGGTGACGTCCGGGGTGGCCGCCCGACCGGTGAAGACGAGCGAACCCATGTCGGCGTTCGCGAACGCCGTCCCGTCGCCGTTCGCGGCGGCGAGAGGCGAGCCCTGCGCCATCGCGAGAGACGTCAGCGTGATGTCATCCGGCACGTTGCGGACGAGCACGTTGAGATGCGTCGCCCAGTCGATGTCCGTCGAGCCGGCCCACTCCCGGGCCTTGATCGAGTTCTCGAACTGGGCAGCGAGATCGTTGATGTAGCCGTAGCTCGCGAGCTCGGTCTGCAGCGCGAGACGGCGCTCCTGCTCCGCGGCCAGGTTGTCCTCCGCCACGACGCGGAGGCCGAACACGAAGAACCAGAGCGCGGCGATGCCCGCGAGGAACAGCAGGAACATGAAGACGATCAGCGCCTTGATGCGTCCCTGAGACTGCCGCGCAGCAATCTCGGGCGGTAGCAGGTTGACCTGCGGCGACTTCGGAGCGCCGACGGACGGCGGAACCGGGGCAAGCGCCGGCGCGCCGGTGGGTGCGGATACGGGATTCACGATGCCTCCCCGAATGCCAGGCCGATGGGTGTGGCGGCGCGGACCTCGAGTCCCTGCAGGGACTCCGGACGGATCTTCTTTCCGACAGAGATGCGGGCGAACGCGTTGCCGTAGCGCACGGGCAGGCGCGTCGCCGAGGCGAGGTACTGGCCCAGGCCGCCGAGCAGCGAGCCGCCTCCGGTGATCACCATGTGCTGCGGAGCCTCGCCGGGGTTGCTCGAGGCGAAGTACACGAAGGTGTTGCGGATGCCCTCGACCAGCTGACGGGCGCTCTGCGACAGGGGCTCGACTGCCGCCTCCTGCCCGGGACCGGGGCGTCCGCCCAGGCCGATCTGGATCTTGACCTCCTCGGCCTCCACGGCGCCGATCTGCAGCGAGCTCGCGACGGCGTCGGTGAGGTCGTGGCCGCCCTGGGGCAGGATGCGGACCAGGCGCGGCAGGCCGTTGGTGGTGATCACCACGGTCGTGAGTCGCGCGCCGATGTCGACGAACGCGACCACGCCCGACATGGCGTCCTGCGACAGCTGGCTGCGCAGGAGCGCGAACCCGCCCAGGTCGACCATCTTCGGTCGCAGCCCCGCCGCCTCGACGGCGAGCAGGTTCTGCGTGACGGTCGACTTGGGCGCCGCGACCATGATGCCGCGCAAAACCTTGGAGCTCTCCATCTCCTTCTCCCCCGTCGGGTAGAAGTCGAGCAGCACTTCGTCGACGGACATCGGCAACGTCTCCTGCACGTGGAACGGCAAGGACGTGCGAAGCTGCGCCATCGGCAGCGACGGCAGCTCGATCTCTCGCACCACCACGTTGGCGGAGCCCACGCCGACGTGAGCCTCCTTGCCACTGGCGCCGGCGCCGCCGACCGCCTGCTTGATGGCGCTGCCGACGGCCGAGACGTCGACCACTTCGCCGGCCTGGACGGCGCCCCGCGGCAGCGGCACCTCGCTGTAGCCGGTCAGCGTGCCACGACCGGTCGCGGACGAGCCTTTCCCGGAGAACTCGACCTCAGCCACACGCACATGCGTGTCGCCGATGTCGACCCCGATCCTCTTGACTGCCACTTCTCCCCCTTTTCACCGGGTTTGGACTTCCTATCGGCGCCACGCGCCGTGAACTCAAATGCGATCGATCGTCATGCGGCCAATCCCACAGACCAGTCGACGTACCAGTCGGCGATCTGCGGTCCCCATAGGACCCCCACCCAGAAAGCGACGATGATCG
>Ga0207735_100372_pt1 | contig 10537 bp, 5 predicted proteins | sample TtaePargueraPR_9_FD_187280 | JGI IMG/M metagenome (GOLD analysis project Ga0207735, IMG submission 187280) | Aerobic enrichment media microbial communities from Bioluminiscent Bay, La Parguera, Puerto Rico - Tt and E2 (1) (SPAdes) | ecosystem: Environmental > Aquatic > Marine > Unclassified ... | reverse complement strand
CCGCCGCAGCGGGTGACGATGTCTCCCCCAACGATGCCCAGCCGGAAGCCCGACCGGAAACCGAGCCAGAAGCTCAAACTGAAAAGGCGCCGCCACCGCCGCCTGTCAACCTGAAGAAAGATTGGTGGATCTCCCCGGCGGACTACCCATCATTCGCCGGCCACAAGGTCGCTCCGGCGCCCTGGACACCGGCCCCCTGGGACCAGCGGATCGAGCGCCAGCCGGAAGCCCCGGACTACGACGCCCTCTGCCCCGGTCCCTGGGCCGAGCTGCACTACCGCAGCGAGGAGGATCTGGCGGGCAGCGCGCGGCAGATGCGCGGCATGGCCAAGTCCGGCGCGGCTAACGTCAGGATCTACCTTCACCCGCGCGTCGACGACAACGGCCAAGTCGTGGCCTATACCCACACCGTGAAGTTCGACGACGTGCGCTGTTCGGAGATCATCGGCGTGCCGCTGAACGGCGAAAAGCCGCAGATGACCGGCGCCGTGGCGGCCAGCGGGGTCGGGCTCATCGTCCGGGGCATCATGTTCAAGGGCCAGGGCGTGCGCTGGCGTGGCAATCGCGCCACCAATGAGTATCCGGCCTTCGTGGTGCTGCACGACCTCGACATCTACGCGGTCGGCAGCCTGATGGGGGACAGCCGTCCGGAGGCCCCCCTCACCTACCTTGAATTCCGCGGCAATGTCATCGGCAACAACACCGACTGGCACGTGATCTATCTCGAGCGCTCGATCGGCCAGCTGGTTGCCCTCGGCAATATATTCTACGGCTCCGGCCGGACCAACCACGCCTTCAAGAACCTGGCGCACCAGTCGCGCATCGAGGGCAACGTCTTCTCCAACGTCGGCATCGACGGACAGGTGCTGAGGGAAGACCGCCGGGGGCGCGAGGTCGTCGGCCAGATGCCGCTCGACCTCTACCTCTGCACCGAGACCGTCTTTCGCGACAACACCGTCCTCTTTCGCACCAGCGGCTCGGTGCGCGCCTTCATGGCCTATCGCGGCCGCCGTGCCTGGGGCAACTGCAACAAGGGGCGGCGCCTCGACAACGGTCGCTGGGAAATCTGGTCGCCGCAGTCGCCCGACTACCAGGACCCGGGAGCCTGGGCCGAGATCCACGAGGCATTGAAGGCCTTCGACCGCGGCTACGACGCCGCCAAGGCCGAGCCCTGGCTGTTCACCCACCGGGTCGAGGGCAATACCTTCATCGCCTTCAACGCCCAGCAGCGCGACGGCGAGCCCTTCGACGATACCGTGGCCGTTTCGGTCAATTCCCTGAGGCCGGTCGCCAACAATCCCCTGCGGTCAGAACTGGATGCGGAGGCGCGCGCACTGTCGAAGAAGTGCGCTCCCCTGGAGGACCCCGCCGCCTGCGTCCTTGAGGGCATGAGCCCGGGGCTGCGTTACGCCTACGAGCATATCTCCGCGGGCCACCAACGCACGATGGTGGCCAACGGCGACCTGCCCCGCGGCGTGCCGATCCAGGCACCGGAGGCCTGGGTGGAGCGCGCCGGGGTGTTCTGGGGGTCCAACGACTTCATCACCTGCTCCGCCGACGGGCGGAACTGTCGCCGCGGCGAGCCGCGCCCGCTCGACGCGGCACCGCGGCCCTGGGACGAGCTGGAGGTGGCGCAGCCGCCGCGGGTGATCCGCCTGCGATAGCTCAGTCCATACCCCCGCCCCTGCCGGAGCGTCGGGCTTGACGGCCCGCGCCCATCTGAGGCAAGCCTGTTACATGGGCCGGGCACGGCCGCATGGTTAACCATCCCGGGCGGACCGACCGTCGCCGTCCCCAGCAAGTGAGCGCGTATGTTCGAGGCCCTGCATGACCTGATCGCATTCCAGGCAGTGCAGCGCCCGGAGCATGTCGCCCTGGTCGACAAGACCGACCAGGTCACCTACGCCGAGGCCTGGCGGGAGACCCGAAGCGTCGCCACCGGCCTGCAGACCCTCGGGCTCGCGCGCAACGACCGCCTCGCGGTCTTCCTGGAGAAACGCCGTGAGACGGTGCTGGCCTTCTTCGCCGCCAGCGCGGCGGGCGGTGCCTTCGTGCCGGTGAACCCTGTGTTGCGGCCGGCCCAGGTCGCCCACATCCTCAACGACTGCAGCGTGAAGGTGCTGGTCACCTCCCCCGAGCGTCTGACCGCGCTGGGCGACGAGGTGCTGGCCCACTGCCCGGCGCTGGAGACGATCATCCTGGTCGGCGACGGGACCGGCGCCGAAGCACAAGGGCGTCGTGTCGTCGACTGGCAGGAGCTCGCCAAGGAGGACGCGGCGAGCGCCGCCCTCGCCCACCCCGTCGACTGCGACATGGCCGCCATCCTCTATACCTCCGGCAGCACCGGCCACCCCAAGGGCGTGGTGGTGTCGCACCGCAATCTGCTGGTCGGCGCCCAGAGCGTCAGCCGCTACCTGGAGAACACGCCGGAGGACCGCATCCTCTCCGTACTGCCGCTCAGCTTCGATGCCGGCCTCAGCCAGGTGCTCACCGCCTGCCGCGCGGGGGCGCGCTGCATCCTGCTGAACTACCTGCTGCCGCGCGAGGTCCCGCGGGTCTGCGCGCGCGAGGGCGTGACCGGTATCACCGGCGTGCCGCCGCTGTGGTTCCAGCTGATCACGCTGGACTGGCCGGAGGAGGCCGCGCAGAATCTGCGTTACTTCGCCAATACCGGCGGCCACCTGCCGCGCCCGGCGCTGATGCGGCTGCGCGAGATTTTCCCCAAGGCCGCACCCTATCTGATGTACGGCCTGACCGAAGCCTTCCGCTCCACCTACCTCGACCCGCGCGAGGTCGACCGTCGACCCGATTCCATCGGCAAGGCGATTCCCAACGCGGAGATCCTGGTGGTGCGCGAGGACGGCAGCGCGGCGGCCCCGGGCGAGGTCGGCGAGCTGGTGCACCGCGGCCCGCTGGTTTCGCTCGGCTACTGGAACGACCCCGAGCGCACGGCCGAGCGTTTCCGCCCTGCCCCGGGACAGCCGGACGGCCTCACCATGCCGGAAGTCGCCGTGTGGTCCGGCGATCTGGTACGCCGCGACAACGAGGGCTTCCTCTACTTCGTCGGACGGCGCGACGACATGATCAAGACGTCGGGCTACCGCGTCAGCCCGACCGAGATCGAGGAAGTGGTCTTCGCCTCCGGCCAGGTCGAGGAGGTCGCCGCCGTCGGCCTGCCGCACGAGACGCTGGGCCAGTCGATCACCCTGCTGGTCAAAGCCAAGAAGGGCACCGCGCTGGACGTGGAGGCCCTGCTCGCGGTCTGCCGGCGGGAGCTGCCCACCTACATGGTGCCGCATCAGATCGAGGAACGCGCGGAGTTGCACCGAAATCCCAACGGCAAGATCGACCGTAAGCGCCACGCTGCGGAACTCACTGAACCGCAGCAGGAAAGCGCATGACGACAGCGGCAACCCATCCCGCCATCGCGGCCTGGCCGACACGCGACGGCGAACTGCTGGTCGGCGGCGTGCCGTTGACCCGCCTGGCCGAGCGTGTCGGGCAGAGCCCCTTCTTCGCCTACGACCGCGCCCGCCTCGCCGCGCGCGTCGAGACGCTGCGCCGCCACCTGCCGGACGGTCTCAACCTGCACTTCGCCATCAAGGCTAATCCCATGGCGGCGCTGGTCTGCTTCCTGGCGCCTCTGGTCGACGGCTTCGACGTCGCTTCTTCCGGCGAACTGACCAAGGCGCTGGACGCCGGCATGCCCGCCCAGCGCATCGGCTTCGCCGGACCGGGCAAGACCGACCAGGAACTGCGCCAGGCGCTCGCCGCCGGTGTCATGGTCGAGGTGGAATCGGCCGGCGAGCTGACCCGCCTGAAAGCCATCGCCGAGACGCTGGGCACGGCGCCGCGCATCGCCTTGCGCATCAATCCGGATTTCCACCTCAAGGGCTCGGGCATGCGCATGGGCGGCGGCGCCCAGCAGTTCGGCATCGACGCCGAGGAAGTCCCGCAGCTCATAGCCTCTGCCCGGGCGGCCGGCCTTGCCATCCAGGGCTTTCACATCTTCGCCGGCTCGCAGAATCTGAGCGCCGAGACCATCGCCGAGGTGCAGGAGAAGACCCTGGAACTGGCCCTGCGGCTGGCCGACCAGCTGGCCGCGCCGCTCGCCTACCTGAACCTCGGTGGCGGCTTCGGCATTCCCTACTTCCCCAACGACAAGCCGCTGGACCTCGCGCCGATCGGTGACAGCCTGGCGAAGTCGCTGGCCGCCCTCCGCGCGGCCCAGCCCGAGGCAAAGGCGGTGCTGGAGCTGGGGCGCTACATCGTCGGCGAAGCCGGCGTCTACGTGACCCGCGTCATCGACCGCAAGGTCTCGCGCGGCGAGGTCTTCCTGGTCACCGACGGCGGCCTGCACCACCACCTGGCGGCCTCGGGCAACTTCGGACAGGTGATCCGCCGCAACTTCCCGGTCGCCGTCGCCAACCGCATGGGGGCGGCACCGCAGGAAAAGGCCTCGGTGGTGGGCTGCCTCTGCACGCCGCTGGATCTGCTGGCCGACAAGGCCGACCTGCCGCGCGCCGAGGTCGGTGACCTTGTCGTCGTCTTCCAGTCGGGCGCCTACGGCCTCAGCGCCAGCCCGACCGCCTTCCTGGGGCACCCACCGCCGGGCGAGGTGCTGGTCTGAGGCGTGCCTCCCAAAGGCTCGCGGCCTACCAGCGGTTCACCATCGTCAGGTAGACCTTTTTCAGCTTGGTCATCAGCGTCGGATTGACCGGCGCCCGCTCGTAGCCGAAGTACTCCAGCGCATCCCCCGCGATCTCCTCGAAGATGATGCGGTCGCTTTCCGGCAGGGCGTTCTTCCAGGCGAAGATCTTGGAGGCGTCAGGCGCGCGCACCGAGTTCTGGTGCCACTTCAGGCTCTCGCCCGGCACCACGTTCTTCGCCGTCTCGTGGTAGTGCAGCATCTGCTCGTCGTAGTCCTCGCCGAGGAAGCCGCAGACCTGGGTCAGCACGGCCTGGGGATCGCGCACCAGGTCCTCGTAGCGGATTTCCAGGTAGTGGTCGGGGCCGAGCACGCGGCCGACCTTGTGGCACAGCGTCGTCTTCCAGGTCCAGTCCTGCGCCAGCCGGAAGCTGTTGGTCGAGCACCACTCGATCTTGCGCTGGGACAGCGCGACGTCGCGCCCGTCGCGCAGAATCTGCACGAACTTCGCCTTGGGAAAGATGGCGTGCAGGATATCCATGTCCGGCGTGTAGTAAGGCGTCTTGTCGCCCCAGCGCGCCTTGCCCTGCGCCTCGGCGTAGCAGGTCATGATGGCGTTGATCAGTTCGGCGTAGGACCTCGGCCCGCGCGCCAGGATCGCTTCCTTGTCGGTGATCAGCCCGCCCCGCACCACCAGGGTATGCGCCGCGATATCGTCCAGCAGTCTGCGCTGGTTCTGCGCCTGGGTGAGGTCGCCGTATTCCTGAAGCCGGCGGAAGAACTGGGTGATGAACACCGTCTCGTGCGGCACCGCCAGCCGTGGATGGTTGTTCAGCATGAGCCGCAGCATCGTGGTCCCGGAGCGCTGCGCCCCCAGCACGAAGAACGGTTGGATCTGGGTGGAGCTGCTTCTTGTGTCGTCCGTCATCCCTTGGCAGCCGGCAGGTCGCCGGCCTCTCTCCCATAGTACATCCTGCCTGGGTCCGGCCCCTCCTGACCGGCTGGAACGACCAGATGTCGCCGCCTTCGGTTGACAGATAAGAGGCCCATTGACCGCCTATTTTCCGACGGCTTCGTGTAACCCTCGCGACGGTTTTATGTCAATAATGTGAAGGAGATAGGCGGCGGGAGTGGCCGCGGTGGTTAACCGCGCAGCAGGGTGTGAATCGCCTCGTGAATGTAGCGGTCCTGGCCGCGCGGGTCGTAGCGCAGCCAGTAGGGCACAAGATGGTCGATCTGGCGCAGCCAGCGCAGGTAGACCAGCGCACTATGATAACGCCGGTCGATGCCGAGCTTTTCATAACGGGCCACGAGGAAACGTTCCTCCAGCCCCTCCGGCAGGTTCCACTGCGCCAGCGCGTGGAAGCTTTCGGCCAGGGAGCGGCGCGGGAACATCGGCCGCAATGCCGATTCGAGATAGCCGATAGCGTCCAGGATCGGCAGATCGTCGAAATCCGCCGCCTCCCAGTCGACCATGCCGGCTGCCTCGCCGGCCAGGTAGATGTTGCTGGCGCTGAAGTCGCCGTGCACCAGCCCGAAAGGCAGAGAAAGTCCGTAAAGCCTTTCGCGGAAGTAATTGCGCAGGTGGCCCCGCCGCTCGCGGTCCCGTACGAAGGGGTCGAGCCGCTGCAGCCGCGCTTCCACCAGCCTTGCGTAGCTGTCCTCGGCAAGCGGCGCGACCCGCAGCGCCGCGCTCGGGTTCATCGTCTCCAGCAGCCCTTCGACTCTCGCCAGGGCCTCCTTCGGGCCATGCTGCGCCAGGGCCCGCCGCAGCGGCTGACCCGGCAGGGCCGTCTCCACGCGGTAGCCGATCCCGTCGACGCTTCCCTCGGCGAGAAGTCGCGGCGCCAGGCCGGGGTGCGTTCGCTCCAGTCGTTGCAGCGCCGACGCATGGCGCGCCTCCGCCTCGGCCGCCGCCGCTGCGAAGGGAATGCGGAGGATGACCTCGTTCTCTGCCTGCCGCGCCTGCACCACCATCTTGTCCTTGCGGGTCATGATGTGGCGCCACGCCTGCAGCGGCAGCGCGGCCGGGTCGCCGGTGATCTGCCCGGCGGCCGCGGCGAAGATCCTGTCGTAGGTCGACCGCCGCCGGTCCCCACCCGCCTGCGCCACGACGCAATAGGCCGGAAGGAAGAAGCTCCGGCGTTTCAGCCGTTGCTTCCACGATCTCGCGCCACTCTGCCCGGACACCCTGTGCCCCTCGCGCAGCGGCAGGATCTCGTCGAACTGCTGGCGCGCGGGCCAGAGCCCGTAGGCGGCGAGATGGCCGAAGCCGGTGAATGCGAGGCCCCGGCGCAGCCCGGCCAGGGAGCGGGCCCCATTGTCGCCGCGCCACCAGCGCGCCGCCAGGGCGGCACCGCGCGCAAGGCCCGCCAGGGGGCCCGGCCAGCGGTCCCAGGGTCCGCGCGGCAGGACAAGGCTGAAGCGGTTGTCGGCGATGAGGAACAGCTGCCCCTGCGCGCGCAGCAGGCGCCGCAACTCTCCGGCGAAGGCGGCGGGATCGTCAACGAGCTCCGGCTCGGCCAGGACGACGGCATCGAACCTGCCGTCGTCGAAGGGAAGCCGCCCGCGCGCGCCGGCCTCCACCAGTTCGATATCGGCCTCAGGCGCGAAGATCGCCCGGCGCTGCTCGAGGAACTTCAGCCTGGCGCTCAGGGGATCCACCACGCAGAGCTGCTGGCAGTGCGGTGCCAGGCTCTCGGCCAGGGCGCCGTAGCCGGCACCGATGCAGAGGACGCGGCTGTCGGCCCGGATGTCGAGGAACCCCCGCCAGGCCCGGTGCCGCCCGGCGACCAGGGCATCGAGAAGCTGCAGACTGTCCTTGCGGCCGTCGAGAAAACTGCGGACGGCGTCGGTCCAGCCCTCCTCGCTCAGAACGGTGAGCTGCGGCAGGGCAGGATCACACTGGGCATTCGTCACGTCAGCCGCCGTCATGATGCAGATCCAGGCGCACACCCTCGGGCGTGCCGCGCGGCCAGCGCGCCTCGCCGCCGGCCACCACCAGCTCGAAGTCGGCCGGCGCTTGCGTTGCGATCGCTAGGCCCCATGCCGGCGCTTCCAATTCGCTCAGTCCCAGCGCGCGCAGGCGCACCCCCGCCGCATCGCGCTGCAGCCACAGCAGGCGCCCGCGGAAGCCGACGCCGGCCCACTGGAAGGGCGCCTCCCGGTCGTCGTCGCACAGCAGCAGAAGCGCTTCGCTTTGAGGTCCCGAGAGGCGGAAGCCCAGGCCGCCGCTCTCGTCGCTGCCCTCGCCGGCACTTCGCTCCAGGCGCAGGCCCTCGAGAGGTGCCAAGCTCAATAACGTCGCCGCGCCCCCGCCATCGCGCGGCAGGGCGAAGCGCAGGTTGGCCGCCGGCTCCAGACGTCCGTAGGACGGCGACACCCAGCCGCGGAAAGGCTCGGCCTCCCCAACGGCGAGCGAGGCAGGGCCGGTCCCGCTGGACAGCAGGTGCAGCGTCGCAGCGCCCGCCTCGGCACTTGCGCGGTTTGCGTCTCCGTCATCGAGCGTGCAGCGCAGCTCGGGGCCGAACTGCCAGCCGATGGCGGCACTGCGCGCGCCCTGCAGCGGCGGGGGCGTGTCGTAGACCAGCCAGTAGCGGTCCCACACATGGATCACGCCGCGGCGCTGGCCGATATAGGGCCCCTCCCCCACTACCCGGCCTTCGACCCAGGACAGCCCGGCCGCTTCGGTCGTAGCGCGGCGCGCCGCGACCTGGCAGGGGAGAGTCCAGTTGCGGAAGTCCCCCTTCAGCGGCCCGTAGGGCTCCAGCCCTTCGATGAACAGGCCGCTGCGGCTGGCCGCGCTTGCGAAATGGGCCCTCAGGTTCGGCTGACCGGGCAAATCGGGGTGCGGCTTGAAGCGGTAGCTGAAGGTGCCGGGCGGGGCCAGAACCATGGTCTCGCCAAGGCTCAGCGCGAGGCTCAGCAGATCGTTGTGGCTGTGGCCGCCGATGCCGGGCGCCTCGGGCGTCGGCCCCAGGCGAAACACCAGGCGCGCTCGCGCCTCCGGCTCCGTCATCACGCAGAAGCCGCTTTCCGGAAAGTCCTGGAAGGCGGGCTCGGCGACGGCCGTTTCGGCTGCCGGGGCGAGTTTTCCTTCCAGCAGCCAGAAGGCGTGCTCGCGCGTCGGGTCGTCCTGGGTGGCCGGCGGCCGGCCGGCATCGAAGCAGGCGCGCTGCACCTCGCGCAGCAGGCCGCACTGCCAGCCTTCCCACACGCCCATCGGCAGCAGGGGGTCCTCGGTGGTGTTGCCGACCGCCAGCGGCAGCAGCGCCGGGCCGGCCATGGTGAGCTGGAAGTCCAGCAGGCGGGCGATCCGCTCGCGCGCGCCCTGCGGAATGAACCAGCCGTTGCGCCGGCACAGCAGCAGGTAGATCACCGCCAGCTCGCAGCCGTGTTCCTGGTAGTGCACGGAATGCTCGATGGAGCCGCCGTCGCCATAGGTCTGGCGCTGCAGTTCCGCCAGCCAGGCCGCCTCCGCCGTCTGCCGGTCGAGGGCATGCTCGAACTCCGGCAGCAGCACCGCGGTCAGCCAGTCCGCCAGCCGCTCGGCCAGCAGGTGGTTGTTGGCCACCGCGCTGCCGTCCGCCGCGCGCATGAAGCGGCTGGTCTCGTAGAGGCTGAGCAGCACCCGGCGCCGCAGGCTGTCCAGCACCTCCCCCTCTTCTCCCTCTTCCAGGGCGGCCAGGAAGGGCCAGGCGAGCAGCAGGGCGATGTACTGATAGACCACCACGTGACTCGACTTGAAGCCGGGGTGGCCGCCGGAAAGCTCGGCCGCGGCCATCCAGCCGCCGAGCACCTCGTCCAATAGGCCGACCAGCGTGCGGTCATAGTGGCAGGCCAGCGCCCAGCGCGGCAGAAAGCCCAGGCGGTGGGGGCGTGCCTGGTAGAGCCGGTCGTCCAGCGGCTGTTCGGGGCCGACGGCCCAGTCGAAGTCGGCCGACAGCGGCGCGGCGCGGCGGTCGTAGACCGGCAGCCCCTGCTCACGGTCCTCCCGCACCTGCTTCAGCAGGCGCGCGCGCCAGGCCGGGTGACGCTCGCCCGAGACAGCCAGCAGTTCGGCAACCGACCGCGGCGCCAGGAAGCCCAGGTCGGTCTCCCGCCGCCGAAAGTGGTCGATGAGGTCCCGCCAGGCGGCGTCGCGCCGCCCCGCGCGCCAGGCCGTCGCCGCCTCGGTCGGCGTAACCAGGTGCTGGAACAACGCGTCATCGTCGAAGCTGGGCGGCGGTGGCGTCCGCCGCGAAGCAGCCTTGCGCCCGCGCAGCAGGCGGCCAAGCAGGCGTTTCACGTCATGCAGCATGGCGGCGCCGTAGGGAAGCCGGGCGCTCAGGCCCGCGCACGCCGGATCTTCTGCTTGACCCGGTTCAAGAGAAGGTGACGGTCCAGCGGCGAAATGCCCTTGCGGCAGATCCGGTCGTGGTCGGCCAGGATCTTGTCGTCGAAATGGTTGCGCCAGTCCCCGGTCTCGCCCTTGCGGAAGAAGTCGGCCTCGGCGGTGCGGTGCGACGGCGCGTCCTGGTACTTCTCGCGCAGCGCCCCCAGGCTGGTCTCCTGGTGGACTTTCTCGATCATCGCGGCGTCGGGGGACAGGCCCAGCAGCGTGGCGATGCGCGTCACTTCCCCGGCGAAGTCCGACTTCAGCGCCTCGAAGGTCGTCGTCTCGACCTGCGGATGCGGCGCCGCCCAGGTGCTGCGATAAAGCATCAGCCGCGGCAGGATCGTGCGGCCCTCCTGCCAGTAGTACTCCGCGAAGCTGCCGTCGAAACGTTTCTTGCGCTGGTCGTGGTAGTAGGCCGAAACGATGACGTCGCGGGAGTCCCGCGTCATGCAGAACACCCGCAGCGACTCGTTGGCCAGCAGCATCTCGCGGTGCTGCGGCTTCTCCAGATG
>Ga0207735_100371_pt1 | contig 10539 bp, 9 predicted proteins | sample TtaePargueraPR_9_FD_187280 | JGI IMG/M metagenome (GOLD analysis project Ga0207735, IMG submission 187280) | Aerobic enrichment media microbial communities from Bioluminiscent Bay, La Parguera, Puerto Rico - Tt and E2 (1) (SPAdes) | ecosystem: Environmental > Aquatic > Marine > Unclassified ... | reverse complement strand
ATTCTGGCGCCAGCAGCCTGATGCTGGTCACCTACGTCGGCATCGTCGGTGTCCTGGCACTCACCCTGACCAGTGCCGCCCAGGCCTTCCTGCTGCTGTTCCAGGAACCCGAGGGCGAGCCGGAGTACCTGGCCTGGGAACGTGAGCGCGCTGCGCGCTACAGCCTGGCCGCCGATGTCGGCGATCCGACGCTGTTGCGCTTTTCCGGAACCTTCGAGCTGGGCGTCACCAAGAAGCTGCGCGCCTTGTTGGAGGCTGATTCCGCCATTCGCGGTATCGTGCTGGACAGCCCGGGCGGCCACGTCTACGAGGGCCGCGGCACGGCGAACCTCATCCTGCGTCACGGTCTCGACACCTTCGTCTTTGGCCAGTGCAGCTCGGCCTGTACGACGGCCTTCATCGCCGGGCGAACCCGTGTGCTGGGGCCCGAAGGCCGGCTCGGCTTCCATCAGCACTGGATGGATGCCGACTATCCGGTCTACCTGGTGGACGAAGCGGCGGAAATGAAGAAGGACCTTGCCTTCTACGAGGCCCAGGGCATCGCGCCGGCCTTCCGTGAGCAGGTCTTCGTCACCCCGCACGACGGGCTGTGGTTCCCGGGTGCCGAAGAACTGATCGCCGCCGGCGTGGTGCACCGCGTTGCGGAGCCGCCGGAGTAGGGAGCCGGTCAGCCCGCCTTGGCCTTGAGGCCGTGCTTGGCCAGCGAGCGGCCGAGGTCCCAGACCGCGCCGCCGATCTGGTGGCAGTCGCCGATCACCTGGTCGAAGGCAGAGACGATCCACTGACGGTCGCCCTCGTCGATGGTCAGCGCCGGCAGCAGCTTGATGATGTAGCTGTCGTCGCCGGAGACCTGGCAAAGGATCCGGTGGTCGCGCAGCAGCGGGATCAGCACCATCTGGCAGAAGAGGCCACGCTTGGCGGTATCCAGCAGGTGCCAGGCGGCCTTCAACTTCAGGCTCTTCGGCGCGCCGAACTCCAGGCCGATCATCATGCCTTTGCCGCGCACGTCCTTCAGCAGGTCATGTTTGGCGACCAGGTCCTGAAGATCGCTCATGAGGGCGCTGCCCAGGCTGTCGGCCCGCTGGATCAGCTTCTCCTCCTCCAGCACCTCCAAAGTGGCGATGCCGGCGGCCATGGCCATGTCGTTCTTGCCGAAGGTGGAGCCGTGCACCAGGGCGCGGTCCATGCGGTCGAACAGCTTGGCGAAGATCCAGTGCTTCATGGCAACCGCGCCGACCGGAATGAACCCGCCGGACAGCGCCTTGGCCAGCAGCACCATGTCGGGCTCCACCCCGTAATGCTCGATGGCGAGGAAGCGTCCTGTGCGGCCGATACCGGTCTGGATCTCGTCGGCGATGAAGAGTGCGCCGTGCTTGCGGCACAGCCGTGCCGCCTCAGCCAGGTAAGCCTCGTCGGGCAGGGTGACGCCCTTGCCCTGGATCGGCTCGACGATGAAGGCGGCGACCTCTCCGCTGCCCAGGGCCTCTTCCAGCGCGGCCAGGTCATTGAAGGGAATCTTTATGCAGTCGGGCAGCAGCGGACCAAAGCCCTTGCGGAACATCTCCGTGCCGTTCAGCGACAGGGCGCCGTAGGTCAGGCCGTGAAAGGCCTGATGGCAGTAAAGGATGCGGCTGCGTCCCGTGGCCATGCGGGCGAACTTGATGGCCGCCTCCACTGCCTCGGTGCCGGAGTTACAGAAGAATATGCGCTCCATGCCGGGCAGGCGCGCCAGCAGCTTTTCCGCCAGGATGCCGGCCAGAAGCGAGACGTCGAGCTGCACCAAGCCCGGGAGTTGCGCCTCCAGCACCTGGCGCAGGGCGGCGGCCACCGAGGGATGATTGCGGCCCAGGGCGAAGACGCCGAAGCCGCTCAGGAGGTCGAGATAGCGACGCCCGGCCACGTCGTAGAGGTGCGGGCCCTCGCCGCGGGCGAAATTGACGTCGTAGCCGAGCGTTTTCAGCACCCGCACCAGCTGCGCGTTGAGATACTTCTCGTTCAGTGCGTATTTCTCGCCCTGGCGCTGGTCAAGTATCTGCGCGAGATCGAAGGTCATGGGGCGGCCGTCTCGTTGTGGCGGCAGAATGACTCTGCAGAACGACTCTAGTGACACTGCCCCAGAAGCCGCAAGCGCTTCCGTTGCGCCTAGTTGTCGCGCTTCATCTCCCGGTTGATTCCGCGATTCACGAGATAGATGCCGCCGCCGACGAGGGCTCCGGCGGCCAGCACCTGTGCCGTCAGCGGCTCGGCCAGAACCAGGGTGGCCAGCGTCAGGCCGACCAGGGCGCCGACCGAGCCGATCTGGCTGAGATAGACCGGGCCGGCCAGCTTCTGCAGCACGAAGTAGAGCAGGAAGAGCAGGGCGAAGATCGCCGTCTGTCCGGCCAGCAGGGCACTGGTGGTGAAAGTCCAGGCGGCCGGGGCGAGCGGACCGCCCGTTGCCAGCAGGAAGAGCAGCAGGCTCAGCCCGGCCGTCAGCAGCATGCCCGGCGCAAGCTCCAGCGCCGTGGCGCCGGCTGGCCAGTAGAGGCTGCGATAGAGATTGCCGACGGCGATGATCACCGGCGCCGCCAGGGCTGCCATCATCCAAGGAGAGGGGAGCCAGGAAGAGGAGACGCCGCCGCTGGCGCCGCTGCCCGCGGCGATGACGAGACCGCCGGCGAGGCCCAGCAGCACGCCGGCCAGGCGCTGGCCCTGCAGCCGCTCCAGGCGAAAGCCAAGGGCCAGGGCATAGGTGAAGATCAGCGGAAAGGCGAAGCAGAGGGCCACGATGCCGGCGCCCACGTGGGGCGCCGCCGCGAAGGCCAGGGCGTTGGGCAGGGCCTGCAGCAGGCCGGAGCCGAGGTAGTAGCGCAGATAGGGCGCGCCGGTCTTGGGCCGCGTCCCGGCGGCCAGCGAGAAGGCCGCCTGCAGCAGTCCGCCGCCCAGCAGCGCCCAGGCCAGCAGCGCCACTGGGGGCCAGCCGGCCAGCGCGGCCGACTTGGCGATGACGGCGGTGACGCCCAGCATCGACCCGACGATCAGCAGCAGCAGGAGAGGCAAGGCAGGCGACCTGGAGACGGCGGGCACGGCGGGCAGGCTCATGGCGGGAACTCCTTGGCGACCCGCGGCCCTTTCCTAGGGGCAAAGGGGGCTTGCTCCCGGGACGGCGGCACGGCAGGTTGAAATTGGCTCGATGAGAATAATCTTGGTATCAAGTATCTTGATGTCAAGATAAATAAAGGAAAGAAAGATGGACTGGGTGGACAGGATCGCGGCGCAGTGGGCGCGGGAACGGCCGGATCTGGGGCTGCTGCCCATGGAGGTTCTCGGCCGCCTGACCGGCGCGGCGACCCTCATTTCCCGTGACCGCCTCGCGCCGCTCTTCGCTGCGCACGGCCTGCAGGTGGGGGAATTCGACGTCCTCGCGACGCTGCGGCGCGCCGGCAAGCCCTACCGCCTGACGCCGACGGCGCTCTACGAGAGCCTGATGATGTCCTCCGGCGGCATGACCGCGCGCCTCGACCGGCTGGAGAAGGCCGGCCTGGTGGAGCGCCGCCCCAACCCGGAGGATCGCCGCGGCACCCTGGTGGGCCTCACCCGCAAGGGCCTCGCCCTGGTCGACAAGCTGGTCGGCCTGCACGTGGAGAACGAGCGCCAGATCCTCGCCTGTCTTACCCAGGCCGAGCAAAAGGAGTTGAATCGCCTGCTCGCGAAGCTCCTCGCCGGCATCGGCGCGGCAGAGGGGGAGGGGCAAGGCCAAGAAGGGCGTCGCCTAGGGGGCTCTTGACGCGACCGTCGATGGTGCAAAGCTAACATCCATGCGACGCCGTCTTCTTGTACCCTTCTTCGCCACTCTGTTCTTCGCCGTTTCGCACTTCGCCGCGCCGCTGCGCGCCGCCGAGCGGCTGCCGGAGCCGCCCTGCGCGCCGGGCGACCAGCCCTATCCGGCCTACGCCGCTGAGGGCGAACTGCCGGCGGTCGCCGTCTGGCAGAATGTCGCTCTGCCGAAGCGAGATTGTCTCGGCGCCCTGGTGGGGCCGATGAACACCGTGGCCGCGCTCTCCGGGCGGTTCCGCTTCGCCGGCAGCCTGGACGACCTCGCCGCGCGTTTCGGCGCGATCTCGCAGACCGTCGGCCAGCTCTACTGGTCGACCAGCGACGAGGAATGGCGGGAGCTGATCTCCGAGGCCTTCGCGCTCTCCGGTGACGACACGGCCTTGCGGCGCCTGGACTTCACGGCAGAGGAGGTGCGCTCCGGCGCGACGCTCTACTTCGCCCAGAACGATACCCGCTCCAGCGGCCTCAACCTCTACCGCCTGCGCGCCTGGGGGGCCCAGGCCGACCGCTTGACCGTGGAGACTGTGAACGAGAGCCCGGTCACCTTCACCTTCATGACCCTTTTCAACACGGAGGGTCTCCTGTCCCTGCACTTCGTGGAGCGCCTGGACGGCGATCTCTGGGGCTACTACGCCCTGCCCGCCGTCCGCCCCGGCTCCGTCGCCGGCCACACCAAGTCCCTGGTCAACCGCGCGGCCGCCTTCTACCGCTTCCTGCGCGGCGTTCCCGGCGACGCGGGACCGCCGCTGGCGGAATGATGGGGGCTACGCCGCCGCCTCGGTCACTACACCGCCGGCGGCATTGTCCAGCACGACCGGCGTCTCGAACCAGGTGATCTCGGGCGGGCAGCCGTAGCGCTCGGTGATCATCTCCAGCCAGGCGTCGGTATAGAGCGCGTCGGCCGCCGCCCGGCTCTCCCAGAGATAGACCCCGCCCGCCGTGTTCGTTTCTTCGTCGTAGAGGTAGTACTTGCGGATCAGCCCGGGATGGTTCTTCAGCTGTTCCACACTGGTACGGAAGGCGCCCATGACATCCTCCCGCATCGTTCCCGCGGGGAGCTTGAAGGTAATGAAGGCGGTGATCATGAGAACCTCCCTGCTAGAGGATCTGACTCAAAAACTCCTTCGTCCTCGGGTCCTTCGCTTCGGTGAAGAAGGTTGCCGGCGGGCCGTGCTCGACGATGACGCCGCGGTCGGTGAAGTAGATGTGGCCGGCGACCTCGCGGGCGAAGCCCATTTCGTGGGTGACCAGGATGCAGGTCATGCCTTCCTCGGCGAGCTGGCGGATGGTGACCAGCACCTCCTTCACCGTCTCCGGGTCCAGTGCCGCGGTCACCTCGTCGAACAGCATGACGTCGGGGCGCATGGCCAGGGAGCGGGCGATGGCGACGCGCTGCTGCTGGCCGCCTGACAGCTCACCGGGGTAGGAGTTTTCCTTGCCCTCCAGGCGCACCTTGCGGATGAGGGCGCGGGCACGTTCCTCGACTTCCCGCTTGTCCTCCTTCAGCACCTTGATCGGCGCCATCATCACGTTTTCCAGCGCGGTCTTGTGCGGGAAGAGATTGTACTGCTGGAAGACCATGCCGACCTTGCGGCGCAGCGCCAGCTTGTCGAGCCTGGGGTCGTGCACCTCCTGCCCCTCGACCTTGATGGAGCCCTTGTCGATGGGGTTCAGCGCGTTGATGCAGCGGATGAAGGTCGACTTGCCGGAGCCGGAGGGCCCGATGATGCAGACCACGTCGCCCTTCATCAGGTCCATGGAGATGCCCTTCAGCACCTCCAGCTCGCCGAAGGACTTATGCACGTCGCGGCATTGGATGATCGGCTGATCGGGGGTCCAGGCGGTGGCGGTCATGGCAATTCTCTCAATTCATCACGCAAGCACCCTTCGAGACGCGGTCCTGCGGACCGCTTCTCAGGGTGAGGCAACGCCTTTACCTCACTGTGAGGCGCCCCGCAGGGGCGTCTCGAACCATGTGGCAAACGCCCCATCACAGCTTCACCTGGTAGCGCCGCTCCAGGCGGCGGGTCCAAAGGGCGATGGGGTAGCAGTAGGCGAAGAAGCAGACCAGCACGAAGCTGTAGAAGGGGATCAGCAGCTCCGGCCGGTTCTCGGCGGCCAGCGCGCGGCCGGTCTGGGTCATCATCTCCGAGACGCCGACGATGGAGGCCAGCACGGTGGCCATGGTGAGGATGGCGTAGAGGTTCATCCAGGGCGGCAGCATGCGCTTCACGCACTGCGGCAGGATGATCTCCCAGAGGGTCTGGCGCCGCGAGAAGGCGAGAGACTCCGCCGCTTCCCACTGGCCCGAGGGCAGCGAGACCACGGCGCCGCGCACGATTTCCGAGACGTTGGCCATGACCGGCAGGGCCAGGCCGATGGTGGCCTTCACCCAGTCGGGGAAGGGGATGACCACGAAACCCAGGTCGAATTCGAAGGGCAGCAGGAACATGCAGAAGAACAGCAGCACCAGCCAGGGCGCGTTGCGGAAGAACTGGGTGATGAACCAGGAGCCGAAGCGCACCGGCGGCAGCAGCGAGATCTGCATGAGGCCCAGTGCGGCGCCGACGGCGGTGCCGATGGCCATGGCGAGGAAGGAGATGGCGATGTTGAAGACGAAGCCCTGCAGCAGCACGGGCATCCACTTGAAGATCGCGGTAACGACGCTTTCCTTCACCTGCGGGTCGGCCTGAGCTTCGGCGACGCCGGCGGAGAGCAGCAGGATCGCCAGCAGCCAGAGGCCGTGGCGCGCGCGCAGGCGCGGCAGCGGGCCGCCGGCCGCGCGTTCGCGCGTTGCGGTGCGGGCCAGGCGCCCGGCGGCGGGCAGCAGCACCGGCAGATCAGTGGCCCCCTCGAGGACCGGCTTTCTCGTTGGCCTGTTCATGACCCAACCCCCCTCACGACCCGAAACCGGGCAGCCGCATGGACCGCTCCCACCTGTGCATGCCCCAGACCAGCACGCCGACCAGGAAGACGTAGGCGATGAGCAGGAAGGTCATCATCTCCGGCACGTTCACCGAGTCCGACCAGATCTGGTTGGCCTGATACAGCATCTCCGGCACGGCGATGGCGTAGGCCAGCGTGGTGGTCTTCACCAGGTTCACCAGGTTGTTGTTCAGCGCCGGCAGGCAGACCCGGAAGGCCAGCGGCAGCACGATCTCCAGGTAGGTTTGCAGGCGGGTGTAGCCCAGCGCCTCGGCGGCCTCCTTGGTCGATTCCGGCACCGCCTCAATGCCGGAGCGGAAGATCTCCACGTTGAAGGCGCCGGCGAAGAAGGAGAGCGAAATGACAGCCCAGGCGAAGTTGTTCAGAAGCGGCTCTTCCAGGCCGAAGCGGTTGGTCGTCGTCGGCATGATGGAGCCGAGCGCGAAGTAGAAGAAATAGAGCTGCACCAGCGGCGGGGTGTTGCGGAAGAACTCGATGTAGCCGGCGACCAGCCAGCGCAGCGCGCGCGAGCGGGCGCCCTGGGCCCAGGCGCCGATGATGCCGATGACGACGGAGAGTACGAGACAGATGACCGAGAGCCAGACGGTCATGAGGAAGCCGTCGATCAGCCGGTCCCGGTCGTAGCTGTCGTAGATGAAGGTGAGGTTGATCCCGGTGTCCTGGTACAGCACCCGGGCCCAGTCGTAGACCGCTTCCACCTAGTGTCCCCCCAGAAGCTCGCCCCTCTCCCCTGGTTGGAGAGGATTGTGTTTGGTCCCGGCTGTCGCCCTCGGGCTAGAGCCGAGGGCGACAGGTCAGGACAAGGCTTAACGCTCGATGGAGGGATTGAAGCCCATGAAGGCCTCATGCATCTTCTTGGCGAAGGGAGTCTGCTCCAGGCCGTACTTCTCCTCCAGCTCCAGGATGCGGCCGGAGAGGTGCCACTTCACGATCATGCCGGCCATCAGCGCGGCGAAGCCGTCCTCGCCCTTCTTCACGGCCAGGCCCCAGGGCGCGTCGTCGATGGTGGGCAGCGGCATCTTCCAGCCCTCCCAGTCGGGATCGCCCAGGCGCGAGACGATGAAGCTGTCGTCATAGACGAAGGCCACGCAGCGGTTCTGCTTCAGCGCGGTCAGTGCCTCGGCGGTGCCCTTGAAGGCGACGATCTCGGCCCCGAATTCCTCGGAGGTCTTGCGGTTGTAGAAAGCGCCCTGGATGCCGCAGACCGGCGCGCCCTTCAGGTCTTCCCACTTCTCGAAGTTGCCCTTGGTCAGGATGTTGGTGCCCGAAGAGTAGTAGTTGGGGTCGACGATCTCCACCACCTCGCGCCGGTCGTTGCGGTCGGTCATGGTGGCGATCATCAGGTCGATCTTGCCCTGCTCCAGGAACTGCATGCGGTTGGAGGAGACCACCGGCACCAGCTCCAGGTCGACGCCCAGCGTGTCGGCCACGTCCTGTGCCAGGTCGGGCTCGATGCCGACGATCTTGCCGTCGCTGTTGAGGAAGCCGTAAGGCGCGTAGTCGGCCTTCACGCCGACGATCAGCTTGCCGCGCTGCTTGATGTCGCTGATCGCGTCGGCCGAGGCGCCGGAGACGGCGACCGAGCTGGCCAGTGCGGCGATGCCGGCCGCGGCCGCCAGAGTTTTCATCCACCTTGCCATGAGTCTCCCTTTCTTTCTTTCAAATGGCGTGCCCTGTTGGCTGCCAGGTCCGGAAAAGCGACGCCCGCCGCGCTACCGAATGGCGGCGGGCAGCGGGACTCCCCTCCTGGCAGACCGGTAAGACTAGTGTGGCTGGCCCGGGCTGTCCACGTGGGCGCGAGCTTTTCTGACCATTCCGCGTTGCAGGTTGCGGGTGAGCGGCCCAGCGCAACCGCTTGATTTATCAGAAGTGGGAATCTCACCGGCGCGGCCCCATCGTCCTGACCAAGTCGCGTAGGTGGGCTGGCGATCCCGTTTAGGCGTCGCTCCTGCCCGGCGCGCGCCCGCTTTTCTTGACCCGCGCCGGAAAGGGCGGGACAGTCCCCCATCTGGCCGAGCCAGCGGAAATCCAGGGATTCGAGGCATGGGGACCGACCGTATGATCGTTGACAAGGAGGCGGCGCAGATTGACCCGCTGCGCGCCAGGCTGCGTGACCACCTGCGCAAGGACGAGGCCGCCGTGGTGCGCGCCCTGCTGGATGCCGCCGCCATTCCCCACGATGCCCAGGACCGCGTCGCCGAGGCGGCGCGGCGCCTGGTGGCGGCGGTGCGTCGCGAGCGGGTGGGCCTGGGTGGCCTGGACGCTTTTCTCCACGAGTTCGAGCTGTCGTCGAAAGAAGGCGTGGTGCTGATGTGCCTCGCCGAGGCGCTGCTGCGGGTGCCCGATGCTCTTACCGTCGACAAGCTGATCCAGGACAAGATCGCCGAGGCCGACTGGGAGGCGCATCTCGGCCACTCCGACTCGCTCTTCGTCAACGCCTCCACCTGGGCCCTGATGCTGACCGGGCGTGTGGTCAAGCTGCGCGGCGAGGACGAGCGCGACTTCGCCGCCACCCTGCGCGGCATGGTGCGCAAGTCCGGCGAGCCGGTCATCCGCCGTGCCGTGACCCAGGCCATGCGCATCCTCGGCAAGCAGTTCGTCATGGGCCGCACCATCGGCGAGGCGCTGGAGCGCGCCCGGGCCAACGAGAAGAAGGGCTACCGCTACTCCTACGACATGCTGGGCGAGGCGGCCCACACCCTGGCCGATGCCCAGCGTTACTTCCGGGCCTACCGCGACGCCATCGCGGCCATCGGCAAGGTCGCGGCCGGAAGAGGCCCTATCGATGCGCCGGGAATCTCCATCAAGCTCTCCGCGCTGCATCCGCGCTATCAGTTCGCCCAGCGCGAAAAGGTCCTGCGCGAGCTGGTCCCGCAGCTGAAGGCCCTTTGCCTGGAGGCGAAGGCCGCCGACATCGGCCTGACCGTGGACGCGGAGGAGGCCGACCGCCTCGACCTCTCCCTCGACGTGATCGAGGCGGTCTCCGGCGACCCGGAGCTGGCCGGCTGGAACGGCTTCGGCCTGGCGGTGCAGGCCTACCAGAAGCGCGCCCTGCCGCTGCTCGACTGGCTGGCCGAGATGGCCAAGCGTCACAAGCGCCGCCTCATGGTGCGCCTGGTGAAAGGCGCCTACTGGGACAGCGAGGTGAAGCTGGCGCAGGAACTTGGGCTGGAGGGCTATCCCGTCTTCACCCGCAAGGCCTCGACCGATCTCTCCTATCTCGCCTGCGTGAAGCGCCTCTTGGCCGATCCCGAGGCCTTCTACCCGCAGTTCGCCACCCACAACGCCCACTCGGTGGCCTGGATCCTGGAAGCTGCCCGTGAAGCCGAGGGGGGCGAGCGCCGCGGTTTCGAGTTCCAGCGCCTGCATGGCATGGGCGAGGCGCTCTACCAGCAGATCGTCGGTCCGGACAAGATGGATCTACCCTGTCGCATCTACGCGCCGGTGGGCAGCCACGAGGACCTCTTGGCCTACCTGGTGCGCCGCCTGCTGGAGAACGGTGCCAACTCCTCCTTCGTCAACCGCATCCAGGACGAGAAGCTGCCGATCGACGAGATCGTCGCCGATCCCGCCGCCAGGCTGCGCGCGACAGCGCAGATTCCTCATCCCTCGATCCCGCTGCCGGCCGATCTTTTCGGTCCGGAGCGCAAGAACTCGGAAGGCGTCGATCTGAACGATCCACGGAGCGTCGCCGAGCTGCAGCAGGCGATCGATTCCGCCCGTGCCGAGCCCTGGGAGGGCGGTCCCATCGTCGGTGGCGCGCCGTTGAAGGGGGAG
>Ga0207735_100370_pt1 | contig 10544 bp, 9 predicted proteins | sample TtaePargueraPR_9_FD_187280 | JGI IMG/M metagenome (GOLD analysis project Ga0207735, IMG submission 187280) | Aerobic enrichment media microbial communities from Bioluminiscent Bay, La Parguera, Puerto Rico - Tt and E2 (1) (SPAdes) | ecosystem: Environmental > Aquatic > Marine > Unclassified ... | reverse complement strand
CCCGCCATGAACGCCGCGTGATAGCCCGTGAGATAGACGTCCGAGAGCGTGAGCAGGGACTTGAGGAGCGCGTCGCTCGCATCCTTCGGGTCGATGCCGGGGACCTTCACCAGCGTGCCATCGGCCTGCGGGATCACCGCGAGTTCGGCCTGCAGCGCGGAGCGATCCCCGGGGTTGCCGTAGAAGCCGCCGTGCGGGCACGCGGTGTGGAACCCGTCCTTGCAGATGGGGCAGGTGTTGTCCGAGTACGCGAACGGCGTGATGACGAAGTCGCCGGCCTTGACTCTGGAGACCGCAGAGCCGGTCTCCTCGACCACGCCGATGGCCTCGTGGCCCATGGGGTTGCCGCCCGGGATCTCGGGCAGGCCGTGATACGGGTGCAGGTCAGAGCCGCAGATGCAGGCGCGAGTGATGCGGATGATGGCGTCGGTGGGCTCGGTGATGACGGGGTCCGGGACGTTCTCGATGCGAACATCGCCGGCCTTGTGCATGAGGGTGGCACGCATGGTGTGGCTGTACTCCTGTGTGTGGTGCGGTCAGTGGATCGGTGGGTGGGGAGACTGCGTCAGCGGCCGAGCTCGGCGTCGCTGACGTGCTCCTTCCACACGGTCGTGGTGTCAGGGTCCTCGCCGTTCTCGAGGATCGCGAGGTGCTCCATGAAGGAGTCCTCGGCAGCGGCGTGCCAGTGGTCTTCGCCCGGGGGCGTGTAGAGCGTCTGGCCGGCACGCACCTCGACGACGGTGCCGTCGCGGCCGCCGAAGAAGGCGACGCCCTCGGTGACGTGGCAGTACTGGCCGCGCGCGTGCGAGTGCCACGCGGTGCGGGCGCCGGGCGCGAAGCGCACCTTCGCGACGACCGTCCGCTGCTGATCGCCCATCGGATAGGCGACCATGTCGACCCAGACGTCGCCCGCGAACTGCTCGGGCGGGTTCTTGATGGTTCCGGGAGTCTTGACGATGCTCATGGCCATGGTGGTGCTCCTTACTTGGTGAAGATCTGCTGGGCGACGGTGAGCGCGGACACGGCGCGGGGCCAGCCGGCGTAGAAGGCGACGTGGGTGATCGCCTCCTTGATCTCGTCCTCGGTGAGGCCGTTGGCGAGGCCCATAGGGATGTGCGCGTGCAGCTGCTCGGTGTTGCCCGCGGTCACCAGGCTCGTGATCGTCACCAGACTGCGGTCGCGGGGCGACAGTTCCTCGGTGCGCGACCACACCTGGCCAAAGAGGACGTCGTCGGTGAGTTCCACGAAGGTGGGAGCGAAGTCGCCCATCATCCTCTGCATCGGTGTCTGCTGCTCGTCTGTCATGTCGTGCTCCTTGCTGGGCCTGGGCGGCGGTGTCTCCGTCCCCGGCGTCAACATGCAGTTCACACCCGGTCATCCCGGCGTGCCAGGTTCTGTCAGAGGTACCTCTGCCAGAACCTCTCTCGCGGCACACCGGCGCCGTACCGTGGAGGTCATGAGCAGCCAGGACGAGACCCGCGACTTCCTCATGACGCGACGCGCGAAGGTGACGCCCGAGATGGTGGGCCTGCCCACTGTGGGCAGCCGCCGCGTGCCGGGCCTGCGTCGCGGCGAGGTCGCGGTGCTGGCCGGCGTGAGTGTCGAGTACTACACCAAGGTCGAGCGGGGTGACCTGCGAGGCGTGTCCGACGAGGTGCTCGAGGCGATCGCGTCGGCCTTGCGCTTCACCGAGGCCGAGCGGTCCCATCTGTTCGACCTGGCGCGGACCGCCAACGCGGGCACGCGCGCCCGCCGGCGTGCGGCCCCACGAGTGACCGTGCGGTCGAGTCTGCGTCACCTCGTGGACTCGATCACGGATGGCGCCGCCGTCCTCGGCAGCACCCACAACGAGATCGTCGCGACCAACGCCCTTGCCCGCGCGCTCTACGCCCCGCTGTATCGCACGCAGTCCGAGCCGGTGAGCTACGCGCGGTTCATCTTCCTGGACCCCGCGGCCCGGTCCTTCTACCCCGACTGGGACCTCATCGCCTCCGGCTCGGTCGCCATGCTGCGCACCGCGGCGGGGCGCAATCCCTTCGACCGTGCGATCACGGACCTGGTGGGCGAGCTGTCGACCAGGTCCGAGGAGTTCCGCACGCGTTGGGCAGAGCACGAGGTGCGCCTGCACATCGAGGGCCTCAAGCGCGTCAACCACCCCGCAGTCGGACTTCTCGAGCTCGAGTTCAACGTCCTCGATCTCCCGGCGGACGAGGGGCTCGACCTCACCGTCTACACCGCCGCTCCCGGCTCCGAATCCGCGGAGAAGCTGCAGCTGCTCGCCAGCTGGTGGGCGTCGGAGCGGGCCGCCCAGCCGATCGATGGGGAGGCGGTCACCGACTCCTGAGCGAGGCTCAGCCCGTAGAGTCCTCCAGAAGGCCTCGGAGCGATGCCTGGATGGCGACCGTGGCTGCTCCGCGGGCCCACCGTGTGAAGTCGGAGTGGTCGACGCGGAGCTCGAGTTCGTGCGCCTCAGGGTCGCGATCCTGGCGCAGCTGCCGTCGGACATCGTGCTCGGCTGCGTCCAACAGAGCGATGCCGTCGCCGCCGACCACGACGACGTCCACCATCGCGAGGTCCGCGACCAGCGCGAGCAGGCGTCCCAGCGCTCGCGCGGCACCGTCGACAATCTCCGAGCACGCCCGGTCGCCCTCGCGCGCGAGATCGAGCGTCTCCGCGAAGGTGGTGGGGCGCCTGAGCGCCACCGTCGCCTGAGCTTCGATGCTCGGTATCGACAGGACGGCGGTGGCGCACCCGCGGTGTCCTGCCGCGCACGGGATGCCGTGCCCCTCGAGCGGGATGTGTCCCGCCAAGCCGAGGCCGCTGTCGCGGGTGCGGATGACCTGGCCGTGTCGCACCAGCCCCAGACCGACGCCCGCACCGATCGTCACCACCGCGAAGTCGTCGAGCCCACGCGCGGCACCGAACCAGTGCTCGCCGGCCGTGAGTGCCGAAAGGTCGTTGTCGATCACGACGGGCACGCCGAGCCGGTCCTCAAGCATGCTGGCCAACGGCGTCCCCCGCCACCCGAGGAACGGCGCCCGATCCACCGTGCGTCCGTCGACCGCGCTGCCGCCCAGCGACAGCCCGACGTAGGCGAGCTCGCCCGGGTCGATCAGCTCGCGGATCAGCCTCGTGGTGACGTCCACGACTCGCTCGGGGTCGTGGGAATCGAGGGCCCCGCTCTTCGAGGCGAGCTCGTGGGCGAGCATATCGGTGACGACGGCGATCACCTCGTCGCCCGTGAGCTTCGCACCCACGTACTTGCGCCCGCCGGGCACGCCGCTGAGGGGCCGCGAGGGCCGTCCCGGCCCCTCGAGCGCCTCCGAGCCCTCCTGCACGAGTCCGCGATCGATGAGCGGCTTCACCGCTCGGGTCATGGTCGATTGCGACAGTGCGAGGCGCGTCGCAAGCTCGGACCTCGAGACAGGCCCATGCACGAGGATCGCCGAGAGCGCGGCGAGTTCGACGTCTGCGCCGCGACTGCCGCGCGGGTCCGCGCTCGTGGTGATCACCTGGGCCTCCGATCTGCGGTTCAGGATGCCACAGGAGGCTCGCCACGCTGGTCAGCGTCCACGCGTTCGATCACGACCACGAACGCCTGCTCCGGCCAGAGCACCGGCGCGCGCAGGCCGACCTGCCCCAGCGCTCGGCCCGTCGTGTGAATGCCGGTCATCCACTCCGGCCCGCGCCGCTGAACCGTCTGAGCCGGCTCGAACTCGACCGCCTCCACACGATAGGTGGCGTCGGGATCGAGCCCTGGCACGCGGAACGCCGCCGGCGAGGTTCCCGAGGTGGTGGCGCACTGCGCGTAGGCGAACACGGCCGATGCTCGGTCCTCGCTGATCACGCCGTGCACCAGAGCGCTGGGATCCGGGTGATCGACCCGAACGGTCCGCCCTCCGTGCAGGAGGGAGCGGTGCTCGCGGTAGAACGCAGTCCACGCTCGGAGCGCCTCGAGCTCGGCGTCGGTCGCTTCGAGCAGATTCCATTCGACGCCCGCGTGCCCGAACAGCGCGGTGACCGCGCGGAACTGGACGCCGTGGCGCCTGCCGGAGCTGTGGGAGATCGTGGGCCCCACGTGGCTGCCCAGCAGCTCAGGAGGGATCATCAGGCTGGTCCAGCGCTGGATCTGCTGGCGCTCGAGCGGATCGTTCTGGTCCGATGTCCAGAACCTGTCCGCGTGCATCGCCATGCCCAGGTCGATGCGGCCACCGCCCGAGGCGCAGGACTCGATCTCGAGCCCCGGGTGCCGTGACTTGAGCTCGTCGAAGAGCCGGTAGATCGCCTGGGTCTGGCGGCGGACCACCGGCGCCCCGTCCAGACCAGGGTCGACGAGCATGCGGTTGTGATCCCACTTGATGTAGTCGACGCCGCTGTCCGCGACGACCGCAGAGACCTGCTCGAGGACGTGCGCATATGCATCCTCGTTGGCCAGGTTGAGCACGAGCTGGTGCCGGGCCAGCGGAGGCACACGGCCAGGGACATGGAGGATCCAGTCCGGGTGCGCGCGGTACAGGTCGGAGTCGGGGTTCACCATCTCGCCCTCGAACCAGAGCCCGAACTGCATGCCGAGCTCATGCACGCGGTCCGCGAGCGGCCGCAGCCCATCGGGCCAGACCTCCTCGGACACGGTCCAGTCCCCCAGACCGGACCAGTCGTCGCGACGACTGCCGAACCAGCCGTCGTCGAGGACGAAGCGCTCGACGCCGACCGAGGCTGCGCGCTGTGCGAGGCGCGTGAGCGTGTCGAGATCGTGGTCGAAGTACACGGCCTCCCAGACGTTGAGGGTGAGCGGTCGCGGAGTCGACGGATGAGTCGGGCGGGATCGCAGCCACGCATGGGAGCGTGCACCCATGCCGTCGAGGCCGTCGCTGGAGTACACCGCCGCGACGGTCGGGCACCGGTAGACCGCACCGGGCTCGAGTTCCGCCTCGCCCGGCTCGATGAGTTCGCCGACGCCCAGCGCCGCTCGGCCGGTGGCGGCGCGCTCGGCCGCGTGGACGGAGCCGCCGCTCCACAGGAGGGACAGCCCCCACACCTCGCCGGACTCGAAGCTCGCGTTCCCGGTGAGCGCACACTGCACGATCGTGCCGTCATGTCCGGGCCTGCCCTCGCGGCTCTCGCGCAGCCGCAGCCCCGGACCGAAGGCCATGCGGTGGGGCTGGCGTTCGCGAAGCCACCGGCCGGAGAAGTCGAGGGTCTCTGCCGCTCGATCCGGGACGGGGAGCCACACGAGCAGCTCGTCCAGCGTGTACACGCTCGTGCCCTCGTTCGTCAGGCTCGTGTCGACGAGCAGCACACCCTCGGGCGTGAGCGTGAAGGTCTGCTCGACGCTCACCTCCAAGGCCTGATCACGCAGGAACACCGAGACTCTGCGGTCGGTGCCATGCACATCCACGACCGAGAACAGCGGCGAGAACCCTGTCGAGCCTCGATGACCCCGGATCGCAGGGCGGCCCATGAAGCCACGCGCGGCCTCACGCATCAGGCCGGGATCCACGGGCTCATCGAGATCGTTGTGCGGGATCGCGGGAGTCTTCATCGCGCGCAGTGCCGCGGGCGCGATCGGACCCAGCGGCGCCCCCCAATGCAGGACGACCGGGTAGCCGGCGCTGACGTCGAGAATGAACTCGACACCGTCCGCGCGCAGCGTCGCGACGCTGGCTCGGTCGGTGTGAGTGAGATCGGTGGCGGTCATGACCTGGTCCTCTCAGGTTGGGGGCGAGGTGGCCGGGCGGATGCCGCCCGGCCACCTCCCCGTGCCGGCTACTCGAACAGCGCGTTCACGCTGTCGTTGGCAGCGGGCAGGGTGTCGGTCCCCCCGGAGCCCGACATGATCGACTCCATGACCGGTCCCATGATCGCGTTGACGTCGGACTTGAAGTCCGTGATCGGGAACAGGACGGTGGTGCCGTTGTCCACGTGCTGGGTGAACGCGGTGACGTCGACGCCGTTGCCCTCGAAGGCCGCGACGGCGCGATCGGTCGCCTCGACGATCGCGGGGAACACCACGCCGGCTTCGCCCACGACGTTCTGGCACTCGGCCGAGCCCAGGTACTTGACCCATGCCCACGCCGCATCCGGGTTGTCCGTGCTCGCGGCGATGTTGTCCGCCAGTCCGTTGAGCATCGACGCGTTCTGACCGTTGGGCCCCACAGGGGTGGCCGCGACGGCCGGGGTGAAGGTGTCGCTCTCGGAGCCGAACACGTACCCGGTCATCCAGGAGCCGTTGGGGACCATGGCGGCCTTGCCGGCGATCAGCTGGTCCGCCCAGCTGATGCCCTCCTGAGCAGCGAAGGTGGGCATGTAGCCCTTGTCGACGAGCGAGTACCACCAGTCGATGGTCTCCGCAAAGGCCGGGTCGTCGAAGTTGTACGACGTGCCCCAGGCCTCATCGGTCTGCGTCCAGCCGAGCGTCGCCGTGAGGAAGCTCCACTGAGTCTGACCGTCAGCGCCGCCGGCGCCCTCCATCCACAGCCCGTACGTCTCGACGGAGGTGGGGTCGAAGCCCTCCTCGTCTCCACGCACGCCGTTGGTGTCGATCGTCAGCCGGGCGATGACGTCCTCGTAGGTGCCGCCGTCGTCGGGGTTCCAGGTCAGGCTGCTCATGTCCTCCGCGGTGAGGCCGGCCGCCTCGACGGCCTGCGCGTTATAGAACAGCGCGATGGTGTCGAAGTCCTTGGGAAGGCCGTACTGGATGCCCTCGGGGTCCTGCCACAGCTCGACCAGGCCCTCCTGATAGATGGACAGGTCGAGGCCATCGGCCTCGATGTAGCCGTCCAGCGGCAGCACCTGGCCGTTCTTCTGGAACTCCGGGTAGTAGGCGACGTGGCTGGTGAACACGTCGTAGTTCTCGCCGGAGACGAAGCCGGTGGTCACCTTGGTCCAGTAGTCGTCCCAGCCGATCTGCTCGATGTCGACCTGGTAGCCGGGGTTCGCTTCCGCGAAGTCCGCGGCGCACTGCTCGTAGGCGGGCAGCTGATTCGAGTCCCACAGGCCGTAGCTGATGGTGGCGGCGTCGCCGTCACTGGCTCCGTCGCCGCCCGGTGCGGGGGTCTCGTCGGCATCGCTCGAGCAGGCGGCCAGGGAGCCGGCGACCAGGGCGATGAGTGCGGGGGTGATGATGGACTTCTTCATCGAGGTCCTCCTTGTGTTGGTGGTGTGCGTGTGGGTTTCTGTAGGGATGGAGAGTGGGTCGGGAGTCGGGATGGGGTTCATCACTTGACTCCCGAGGACTGGATGGAGCCGACGATCCGCCGGCCGAACACCAGGACGAGAATGAAGATGGGCACTGCGGCCACCAGGGATCCGGCCATGAGGCCCGCCCAGTCGGGGCTGCCCTGAGGGGTCTGCGAGCGGAACACGCCGAGGCCCACCGTGAGCAGTGTCGACTCCTCGGTCTGTCCGACCAGGAGCGGCCACAGGTAGTCGTTCCAGTAGAAGATGAACTGCAGGATCCCGATCGTGATGATCTGCGGCATGACGATCGGCAGCACGATGCGCGAGAAGATGCGCCACTGCCCGGCCCCGTCGATGGTCGCCGCCTCGATGAAGCTGCGGTTGACCCCCAGGAAGAACTGACGCAGGAAGAACACCACGAACGGCGAGAAGAACATGGACGGCAACGCGATGCCGAGGTACGTGTTCAGGAGGCCGAGCTCGCGGACGAGCAGGAAGTTGGGCAGCAGCGTGAACATCCCCGGCACAAGGAGTGCGACCAGGAAGATGCCGAACACCACGTCGCGGCCGCGCCATTCGAGCAGAGCGAAGGCGTAGGCAGCCATCGCACTCAGCATGACCTGAGCGACCGTGATGATCGTGCACACGATCACGGAGTTCACGAGGTACTGGGTGAAGTTGATGGCGCCTACGGAGCCGCCCTCGGCGAGAGCGTCCGCCGTGGACTGGAGTCCGAGCACCCGCTGGAATGGCCCGAGCGTCGGCTCGACCGGCAGCAGGCTGAGCGGCTCCGAGAACATCGCTCGGTTGTTGCTCAGTGCCGTCCGCAGCATCCAGTAGAAGGGGAAGAGCGTCGCGAAGATGACGAATCCGATGGTGACCCAGCCGAGGGGGCGCGTCACGAAGCGGCGACGGCGCTCACGGGAGGACTGGACCGTGGAGGGAAGTGTCGAGGTGGCCATGTCAGCGCTCCAGGTCGCTCTGCCCGGCGCGGAACGCTCGCATCTGCACGAGCGCGATCACCGCCAGGATGAACATGAGGATGACCGACAGCGCACTCGCGTAGCCGAAGTCGAAGCGGGTGAACGCTCGGTCGTAGATGTAGTAGGTGATCGCGTTGGTCGAGTCGACCGGACCGCCCTGCGTCGTGACCGCGATGGTGTCGAAGATCTGGAACGATCCGACAACCGTCACCACCAGAACGAAGGCGAGGACGGGGCGCAGCAGGGGCAGGGTGATAGAGCGGAAGACCCGCCACTCCCCTGCTCCGTCGACGGCCGCGGCCTCGTAGACGTCCTGCGGGATGGACTGCAGTCCGGCGAAGATCAGCAGGGTCGTATAGCCCAGGTGGCGCCAGACGTTGACCAGCGCGATCGTGGTCATCGCGTACTGCTCGTCGCCGAAGAACCCCACGCGGTCGAGGCCGATCGCGTCGAGACCGGAGTTGATGAGCCCCAGGTTGTAGTCGGCGAGCCAGTACCAGACCAGCGCGACCACCACGTTGGCGATGAGGTACGGCAGCATCACCACACCGCGGATGAGCATCGAGCGGGTGAAGCGGTGGAGTAGCACTGCGAGCAGCAGCGCCACGAGCGTCTGGATGACGATGTTGATGAGGACGTACTGGAGAGTCACGCCCATCGAGTTCCAGAAGACCGGGTCGTCGACGATCGCGGCGTAGTTCTCGAGACCCACCCAGGTGGGCTCGCTCAGCAGGTTGTAGTCGGTGAAGCTCAAGTACAGACCGCGCACGGCGGGCCACGCGAAGAACACGAGGAAGCCCAGGAGCGCCGGAGCCAGGAAGAGCATCGCGGTCCCCAACTGGCCGCGGCCGGACCGGCGCTTGGTGCGCGCTGGCCGGGTTGCCTGCGGCACTGTGGTGAGGGGCGTCGTTGCCACTCGGATCACCTCCGAATAACTTTCGTTGTGCAAGTAACGTATGACCGATTGCGGCCTCTGTCAACCGGAAACGCGGGATTCTGAAGATAACACTTTCGTTATAGAAGTAATTCACCTGGTGAACAGGGACTCTGCACGGCGCAAAAACCGCGCTATCCCTGGGAGAATGAGCACCATGCCCGTCGCGTCCCCCGCCTTCACCGTGCTCGCGCACGATGACTGGGCGGCCCGCGCATCGGCCCACGAGGCCCGCGCCGACGCCTTGACCGCAGGCCGCCGCAAGCGCGCGGCACGCGGCGAGCGCCACGCGATCGAGGACTTCCTCTACGACTACTACTCGACCAAGCCGGCGCAGCTGCGGCGCTGGCACCCGGGGATCGACGTGGCCTTGGACGGGGCCGATGCGCACGCCGGGTGGCGCTGGTACGTCACCGATCGTGACGTCACCTCGATCGACGTCGCTGCCTTCGTCGCGGATCGCGGCGAGGGCGTGCGGCACATCCGGCGCCTGCTCGCGGCGACGGCCGGCCGCACTCCCCTGCTGGGCTGCTTCGGGATGCATGAGTGGGCGATGGTCTACCGCTCAGCCGATGCGGAACGTCGTCACGGCCTGCCGCTGCGCCTCGGGTCTGCGGGCACGGATGCCGTGGTCGACGCACACCCGCTGAAGTGCACGCACATCGACGCGTTCCGGTTCTTCACCGCGCCCGCCGTGCCTCTGAACGCGCACCAGCTCACGCGCGAGAGCCAAGTCGACATGGACCAGCCCGGCTGTCTCCACGCGACGATGGACCTGTACAAGTGGGCCATGAAGCTGGGCCCCACGGCTCCTGGAGACCTGCTGCTGGACTGTTTCGAGCTCGCCCTGGACGTCCGCCGCGTCGACATGCAGGCGTCGCCGTACGACGTGTCCTCCTATGGACTCGGGGCGATCCCGGTCGAGACGCCCGCCGGCAAGTCCGAGTACGCACGGCGGCAGCGAGAGTTCGCACGGCGGGCGGCGCCGCTGCGTGAGCGGCTCATCGAGATCTGTGACGCGGTTCTGGCCGGCTGACCCTGGCGCCGCCCTCGGCCCGTGCGCGCTGGAGGGACATGGGTGCCGTTTTCGCGACGAATGTGGCACTCATGTCCCACTGAGGCGCGGGGTTCAGGGCTCCTCGACTGGAGCCTCGGTCGCAGGGACGGCACGGCGTCCCGCCGAGACTACGGCGCCGACGCCCGCCACCGTCACCAGGGCGATGCCCGCCACCACCACCCACGTCAGCCTCTGGTCGAGCAGGATCAGGCCTGCGAGCGCCGCGATGGCCGGTGCCAGCGCCAAGAGGATCGCGAAGGTCTCGGCCTTCATGCGCCGCAGCGCGCTGAGCTCGATCCCGTACGGGATCGCTGAGCTGAGCACCGCCACCACGAACGCGAGCGCAAGCGGGGCCGGGTTGAGGAGCGCCTCACCCACGATCACGCCAGCC
>Ga0207735_100369_pt1 | contig 10553 bp, 7 predicted proteins | sample TtaePargueraPR_9_FD_187280 | JGI IMG/M metagenome (GOLD analysis project Ga0207735, IMG submission 187280) | Aerobic enrichment media microbial communities from Bioluminiscent Bay, La Parguera, Puerto Rico - Tt and E2 (1) (SPAdes) | ecosystem: Environmental > Aquatic > Marine > Unclassified ... | reverse complement strand
CGGCGACGAGCGGAGTCTCCTCGGTGGCCCCGGGCAGCCTCTCCCGGTGCTGGTGGAGCCGTGCCAGATCGCGGTGGTCGAACGCGTGGTGCTCCAGCCACTTGACGGAGCCGACGAAGGTCAGGGCCTGTGCGACGCCTTCCCGGTCGGTGCCGACGAGGTCGATCTCCGGGTCGTTGGTGCGCGTCCAGTATCCGCCCACGGCGCTGGCGTCCGGGAACGGTCCGGACCCGGCGAGCCTCCACAGGGCCTCACGGATCACCGGTTCGACGGCCCGTCCCCGCCACGAGGTCCAGCCGTCGCGCACGCGGGCGAGCACCTGATCGCCGCGTCCCCGTTCGATCAGAGGCAACCCCGGCCTGACGAAGTGCAGCCAGAACCGTAGGTAGGGGTCGTCGACGCGGTAGCGGGTCTCCTTGCTGGGGCGCGTGGACAGTGGCGTGTCCGCGGCGACGATCCGCCGGTCGGTCAGCAGTTCCAGGGCGCGTTGGAGCGAGGCCTGCGGCAGTCCGGACGCGCGCCCGATGGTGGTGAAGGTCCGTTCTCCGTGTCCGACGGCACGGAGCACCGTGCGTGCCTGCGCTTCGGTGGGAAGCTCGGCGGCCAGGCTGCGCTCACCGCTGACGATCAGCGGAGACGTCGGGTCGGTGAGCGAGTCCGTGAGGTAGGCCCACAGGTCCGCGTCGGACGGCCAGGTGTCGAGCAGCAGGGGAAGTCCACCGGTGACGAGGTAGGCGTCGATCGCGTCGGCGGGCTGGAGCGCGAGCAGCGACGCGACGTCGGCGGGGTTGAGCGGGGGGACGACCATCTCCGTCGCGCGTTGGTAGAAGGGGCGGCCGTAGGTGTTGATCTGCTCCATCGTCGCGAGGTCGGAGCCGACGAGGATCAGGAGCACCGGCAGACGTGAGAACTGCCGGTCGAAGGCTCGCTGCAGGGCTCCCTCGAACGTGGGGTCGGCCCGGACGAGGTAGGGCATCTCGTCGAGGACGACGACGCTGGCCCGGTCTGTCGGCAGCGCGGCTGCCAGCATCTGGAAGGCGCTGGTCCAGGTCGTCGGAGGTTCTGCCGGGGTGGCTGTCGAGGCGTCGGGAAGGTCGGAGGCCTTGAGCTCCGCGGTGAAGTCCGCGAGGTCCGTGGTGGGAGGGCCGCCGGCCGCCGTGAAGAAGAACGACGGGACGGCGGCGCGGTCGACGAACTCTTCGACGAGCCGAGACTTGCCGACCCGTCGGCGGCCGCGGACGAGCACGGAACGCCCCGGACGGTCGGTGTCCTCCGATGTCCGCGCGAGGAGTCGGTCGAGCATGCCGAGTTCCGCGCTGCGCCCGACGAAGGTTCGCACAGGCGATACCCCTCTCAGTAAGACATTCATGTGCGAGTGTTTCAAACATGAGTGTCTCATCGGTGGGTGTTTCGGGCCAGGGTGAAATCAGGTGAGCACCACGACCGGCCGTTGGTCTGAGCGTGACCTGAACCGTTCCATCGGGTACCAACGGGGTATGCCGCGTTCCTTCCCGCCCTCGCCCGACTTCCCGCAGGACGGCGGCGCCGAGCGGGCCATCTGGGAGGCGTTGCGCGACCAGCTCCCCGACGACGGCGTCGTGCTGCACGGCGTGCACCTGCAGGAGTACGAGCAGGAGTACGAGATCGACCTGCTCGTGGCCTGGCCCGGCGTCGGCGTCGCGGTGATCGAGGTCAAGGGCGGGCACATCGAACGGTCCGACGGCCGCTGGCTGCAGGGCACCGGGTCGGCGCAGCACCAGATCTCCCCGGTCCGGCAGGTCCAGGGGGCCCGGCACGCGCTGCAGGCACTGCTGCGTCAGCGCGGACTGCTCGCGGCGTCGGCCCGCACCGCCCACCTGGTGGCGTTCCCGCACCGCTACGTCTCCGGCGGGTGGGACTCGCTCGACCTGCCGCGGGACATGCTCGTCGGGCGCGACGACGTCGAGCGCGCGGGCGGCGTCGTCGAGCGCGTCAAGCACGCGATCGAACGGCACGGGCAGGGGTACGCGCCGCTCGACGAGGCCGGTGCGGAGGAGGTCGTCGCCGCGTTCGCCGGCCGGTTCCCCAGCCAGTCCGAGAACCTGACGCGGGCGCTGGAGCACGCGACCCGGCTCGAGCAGATGACCCGCGACCAGGCGAGCGTCCTCGACGCCCTGTCCCAGGTGCGGCGCATGCGCGTCGTCGGCGGGGCGGGGTCCGGCAAGACGTACCTCGCCCTGGAGCAGGCACGACGGCGGACCCGCGCGGGCGAGCGCGTCGCCCTGCTGTGCTACTCGCGCGGCCTGGGCCGGTACTTCCAGCGGATCACCGAGACCTGGCCGGCCCGGGACCGTCCCGCCTACGTCGGGCTGTTCCACGACCTGCCGCTGACCTGGGGTGCCGTCGGCGGACGCGACGACGACCCCGAGTACTGGGAACGGCACCTGCCGCTCGAGCTCGGGAGGCTCGCGGCCCTGCGCGGGCCGGACGAGCTGTTCGACGCGGTCGTCGTCGACGAGGCGCAGGACTTCGGCGACCTGTGGTGGCCGTCCCTGCTGCAGTGCCTGCGAGACATGGACGACGGCGGCGTGTACGTGTTCCTCGACGACGCGCAGCGGGTCTTCCCCCGCGACGGGCGCGTGCCGCTGTCCCTCGTGCCCGTCACGCTGCGGGAGAACCTGCGGTCGACGAAGCAGATCGCGCAGGTGTTCGGCGCGCTGTCCGACGACGTCGTGAACCCGCGCGGGCTCAACGGCCCGCCCGTGCGCGTCGTCGACGTGCCGGCCGACTCGGCGCTCGCGGCCGCCGACGACGCCGTCGAGGCGCTGCTCGACGAAGGATGGTCACCCGGCGACGTCGCGCTGCTGGCCACCGGGCGGCGGCACCCCGAACAGGTCAACGAGGTCCAGCTCGGCGGGTACGCCGAGTACTGGGACGCCTTCTTCGCCGCCGAGGACGTCTTCTACGGGCACGTGCTCGGGTTCAAGGGGCTCGAGCGGCCCGTGGTCGTGGTCGCCGTCAACGGTGTGCGGGACCTCGAGCGGGCGCGGGAGATGCTGTACACCGGGCTGTCGCGGGCGCGGACCCTGCTCGTGGTGGTCGGGGATCGCGGCTGGATCGAAGCCGTCGGGGGCGAGGGCGTGCGGCGGCGGTTGGAGAAGGCTGAAGCGTGGAGCAGCAGCGGCCCCTGAGCCGTGAACCTCGAAGCGCTACTTCGTCACAAGCATCGCCAGTGACGAAGCTAGTGACTATGCCAAGGACTATGTCGACGGCGATGAGCTCGCGCGGTGGCTGACGACGTCATGCACGACGCGCGCGACACCACGTGTATACAGCACTCCAAGTCAACGAACCCAAACAAGGGCAGGGACGCTACCTGTCTCGCGGCTGGGGTTCGAGTAGTTGTTGGTACTCGGGCCTCAGAATGGTGGCATGGCTGATCACCTCAGCAAGGAGGGTCGTTCACGGAATATGGCTGCGATCCGGGGGAAGGACACGAAGCCAGAGCTCGCCCTGCGCTTGGCGCTCCGGCAGGCCGGCGCGACTGGATACCGCGTGCACCGCAGAGACCTGCCAGGGCGCCCCGACATCGCCTTCATCCGCTGGAAGGTCGCCGTGTTCGTCGACGGCGTGTTTTGGCACGGGCACCCGGAGCACTGGAACCCCCGAGAGGCGTCCTCCGACTACTGGCGGCAGAAGATCTCACGCAACATCGAGAGGGACCGGGACGCTGACACAGCCTTGGCGGAACTCGGCTGGCGCGTGATTAGGGTGTGGGACACCGACGTCCGTGACCGGCCCGGCGAGTGCGTGCAGCAGGTCATCCGGGCGCTGCGGGAGGCAGGCAAGCCTTTGGATGCCTGAGTACAGGGACCTCGGTCACCAGGATGGGAGCCGGGCTGCCGCGTCGTCCCCGAGCTGGGGCACCCCGCTCACGATCACCCCGGCGGGGACCTCCAGCTTGACTGTTTCCCAGCGCCCGAATGGGCCAGCATCGCTGGGGGTGTTCGCGGCGATCCACTCTCGCGGAACGTGTCCTATCCCGGTGACTTCCATCTCAGGCGTCAGCCGGACAGTCACGAGTAGCCAGCGGCTGTCACGGGCCATCACGGCGTACTCGTGCCGAGACAGATAGGCGGTGAAGCGCCCGGAGCGCGTGGTCGACTTTACTTCGAGGTGCACCGTGACTGCGCCGTGGGCGAAGGCCACGTCGTAGCCGAATCCGTCAGACCACGCCGCCACATGGTCGACGTGGGCACCCGGGCACTCCTTGAGCAGGGCCACGAGAGCGTCCTCCCCGGCCGCTCCCACTCGCCTACGTGCGGCCGTGTCGACCTTGCCCCAGCTCGCCACTAGATGTCCGAAGACTTCGTCGACGTCGAAGCCGAGCGCGGATCCCGCAGACACGATGTCGGAGGGCAGCTCGTCCGGTGAGCGAACCAGTTGGTCGGCGTCCTGTACCCACGGCGGCGCGGCCCGCTCGAAGATCGTGTTCAACACCCTTGTCGCCGCTGGTACCTGCGAACCCTGATGCTCGAGGAGTCCTAGATCCTTTAGCCAGGTAAGGGCGGTGGCGTACTGGGTGGGTGTGATTTCGCTGTACTGCTCGTGTGTGGTGAGCAGTGCTCGGGCGCGCGGGATTCCGCCGCTAGATGGGATGACCTCCAGCCAGCGCTTCGCAGCGAGCAGGACGGGCTCAGGAGGCAGGCGCACGGAGGTGGCCCATCAGCGCCTCGAGGTCGCCGACATCGAGGCCGCCCCCGGCTGCAGGCTCCTCATCCAGATCGGCAAGCTGCTGCACCGCAGGGTCGTCGAGGATTCCGCCCATGAAGGTGAGCTTGGCAGCCAGCCGTGCGGCGACAACCTCGTCGATCGTTCCCTCCGAGGCGAGCACTGTGATGCGCGTGGTGACATCGTGCTGCAGACCGAGACGGTGGATCCGGTCGAGACTCTGTAGGAAGCGTCCCGCGGCGAAGTCGCGGTCTACGTAGACGGCGTCGTGGCACTCGTGGTGGAGGCTGATTCCCTCGCCGAGCGTCGCGGGGTTGGACAGCAGTACCATGCAGTCTGGATCGCTCCGGAACCGCCGGATCTGGTCCTCGCGGTCCGGGGTTCCGCCGTGAATCAGGGCAGGGCCGAACTGGCCGAGGATGCGCTGCAGGGTGTTGAGGCTCCGGATAAACGTCGACCACACCAGGGTCTTGCGTCCCTGGGCCGCGTTCTCGCGGACGATCGCGAGGACCTCCTGGTATTTCGGCGACATCTCGTAGGCCGGCAGATCCTGCATCAGCTCGTAGAGCGACGATCTCTCCGGGACCGCGAGCGGCGGTACTTGGTAGGCCAGGGGCTCGTACCTGGTCGTCCCGACCGTCAGCAGGGCAGGGCTGGTGGCCGCCATCAGCATGTAGACGAGGATCCGGCCCAGTGCCTGAAAATCGCCCTCAGCGCCGGCCGCCCTTGCGGAGAACTGCCCCAGCAGGGCCTCGTAGATTTCGACGTGAAGGGGCGGGAGCGCGATGGTGCGGAGCGACGTGTCCACCGGAGGCAGATCGAGTTCGCCCTTGGTAGTCCGGGTGAACAGGGGCTTGAGTGCGTGGCTGGCCGCGGCGAGGTCTCCGCCATCCACCGCCCGCAGGACGCTCTGGCGTCCGGTGCCGGGCCAGACGAACCCGAAGAGGTTCTCCAGGTCCCGGATGCCGTTCGGGGCTGGCGTCCCGGTAAGGATGAGCCGCCGCCGTGCGCGCGGGCCTAGCGCCAGGCAGGCACGTCCATACGCGCCTTCCGCGCCGAGCTTCATCCGGTGCGCCTCGTCCAGGATGATCATCGATGGCCGCTCAGTCAGCCAGCGCCCTAGCGAGCTCACGAGGTTCGGTAGTCGCTCGTAGTTCACGACGAGCGCATCCGCGGTCCCAGAAGGGACACCGTCTGAGACTTCCATGACGAGCGGCGGCTGGAGGCACTCGGTGTTCTCGTACTCCCACGCGCCGAAGGCCGACTTTGGGGCGACGATGAGCAGCCGCTCGATGCCCTCGGTATGGCGCAGCGCTTGGAACGCGGCCAGGCCCACCCGGGTCTTGCCGGCACCCGGCACTGAGAAGTTCGCCCCGTGCCGTAGCGACAGCAGCTTCGCGATGTCGCGGCGCTGGAATGACGTGAGACCGCCAGTCCATGCTGGACCAAGAAGCCCCGGAAGGGCATCCTCGCTCACCGCGGGCGGCGCGTCCGGTGAGTCCAGGCGCTCCGACACCGTCTCCGCGTCCTGCAGCGAGTCCACGACCAGAGCCTGAAGTTGCGGGTCCCAGGCGACCTGGCCGTCGTCCTTGTATGGCCACCGGTTCAGCACGCCTAGATTGGTCAGAAGGTCGTCGATCTCCACTTCGACACTGCCCGGCGTGCGCTGGCTACTGGACCGGAGTCCGACGGCCAGTCGGCGGAGATCGCGCTCCAGGCCGGGACGCGCAGTGAGTCGGGCTCGTGTCACTTCGGACGCGAGCCCGATGGTGAGGCTCGGAGAGTCGTCGGCCATCACTTGGACCGGACGGCCTCGAGGAGCCAGGCGACGCCTTCCCCGGGCGCCGTGAAGGTCCGGCCGGCCTGGCGGGCGAGGCTCTCCAAGCTCTCGCGGAGGACGATGAGGGCGTCGTCGAACGCCTCCTCGTCGAGAGCACGCTTGGCCTTAGCCTCCGCGAACTCGTTCGCGCACTGCGTCACATATTCTGCCGCGTCCGTCAGCCGCTCGGGCACCTGGGTCTGACGCTTGACCAGCTCCGCGTTCTGGCCGGCCAACTTCACGGCGACGTCGAACGTCTCGCGTGCCTGCTTCACCACGGAAGATGCTCTGGCGACATCCTCCGGCGTCGCGCTCTTGCCATCGCTCGCCACCGCCTTGGCGCGGAGAAGCTGGTCCGTGAGAGCTTGGACTGCGGCCGACGTGCTGCTCTGGTCCGGCAGGGTCGCCCCGTGAATCCCTGGCACCGACAGGGGCTCCGCAGAAACTACGCTGGGTTTGAGCTCCTCGGGGAGACGGCTCTCGAGGTAGCGGGTGTGGAAGTCCTCCTCGGCGAGTCGCAGGGACGTCTTCGAGTAGTCGAGCAACACCATTGCGAGGCGCGACTGCTTGAGGCGGTTCGCGGCGTCGGAATCGGTCGAAGCCAGCTTGGAATAGTCGCGGTGGAGCTCGCGAAGCTTCTCCTGGTGCTGCTCGAAGTCGATCAACCGTAGGGACGCGCCGTTCTCAGTCTTGCTGCGGTCGATCGCCTCGAAGATGAGGTCGTACACCCAGCGGTCCCGCTGCAGGGTCGCAAGCTTGATGTTGAAGTCCTTGGCGACGTCGGCCTCCGAGCGCCCGCGGGCAAGTTCCTCGTCGATCGCGATCAGCCGGTTGATGTAGGAGTAGTCGCGTCGACGGTCCTTGCGGAGTTGCAGGGAGAGTTCGACGTCGTTGATGTCCTGGCGCGAGGTGTCTTCGGGCAGGACGCCGACTCTGATGTTCGCGACCCCGAGCTCCTTCAACGCAGCGGCTCGGGTATTCCCGTCCACGAGGATCCCGTGCGGGCTGACGATGCCCGGCTCGCGCTGCCCGGAGTCGTCCAACTCATCCATCAGAGCGATGAAGTCAGGGTCGGTCTGGTCAGGGTTGGAGGGTCGCTGCTTGAGCAGGTCCCGGAGGTAGCCCTGGGCCTCTTGCCCCCACGGCTCCTCCTCAAGGGTCATGTTCCGCCCGGGGTCCAGTGTGCGCTGGGCGCGGATCCGGTGGGTGTCGGGGTTGAAGTAGAGCATCTCGACGGGCATCGAGATCACGTAAAGGTGCCGCTGCTCGCCCCGCCAGTCGATCGTGACCCTGGCGCCATCCTCATTCATCGCCTGCTTCAGCCGCTGGCTGATAATCTGCCTGATCTCCTCCCCCTTGGGAGGGATGCCGAAGCCGGACATGGGAGGTGCTCCTTCTTGCTCGTGTACGCGGAGTGAACTGGACCACGTGCATCCTTGCAAATGGCACCGACAGTTCTCAACGGATCCGGAGGGTGAACGCCGCACGAGAGAGAGGTACAGCCAGTGGAGCAGCCAGCGTGGGACGACGCGGGTGCGGGAGGGACCATGGTCCGGGGAGCGCTGTGGTTAGTGCAGGTTGTCGGCGAGGGCAACACCTTCACGAAGAACCAGTTGCGGAACGCCTTCCCCGGTGTCTCCCAGGTGGACCGCCGGATCCGGGATCTCCGTGGCTACGGGTGGGTCGTCTACTCCAGCGCTGAGGACGCCACCCTCCTCCGTGAGGACCAGCGCTTTGTGAGGGCCGGCGTTCCCGTCTGGGACCCCAGGGCTCGGCGTGCGAACGCACCCGAGAAGACCGTCAGTGCCAAGGAGCGCCAGGAGGTGCTGGCGCGTGATGGACACATGTGCACGCTGTGTGGCATCGCCGGTGGTGAGCCCTATCCCGACGATCCGGTGATGACTGCAGTGCTGGCAGTGTCCCGGCGCGCCGTCGCCTCGGGCGACGGACGGGAGAAACAGGCATTGGTGACCGAGTGCAAGAGGTGCCGGGCCGGCAACGCACCCGCGCCGCTGGACGCTCAGGATGCGATCGATGCGGCTGCTGACCTGAGTTCCGGCGAGCTGCGACGGCTACTCCGGTGGATGGAGCGAGGTCGCCGTGGTGCTACCGAGCTCGACCGGGCCTGGGCGGCCTACATGCGTGTGCCTCTTGACGAGCGAATGCAGGTCACCGAGCGGCTCCGCGAGGTCCCGTAGGGTGACGCCGCCATCCATGCCGCCGTGCTTCCGAGATCGGCAGCACGGCGGCAGGGTGTCTCGAAGTGCTGGAGGACGAATGGTGTCGCTCCAGTGGGCTAGGCGCGCCTCCCGCGAGTCCGTCGGAGGGTAGCGTTTCCCCTCGGTCTGCAGTCGACCTGGGGTGCAGACAAAGGGCCTCGGTTGTCCACAGCCTGGTCCGGCCGGGAGCTTCCCACAACCGACGACGCTGAACGTCATCAGCACTGAACATCGTCGCCAGTATGGCCGCCAACCACTCGCGCCGCGATCCGTGTCGGTGGCGGGTATCACCATCGCCGTGGACTAGCCTCGGTGGGACCGAAAAGGAGTAGAACGTGAGCGGTCTGACGGTCGTTGAGATCTGCGCAGGTGCCGGGGGGCAGGCCCTCGGACTCGAGCTCGCTGGCTTCGAGCACCGACTAGCAGTCGAGCTCGATGAGAATGCCGCTGCGACCTTGAAGGAGAACCGGCCTGAGTGGGAGGTCAAGGTCGGCGATGTCGCTGATGAGGGCGTCTGGAATCCAGACGACTACAGCGAGAATCTCTCCCTGCTTGCTGGAGGTGTCCCGTGCCCCCCGTTTTCGATCGCCGGAAAGCAGTTGGGGACCAGTGACGAACGCGACCTGTTCGCCTGGGCTATCGAGCTCGCCGGGCGGATGAAGCCACGCGCAGTGCTACTCGAGAACGTCAGGGGTCTGTCCATGCCCCGCTTCTCTGGCTACCGCCAGCATGTCAAGGACCGCCTCGCAGAGCTGGGGTACTGGTCGGACTGGAAGCTCCTTGAGGCGCGAGATTTCGGAGTGCCGCAACTGCGCCCGCGATTCATTCTTGTCGCGTTGGGGGAAGAGGATGCAAGATACTTCAACTGGCCCGAGCCGACCCCCTACATCGGGACGGTCGGCTCGGCGTTGCTAGACCTGATGAAGTATGACAATTGGCCCGGTGCTGAGGATTGGGCCGACGGAGCGAAGGGCATCGCTCCGACCATCGTCGGCGGCTCCAAGAAACACGGCGGAGCGGATCTCGGCCCCACCCGTGCCAAGCGGGCGTGGGCGGCACTTGGAGTCAACGGTCTTGGCATCGACGACGCGCCGCCGACCCCCAGTCACCACAAGAATCACGTCCCGAAGCTGACCACAGAGATGGTGGCACGCCTACAGGGGTGGGGTCCGGAGCCAGAGTACCGCTGGAAGTTCAAAGGTCGGAAGACCAGCCGCTATCGGCAGATCGGTAATGCTTTTCCCCCGCCGGTTGCCCGTGCGGTCGGCGGGGCGGTTGCTGCGGCGCTCAAGCATGAAGGGGAGCGAAGGGACTTCGCGCAGGCCGACGCTGAAGCCATGCATGACCCGATCTATCTTGCACTCAAGGAGGCCGAGCGTCCTCTGACGGTCCAGCAGATCAACAAGGCGACCGACGGCGTGGTCGGCCCCCGGGACATCGAGCAGCGGCTTGGCATACTCTCGCGCGACTTTGACATCAAGCACTACGGTTCCGGCGACGAGCGGACGTACACGCTAGGTGCATTCAAGGGATTCGTGGGACAGGAGGACCACGTCCGCCACGCAGCGTTCGATACCGCGAGATCAAGGATCAGCTAACACGGCTCAGCCAGCCAGGGCTACACCCTCATCTGCGTATTGAGCCGTGAATGTGTCCGCAAACCCTCAGGCATGCTGCCGCAGCTCGCCGATGAGCCACGGATACGGGTCCACCAACGCCGGCCGGTCGGCCCGGATCTGCCGCCCGAGATCCTGCAGCTCGCCCGCGGCCGTGTAGTAGCGCACGCGCGTCTGACCGTACGCCTC
>Ga0207735_100367_pt1 | contig 10561 bp, 7 predicted proteins | sample TtaePargueraPR_9_FD_187280 | JGI IMG/M metagenome (GOLD analysis project Ga0207735, IMG submission 187280) | Aerobic enrichment media microbial communities from Bioluminiscent Bay, La Parguera, Puerto Rico - Tt and E2 (1) (SPAdes) | ecosystem: Environmental > Aquatic > Marine > Unclassified ... | reverse complement strand
GACCGTATCGGCATCAACAACGACGGCGACCGGCCGGACGCCAGCGGCGGCGACGCCGGCATCGGCGTGAATTCCTACCTGTGGCGCGCCTCGCTGGACACCGTTTCCTTCATGCCCCTGGCCTCGGCCGATCCCTTCGGCGGCGTGATCATCACCGACTGGTACTCCCCGCCCCAGTCGACCAACGAGCGTTTCAAGATCAACGTCTATATCCTGGGCCGCGACCTGCGGGCCGACGGCGTGCGCGCAGCGGTTTTCCGCCAGTTGCGCGACGCCCAGAGCGGTGACTGGATCGATGCCTCCATCGAGCAGCAGACGCCGACCGACATCGAGAACGCCATCCTGACGCGGGCGCGCCAGCTGCGCATCGCCTCGCTCCAGTAGTTCCCGCCGTCCCGCGGTGAGGCCGGCCGTTTCGCCGGCCAGGACTGCGCGGGCGTCCCTTTTCTGCTGCCGCAGCGCCGCGGCCCCCCGGCGCGCCGGCCGGCAGCCTTCCCCAGATTTCGCGACCTGACATGAGCCGTTACAACGCCAAGGAAACCGAGGAAAAGTGGCAGAAGCGCTGGGAAGAAGCGCGCTGCTTCGCCGTGGAGGAGGACCCCGCCCGGGAGAAATACTACGTCCTGGAGATGTTCCCCTACCCCTCGGGCAAGATCCACATGGGCCACGTGCGCAACTACACCATCGGCGACGTGGTGGCGCGCTACAAGAAGGCCAAGGGCTTCAACGTGCTGCACCCCATGGGCTGGGACGCCTTCGGTCTGCCGGCGGAGAACGCGGCCATGGAGCGCGGCGTCCACCCGGCGAGCTGGACCTACGACAACATCGCGACCATGCGCGACCAGCTGAAGCTGATGGGTCTGTCGCTGGACTGGGAGCGGGAGATCGCCACCTGCCACCCCGGCTACTACGCGCATCAGCAGCGCCTCTTCGTCGAGATGATGAAGAAGGGCCTGGTGTACCGGAAGGAATCCTCGGTCAACTGGGATCCGGTCGATCAGACCGTGCTGGCCAACGAGCAGGTGATCGACGGCAAGGGCTGGCGCTCCGGCGCACCCATCGAGCGCCGCAAGCTGTCCCAGTGGTTCTTCAAGATCACCGCTTTCTCCGACGAACTGCTGCAGGCCCTCGACGACCTGGACCGCTGGCCGGAGAAGGTGCGCCTCATGCAGCGCAACTGGATCGGCCGCTCCGAGGGCGCGACCATCCACTTCCGCATGGCCGGCCGCGACGACCGCCTGACGGTCTTCACCACCCGGCCGGACACCCTGTTCGGCGCCTCCTTCTGCGCCATCGCCGCGAACCATCCGTTGGCCGCCGAACTGGCCGAGACCAATCCCGAGGCGGCGGCCTTCATCGCCGAGTGCAATCGCCTGGGCACCAGCGAGGAAGCCATCGAGACCGCGGAGAAGCAGGGTTTCGACACCGGGCTGACGGCCCAGCATCCTTTCCTGCCGGACGTGAAGCTGCCGATCTACATCGCCAACTTCGTGCTGATGGAGTACGGCACCGGCGCCATCTTCGGCTGCCCGGCCCACGACCAGCGCGACCTGGACTTCGCGCGGAAGTACGAGCTGCCGGTCATCCCGGTGGTGCTGCCCCCGGACGGGGACCCGGAGAGCTTCACGGTGGGCGACGAGGCCTTCACCGGCGACGGCAAGGCTTTCAATTCCGATTTCCTCGACGGCCTGGGCGTCACCGAGGCCAAGCGCGCCGCGATCGACAGGCTGGCCGCGCAGGGCGACGGCGAAGGCACCATCCAGTACCGCTTGCGCGATTGGGGCATTTCGCGACAGCGCTACTGGGGCTGTCCGATCCCTGTCATCCACTGCGCCGGCTGCGGCCCGCAGGCGGTGCCGGCGGAGGATCTGCCGGTGCGCCTGCCCGACGACGTGACCTTCGACCGGCCGGGCAATCCCCTGGTGCACCACCCGACTTGGAAGCACACCACCTGCCCGAAGTGCGGCGGCCAGGCCGAGCGCGACACCGACACCATGGACACCTTCGTCGACTCCTCCTGGTACTTCGCGCGCTTCTGCAGCCCGCGGGCCGAGGGGCCCATGGCGCGCGGCGCGGTGGACTACTGGCTGCCGGTCGACCAGTACATCGGCGGCATCGAGCACGCGATCCTGCACCTGCTCTATGCCCGCTTCTTCACCCGGGCCCTCGCCGAGGTCGGCTATGTCGGCGTGAAGGAGCCCTTCGCCGGCCTCTTCACCCAGGGCATGGTCTGCCACGAGACCTACAAGGACGCCGAGGGCAAGTGGCTCTTCCCCGAGGAGGTCGACAAGAGCGGCGAAGGCAGCGCTTCGCACGTGGAGACCGGCCAGCCGGTGACCATCGGGCGCGCCGTGAAGATGAGCAAGTCCATGCGCAACGTGGTGGACCCGGAGGCGATCATCAGCACCTACGGCGCCGACACGGCGCGCTGGTTCATGCTGTCCGACTCCCCGCCGGAACGCGACATGGAGTGGACCGACGCCGGCGTCGAGGGCGCCTGGCGTTTCACCCAGCGTCTGTGGCGCCTGGTCGATGAGAACCTCGCGGCGCTGCCGCCGGCGGGCGCGCCGCTGCCGGGCGAGCTGTCGGAAACGGCCCAGGAGCTGCGGCGCGCGGTGCACAAGACCGTCGATGCCTGCGGCGACGACCTGGAGCAGTTCCGCTTCAACCGCGCCGTCGCGCGGATCTATGAGCTGGCCAATACCCTGGCCGGCTTCAGCCCACAGGATGCCGCCGGTCATTGGGCGCTGCGCGAGGGTCTGGAGTTGCTGGTGCGCCTCATCGGTCCGATGATGCCGCACCTGGCCGAGGAGATGTGGGAGCGCCTGGGGCATGACGGCTACCTGGTCGACGTGGCCTGGCCCAGCGCCGAGGCGTCGCTGGTCAGCGACGAGAAAGCCACTTTGGCGGTGCAGGTGAACGGCAAAAAGCGTGCTACCATCAGTCTGGCCGTCGATGCCGGGGAGGATGAAGCGGAGTCCGTCGCCCTGGCCGAGCCGGCCGTGCAGCGCGCCATGGCCGGCAAGCCGGCGCGAAAGGTCATTGTCGTGAAGAATCGGATCGTCAATGTCGTGGTCTAGAAGAGAGTTTTGCCGTGTTGCCGCGGGGGTTTCACTGACCGTCCTGACCGGTGGCCTCGCTGGTTGCGGGTTCCAGCCGCTGCATGCCAAGGGTGAGGACGACCTCGCGGTCTCCAATGAGCTCGCGTCGGTACGCATCGATCCGCTGCGCGACCGTGTCGGTCAGCAGATGCACAACTTCCTGCGCGACCGGATCAATCCGCAGGGCCAGCCGGTCGCGCCGAACTATCACCTGAAGGTGGAGTTGACCGAGAAACTCAGCGAGACGGGCGTCCGCCGGGACGAAACGGCGACCCGCGCGAATTTGCGCATGACCGCGGAGTTCGCCCTGATCGACGCGGCCGGGGAAACGGTCCTGTATTCCGGTCAGTCGTCGTCGACCACCAGCTACGACATCCTGGACAACCCCTTCGCCAGCACCGTGTCTGAGCGCGACGCCCGGGAGCGGGCGTTGCGGGAAGTCGCGGACGACATTCGCACCCGCCTCGCGCTGTATTTCTCGCGAGCCTGAGCGCAGGGGGACACCGCGGTGAAGTTCACCGCCAAGCAGGCCGAGCGTTTTCTTCAGGAACCTGATCCTTCGGTACGTGCCGTGCTGTTGTACGGACCGGACGCCGGCCTGCGCCGCGAGCGCAGTGCCGCGCTGCTGGCCAAAGTGGTGGCCGATCCCACGGATCCCTTTGCCGTCAGCGAGTTGACCGGCGCGCAGGTTGGCGAGGACCCCGCGCGCCTGGCGGACGAGGCGGCGGCCCTGGTTTTTGGCGGCGGCCGCCGTTTCGTACGCGTACGCGAAGCCGGAGACAAGATCACCGCCGCGGTGAAGGGCTTCCTGGCGGACTCGCCGGGGGAAGCTTTCGTTGTTTTCGAAGCCGACGACCTGCCGGCGCGCTCGACCCTGCGCAAGCTTTTCGAGGCGGACAAGTCGGCGGCCGCGCTGGCCTGCTACCATGACGACGGGCGCAGTCTGGCCGCCGTTGTCACCGGGTTCTTTGAGGAGGCCGGGCTGCGCATCAGCCGCGATGCGGTCGGCTTCCTCACCTCGCAGTTGGGCGGCGACCGGGAACTGACCCGGCGCGAGCTGGAGAAGATCCTGCTGTTCAAGGGGGCCGGGAGCGGCGAGGTCACCTTGGAGGATGCGGAGACCTGCGTGGGCGATTCCGCCCTCTTGAGCATGGACGACGTCGCCTTCGCCACGGGTGCGGGCAATCTCCAGGGCCTCGAGCGGGCCTTGAGCCGCAGCTTCAACGAGGGGAACTCCCCGATCAGCCTGCTGCGCGCGGTGGCGCGTCACTTTCAGCGTGTCCATGCGGTGGCCGGTGCCGGCGGGCCGGTGGAGGACGCCATGAAACGCCTGCGGCCGCCGGTCTTCTGGAAGACGGCCGCCGCCTTCAAGGCGCAGGCCGAGGCCTGGCGGCCGGAGCACGTTGTGCGGGCGATGGACAAGCTGTTGGAGGCGGAAGCCGCCTGCAAGCGGACCGGCGCCCCGGCGGAGACCCTCGTCTCCCGCGCGTTGCTTGAGATCGCCGCCAATGCGCCGGGACGCCGGCGCCGCGCCGGATAAGCGGAGAGCTTTTCCGAAACCTGGCGGTCAGTTGGCGGCGGGCGGCATCTGGTTCAGCCGGTGCAGCACGTCGTCGAGCTGTTCCAGGGTTTTGTAATGGATGGTGAGCGAGCCGCCGTTGCCCTGGAAGTTGATGGAGACCTTCAGTCCCAGCAGCGCGGTGAGGTCACGTTCCAGCGCCAGGGTGTCGGTATCCTTGTCGGGCTCGGCCGGAACCGCCTTCGTCGCCTTGGTGCCGGCGGCGGCGCCCTTGGCGGATTGCACCAGCTTTTCCGCCTGCCGCACATTCAGGCCCTGGGCGATGATCTTCTCCGCCAGGCTGTCGGCCTCGTCGCAGCCGATCAGGGTGCGGGCATGCCCTGCCGTCAGCTTGCCTTCGCCGAGCAGCTCCTTCACGCCCGCCGGCAGGCTGAGGAGGCGGAGGGTGTTGGCGATGTGGCTGCGGCTCTTGCCCAGGGTGCGCGCCAGGTCTTCCTGGGTATGATGGAACTCGTCGATCAGCCGCTTGTAGCCTTCGGCCTCTTCCAAGGGGGTCAGGTCTTGCCGTTGAACATTCTCGACGATGGCGAGTTCGAGGGACTCGGCATCGGAAAGGTCGCGGATGAGGACCGGGACTTCGTGCAGCTTGGCGATCTGGGCGGCACGCCAGCGGCGCTCGCCGGCGACGATCTCGAATTCGTTCGGCCGGTCGGGCAGGCGGCGCACCAGGATCGGCTGCAGGATGCCCTGCGCCTTGATCGACTCCGCCAGGGCCTTCACGGCATCCTCGTCGAATCGGTGGCGCGGCTGGTACTTGCCCGGGCGCAGGTGTTCGATCGGCACGGCCTTGGTGGAGCGGACCTTGTCGAGGGACGCGTAGTCCTCGTTGTCCTCGCCGAAGAGGGCGGCCAGGCCGCGTCCCAGGTTGGTGCGCTTGGATTGATCTGATGATGGGCCGTCGGTCATGACTTGCTCTTCCCTGTCCCGGGTGACCTGGCGCCGCCCGGGATCGCTCTCTCGCTATTCATTCCGTTAACGAAATGACGTTGCTCCCCTCTCCTCCGATGCGGCCGCACACCGCTGAACGTACACCTGCTGATCACTGGTTCAGAGGCCGCGCGCTCGCTAGGACGCCAGGGCCGGCTCGCCGGCGAGGTCGTTCTCGCGCTGCAGGATCTCCCGCGCCAGGCGGATGTAGGCCTGGGCGCCGGCACAGCGCATGTCGTACAGCAGGACCGGCTTGCCGTGGGAGGGTGCCTCGGAAACGCGTACGTTTCGGGGGATCATGGTCTTGTAGACCCGTTCGCCCAGGTACTCCCGGACGTCGGCCGCGACCATCTCGCAGAGATTGTTGCGCCGGTCGAACATGGTGAGGACCACGCCCTGCAGGGAGAGCTTCTGGTTCAGCCCGCGGCGCACGCGGTCGATGGTGCGCATCAGGTGGCTGAGGCCTTCCAGGGCATAAAACTCCGCCTGCAGCGGCACCAGGACGGAGTCCGCCGCCACCAGGGCGTTGAGGGTCAGCAGGCCCAGGGCCGGCGGACAATCGATGAGCACGAAGTCGTAGGCGCCGCGCGCGGCCTGGATGGCATTGCGCAGGCGGTACTCGCGCTGCGGCACATCGATGAGTTCGAGCTCGGCGCCGGAGAGATCAACGCCGGAGGGAACGATGTCCATGCCCGGCACCAGGGTCCGCTTGACGGTCTCGCGCAGCGGCATGCCGTCCAGCATCAGCTGATAGACGCTGTGGTCCCGCTGGTCGGTGGCCACGCCCAGCCCGGTGCTGGCATTGCCCTGCGGGTCCATGTCGATGATCAGCACCTGCTTGCCGCAGGCGGCCAGAGCCGTCGCCAGGTTCACTGTCGTGGTGGTCTTGCCGACGCCGCCCTTCTGGTTGGCGACGGCGATGACCCGGGTCGCGGCCGGGGCCGGCGGGATGGTCCCGCGCTCCGGCTGGCCTTCAATATGTTGTAGGTTCAAGACGCGCCATCCCCAAGAGATAGAAGTCTGAGACGCAAGATAGAACCCGTTGGATCGGTCTCGCTCTCAAAGCGGTCTACGCGCAGTCTCCACTTTTTGCCAGCCTCGGTCAATTCTTCATCAACGCTGCGACCCTTCAGAAACAGCCCAACAGCCGGATTTTGCGTCTTTTCTGGGGACAGAAACGGCTCGGTCAGATCCAGCAGGCGCGCCAGCGGGGCGAAGGCCCGGCAGGTCACCACGTCGATCGGCGGCAGGGCCGCCAGCAGCCCCGGGCTCTCCACCCGCTGGCAGTGGATCTCCGCGGGCGCCCCGGTGACCCGGGCGACCTCCCGCAGGAACTGGGCTTTCCGCTGATCGGATTCCACGAGGTGGACCCGCCCGCAGCCGAGCAGCGCCAGCACCATCCCGGGGAACCCCGCACCGGCGCCGACATCCAAGATGACCCGCTGTTCCGGCCCCGGGATCTCCGGCAGATGGGCGCGCAGCTGCGCCGAGTCGAGAAAGTGCCGGCGCCAGAGATCGCCGAGCGACTTCGGGCTCACCAGATTAATGGCGGCGTTCCATTTGGTCAAAAGCGCCGCATATTCGAGAAACTTGTCCTGTGTTTCACGTGAAACAGAGAGGCGAGCCTGGAAGGCCTCGGGCGTGAGTAGGGCCGGGCCCCCTGCCCCGGATCTTGCCATCGTCTGTGCCTCAGGCGGCCGAAGGGCGCGATCCGGCCCCCCGTCCCCGCTTCTTGACGTGACGCAGCAGCGCCATGACGGCCGCCGGCGTGACCCCGGGAATACGCGACGCAGCGCCCAGGGTCGCGGGACGGCTCTTTGTCAACAGCTGCCTGACCTCCGTCGACAGGCCGCCCACCGTGCCGTAGTCCAGCTCCGGCGGCAGTTCCAGGGCTTCGTCCTTGCGGAAGGCCCGGATGTCCGCCTCCTGGCGCTCCATGTAGCCCTGGTAGCGGCCCTCGATCTCGATCTGCCGGGCCACGGCCGGATCCAACGTGTTCAGCTCCGGCCAGATCTCCGCCAGGCGCGCCAGGTCAAGAGCCGGATAGCGCAGCAGCTCGAAGGCGCTGCGCCGCACGCCGTCCTGGTTGATGTTCAAGCCGGCGGCCGCCAGGCTGTTCGGCGTCGCGGAGAGAGACTCTGCCAGCGCGCGCCCGGCTTGCAGCGCCGCCATCCGGGCCGAGAAGGCCGCCCGCCGTTCGGCGCCGATACAGCCCAGATCGATCCCCCGGCCGGTCAGCCGTTGGTCCGCATTGTCGGCGCGCAGCCGCAGGCGGTACTCTGCCCGGCTGGTGAACATCCGGTAGGGCTCGCTGACACCGCGGGTCACCAGATCATCGATCAGCACGCCGATGTAGGCTTCCGAGCGGTCCAGCTCGAAGGCTCGCTCCGCCTCCTCGCTCTCCGCTTCCCCGGCCCCGGCGGCGCCGGCCAGCAGGGCTGCGTTCAGCCCGGCGATGAGCCCCTGGGCCGCCGCTTCCTCGTAACCGGTGGTCCCGTTGATCTGACCCGCCAGGAAGAGCCCCGGCAGCCGCCGGGTCTCCAGTGAGGTCTTGAGCTCGCGCGGGTCCACGTAGTCGTACTCGATCGCGTAGCCCGGCTGCAGCATCACGGCTCTTTCCAGGCCCGGAATGGTCTGCAGCAGCGCGAGCTGAACCTCCTTGGGCAGGGAGGTCGAAATTCCGTTGGGATAGACCGTGTGGTCGTCCAGGCCCTCGGGCTCCAGGAAGATCTGGTGCTGGCCCCGCTCGGCGAAGCGCACCACCTTGTCCTCGATGGAGGGGCAATAGCGCGGGCCCACCCCCTCGATCTGGCCGGAATAGAGCGGCGCCCGATCCAGGTTTTCGCGGATCAGCTGGTGACCCGCCTCCGTCGTATAGGTGATGTGGCAGCTGATCTGCGGCTGGGTGATCGCGCCGGTCAGGCTGGAGAAAGGCTCGGGCACCGCATCGCCCGGCTGCTCCGTCAGGCCGCTGTAGTCGATGGTCCGCCCGTCGAGGCGCGGCGGCGTGCCCGTCTTCAGCCGCCCCAGGGCGAAGCCGGCCTCCGCCAGGGTCCGCGCCAGGCCGACCGCCGGCGCCTCCCCGACCCGGCCGGCGGGAATGCGCTCCTCGCCGATATGGATGAGCCCGCGCAGGAAGGTCCCGGTGGTCAGTACCACCGCGCCGGCTTTGATCTCCTCGCCGCTGGCGGTCACCACGCCCCGGCAGCGACCCAGCCCTTCCACCACCGGCCCGTCCCTCACAAGATCCTCGACCGCCGCCTCGACAATGGTCAGGCCCGGCTGTGCGGCCAGCACCTGCTGCATCGCCTCGCGGTAGAGGGCCCGATCCGCCTGGGCACGGGGGCCCCGGACCGCCGGCCCCTTGCTGGCATTGAGCATGCGGAACTGGATACCGGCGGCGTCGGCGACACGACCCATGACCCCGTCCAGCGCGTCGATCTCGCGCACCAAGTGGCCCTTGCCGAGCCCGCCGATCGCCGGATTGCAGGACATCACGCCGATGCTGTCGCGGCGGTGGGTGACCAGGGCGGTGCGCGCGCCGAGCCGCGCGGCGGCCGCCGCGGCCTCACAGCCGGCGTGCCCGCCACCGACGACGATCACATCGAAGGTCCTGTTGTCCGTCATTTCCGGCTTCCTTGAGCCAGCATCCTGGCCCGGCGTCCTTGAATTGCCGCGGGTTATAGCAAGCCGCCAAGGGCGATCAAGGGCGGATTTCCGCCCTTTCGCCCACTCTTGCCCCGCTGAAGGTTCATCGGTCTCCACCGTGTTTCACGTGAAACATCTAGTAGGAGCCCCCACTACTTGCCGATACAGAAGTCCGAGAACACTATATCTAGTAGGTCTTCAACATCCACCCGGCCGGTCACGCGGCCCAGCGCGCGCAACGCGAGGCGCAGTTCCTCGGCCACCAGTTCCGGCAGTTCGGCGGCTTCCGCCCGCGCCAGTGCCTCGCGGCACTCCTCCAAAGCGCGGCGGTGGCGCAGCCGGGTGATCCCCGCCGCCGCCTCGGCCCCGCCGAAGCTCTCCCCGGCCATCGCCACCAGGCGCGCCAGCACCCGGTCCAGCCCGGCGCCGCTCCGCGCCGAAATGACCAGCGGATCCCAGTCGTCCACTTCCGCCGTCAGCCTTTCGACCGCTGCCGCCGGGCAGAGGTCCGCCTTATTCAACAGCACCAGCGAGCGATGATCGTGCAGCGCCGCCACGCCGTCCAGCACCGTCGCGTCGGCCAGCGCCGCTTCCAGGTCGACCAGCAGCAGCGTGATGTCGGCCCGCTCTGCCCGGTCCCGCGCCCGCGCCATGCCGGCCCGCTCGATCGCCGCCTGGGGACCCTCGTCTTCTTCCAGCGCGCGCAGTCCGGCGGTGTCGGCCAGGGTCACCGGGTAGCCGCCGAGATCCAGGTGGACCTCGACGATGTCCCGCGTCGTCCCGGCGGTCTCGGAGACGATGGCCGCCTCGCGCTGGGCCAGGGCGTTCAGCAGCGAGGACTTGCCGGCGTTGGGCGCGCCCAGGATCACCGCCGAGAGGCCTTCGCGCAGGCGCTCGCCGCGGTGATGGTCTTCCAGCGCGGTGGCGATCTCCCGGCCCACCGCCCCGGCCTCGGCCAGGGCGCCCGCGCCGAGCTCCGCCGGCAACTCCTCCTCGACGAAATCGATGGCCGCCTCGAAGTGCGCCAGCACCCGCGTCAGGCGCGCCGCCCAGTCGCCGCAGCGCCGGGCCAGCCCGCCCTCCATCTGCCGCAGGGCCTGGCGGCGCTGCGCTTCGGTCTCGGCGTCGATCAGGTCGGCCAGTCCCTCGACCGCGGTCAGGTCCAGCTTGCCGTTGTCGAAGGCGCGCCGGGTGAACTCGCCGGGCTCCGCCGGGCGCAGGCCGGGCAGCCGGGCCAGCGCCTCCAGCGCCGCGGCGATGACCGCGCGGCCGCCGTGCAGGTGCAGCTCGCCCAGATCCTCGCCGG
>Ga0207735_100366_pt1 | contig 10561 bp, 8 predicted proteins | sample TtaePargueraPR_9_FD_187280 | JGI IMG/M metagenome (GOLD analysis project Ga0207735, IMG submission 187280) | Aerobic enrichment media microbial communities from Bioluminiscent Bay, La Parguera, Puerto Rico - Tt and E2 (1) (SPAdes) | ecosystem: Environmental > Aquatic > Marine > Unclassified ... | reverse complement strand
AGGCTGTCGAGCAGCCGCGCCTCGGCGTCGTCGGCACTGTGGCCCTGCACCGCGATCTGGCCCTCCCAGCCCGAGGCCATCAGCAGGTGCGCCAGCTTGCGGTCGAGCCGTCCCGCACCCCACGGGAGGATCTTGCGTCCCGTCTGGATCGCATCGGCGTCCACTCCCGACAGCGCAATCGCGGCCAGGTGGGGCAGCATCGTCTCGAGCACCGACCCGAAGCGCGCCGCGTGGTCGTGGCCGTGCTGAAACTGATATGCGATCCCCACGTTCGTGAGGCCGCGGTCCGCGAGGGCGTCGATGACGTCGACCTGGTTCGCGGGTTCGCCGAACCAGCCCAGGTGGTTCGTGAGCAGCACGCACATGTCGTGGCCCCGCGCGAGGGCCGCCAAGGGCTCGAGGTGGTCGGCGACGCGGGCCACCCGCGCCCGCTGGATGCGTGGAGCCAGGCGCGCCGGGCTGCCCTCCTGGCCGAACTCCACGCACGTCCACAGGTCGGCCCTCATGCCGCGGCGCGCGAGCTCCGCGACCTGGATGCGCACCTGGGGGTCCACGATCCCGAGAGCGGCGTCGGCGTCCGGTCCGTCGGGCTCCGCGAGCGGCATGGGGCACCACAGGCCTGTCACCTCGACGCCGTGGCGGGCGAGCGCGTCCATCTCCGCGTCGAAGCGCAACGCGTGCTCCTCGCGCCAATCCCAGATGATCCGCGTGAGGCCGATTCCCGCGAGCATCGCCGCGCGCTGGTCCGGTGTGCGGTCGCGAGCGTCGTACGTGACGACGCGCGCGGCGGCAATCCGGGCACGCTGCGCGGACGCCCCCGCCTGTGCAGTGCTCTGCTCAGCGCGGTGCGTCAGGGCTCGCCCCCTCGGCGTCGCGTCGCCCATCTGTGCCTCAGCTGCTCGATTCCCCCGGTGTCGCGCTCACACACCAGTGTCACCCTCACGGTACCCGGCGCGACACCCTGGTGTGAAGAGCATCACTCACTCGTGCCCTACATCCGAAATGCGAGGTATTCACCGTTTCCGGGTGAATCGCGCAGCGGCTGGAGCGGGCTCAATCAGCGAGCGCGAAGTCGAGCGCTGCGGCGACGTGGAGCTCGACCGAGTCGAAGTATGGCTCGTCGATGTCCCGTGCCGTGAGCACCATCGGGATCTCGGTGCAGCCGGAGATCAGCCCCTGCGCCCCGCGGTCCCGCAGGGCCAGGTAGACCTCGCGCATCCACGCGCCGGCGCCTTCGGGCACGATCCCGCGCGCGAGCGAGTCGTAGATCAGGTCGTGGACCTCGGTCAGATCCGGCTCGCTGGGGACGATCGTGGTGATCCCGCGCGCAGCCATGTGATCGCGGTAGAAGGGGTCCCGCATCGTGTAGCCGGTGCCCAGCAGGGCGACCGTGTCGAGTCCGACAGCGGCGATCGCGTCCGCGGTCGCGTCGAGCATGTGGATGAGCGGTACGTCGATGGACTCGCGCACCGCCGGCGCGACCTTGTGCATCGTGTTGGCGCAGATGAGGATCGCCTCCGCGCCTGCGGCCTGCAGCGCTCGTGCGTCTGAGCCGAAGGTCGCGCCCAGCCGCTCCCAGTCACCCGCCGCCTGGGCGTCCGCGATCTGCTGGAAATCGTAGGACCGCACCAGGAGGTCCGCCGCGCTCGAGCCGCCCAGCCGCGCGTTGACGCCTTCGTTGAGCTGGCGCTCGAACTCGATCGAGCTGTGCCAGGTGATGCCTCCGAGCAGGCCGAGACGACGGGGCTGGGTGCGCATACGCCCAGGGTAGAGGGGACGGAGGGCCGATGCGAGGGCCGGGTCGCGCCTCGCTGGAGCCTCGCGGAACAGTCCAGCGGGCTGGAACGTTGCCCCGGTGACGCGACGGCCGGCGACACGGCCACAGGAGGCGACATGCGCATCGGCGAACTGGCGGACCAGGCCGGCGTGACGGCGAAGACCGTCCGCTATTACGAGTCCATCGGGCTGATCCCCGATCCGGGGCGCACCGGATCGGGCTACCGCGACTACGACGAGGATGCGCTCGAGCGCCTGAAGTTCGTGCGCGACGCTCAGGCGGCCGGGCTGACCCTCAAGGAGTCGCGCACCATCCTCGACATGAAGGCGTCAGGCGAGGGCACGTGCCACCACACGCAGGAGCTGCTGCAGCGCCACCTGTCAGACATCGATGCCCAGATCGCGTCGCTTCAGGCTGCGCGCGCGGAACTGCTCGCTCTGTCCCAGCGGGCGGACCTGCTCGACCCGACAGCGTGCACCGATCCGAACCGCTGCCAGGTGGTGGGCGCGCACTGACCTCGTCCGCACATCGGCCGTCCTGGCGGTGCGTTCTCGTTCCCCTCGCGCCCTACATGAGCGAAATGGATCCATTTCGCTCGTTCAAGCGCTGAGGGGAGCGAGAATCAACCGCCAGAGTGGGGAGCGGGGCAGCGGGTGCGTCCGGGACCACTGTCCCGGCGTGCGTCAGGGCGGGGGCCTAGGCTGAGGGGCAGTCCTCTGACCCAGCAAGCGAAGGGCCCCGGCGAGCATGCTCATCTCAGTCCCCCAGGAGTCGCGCGCGGGCGAGAGCCGCGTGGCCGCGACCCCGCGCAGCGTCGAGCAGCTGATCAAGCTCGGCTTCGACGTCACCGTTCAGGCCGGTGCGGGCGCGCAAGCGTCCATTCCCGACGAGGCCTACGTCGCCGCCGGCGCGAGCATCGGCGACCGCGAGGCGGCGTGGAGCGGCGACATCGTGACCGCGGTGAACGCCCCTGACGAGGACGAGATCGCGCTGCTCACCGCCGGATCCACCCTGGTGGCGTCGCTGCAGCCGCACTCGAGCCCCGAGCTCATCGACGCTCTCGCGGAGCGCGGAGTCACGGCCCTCGCCTTGGACGCCGTGCCCCGCATCTCCCGCGCACAGGCGCTCGACGTGCTGTCCTCGATGTCCAACGTCGCCGGCTATCGCGCGGTCATCGAGGCCGCCGAGAACTACGGCGGCATGTTCGCGGGTCAGGTCACAGCGGCGGGCAAGACGCCGCCCGCCACCGTGTTCGTCATCGGCGGCGGTGTCGCGGGTCTCGCCGCGATCGGCGCCGCGGTGTCGCTGGGCGCCCAGGTGCGAGCCTTCGACGTCCGCCCCGAGGCAGCCGAGCAGATCGAGTCCATGGGCGCGACCTTCGTCCACGCTCCGCAGGCGCAGCAGGACATCTCGCCCGACGGCTACGCCAGCCCGCTCACCGAGGCGCAGCAGGCCGCCGCGATGGACCTGTACGCCCAGGAGTGCGCCGGCGCGGACGTGGTCATCACCACGGCGCTCGTGCGCGGCTCCGCCCCCACGACCATCACCGCGGAGGCAGTCGCCGGCATGAAGCCCGGCTCGGTCATCGTGGACCTCGCCGCCTCAGGCGGCGGCAATTGCGAGCTCACCGCTCCCGGAGACAGGGTCGTCTCCGAGGGCGGCGTCACCGTCCTGGGCTGGACCGACCTGCCCGGCCGCATGCCGCAGCACTCGTCGCAGCTGCTGGGCACCAACATCGTCAACCTCCTGAAGCTCATGACTCCGGGCAAGGACGGCGAGGCCGTGCTCGACCTCGAGGACCAGGTGCTGCGTGGGATGACGGTGGCGCACGGCGGCGAGGTCATGTGGCCGCCGCCCCCCGTACAGGTCTCGGCAGCGCCTAAGCCGGCCGATGCGGCAGTCGCCACTGCGGAAGGTGACACCCCCGTAGGCGGCGCCGAGGCGCCCGACCCGGCCGTTGCATCGGCCCGTCGCCAGCGGCGTCGCGCCTGGCTGACCGGCGTGGGAGCGGTCGCGCTGGCCGTGGCCCTGGCGTTCTCCTCGCCGGCGTTCCTGCTGATGTTCACGGTGTTCGTGCTCGCGGTGTTCATCGGGTACTACGTGATCTCGAACGTGTCCCACTCGCTGCACACGCCGCTCATGAGCCAGACCAACGCGATCTCCGGCATCATCCTCATCGGTGCGCTGCTGCAGCTCGGATCCACGGACTGGGTGGTGACGTCGCTCGCGTTCGTCGCGGCGGCGGTCGCATCCATCAACGTGTTCGGCGGATTCCTCGTGACCTACCGCATGCTCGGCATGTTCCAGAAGGAGGCGTGACATGACGCTCGTGTCCATCGCGCAGGTGTCCTACCTCGCCGCCGCCATCCTGTTCATCCTGTCGCTCGCCGGCCTGTCCAAGCAGACCACCGCCCGCCGCGGCAACCTGCTGGGCATGGCGGGCATGGTCATCGCCATCGTGGCCACCATCGCGCTGGCGCTCGACCAGTCCGAGCGGCCGGTCGGTGTCACTGCGTCGCTGATCGTGGGCGTGCTGCTGATCGGCGCGCTCGTGGGGACCTGGCGCGCGCGGTCTGTCGAGATGACGCAGATGCCCGAGCTCATCGCCATCCTGCACTCGTTCGTGGGCGCCGCAGCCGTACTGATCGGCTTCAACTCGTACCTGACCGAGAGCCATGACGCCGTGCACCTGATCGAGGTCTTCCTGGGCGTGTTCATCGGCGCGGTGACGTTCACCGGGTCGATTGTGGCCTTCCTCAAACTGTCCGCGCGCATGAAGTCCTCGCCGCTGACCCTTCCTGGTCGCCACGCGCTGAACCTGGCCGGCCTGGTGGTCGCGCTGGGCCTGGGCGCCTGGTTCGTCGCGGCGCCTTCCGTGCTGCCGCTGATCCTCATGACAGTCATCGCGCTCGCGATCGGCTTCCACCTCGTGGCGGCGATCGGCGGAGGCGACATGCCCGTGGTCGTGTCGATGCTGAACTCGTACTCGGGCTGGGCCGCTGCGGCCGCAGGCTTCATGCTGGGCAACGACCTGCTGATCGTGGTCGGTGCCTTGGTGGGCTCCTCCGGTGCGATCCTCAGCTACATCATGTGCAAGGCGATGAACCGCAAGTTCCTCGCCGTGATCCTGGGAGGCTTCGGTGGCGATGGTGCGGCGCCGTCCGCGGCGCCCGAGGGCCCGCAGGGCGAGCACACCGAGGTGTCCGTCGCCGAGACCGTCGAGCTGCTGGCCGCGGCGCGCTCCGTGGTGATCGCGCCCGGTTACGGCATGGCGGTTGCCAAGGCGCAGTACCCCGTGGCGGAGTTGGTGAACCGTCTGCGTTCGCGCGGCGTCCAGGTGCGCTTCGCGGTGCACCCCGTCGCCGGCCGCCTTCCGGGCCACATGAACGTGCTGCTCGCGGAGGCTCGCGTGCCCTACGACATCGTGCTCGAGCTCGATGAGATCAACGAGGACTTCGCGGACACGGACGTAGTGCTCGTCATTGGCGCCAACGACACCGTGAACCCCGCCGCGCTTGAGGACCCTGGTTCGCCCATCGCGGGCATGCCGGTGCTCGAGGTGTGGAACGCCGAGCAGGTGGTGGTGTTCAAGCGGTCCATGGCCACCGGCTACGCCGGCGTGCAGAATCCGCTGTTCTTCCGCGACAACACCGCGATGCTGTTCGGGGACGCGAAGACCCAGGTCGAGGCGATCGTCGCGGCCATGCCCGCCGTGGAGGCCGTCGACGCGTAGGCCCTCACCTCAGGTGCGGGTTGCTCTGGCGTGCCGGCCGCTGCCTCGCGAAGCCTGAGCGTGCGTCGGACTTGACCTTCCACTCAACTGGAAGGTCTAGCGTGGTTTCCAGATCCCCTCGAGAGGAGCCATCGTGAGCGACATCATTGACATCTCCGTGACTGGCATGAGCTGCGACGGGTGCGCCGGCAAGGTCCGGACCGCGCTCGAGTCGACGGAGGGCGTTGCTTCTGCGGACGTGGACCACGCGACCGGCGCGGTGCGTGTCACCACCGACGGCACCGTGCCCGCCGACGACCTCGAGTTCGCGCTCGACGAGGCGGTGGAGGGCGCCGGCTACCGAGTGGAGGCGCCGTGACCACGCCCGCCGACGCGCCGCAGACTGCGGCGGACCGGATTCCGCAAGTCGACGCGATCAACCTCGCCGTGAGTGGCATGACCTGCTCGAGCTGCGCGGCATCGATCCAGGGCGGGCTCGCGAAGCTGCCCGGCGTCGAGGACGCGACCGTCAACTACGCGACCCGGCGCGCTACCGTGCGGCCTGGTGAGGGCGCCGATGCGGCGGCGATCGAGGAGCAGATGCGCGCCACGATCGAGGGACTGGGATACGAGGTCCTGACCAAGCCTCGCAGCGGCGTCGTCACTTCGCGCGCGGGCGAGCATCTCTCGGATGCCAACCCGCACGTCGACCCTGACCACAGTTCGCGCCACGAGTCCGCGCACGGCGATGACCACGCCGACATGGACGAGCACGCCGCCCACATGCAGGCCGACGCCGCCCGCATCGCCGACTACCGCCGTCGGTTCCTTGTCGCTGCGGTCCTCACCGTCCCGGTGCTGCTCATCTCGATGATCCCTGCCTGGCAGTTCGCCGGGTGGGAATGGGTGGTCGCCGCGCTCGCGACGCCCGTGATCGGCTGGTCGGCGTGGCCGTTCCACCGCAGCACGCTGATGAGCGCGCGTCACCGCGCGACCAACATGGACACGCTGGTCACGATGGGCACGGCTGCCGCGTGGACATGGTCCTCGGTGGTGCTCGTGGGTCATGCGTTCGGCGCGCTCGAGGGCGGCCACATCTACTACGAGACCGGCGCCGTCATCGTGTCGCTCATCCTCCTGGGCAAGTGGCTCGAGGTGCGCTCGACAGCCCGCGCCGGCGACGCGATTCGCGCGCTGTCGAGCCGCCAGAGCGCGACGGCGCGCCTCGAGGACGGCACCACCATTGCCCGTGATGAACTCGAAGTGGGGATGCGCTTCGTGGTGCGACCGGGCGAGACCATCGCGACGGACGGCATCGTGGTTGAGGGCGGAGCCGCGGTGGACGCGAGCCTCGTGACCGGCGAATCCGTCCCGGTGCGCGTCGAGGCGGGCGCAGGCACGGACTCCGAGGTCGTGGGCGGCACCATCGCCACGGACGGCTCGATCACGGTCGAGGCCACCAAGGTGGGCGCGGAGACCATGCTCGCGCAGATCGCGCGCATGGTCGACGAGGCGCAGACGGGCCGCGCGCGCGTGCAGCGCCTCGCGGACCGAATCTCGCGCGTCTTCGTGCCGATCGTCATCGCCGTCGCGCTCGCGACGCTGGCGGTCTGGCTGCTCGTGACCGGCGACGTCAACGGGGCGTTCACCGCGGCCGTGGCCGTGCTGATCATCTCGTGCCCGTGCGCCCTCGGGCTCGCGACGCCGCTCGCGATCATGGTGGGCACGGGCCGCGGTGCTCAGCTGGGTGTGCTGGTGCGGGGGCCCGAGGCGCTCGAGGACACCCGCGACGTCCAGACCATCGTGCTCGACAAGACTGGCACGGTCACCGAGGGTCGCATGGCGCTCGTCTCGGCGGCAGCGCCGGCCGTAGCGGATCAGCACGGCGCCGATGCGGAGGCGGCTCTGCTCGATGCGGTCGCCTCAGTCGAGGCGCGCTCCGAGCACCCCATCGCCCAGGCGATCGCCGATGCGCGGGAGGCTCGCGCACGCATCAAGGGCTTCCGCAACGTGCCGGGTCAGGGCGTGATCGCGACCGTCCAGCACCTGGGTCTCGCGGGCGATGACCCCGGCCCGGACGCAGCGAATTCCGATCTGCTGGTGGGCTCGCGTCGGATGTTCGACCAAGTGCCGGAGGCGATCGAGGCATTCGCCACCGAAGCCGAGGCGGAGGGGCGCACGGCAGTCTTCGCAGGTCGGGTGCCCGTGGACGGCGCCGGGCTTGGCGCGACCACTCTGGCGACCCGCGCATCGTCCGTCGCGGAGGCCGTCGTCGTGGTGAGTGACACCGTGAAGCCCACCAGCGCATCGGCTGTGAAGGCGTTCCAGGAGCTCGGGCTCGACGTGGTGCTGCTCACGGGCGACAACGAGCGCGCCGCGCGTGCGGTCGCCGATCAGGTGGGCATCGAGACGGTGATCGCGCAGGTGCTGCCCGGCGACAAGGCGGACATGATCCACGAGCTGCAGGAGGACGGACGTCGCGTCGCGATGGTGGGTGACGGCGTGAACGACGCGCCGGCGCTCGCTCAGGCGGACCTGGGCATTGCCGTGGGCACGGGCGCGGACGTCGCGAGGGAGGCCTCGGACCTCACCATCGTCTCCGGCGACCTGCGTGCCGCGGCCGATGCGATCGCGCTGTCCCGGCGCACGCTCGGCACCATTCGAGGCAACTTGTTCTGGGCATTCGCCTACAACACCGCCGCGATTCCGCTCGCGGCGCTGGGGATCCTCAACCCGATGATCGCGGCGGCAGCGATGGGTGGGTCGAGCCTGTTCGTGGTGGGCAACTCCCTGCGGCTGCGGGGCTTCCGGGGGTACCGAGCCAAGGCGTGACTACCCAGACACGGCGCGTCGCTGGTCCCACTGAGCCTGCCGGCGGTCGACCGTTGCGGACAGGATGCGCACGTCCCTGGTCAGCTCGACGGACCGGGGCGAGCCCCACCCGTCCTCGTGGGATGCGGTGAGCAGGTGCAGCTGCGCGGCCTGCAGGCGCCGCAGGGCGCGAGCGGTCGCACGTCCACCGCGCCGTCGTGCCCATCGTCGTGCGCGCCGCCTCGCCCGCCGGGTCGCCAGGGTCGTGAAGTCGCCGGGAGAGACCACGTCGTTGGGGATCACGTGGCTGGCGAGGCCCGCGAAGGTGCGGCGCTCTCGTCGGTGCGCCCAGCGCAGCACGATGAGCAGCAGGGCGAGCACCGGGATGCCCTTGATGACGGAGCCCAGCACCACATACCCGCCCACGATCGGGGTGTCGAAGAACCCGTGGACGGCCATGGCGAGCCCGAGCCCTCCCGCGAGTGCGGCGATGCGCTGCGAACGCGAGGTGCCGGCGTTGAAGAAGTACCCCAGGCCCGCGCCCGCAATGGCGGTGAAGGTCGCGTGCGACCACAGGCCCCCGATGATCCCGCGCAGGATGAACACCTCCCACACGGTCTCGTAGCCGCTGTCCGCGCTGAACGTCGCGGTGTAGAGGAAGCCCTCGGAGACCTGGAACCCCAGTCCCACGACGGCACCGTAGAACAGGCCGTCGGCGGCCGAGCGCACGCGTGCGCCCGGGATGAGCGCCAGCGCGAGCACCCCCATCAGCTTGAGCGGCTCCTCCGACAGTGGCGCGGCGAACGATGACACCCAAGGGTTGTCGGTGCCGAGGGCGCCTGAGACGAGGTCGTGCATCGCCGGAGCTGCGATCGCGCCCAGGCCAGGTGCCGCGATCGCGCCCCACAGCAGCGCCCCCAGCACCGTCACCGGCGAACGCCGCTCGAAGAGCTCGAGCCGGTACAGGATGACGATGAAGACCAGTCCGTAGACCAGCCACAGGATCGCGGACATCGTTGCTGTCGACGGGTTGTCGCGCAAGGCCCGGGCCACCAAGGGGCCCCACTGCCACAGCCCGACGAGCGTCAGCGCGACTCCGACCCAGAACACCCAGGAGCGCACATCCACGAAGGTCGCCGTCCTGGGCACCATGCGCGGCAGCGCCGCGATCGAGACCGTGTAGGGCTGCGGCTCGCGCGCCGTCATGGCTCGGTTCCAGCGTCGGTGGCTGGCGCTGGCGCAGCCAGCTCAAGAGACTCGACCATCCGCGCCGCGTCCGGCTCGACCTGGGCCCAGCGCTCGAGCGGCGCGGTGAGGACCGCGACCGTCTCATAGGTGCCGTGCGCCACCACCCAGGTCTTGGACCCTTGAGTCTCGCTCGTGGCGGAGACCGATACGCCACGGTCCCCGACATCGGTCGTGAACTCAACCGGGTCGCCGAAGACCCACGTCGCGTTGGGGTCCTCCTCGAAGTCCGCGAGAGACTCCTGGAGCTGCTCCTCGAGCGCCTCGCCAGCCGTGGACGCAGTCGCGACGTAAAGGTTGGCGCTGCCATTGACCAGCACCGTCGCCCGGCCAACGTCGTCCCCGACTGACCATCCCTCGGCAAGCGAGATCTCGATGCGGGGCGCGACTGCCAGCGAGTCGCCCTCGGACGCGTCCGCGTCCGAGGTGAGGTCCACGAGCCACGGCACGCCGACGACCAAGAGCAGCGCGAGACCCAGCACGATCCCGGCGCCCGGCAGCGAGCTGCGGCCGATCAGGCGCACGGACAGGGGCAGCCGAGGCGCCACGCGCAGGGTGCCCGAGGTGGGCAGCTGGATCTCCTCGGTGCGGTCCGGTTGCGCCGATGCGCGCTCGCCCGGCGTGCCCGCGTCACCTTCCGACGGCATCACACCAGCGCGAGCGCCTGATCCAGGTCGGCACGCAGGTCCTCGACGTCCTCGAGCCCGATCGACAACCGCACGGTGGTCTCGGAGATGCCGACCTCGGCACGACCCTCGGGTGTCATCTTGTTGTGGGTCGTGGTGGCGGGATGCGTCGAGATCGACTTGGCGTCGCCCAGGTTGTTCGAGCACGTGAACAGGCGCAGCGCGTTCATGAACCGGAAGGCGGCGGCCTGCGCCTCGGGCCCAGCCACGTCGACGCCGTCGCCCACCGCCAGATCCAGCGTGACGAGGGTTCCGCCCAGGGTCATCTGGCTCGCGGCGAGCTCGTGCTGGGGGTGCGACGGCAGCAGCGGGTAGCGAGCCGCGCGCACC